>Ga0194123_10007462_pt1 | contig 10870 bp, 4 predicted proteins | sample TA2MahsurfametaG_5_FD_155479 | JGI IMG/M metagenome (GOLD analysis project Ga0194123, IMG submission 155479) | Freshwater microbial communities from Lake Tanganyika, Tanzania - TA2015023 Mahale A surface | ecosystem: Environmental > Aquatic > Freshwater > Lake | place: Tanzania: Lake Tanganyika... | reverse complement strand
TCGAGGATTTCCAGGAGCTCTCCGGCCGCGCCGCCTCAGTGCTCAAGCTCAAAGACGGCGTGACCCTCCAGCGCGTGGTGCTCTGCCGCGACGACCAGGAGCTGGTGGTGGGCAGCTCCACCGGCCGACTTCTACGCCTGGCGGTGAACGAGGAGAACCTGCCGGTAATGGGGCGCAATGCCCAGGGTCCGGTGCTGTTGCGACTGCTCCCTGGGGAGACGGTGGTGGGCGCTGCCGGTGTGGAAGCCGATGGCTGCGTGCTGCTCGCTAGCCGATCCGGCCAACTCAAGCGCCTAGCCGTGAATTACCTGCGCCGCCGCCAGCGCGGCGATCTCGGCCAGATCGGTGTGCGCTTCTCCGAGCGCGGCGATCAACTGATCGACCTGCGCGAAGACCGCAGCCCCGTGGTGGCAGCCGTGCTCAGCGACGGCCGCAGCCTGCGGCTTAATACAGCTCAGCTTCAGAGCGAAGACGACACAGGCAGCGGTGAGACTCTGGGCCTGGGAGCGAGTGATGAGTTGGTAGAAATAGTTCCAACAGTTGCTGGATAGCCGGTGCTAAGCCGTAAGGACGTATGACTAGAACGTGCAAGCCGTAACGCGCAGCTGCTCGAGTACGGAGCAGAACGAAGCTGCATAGTTCTTTGCATCGCAAAGGGGGGACGCCAACAAAGTGCTCCTGAGGTTTTGCCGCATGTCGCGCCGGACCTCAGGATGGTCAATCAGTGAGCAGGCGATTCTCAAGAACTCATCATCATTTTCGGCGATGAGGTGGTCAAGCCCGGCGTGTCGTAACACCGCAGCCGATGCTCGCTGGTGAATGGCTGGCCCTTCAAGAGAAACCACAGGAACTCCCATCCACAGAGAATCAACGGTGGTTGTCGTTCCGGTGTAAGGGTATGTATCGAGACACAGATCAATGTGGTTGTAACTCTCTAAATATGACCCCTCCGAAGGTCCGCTGAAAATCAAACGAGATTCAGAAACACCGAAGGACGCCATGGCTGCTTTTAGATTAGAAACAAAAAGTGGCGAGGCAGTTTCCGAGCGCGCAATCAAGAGGCGGACGTTGCTACGGGCACGCAAAACAGCAGCCCACCTTGAGAGCGTAGGGAGTGTGTATTTGCGAGGATGGTTGAGAGTTCCAATCGTAATATAGCCCTGGTGATCCTCAGGCAAAACGGAGGAGATTTCCCAATCAGGCCACTGGTCAAAGCAGAGAAATGGACCTGGGGTGATCAAGCGCTTCTCAGTCACCAACCCAGCAAGTGAAGATGAATCAAGCCAATGGTCAAGAAGGATATAATCCATCTCAGCCAAGCCGGTGGTGGCCGGGTAACCAAGCCAGCCAACCTGACAAGGGGCTGCACGACGCACGAAGATTTCAGGCCTGCAACCTGCGGTAAATCCAGCGAGATCAAAAAGGATGTGAATCTGATCGGATCGAATCAGGGCAACAGCCTCAGCATTAGACAGCTTAGTAATATCTCTAAAAGCGGTTGACCTGGCAGCAAATTGCCTACCAAAAGCATCGTCAGAATGCTGCGTCGCGTAACAGAAGAAATCGTATTGCCGAAAGTCAGTATTGTTGAAGAGAGGCATCAGGAAACGACCCACAACATGATCCCTGAAGTCACCTCCAACAAAACCAACCCGAAGCTTGCCTTCGGCAGGAATAGCCGAGAAAGCAACATCAGGCAAGGACGACCCTTGGGAAGCAATCAGCTCGGAGAGACCTTCTGCCAGGGCAGCCACAACCTTGAGATAAGCCGCATAGTCATCGAGATGGTGGGCATGATGCAAACAGTGCATGCTATATTCCAACAAGATTGGAACAAGATCACGGGGCTTAGCATGAGATTTGATGGCATCAAGTATGGCTGACTGTCGAATGGCAGATAGCGAAGAAAAGTCGCAAACTTGATCGTAAAGAGTAGTAGCCTTGACCAAATAGCTAAGATTGTCTGGCTCGAGGCAAAGGGCCTTACGTATCGATTGAATCGCGAAGTCGTAACGCTCTAGTTTCTTATAGATATCAGAGAGAAGGCAGTGCGCCTCAGCAAGACCTGGCTCAAGCCGAAATGATTCTGTCAATGGTTCCACAGCTTCCTGGAAGCGTTCAAGCTTGACCAGAATGCAGGCATGGTTCATATGCGCCTTGGCTAGAGAAGGATTTAGCGAAATAGCTTGCCGTGTTGGCACAAGCGCTTCTAAAGGCCTATTAAGTTGAATCAGAATACTGCCCAAGTTGAGCTGTGCTTCAACCAAAGAAGGCTTAAGATGAACAGCACGCTGCGTAGCTTTAAGCGCATCAGCATAAAGTCCCATTTCAATTTGAATCGTACCTAGCGCCTGATACGCCTCGGCTAAATCCGAATCTATACGGATTGCAGCCTCTGCAGAGCTCAAGGCCTCATTATAATTCTTCTGCTTGAGATATATGCCAGCGATGTTGACATGAGCAGTTGCAAGAGCGGGATCTGCAAGCAAAGCCTGCTCAGCCGCCAGCCTGGCATCTTCAAGCGCATGACGCTTGGTGAAGACACTACTCAGAATCATCAGCGCCTGTGGATTCCGAGGCTTAAGACGGAGAGCCAACTGGGCGCAGTCAATAGCGTCATCCAATAAGCCTTGGCGGTTGAAAAGACTTCCAAGATTAATCGCAGCATTCACATTCGTTGGCTCAAGCAGAAGAAGCTGCTTATACAATTCTGCGGCTTCTGTAAGCCTTGCTGATTGCTTAAGGATGATGGCAAGATTTGCCAGGCACGGACCACTGGCTTGACCAGCAGAGATAAGCTTGCGATATAGATTTTCTGCTTCGGCCAAATTTCCGGACCGATGGGCATTCACAGCCGACAGCCAAAGTGGATCGTCCTTGGAGGGGGAATGTCGACCTGTATTCCGACCACGGGATGCGTCACGACGATGACCCGCACCGAATCCAGACATGGCGACAGAAAGTAATGCAATCACGATACCAGGCGAGATCAGCTGGCAGGACGCGCGTAGGGCAGATCCAACCAGGGATGTCGAACCTGAAGCAGGCGACTGATGCGGCGAATTTGAAACCGCGTGGTGCGGTTCAGCATTGAGTGGTCGTGACGGTGATAGGTGGCCAGCAGCTGAGGGCAGAGTTGGCCGGTGTAGCCTGCATCAATCAATTGGCACCAGAAATCAAAGTCTTCCCAGCCACCAGGGATAGCCGCGTAACCACCGACTGCCTCCCAAGCACTGCGCCGAACCAGCGCCATGGCGTCGATATAGTTGCCATTAACGAATGCTTTCTTCAACCAAGGCAATCCGCTAATTAGCGAGCTGGAACTAGGCTCTGAGCGCAATGCATGGTTCACACGAACCAATGGGTGAATGACGGCAACATCATGCGGGGATTTACGGGCAAGCAACTGACACCGCTCAACGGCCCGAGGATCAAGGGTGTTGTCAGCATCGAGCACGAAACACCAAGGAGTTGTGGCAAGAGAAAATGCAGTATTGCGTGCGGCAGCTAAACCGTGGTTGGAGGAATGGCGCACCAGAAGCGCCTTCTCAAAACGCTGCGAATTCTGATCCAGCCACGAACGAACAGATAAAAGGCCCTGATCTGTAGAGCCATCATCAACCACAATGAGCTGAAGGGTATGGCTCGACTGGGCACAGATGCTGTCTAAAGCACGACAGATGAACTGTTCGTAGTTATACAGGGATACGCAGACGGTGATGACCGAACGAGGTTCAACTAAAGCGACATCGCGAAAAACCTCTACCGAGTATTGCTTGGGTTCCAGCTTAGGAGTTGGCACAAATGGATCCGGAGCCGGTCGATGAGCATCACGCCAGATCAATTCCTGAATCAACTCTGAAATAGAGATGGGAAAAGAAAAGATTTCAACCTCACGACCAGTATGGAAACACTTCCAGACGCTTGAACGAAGCTCAGTCGGAGAAGGCTGAGTTCGGATCAGGCGTACCCCAAGACGTTGACAGCAGTGAAGCCAGTGAAAGAATTGCTGGATCAACTGTGGATTGAACTGCGCGAGCATACCCTCCAGGTCTGGAAGATGAAGGAACTGGTCGGAGTCAGCCTGAGAAGGCTGAACGTCGTCGAAAGGTCCGAGGACCAGTGCAGATCCAAGCTCGGCCAATACATCGGGACTAGGCAATCCAAGCTCCGGAGTCAACTGGTCACTTAATTCCCGAGGAAGCACAGGAGCAACCAAATGGAAAGCTGGAACCCTTAAAGCTCGCAACAGTGTGGCCTGGCTGAGCATTGGATCTAAAACGCAATCAAGTGCGGCGAGCTGCAACAAGATCTGCGGATGCTCAGCCAGCTCGAACACAGTTCCAAGCAGGAGGGCAAACCGCGGATGGTCAGGGCTGAAATCTGCTGGATCATGAATCAACTGGAAGTGCAAATGCGGTGCGAGGGCTGCCAGCCAGAATTGAACAGTCCAGTGTTGAGTCGTTGCACCGAGCACAAGCAATTGAACAGTCAGCTGATCCTTAGGGAAAGCGAACGCTGGCGCAGGAGGAGCAAGATGGCTGAGACGCTCACAGACTTGAGCACTAAAACCAGCGCGGGTCCAATCTTTCAGCAGATGGGCGGCGGAATGGGAAACCCCATCTGAACAGCAGAGTGCTGCAGCGCCCCACGGATGCCAATCACTCAGATTGGCAGCGCAGTCCAGCTGAGGCGAAAGGATTGGCCTAAAGGTCCAATCAAGCTGATGTGAAGGTGGGTTGATCTGGATCGAACGGCTCAGGGTGGAAGGCTGGGTCTCGAGCCAAGCACACACTGAGGAAAGATTGGGATGCGGAGCGAGCGAACACGAGTTCAAAGCCTCGAAGAGAAAATGAGCTGCTTGCGGAACGGGCTCAAGCTCTGGCTTCGTCTGGGGACGTCGGAGCTTCGGAAGTTCGATGTCAGCTGAGATTCTGACCTGGCAGAACGTGGCCAAATGCTCAAGCTGAGGCCGGTGGGGGTCAAACCAATGCTCGTAGGCAGTGACGAGCACTGGTAGATCTGAAGCGTCAAGCAGCAGGGTGCGGTAGTGCTGCCACCACAACTGGTAGGCACGTTGAACGCTCATGCCTGCCACCAGTGCGTCACGCTCCACCAACGATGCCGCCACCTGGAGCGGTGATCGACTGTTGATCACCAGCTGGATCGGCCAACCAAGCTCTGCTGCAAGGCGTCGCCAAAGCGGAAGCACCAGGCAGAGCCTGGGATCCTTGATCATCAAAGGGCCTTCGGTCGAGGCACCCTGTTGCTGAAGCCACGCGAGCAATGCGGTGCCGGCTTCGCGGGCTGGATCTGAATCCAACCAACCAGGTGGCATCGGAGCTGTGCCTGCAGCACTCGGCCACCAGCGCTGAAGGCGGACCAGAAGACGCTCATGGGTTTGGCTGACGAAGGCAGGCTCGAAATGGCCGTCAGGGTTAGAAGGGCAGGGGCCCACGAGCTCGCTCGGGCACGCAAGGCCCATGCGCTGGAGGACATGAGCGAGCAGCGAGGTGCCACTGCGGTGCATGCCAGCGACAAGGAGCAAAACGGGAGCGGACACGGCCATGCAGCTATTGCATAAACCAAGGAGCAGAGAAGGATTCTTCGCTATATTGGACGGCCTATTTCGCAACCGAAATACAGGCATCGCATGGCAGATACCGTTTTTACATATAGCTCAAGCATTTCAGGCACGCCAGCCCTGCCAAGCGGGAGTGTGGCTCTAGACGGCGATCAAGGAATTTTGGCCACCAGCCTGGTGAGTTCAAGCAGCGGTGCTCAGGCTGTCGGAATCCAGGCAGCTCAGATCAACGCTTCAGGTGCCAGCACTGATCCGACATCCGCCAGCTGGCCTTTTCGCTATCCCAACTTGATCAGTGCCGACGGAAATGTTGTTGCAGTGGTGGCAAATGCTGACGCAGCAACAAGTGCCGATGCGGTGGGACTGTATGGGGCAACAACCGACAGCGTGATCGGCCTAAACATTGGCGATGACACCTTGATCGTAGAAGCAATCGCTGGTGATGCAGAGCCAAACTACTTTGAAGATCCCTTCGAAATAGGAAACCAGCCACCAAATACGGCATCCGCCAACGGGGCCTACGGCTACCTCATCGATCTTGGCGATGACGACGACACCGCCCTAATCAATGCCGATAGCCGTGCCAGCGCAAGCGCGACGGCCGTCGGACTGCGGAACAGCACCATCGATGCCGGAGCAGGGACGGATGTAGTGCGCGTAAACGCCGACAGCCAAAAAGAGTCGGGGGCAACAGGCAACAGCCAAAGCTTTGGACTGGTGGATTCAACAATCCGCTCCGGTAGCGGCGATGTTTGGCTGAAGGTCACTGCAGGCGCATCTGGCTGGGGCTACCAGAGCACCTCCGCCAACACAACCCAAGTGTCCAGCGTAGGGGCTAGCCAGTCGAGGGTTGAACTGAATGGATCAGACGGACATGACGCAAAGATTCGCTCAAGTGCGTACCTGAACCAATCTCTACCAGGAACAGCATCTTCCACTGGCATTACAAACACAGATATCTCCATCGGCAGCACCATTCGAGATCAACAGACGGATATCGAGTTTGACAATCTGTCGTTCTACGATGACTGGGAGACCGCCTACACAGAAGACAACAGAATTGGAGACGAGCGTTACACAGGACTCTTTGGCAATCGACTCGATATTTCGAGTGACGCATACTCAGTCAGGGGCAATAGCTCTACCAGCATTGCAGCTTTGGGGAGTCTAACGACTGGCCGAATCAGCGGTGGAGCCAATGCTGACCGCGTTGACCTGAGCAGCAGTGCCAGAGCCGCAGATACCAGCGGAGCAGTCGCTGTCAGTACAACGCTAGAAAATTATCAACTCAACCTTGAGGAAGGAACAGATTTCCTGCAAGGCCGTAGCGATGCAACCGCGCACAGAACTGAAAGCACAGGCATCTCACAAAGCACGATTTCAGCAGGGGATGGAAATGACCTGGTGAACTGGTCGTCGGGTGCTGGTGGTGGTTGGTCTTGGAATGGGAATCCGAGCACAGGCGGGAGCTGGAGCTGGGGAACGGATCTGATCCAAGCCGGAAGTAGTGCTCGTTCAGTAGCGGTGGAAAACAGCGTCGTTGAGATGGGGAGTGGCCGCGATGGGCTTGTTCTCAACAGCTGGAGCAATCGCGTTGAACAGGCTCAGTCGAGCGGAGCCGTGAACAGCACGCTTGACCTCGGTGCAGATCTAGGTGACCAACTGAGGATCTCGGCAAACGCCGAAGGCCGAACCAGTGCTTTAGCGGTGGGTCTTCAGGACACACGCCTAACAGCACTGACTCCGGCAACATCTGGGGGATCACTCACCCCGCCGCCGCCCAGTAATGGATCAATGGGAGGTGCCTGGTATTGGGATGCCGTGATCAACGGTGCAGACGTGGAGATCAGCAGTTGGTCATCCAGTCGAGAATCAAGCCAGGCCATTGCTGCGCTCGGCACAAGCGGAAGCGGAGAAATCCTTACCGGATCTGCCAACGACCGTGTTCGCCTCAGTGCGAGTGCCCAAGGGATCTGGGATTGGCAGAGCAACAACCAAGGAAATCGCTTTGTGACTGCAGAGCTCGCCAGTGCCATCGCTTCTCAGGATTACAACATCAGCATGGGAGACGGTGATGACGACCTTCAGCTCTCCAGCTGGGCCCGGGGCAATGAAACCCTGGCTGTGGGAGCAGTGCGTTCGGAACTGGACCTGGGACGCGGCGACGACAGGCTGCAGGTGTGGGCCACAACAACCGACAACGTGAATCTGGATCCCGCCATTGGCCTGCTGGACAGCAACCTATCCGCAGGAGATGGCCATGATCAAGTGCAAATCCATGCCAGTGCCAATGGAGGTGGTGTGCTTGAAAGCTATGGATTACTCGAGGTTGATCGCAACGCTGCCGTGAATCTCGGCAGTGGTGACGATCGAATGGATATCTGGGCTAGCGCGTTTGGAACATCAAGACGCCGGGGAACAATTCAAGGTCCCGATGGCCGTACCGTTGCTGATGCAGGAGCAGTGGCCGACTCCGTGAAGGCCATTGGCATCAGTGGTTATGACGTTGATCTTGGCAGCGGAAATAACACACTCAATGTTGGGTCAAGTGCCTCCGGAGCCTTGGCGACATCCATCGCCGTGCGCAATGCGGTGATCACAGCTGGCGACGGCACCGATACTGTTTCCGTCCACGCCAACACCTGGGATACGCCTGTTAACTCAGTAGACCCTGTGGTTGGCCTACTGGGTACGACGCTGAATGTTGGCGGCGGCGAAGACATTGTTTCTGTGAGTGCTAACAGCAACGGGTTTGGAAATCGCGAAGCGATTGCGTTGATGGGTAGTGGACGTGCATCCGATCAGCTCAGTACAGGCACAGGAAACGACACTGTGAACATCTGGGCCAACGCCACTGGCCTGGATGGCATTCAAGCTGCGGCCCAAACCAACAATTTCTCGCTTGGGGGCGGCCAGTGGTCGGACACAGTTAGGTCGACGACGGCAACTGCATTTGGCGCCTTGGGCTATCGGCTGGATCTCGGCAGTGGCAACGATCGGCTTGATGTGAACATCTGGTCACGGGCCAATGAAACCATTTCGGTTGGCTTTTCGCAGTCAGCTGTAGACCTGGGAACAGGCGACGACGAAAGCAATATCTGGGTGAACACAGCAGATAACGTGAACTACGACCCAGCCATTGGCTTGCATCAGACTGTCTTCTCGGCTGGCGAGGGCAATGATGTGTTGCACATCAACGCCAACTCGCGTGGCAGCGGCGTGCTGGAGGCCCATGGACTTCTGGGTGACGAGGGGCTCGAAGCTTCAGCTCTGCTCGACATGGGGAGGGGGAACGATGCAATCAATATCCACGCTCATGTGAATTGGAGTAACAACAACGTCGCCATGACTCAAGGCCCGCAGGTCTTGTCGCAGGGCATCAGCCATTACAACGTGAATCTTGGAGACGGCAATCACTTTTCTACTGATCAGTACTCCTACTCCGAGGCTGCTCTTCGTGCCAACGTGAGCATTTACGCTAATAGCGGCAACCAGGGAACTCTGCAATCGGTTGATCTCATTAATGCGATTGTCCAGCACACCACGATCGTGGGCGGCACTGGCAACGACTGGATTGACCTCCACGGCTGGCTCTCAACGGAAAATGACCTCGGAGGAGCAGACGAACGAACATCCATTGGCTTACTTGCTACAGATGTGATCACTGGAGACGGAACGGATCGCTTTAATCTGTCAGTTAACAATTCAGCCGAAGGGCAGCTGAAGACCTTCGGATTGGTTGGCGAAGATATCGGTGGGTCGTTGGTGGATCTAGGCAGTGGCGATGACCTCTTCACCACCCACGTGTGGGCCTCAGGTTCTTCGGGCTACGTAGAGCCTTCAGGCACAACAAGTGAAGCGCTCGGAATTGATGGATACATCGTTCAAACGGGAGCAGGGGAAGACCTGTTTGAACTATCAGTGAAAAGCACACTGAATCACCGCAATACCACCGTCGAAGGCGTGATTAACAGCACGATCGATCTTGGCGCGGACGACGATACGGCAGACATTGCTGCTTACTGGAATGGCGCCAGCCATGCGCCAGACGCCATCGCGGTGCGCAACAGCACCATCAATCTTGGGACCGGAGACGACCTCGCCTTCATCCGGGGACAAATTCGCAACTCCACGCTGAATGGCGGCAGCGGAAACGATCGGATTGAGATCACGGGTGATTACATCAATCTTTCAGTCAGCGTCCTCAATCAACCAGCAAACCATAATCAACCAGCAAACCATTACAGGGTGCGCTATACAAATTCTGCCGACCCTCAGACTTCTTATGAGTTCGAAGTACTAAACACCGAAGATGTTCGCATCAACAATCAGGCGATCGGCTCCCTACATGTCTCGTCGTTGCAGCTGATGGTTGCAGCCACTGGTCAACCGGCGGCGGTCACGAACGGAGGTGCCGTCAGGCCCGAGCACCAACTCACGATTGAATCGGCCGCTGTGGAGGCCGTGAAGCGGCGCAACGAAGGCAGTTTGGTGAGCATTGCCGCACCCCTTGCTGAAGCAGCACGTTCAGCTGTGTCGACTGGCATGACGCAGCGCATCCGGCGAGATCTGCTGGCAGCTGATCCTGATCCCATCGAACCCACCGCGCCGAGCGGTGGCGGTGGCGGTGGCGGTGGTGCCTTGGCCAGTCCGCGGGATTCCTCGCGGGATCGCGATCGGCGCAGCACAGGTGATCGCGGCCGCTCAGGGCGCAGTTCACGCAGCAGCAGTGGTGGTGCCTTGAGCGAGGGCGGCGGGCGCAGTTCTCGCACCAGCAGCCGTGGGGGGAGCAGCAGCAGCTCAGGCGGTGGCCGCAGCTCAAGGAGCAGCAGGACAAGTGGCGGTCGCGGAGGTCGTGGCGGAAGCTCCCGCCAAGGCCGGCGCAACACCTTCGACACGTGATAGCCCCCTGGAAGACGGTCCACGTCAGCAGAACTTCCCGGACCGGACGAACCAGCAGCTTGTCCGGGAGCGGTAGACGCAACTCACGTGACTCACTAGCTGCGGCTGCCTCCAGGAGCCGTTTGATGGCGGTAGATCCCATCACCAATCCCGAACGCCTGGCTTTGCAACCCATGATGCAAGAGGTTCACTCAGCCACAACACTGGTGAGCCAGGGGAACGGCGCTCACCGTGCCGATTGGCTCAATGCCTGGAACCAGCAGCTCCAGGCGCCTGAATGGGCTCCCAGAACTCAGCTGGAAACCGCGCTTCCCACCAACTGGTTGTAGTGCTGCAGCAACCAACCGGGCAGCTGCAGCTCCGGCTGGCCCAGCTGCCACTGCG
>Ga0194123_10007458_pt1 | contig 10874 bp, 13 predicted proteins | sample TA2MahsurfametaG_5_FD_155479 | JGI IMG/M metagenome (GOLD analysis project Ga0194123, IMG submission 155479) | Freshwater microbial communities from Lake Tanganyika, Tanzania - TA2015023 Mahale A surface | ecosystem: Environmental > Aquatic > Freshwater > Lake | place: Tanzania: Lake Tanganyika... | reverse complement strand
AACCTGCTGGCATACCATTGTACCCAATAGAGATGATGCGATCATCTTTTACAATGACCGCACCAACTTTTTTTCTTACTGCACTACTATGCTCGGCAAACAATCTTGCAGTCTTCATGTAAGTGCCGAGGTATTTTTCTTTAATCATTCCATTTCTCTGTTTGTAAAAACCTTTTCTCTTGGATTGTCTTTTGTTTAAAAGTCTTTCTTGGATTGGCACACATAATACATCCTGGATCACCACAGTTCAATGCATGATGTTTTATATAACGATGCGCTTCTTCAATTGTCATACCATATGCTTTTGCGATATTCACCTGTTTACGAATTGCATGTTCATCACCAAGAATTCTTTTACTACGCTTTTCTTTATCGATTTCATTGCTCATCTTGTTCTCCTTTAATTAAGCAATTAAGTTAAGCGACATTCCAGACCAAGGCTCCTTTCTTTCCATTCGATTTTACAAACTCCCACAACTTAGCGTCATAGTACTTCTCGCTAGGAAATGGGGGCGCATACTGCTCTTCAATTGGTTGGTCGTACTTGTAAGGCGACCTCATAACTTTCGCACGACCTTTTTCATAGTCACTCATCTTGTGACCAATCTCAACTGCAAATGCTGGCACATCAGGAAATGCTAATTGCAACCCACGATTGAGTGTGCCGCTTGATGCGACTGTCCAAATCTCTGTTGGTTTGACTTTGAGTGATCGTGCTACTTTGATGATAGAACCTAAGACTGTTGGGTGTTCAAGACCAAGTGGCAATACTCTACGATTGGTTGTATCTTCTTCGTAGTATCTTCTTGCCTGCGCTTTTGTTACATTCAGCATACCATTCGCTACCCAATGAATTGTACCACCCATATCTAAAACTTGTTGTTGATGCCAGGTTGGTACTGACCTCTTCGCCATGAAGAAGGTTGCTTTCTTTCCGTATTTATTACAAACATGTGTCAAAGAGATAGGACCCCAACCAACTTTATTTGCACCACCGAACACCCATTCGTTTCCTTCTTTGCTTACAAGATAATCAATGAATCGTGCTTTGCTACCATAGCCTAACTTATCATCACGAACAACATGAAAGCCATCATACTCTTCTACAACTGGTGGTGGATAAGGATCATTCCATTCTTTTATTGTATCAAGATATTCCTCAGGTGACAAGAGATTCATGCAAGTTTTCCTCCACTCTAACATCAATTACCAAATGTATGCGTTCTTCATTGCCACCATTGATTGCTTGGTGTGCTTTGCGTGTATCAAGAAACCACACATCACCTTCTGCCATATGCACCTTTTGTGGATTACCATTTGTATCCCACACAGTAAAGATCACATCAGGATTTGTTTTGATTGGCAAATGTATTCGTGCCAACTTGTTCAATGCACCACCTGAATCTGGATCAACTTGATCGGTGTGTCTTTCAAGTTCACCACCACCCGGTTTCAATCGCATGAATCGCACACGATGAATCTGATTGCCAAGTGTGGTGCAGTATTGTTTAATTTCAGGAAAGAATTTGAACAAAGGTGTATCTTGTATTTCAAATTTTATATTTTTGTGTTCGTCTTGCCATGCTTTACTCATCTCAATTGGTTTCGTAATAAATCCTGGGTCTTCAGTATAACCTCTGAGTGACAATGCTGACCAAGATTTACCTTTGTTGTAATTGCTATAGTGGTTTGTAAACTCTGGAAGAATCTCAAGTTTCTCACGAATTGATTTGATGAGATTCATGCTTACGCTACCAATCTGTTTGATGCTTAGATATTCTGCTTTATCAACTTTAGGAAACTGTCTTGGTGAACCTCTGTAGTAGATTGCAAAGATTTCACCATAGGTTGTGATCTTTGGACCAACATAACAGAACCCACACTTTTCAGCAAGTTTGCAATGGTCTGCATTCTCTGCCCACACATACAACCAAACATCTCTGTTAGGTGCAAGTCCGTTAAATTTAGTCATCGGTTTTAAACACTCTTTAAGTGTATTTAAATTTCCTGACAACTTACCTACAGTCATATCGCCTTTTTCTTTTCTTGCAATAACTGTATCACCATGCATGGCGATGTTTGAACCTACTTTTGATTCAATCACCTCTAATCGTGCATCATCAAGAATAATCAATGTTTCTTTGTGCAATGCTTCAGCAATATTATTCTTTTTAAATTGTGCGAATGGTGATAGTGTGTATGCGTTATAGTCTGCATACTTTGATTCAAGTTCTTTCAAATAATCTATCTCAAATCCGTGTTGCCAATCTTTCATTTTTTTGCTTTCTTAACTTTTCGTTGAAGAATCATTCGTTTTCTAATTGCTCTTTGAGTTTCAAATGTAGATGCTTTCTGAGTAAACACTTTACCTTCCATGTGATCGTACTCATGCAATGCAACCCTTGCAGTAAGCCCAAGGAATGTTTCTGTTACAGTTTCACCATTCTCGTTTTGAAAACGAACACGGCAACGATCTGGTCGCTTCACATTCAAATAGAGTAGTGGATAACTCAAGCATCCTTCTTTTGCTAAAATCTCATTCTCTGATACATCAACAACTCTTGGATTGAAAAGTGTCAATGGAGGTTCACTACGAATTGTAAACACACGATATGGCACACCAACCTGATTGGCTGACAATCCAAGCCCATCGTTCTTGATCATACAACTATATAGGCTTTCTGCGAATTCTTTTGGATCATATGGTGGGTTGTTAAAATCAAATTCTTGGCATGGCTCAAGTAACATAGGAGAATTTTCGGGTATAAGTTTGAGTTCCATTATTTTATCATCCTTGAAAAATTATTAATCTTCTCAAAACGAATTACATTTCTAAATTTGTCTTGTAGCAGATCACCTTTATGTGAAATAACAAATAGGTTTGTATGTTCAAGCAAGTTCAGAATCTTCATCAAGTCTTCAGTACCATTTGCATCAAGTGACGAATCAAAGATTTCATCAAGAATCAAAATGTTTGTGTTGGTAGAGTTCTTCAGTTTTGCAATGGCACGCCAAGTCAACATAAGTGCCATATCAATTCTTTGTTTTTCACCTTCACTAAACGATGCATAACTGAAATCATCACGGTGTCTAGACTTAATTGTTTCTTTGAACGATTCATCAAGATTAAAGTTCACAAAGAAGTCTAGTGTACTGAGATACTTATTTACCAACTTGTTGATGATTGGTAGATACTGTTTGACGATCTTCGTTTTAATGCCAGTATCTTTGAGTAGTGTTGATGCCGTGTCATAGTATGCTCTCTCATCGATAAGTACTCTTAAATGTTGCTTTAAGTCTGTTAAGGCATCATTTATAGCGTTTAATTCATTCTCTTCTTTTTTTGACACCTTGCTAGATGTTTGAATCTCTTTGATTGCATCGTGCAATTTTTGCACATACTTGTTCAGTTCAGTCATGGTAGAAGTATCACCAGCGACTTTGACTTGCAACTTATTAATTTGTTTTTGTATATCAGCAATCTCTGCAATTTTCAATTGCTCTTCAGCAAGTTTCTTTTCTAATTCTTCAAGCCCATGTTCACACTCACCTACCTTCGAATTAAGATTGGTAAGTTCTCCTTCTTTAAACGCCAAGGCAATGGCTTGCCTACAGGTTGGGCAACTATCATTTTGTTGAAAGAAACTGATATCCTTGCGAAACTTGGATAGATTGCTTTCAATCTGCGATTCAAGTTTTGTAAGTTTCTTGACCTTATCCTCAATTGCAGTTTTGTTCTCAACAACCAATTGGAGTTCGGTGACCTTGGTATTCGCTTCCTCAATAGATGCGAGTAAGGTGGATATGGTATTACTGCTATTTTGTATCTCATCTTCATGTTCTTTTACCTTATCTTCATTGTTCTGCTTGAGTTCATCAATGTGATCTTTCAGCATATCATACTTTTGTTGTTGAAGATCAATCTCATATTTTTTAACTGAGATTTGTTCTTTAGTGATCTGCAATTTTTCTTTTACAATACCGTTCATGCGTGAGAAGATTTGAATGTCTAGCAAGTCTTCAATGATTGCTCTGCGGTCTGATGCAGATAATTGCATGAACGGAGTAAACGATGCTGAACCAAGAATCACAATTTGTGTGAATGACTTGTAGTTCAACTTCAGAATAAATTTTTCTAGATGTTCTTGATAGTCTTTGATTGCGGCATCTTGTGTAATTAAAGTTTGACCACAACGAATCTCAAAGATGTTTGGCTTGATGCCACGGGTAACTTTGTATGATCTGCTACCAATGTCGAATTCAACTTCAACCACGCAATCTTTTGCATTGATTGAGTTTACCAACTGATTTTTATTAATATTACGAAATGGCTTTCCAAACAAACAAAAGCACAATGCATCAAGCATTGTAGACTTGCCTGAACCATTTGTACCAACAATCAATGTTGATGCTTCATTATCAAGACTTATCTCAGTAAACAGATTGCCTGTGCTGAGAAGATTCTTCCAGCGAATTTTACGAAATAAAATCATTCAATATGCTCAGTCGATAGTGCTTCCAAATAAAGTTCTTTCATTACAGTCTTTAATTTTTCTGGTTCTACTTGTAATGCTTGTGCGTCAATATAGTTCGATAGTATTGTTAGCGTGTCTTCTGCTTGGTCAACAATCTCAAAGTTATTGTTAGATGCTTCACTAAAGTCTTCCACAATGTTGATATCGATTGGATTTACTTTGTAAAGATTGTCTACCAACGCATCGAACACATGTGGGTTTGCTTTGTGCAACACTACTATCTTTATATAGGCTTTCTCATATTGAGAATAGTTGATATTTTTCAAATGCTCCATTGAGAGTTTGCTATCGTCATACTTGATCTTGTAAAAGATGCGATATGGATTGTTTATAAACTCAAGTTCTTTTGTTTCTGTATCAAAAATACCAAAACCTTTTTGATCTTTATAGTCATTCCAAAAGAGTTCGTATGGTGTGCCAAGATACATGACATTGCCTTGTGAAGACTTCATGTGATAGTGACCGCTATACACTTGGTCATAGTTACCTAAAAAGTCATCTGAGTAACCTTCATGACTAGGCATACCTGGCCATAGTTGATAGCCAAGAAGTTCAAAGTGCCCAAGGCAATGTGACGATAAACTCTTCGAAACAAATTCACGAATTTCTTTTTCGTTCTCTTGACATATCCATGGTATCATGTCAATGTTCATGTCTTCAAGTTCAAGTGTGCCATGCTTTGACCATAGCGTAATGTTGTCGTAGTCTTTCAATAGAAGTTCTGGCGAGTTAACCCCTAGACTGTGACGCCAAAAGATATCGTGATTACCAACCAATGCGTGAAGATGAATGTTACGCTTCTTGAATTCATCAAAGAAGTAGCGTCTGCTTTCTGCAAGTGAAAGAAAGTTGATATACTTACGGCGATCAAAAAGGTCACCGAGTTGTATAACAATCTTGATATCGTGTTCTTCTAAGTACGGAAAGAAAACTGTGCTATAAAACTTCTCATAGAATTCATGAAAGTGCTTCGCATCATTTCTTACGCCAAAGTGTGTATCACCGAGTATGCATATTTTCATTCTTACTTTTATTTTTCCAATTGTTTTTTGCCATCTCTTGGCGAGAGTTGTCCTTGATAACCTTGTCAATTATAGCATGAATGTTTCTTAAATGCAAGAGCGAGGTTTCTCTTAAATCGTATGGTGACTTCTTATTTTGCACTACCTTGATCCATTGTTCAAGTTGTACTGGCAATGGTGTCTGCATCACTAATCTCCTTCGCTTTTCTTTTGGAAGTTTTCTTTCGTTTGGTATCTTCAAATGCTTCAATAAAATCACGGATGAAATTATCATTGTATGCTTCGTGCATCATGCCTTGCATCTGTGAAGTGATTTGATCTTCTCCATTGTTGGCAATCAGTTGATTGACAATTTCATTTTCCATACTGCGAAACTTGATGTACAGGTGCTTCTTCTCCTTTTGAATTCTACGGAGAAATGCATAGTAGATGATCTGTGTGAAGTACGCAAATGGATTTTTAGATTTCTCATGATCAAAGTTATCTATGTATAACAGACAGTTCTCAACACCATCGGAAATCATATCTTGCTTAAAAGTGTAGTTTGCAAAGTTTGGTTTTCTTGCAAGGTGCGTGGCGATTTTAAAAAGGCACTCGCCAATGTACTCTGGCACTCTTGGTCGTTCAGAATTTTTTTCCTTTGCGGCAATGACGCTTTCTTTATATTCGATCATTCTCTCTAGGAATTCTTGATTGTTCACATAATGATTACCCATAATTTTTCCTTTTTAGTATTGACAAATGCTTGACATGTGCGTAGAATTAGCGTGTAGCCTTTCAATGCATCGTTTTAGTACTTATAGTCTTAAGTAGTTCAGTCATAATATCGTTTAACTCCGTTATTTCATCTTCATTATTTTCTTTGCGAGATGAATTTTCTATAATTAGTTCAGCATAATTTTTTACCATTAGTTCGGTAGGTTCAGCACAAGCAACGATAGAGTTCTTGTACACACGAACAGGATGCTTGTAATCAAAGCCTGGATCCCATTTCATAACTGACATGTTCATTCTACTTTCTTGAGGTTGAATCATGAGCAAAATCTTCAAAGGCATTTCAACATCAATGTAAGAAGGAGTTTCTTTGGAAATATTTCCTATAATTGTTTCACCATTTGATAATTTCAAAACTTTGCACACTTTGTCTATATTTTGTTCTTCTTGGTGCATATTAGTCCTTTAAGTTGATGGTGTAAATTTTATAATCAAACTTCTCATCATTGTATATTTTCATTCTCTCTACAAAGTGTTCGATAGTGAAGTTTTTTCGACTTTTGTAAGTGAGATCATCGGCAATGTCAAATAGAGTTGCTTGATCTTTATTTTCCCCTAATCTAAGTACTCGCCCAATCGATTGTAGTGTTCTTATCTTGCTTTTGCTAGGAGATGCAAATACAATATTGTGTAAGTGTCTTATATTTATACCTGTTGAGAAGGTGCCATACGATGCAATGATAATTGCATTTTGTTCTTTTTCTGTAACTTCACGCACCATCTCTCTTTCATCTGCTTCCACACCACCATGCACAAAGAAGACTTGCCTATCTTCTGCTCTATCTTTAATCATCTTGTACAAAGGTTCGCCGTGCTTATGTACAAACTGATAAAGTACAAGTGTATTCTGTTTTAGAGAAATAGTCAAGTTGGTAATAAACTTATTCCGTGATGGAGATGATACCAAGTAATCTATTTCCTCTGCATACTTAAAGTTTTTTACCGCTTTGCAATTTTCCTCTTGATGTTTAAGTACCAATGCTTTGATTTTTAGATTTGCAAGTTTACTTTTATCCATTAGTTCTTTTGTTGTAGTAACTTGCTTTACTGCACCAAACAAACCTTCAAGCACCAAGCGATGTGTTTGTGTACCATCAAGTGTGCCAGTCAAACCAAAACGATATGCACAATCAGTAAGACTTGTCATGATCTTCGTAAGTGACTGTGCTTTAAACAAATGTGCTTCATCACCAATGATCAAATCAAATTGATTGAAGTAATTTTTTGGCATCTTGTAGATTGACTGCCAAGTGGAGATAATGATGGGTTTCTTTGATACTTTATCTGCGCCAGCAGTAATCGTATGACAATATGTATCACTATCAAAACCATAATCTTTAAAGTCTTTATACATCTGTGCAACAAGTGAAATAGTTGGTACAATAATAAGTGTCTTGCATCTTAAGTATCTTGTAATAAGATATGCAATGAGTGACTTACCTGATGCAGTTGGTGACAAAAGCAAACCGCGCTGATTGCGTATGGCATGTACAAATGCTTTCATCTGATAATCTCTAGGTTCAAAAGGTAGATTGAGTTTCTTTACAAACTCTTCTGCTTCAACTAATGAAAATTCCTCGTTAGTTCGTAGTTCATAGTCAACATCAAGTTCGTAGTCACGCTCTTTGCAAAACTTTTCAATGTAATGCAATAGACCAGCATAGATGTTATGTGTTTGTCTATCGAACAGGCGTATCTTTCCATCCCACACTTTGTTACGAAATGCGGGCATGAATTTGTAGCCTGGTACATAAAAAGTAAAGTACTCTGACAGTTCCATTGCTTCACCTGCTTCACAATGAACCTTCACATACACCTCATTAACTTTTGAGATTCTAAGCGACACCTTGAGTAAACTTTCTCCAATCAATTGCATTCTTGATTTGAAAGTTCCGTTGATTAATATTCTTAAGAACCTCTTCAAGAAATGCAAGTTTCTCTTTTTGCATAACAATCTTCATGTTCTTTTGAATAATGTCTTTATCAGATTCTAAGTACATATCAATCTCATGCTTCATAAGTCTTTTCAGAAAAGGTTCCCAACCAAGTTCATTGAGTTCCTCTTCAGACATTTTACCATTATAGTACTCATACTTTTGCAGAAAGAGTTCTTTCGATTGAAACTCTGCGCCTTTCAGCACACGCCTTTCATCAAAGTAATGTTTGAGATACTTACTATGTAATTCTGGAATTTTTGTTGATTCTGTACCTAGTTCGGTTGAATCAATTGTTGCGTCTTTACGCCACTCTTCCATCAGTTGATCTAAAGTCATACCACCTCTCCATATGGATCCAATTACAAAACATAATAACACAAAACAATTTATATGTCAAGTGCTTAGAGTATAATAGTCATAAAAGAATGTAGAAGTGGTGGTAAGAAACTCTTGCGTTTCTGTGCTGGTAAATTGAAGACTACCAAGTTCGGTAGGAAAAATATTCTTAAATGAGAATTTAAGATTTACATTGTTTGAATTAGACTTCACAATAAGTACTGCATCAGATACCATACTGTTTGATCTACCAAGTGCAGTAGTTAAGTTGCCTAATTTATTTTTGCTTGTTGGATTTCCCATTGCGGTAATCCATGCATAGATATCTCTCCATGCTTGCATGTTCTCATCAACTATAAATGTTACACTCAATTGTTCAAATGAAAGAATATTTCCTGGTGTATTTACTTGAACAAATGGTGTTAATGTTGCCACACTATTCAATGTAATTGATGGCAAGTTTACAGACTGTAAAAAGAATATGGTATTAGGTAGTCTATCAAATATGAGTTCGTACTTATTGTTTGATAAAAAACTTTTATTGATTGATGTAGTATCGGACATAGTATCTCCTGTAATTCATACTATTTATAAGCAAAAAAAGAGGGCACCGAAGTGCCCTCTCTGAAGTCCGATCTGTGTCGGCTCGGTATTACATGAGGTTGCTAATTGCGATTCTACGATAGTAGATGTTCTTTTTAGCAAACGCAATTGCACCATCAGCGTCAGAAGTCGCAAATGGGTTAGCAACCATACCGTAACGAGTTTTGAAACCGATCTTTGGCTGAAATGTATCCTGACCAACGGCACGAACCATTTGGAGAGGAACATATGGGCAGTAGAAAAGACCAGCGTCAAATGCTGAAGCACCTTTGTAACCCATTGTAGCGTAGTGAACGCCAGATGATGCGGCGAAATATGGATCGATGTAAACACGAATACGACCATTTAGAACACCAGCGAATGTGTTACCTGTGTCATCAACTTGGAGGTTGTTTGTGAGAGCAGGTGTGTAATCAAGTACACCAGCCATCTGAAGAGCAGAAGCCACATCTGATGAACAGATGAGGATGTTGCCTTTACCTCTACGGGTTGCTTTTGCAATAGCGTTAGATTCACGCTCTAGTTGGAACATCAAGCCCTTGAATTTCTCAACTGACCAACGACCGTTTGCATCAACATCAAGGTCAAATGTACCAGCGGTTGCCACATTTTCTTGGGCACCGATAGAAGCAGTTTGATTGATAGTACGAACAACTTCACGGTTGATTTCAGCAAGAATCTCTGTTGTGAGAATGTTTGCAAGTTCTTGTTCAGCGTCAAGACCATGAACAGCCTTAAGGTCTTGTGCAAGTTCCATTGTGTATTCTGCTTTTAGCGCACGGCTCTTAGCAACAACGGAAATCTTTTCAATGCTAAATGCCATTTCGTTGAAGGCATTACCGGCACCATCACCGAGTGCTTCGGCTTGTGCAGTAGTCATACCACCACCGAATGTGTACTCTGTACCGCTTGATAGATCAGCAGGTGAAGCACCAGTTTGAAGTGTACCAATTGTGTTACCAGAGTTGGTACCAGAGAATGTGGTATTGGCTTCGTTAAACAATGCTTCAGTACCAGTCTGACTACGGAAGCGTGAACGCATTGCGAAAATAAGTCCAGTTGGACCGCTCATTGGCTGAACGCCGCAGATATCATAAGCGATAAGATTTGGCATTGAACGGCGAACAAGAGAGATCAAAACTGGATCATAGATATCGATCTGACCGTCACCAGCAGTAGAAGAAGAAGCACCAAAATTGTTTGTTGGAGCGGCTTCAGAAAGAAGTGATTGTGGATTGCGATAACCAGCAGATTCACCAGTGCGGCTCTCAATTTCTTGGTTCTCAAGCAACTGAGCCACAACGGATCTCTTGTGAGCGTCTTTAATTGGGCTTAGTTCAGGATGATCAAGAACTGGAGCCCATTTTTTGATTAATGCGTCTGACATATGTTTTCTCCTTTGAGTATAAGATTAACTCTGTTGTTATTTATAATTTTTTATCTTTTGACTATCTTAGAGATGTTGCTAACATACTTTGCCATAACTGGATTGTATGATTCTTCGATAGTAGAGGCATCAGAATCTAAACCATCTTTCTGTACTTCTTGCTTTGATTCTTCTTTGACTGATTCAAAGTATTTTTTCTTTGTAAGAGTAAGTTTCTCTTTGTAATCTTCTTCAGAGATGAATTCGATGTTTTCAGCAAGAGATTTAAGTTTTTCAATCT
>Ga0194123_10007457_pt1 | contig 10877 bp, 20 predicted proteins | sample TA2MahsurfametaG_5_FD_155479 | JGI IMG/M metagenome (GOLD analysis project Ga0194123, IMG submission 155479) | Freshwater microbial communities from Lake Tanganyika, Tanzania - TA2015023 Mahale A surface | ecosystem: Environmental > Aquatic > Freshwater > Lake | place: Tanzania: Lake Tanganyika... | reverse complement strand
TTCTCGCGTACTCGCTATTGATTAGTAATGCTGATCTGTACCAGACGTTCGTTGGCTTATTCTATTTAAAACCTCTTCCTATTTCGATTTTTGCCTCGCTTTCCATCCAATTATTCCTTTTTTCTCTTCTTTCTCTCTTATTATCTGTTTGTTCTCTAATTGACGCTGTTCGTTTCAATCTAGCATTTACTATTGCGCTTGTAGTATCTTACTTTTTGCTTGGCAGTCAGCAGACTTTAAGAATATTATGGGCTGCTCCATCTCTAGGCTATTTCTTCTATCTTACCTGTCTTTACGATTCAAAGTATACTGATCCCCATTGATCAATAAACATCTAGTCTTATCAATCTGTATCATCCGCATACTTTTATCTATCAGAAAGGAGTCACCTTTTGATTTCACTTCTCGGTCCTGACGGAAAGCATCCTCTCACTGTTTGTGTTCCCTGTTTTAATGACCCCGATCGTCTATCTCTGTGTCTATTACATCTTCAGCTATTGACCCCATGTTCCATTGTCGTAATTGATTCCTTCTTCAATCCAAAAATCTCGACAATATGCTCAGAGTATAATGTTATATATACTGTTTTTTCCTGGAATGGTTTATTCCCCAAGAAGAGAAACTGGTTTCTGCTTGAGCTATCTCAGTATCATTCTGAGTGGACTTTATTCGTCGACACAGACGAACTTATTACTAAGCAGTTTGCTCAAGAGGTTCTGGCATTAATCTATTCACAATCTTCAACTAAAGCTAATCTCTATTATGGTAGCTACACGACCTACTTCTTAGGGAAAAAGCTACATTTCGGCATTCCTTTCAGAAAGACTTGCTTATGCAAGACTGGATACGCGCTTTATGAGTCTATACCTGAAAATGCCTGGAGCAAACTAGACATGGAAGTCCATGAACACCTAGTCCCCCTTACACCATCATTAATTCCTACCATTAAATCTCCAATCAATCATCACGAAGCAACTTCACATTACGACCGAATCTTGCGTCATAACGAATATTCCTCATGGCAGGCTCGTTTGTCTAACTGCATCTCCTATACACCCTCATCTCCTAATATTCGCTCATTTCTTAAGCACATTTTTCAGCATAGTTTTCTTGTTGGACCATTATACTTTCTACTTAATTATTTTGTATTTCTCGGCTTTCTAGACGGCAGGAGAGGCCTTTTGTATAGTCTTTTCAAACTTTCCTATATTAATGACATAGCGATTAAGCGTCTTGAGTGTAAGGAAGACTTCAATGAATAATATTGCAATTCTTACAGTAACTAAGGATGATCTGGCTGGTCTCTGTCGTACTGTTCATTCAATTAAATCGCAGACTGCCAGTAACATCCCCCACTACATTCAGGATGGAACGTTCCAAATTGCTAGTTCTTTCTACCCAGACTCTGTTCTCGATTACTTTTCTCTGCCAAATGTCTTTTATGCGCAAGGTGCTGATGACGGAATATATGATGCCATGAATAAGCTCGTCTTGCGTAACCAGGAAGAATATTCGCTTTTTCTTAATTCTGGTGATTGCTTCTATCAGTACAATTCACTATCTGAGTTGCTCGCCTATTTGCGTCTCTTTTCAGAAGATCACCTCGTCTTTCCCTGGATTTATGATCATTGTGGCGCTCAGTATCTACGTAATCCCCATTCCTCATACCTACTTTTCAGTCAAATGACCTTTTGTCATCAAGCATGTATTACTAGGACCTCCTGCCTTTCCGCTCGACCTTTTGATACGCGCTTTGATATTCTTGGTGATTGGCATTTCTTTTGTCGTGAAAAAATGTCTGGTTCCACTTTCCGTCGTTTCATAAGTCCTCCTACAAAGCCACTCGTGTTATTTGATTCCAATGGTATATCATCAATTCGTTATTCAAAAATGTTTCGCGAATCCCTTCTCATAGTTTCTGACCTTAATCTTTTTCGCTTTCAGCCTTTCAGGCTGTCCAGGAATCTCATCAAGCTTCTTCTTCTGGCTCCCTTTTCTCGTTTTTTTCGCAGACCCTGCCTATATAAGCTGAAAAGACTTGTTATGCAATTGTTCGACCGTTTTTCTTTTTGCAATCACCTTTGATTTCCTTGTCTAATCTTTTCTCATCCTATCTTTTCCGCGCCTCAAGTGTTCTAGGCTTTTTCTACAAACCCCTCCGGTATTTCTATCATTCGTATAAGATCTTATCTTAGTTTTGCGAGTATACAATTCGCGGTATTCCCTTTTATTGCATCCGTCGTCCAGTTAAGGGCTGGTATAGCCAATTTGGTCAGGATTTTATCCTTGTGAAGCTCGGGCTTGTGCAGCCGGGCTCATGTTTTGTTGACGTTGGATGTAATCATCCATGTACTCACTCGAACACACACTATTTTGAAAAGAATCTTGGCTGTTCTGGCCTTGCCTTTGATGGACAGGACTTCTCTCAGCAATATCTTTCGATTAGACCCAAGACACGTTTCAGACGTTGCCTAATTGATCAGCAGGCTGCTTCTCTAGATCTAAATATTGTTTGTGACGTTGAGGGTTTGGAAAATCAAATAAGTTCTACCTCTGATTGCGTTATTAAACACAGAGGGCTCAATTATGTTGTTGAATCTATACCATGTTATCCTCTGTCCTTTTTGTGTTCGTCCCTGTCACGCATTGACTTGCTGTGTATAGACGTCGAGGGCCACGAGATTAGTGTGCTTCGTTCTATTGACTATTCTCTCCTTCGTCCTCGGGTTATACTTGTTGAGAACAATGGTGTTCATCATCCACGCTGTGTGATATACAATCTCATGCTTGCAAATGGCTATAGGCAAGTAGCTCGCATCTCTGATTCAGACGATGTCTACGTCGATCAACGATGAAGACCAGTTCTACGCTGTATTATCTCAACAGTAAGATCTTGTTTATTTATCTTTCTCCAGCTTGTTATGGCAGCCTTATGGATATTGCCCTTTTTAATCAACAAAGAGTCTTTTGCTGTTGATTCCTGTTATTGCCCAACCTTATTGGCTTTTTGTGCAGAGCAGTGCCTATTTCTTGTGGTTGATATATGTCTGTTATAGTCTGAACCTTGTTTGTACAATTACCTCTGACTTGTCCCGCTTGGCCAGTCCAGGCCCTATGAGAGCTTGTGGGTTTGTTCATGCGGCTACTCTCTGTTGAGCTGCCTTCAGGGACGTACGCCCCTGGAGGGCCGAGTACTGCCTGAGTGAGTTGTAATCCCAGCGCCAACGGTCGGCCAAGATCTGCGCCTCTGGGACTGTGGTCAACAGCTCTGTGTTGAGTAACTCATCCCGGAACCGGCCATTAAAGATTCCGCAAACCCGTTCTCGTATGGGGATCCTGGCGCTATGTACGCCGTGCTGGTGGTGGTGCTGACCTCACACCAGTCCCGTAGGGCTTTTGCGATGAACTCCGGACCGTTGTCGGACCGGATGAACGCTGGCGCCGGGTAGAGGCTGGTGAGTTCCTCCAGCACCGCCACCACGTCCTTTGCCTTGCAGCGTCTTCCCACCCGGATGGCCAGGCAGAGGCGGCTATGCTCGTCGATCACGTTCAAGAACTTGAGTCTGCGGCCGTCGCCGGTGGCATTGAACTGGAAATCCATAGCCCACACCTGGTAGGGACGTTCGGCCCAGTGACGCCTCACCGGGCCGTCGGCGGGCCGTGCCCGCTTTCGCCCCGGGGAGTGGGCCGCTGCAGGCCTCCCACCCTCCAGAGCCGTCGCACTCGCTTGTGATTGACGGACCAGCCCTCCCTCCGCAACAGCCGGAAGGCCATCCGCCGGCCCCAGCGGATGTGACCAGCCGCGATTTCCGGGAGGCGATGGCGGAGCTTCGCCTCCTCGATCAAGACGACCTTACCGCCATTGCGCGGGGTGCTGCGGTGCTGCCCCGCCACCCGGCAGACAAAGCGTTCAGAAGCCCGGTAATTATCCTGCAGAACCGTGACGGCCCTGCGACGACGTTCCAGGCTCAGAAGTTTCCCTCGACAAGGTCCTTCAACTTCGCCTTCTCCAGCTCGGCCTCCGCCAGAAGCTTCTTGAGCCGAGCGTTCTCCTTTTCCAGTTGGGTCAGCCGCCTGGCTTTCTCGGCCTGCATGCCGCCGTCCTGCTGCCGCCAGCGGTGGTAGGTCGGCTGCGACACTTCGATGACACGGCAGACTTCGACGACGGGCTTGCCCTGGGTATCAGCTGCTCGGCGGTCTTGAGCTTGCGGATGATCTGCTCCGCTGTTTGCCTTGTGTGTTTCATGGTGAAGTCCACGGCCCAGTCTGGCCGGATGAGGACTCTCATTCACCCTGGACCGATCTCCGGGGTCCACGTCACCTCTTCCGCGAATTATCACCCTTATTAGTTCTGACCACCTTTTCTTGCGGGGGGCTCGATGAAGAAATTTCTTGTGTCGCTAATGCGACCCCCCCCAAAAAAAAATTGACGTTAAAAATGCCGATGAGCCCCCTGCAACGTCCCGGTTTCCTGATATCACAGATGAGCTGGTTACTCTCATGTTCATCCTCTACATCTGAATTCAAGCCTACCGATTGGAGGTTCAGGTGGTGCCCCCTTTTCATAATGCTCTGATGGGTGGCTGTCACCCGACACCGGTGCGTGAATCGACCCGGCCATACATGGGCAGCATTAATCCTCTCTATCTTGAGTATGCGTGCAGCGGTAGCCGCCGGATGGTGGAGTACCTGGACAGATAGTACTCCCGATCAGCCCTGATCGTCTGCAATGCATATCAAGCGCACGGGTTGGCTGGCGATCTACCAGAAGCTCTGCATCAACGTTCCATTTGACCCGTCAGAGCGATTCCCCTTTCTGTTTGGCCTCCGGCTTGTCATCCCCGTGGATCTGGTCCGGTCCGCGGTCATCTCATACATCCCGCTGCAGAGCGGTATTCTCAACTTGACGGTGACCGTGAAGCTCCTCTCCTCGAACGTGCTCAGCTGCAAGCTCTCGAATAGTGTGCGTCCTCAAGGCTTGTGACTGTCGTTGGAGAATTGCCTTAATCCAAAGACTTCCACTCTGATCTCGGCTGCCAGTTCACCTAACCCGCTCCTATCGCCAGGCAATAAACTGCGGCGACTAATATACGCTGCTGAGGCATAATGTGCTGCTACGACAACACTTTGGTGGAAAGTCTGTTGCGCAAGCTCAATTTCGAGCACGTCTGTCTACGTGTCGATATCGTTGCCAGGGTTGCTGAGCTAAGTTTCTCCTGATACCTTTGGAGTTATTGACATGTAGGCCAATGCAGCTTCCTGGGAGGCAGAATTCCTCATCAGGTATACCCTGAATTAACCCCTGTTTCTCCCGTCCGGTGTAAACGATGTCATCGGGCTAGTCCTATCCGACGAAAGCTACCCACGTCATGTCACCCCGCTCTGTTGTCTGCGTCGCAAGGTAATGTATGCATCTGACACTGGTTTGAGAACCACCTAAACTATAATCACTCCGATATTGTGTGCGCTCACTTCGGATCGTCACAGCATTGACTCGCAACTCGAACGTAAAGCCTGCCCAACAGTCGATATCTTTGTTGATTGTTGTTCCAACGCTTAATTCCCACGCCCTCCTGCCACGCTTGCTCCTATCGCTTCAGGCCCAGAGTTGGCCCCATTGGCGACTTCTCTTTATAGATGGACCTTCAGATCAGAAGCATCGTCATTGGCTCAATCGATGTTGTGCAGTTGAGTCACGCTGTCGCTGGCTTACTCAAGATCCTGCCGAACCAGGCATCTTTGGAGCAATGAACCAAGGCTTTGCAGAGGCCGCTAACCATGATTGGCTGCTGTTCTGGGGATCCGACGACTGGGCAGCCGGTCCCACAGTGTTTGACGAGTTGGCCTCTTGCCTGGATCGCGCTGCAGCCCAGGGACTCCTACCCGACCTTCTAGTCTGCCGCGGACGCTATGCCAACGCCGCTACCGGGGCGCTTGCCCGCACCGCTGTTTTTCGCTCCCCTGGGTGGTTCACCACTTCTTCCTACCGTCGCGCTCTCTGGTTCGGCTCTACACCCCCTCACCAAGCCACCCTCTTCGGGCCTGGCGCACGACGATGCCTGGCCCGCTATGCCCCAGGCTTCCGCCTCTCGGCCGATCTCGAGTACTTTTTGCAGCTGAGTACCCACCCTGACCTGCGAGTGCAATGTCTTGAATTGGAGCTTGTTTACATGGCCGATGCTGGTGTCAGTGGCCAGCAGACCAAGCGCCGCCTTACGGAGGTCTACTGTGCCTACCGCCGGGCTTTTGGTTGGTGTTGGTGGTTTCCATTTGTGTCTCGTTACTTCAAAAGGCTTGCTAGTCTATTTGCTCATCAATGATGCAACTTCACCTTTTTGGTGCCAAAACACCTACCGGCGAAGCGTTGAATCATCAGCTTCACTCCATTTCTGCTCCGCATCAGCTGCTCGCCTACTCACGCCACGACCCCTCTTTCCTGCCAGTCGACTTCAGCGACCCGGGTTCCTTTCGCCCAGGTGGTGAGCTCGGCTCTCCTAGTTTGTGGATCAGCTTCGGGCCGATCTGGTTGCTGGCCCCCTTCCTCCAACAGTTGGCCCAGAAGTACCCCGAGCGTTTGCAGGGCCTACGCGGCTTGATCGCATGCTCCTCTTCTTCGACGATCACCAAGCGCTTCGCTTCCAACCGCTTTGATCGCGAACTCGTGGCCCGGCTTATCGCAGCGGAAGATCAGCTAATCGATATCTGCCGGTGCCTGGAGCTCCCCTGTCGCATCTTACGCCCCACGCTCATCTATGGCCGGGTAGGCCCTTATGCGGATCGCAATCTCAGCCGCTTGATACAGCTAATGCGTCGGCTGCCGGTCCTTCCACTACCTGCACACACCGGCCTTCGCCAACCGATCCATGCCAATCAGTTGGCTGCGGTAGCGTTAAGTTTGGTATATAAGTTTATTACCAGTGGTTGGGATCCTCAGCTCCCACATCGCATTGCTCTTGGTGGTGACAGTGAAGTCAGCTACACTGCGATGTTGAGATGTGTGCAGCAGTCGCTCGCACAAACAGATCCGGCTCGCCGTTGCCGTTTGCTGTCCGTGCCCAACCGCCTCTTCTACGCCGCGGCAGCGCCTTTGCTGTTGAAGTCGCCCATGGCCTTCGAAGCGGTTCTGCGGATGGGCTCAGATCTCTCCGGGTTTACTCCGGCGCATCAGCTGTTGAAAGCTAAACCGCAGCCTTTTCCTCTGCTTCCTCTGCTCTGACCTCGGTTGCCCGCTTTTATTGCATCTGCCTTTGCAGCCGCGGCCTGTTGGCTGCTCCTCCGAGCCCTGATCCCACAATTCCGCCGGAGTCTCCTAGATCAGCCTAACGCGCGCAGTTCGCACCGCCAGCCCACCCCGCGTGGAGGGGGACTTGCATTTGTCGCTTTGGCCTCAGCATCTTCCGGGATGGCCTTGCTCAGCGGTCTAGGTGTTTCTGCCGCTTCGCTTTTCTTGCTGTATGTCCCTCTTGTAGTTGTTGGCTTGCTCGACGACCGCCACAACCTGCCGGCATCTTGGCGTTATTGCGTTCATCTTTTAACGGCCGCTCTCATACTCGGCTTCAGCCCTCTTATACAACGATATGGTTTCACCTCTTTGTCTGGCAGTTTGCTCATCCTGCCTTTTCTCGGCCTTTTGGTGATTGCCGTCACCGCAGTGATCAACTTCACCAACTTCATGGATGGGCTCGACGGCCTGGTTGCCGGCTGCATGGCTGTGACGATCGCCGCCCTGGCAATTGTGCTCGCCGCGCCTTGGCCGTTGTGGGCGTTGGTGGGTTCTCTTATCGGCTTCCTATTCTGGAACTGGAGCCCCGCAAAGGTGTTCATGGGCGATGTGGGTAGCACCTTTCTGGGTGCCGTTTTCGCTGGACTGGTGCTCCAGGCCCCCAGCTGGCCACAAGCCCTTGGCCTACTCCTGGTCGCGACGCCCCTGTTGGGAGACGCTTGCCTGTGTGTGCCCCGCCGTCTGCTCGCCGGCCAGCGCGTGTTTCAAGCTCACCGTCTTCATCTTTTTCAGCGGCTTCACCAAGCCGGCTGGCCCCATGCCCGCGTGTCCCTCGCCTATATCGCTGCTACGGCGGTGTTAGCCGTGGCGCTGCTGGTGGGCGGCTTGCTCTGGGTGATCGGCCTGGCTGTTGTGGAGTTGTTGGTGGGGGTGTGGCTGGATCAGCGTGTGGCGGTGCCGTTTCCAGTGGCGTCTCAGAGCTGATGGCAAAGCGTTGGTTGATCTTTGGTGCCGGCCGGTCATGGCCGTTCGGTTTCTGATGCCATCAGAGCCCAGGCAGATGCCGTGCTCGTCTTCCTCGACGACATCCGTCCGGCCCATGAACTTGTGGGCGGCGTCCCCGTGCTCGGGCCCCTGCGTCTGGCCTGGGACGTCAAGACCCAGCCATGCCCTGAAGGAGCGCCAACTCCCGATCGGTTCGTGGTCGCCATTGGCAACCCATTGCTGCCCCAGCGCTAGCAGCACGTGCTTGAGGGCGCAGGGGCTCCAGTGGGTGTATTGGTTCATCCCAGTGCGTGCGTGAGTCCATCAGCTCAGTTGGCTCCCGGTTGCGTGGTGTTTGCCGATGCCGTGATCAACGCCGATGCCTGGCCTGAGCGTGGCGTGATTGTCAACAGCGGCGGCGTTGTCGACCACGACGCGATCTGCAGCGTCTACAGCCAGCTGGGCGTCAACGCCGCCATGGCCGGCGCACGACTGGCACCAGGTGCTGCGGATCTGAGCGAGGGCGTTAGCTCCGCTGGTTCTCCAGGCTGATCTGGCGCTCTGCCGTGTTGCTGAATGTTGTTCTCCTGTTGGGCTTCACGTGCTGGTTGGGGTTGCATCCCCAGCGAGGCCTGGGCTCAGCTCAGTCTCTTGATCTGATCGTGGTACTCGATGGCGGTTCGTTTCGCATTGCAGCGGCAGAGCACCTTCGCCAGCGAATGTTTCATGGCGATCCCCAGCGAGGTTTGCGGCATGAACCCAATCTCCTGCTGATTCGCTGCCGCTGTAGCTCGCCTATACCGCAGCTGATGCGGGAGTTGCTGCAGGGCTACGAAACGGCCACCCATATCACTGCTTTTGCTGATTGGCTCCGTCGCCGCCAGGCTCAGCCTCCTCAGCGCATCTGGATCGCTACCGATCCGGAGCACACTGCCCGTGCCACCCTGCGGGCCCGCACCGCCCTGGCTGGCCGTGGCATCCAGATCTAACCGGATACCCCGCTTCCTCCCAGCCCAGGCGAACCCCGCAACGTAGTTCGCGATGCCCTGCGAATGAGCCTCTGACGCGCCACCGGCAGCACTGGCGCATGGCTGGCCCCTGAACGGGCCGCTCGCAAACGGACCTCCTGCGGCCTCTGATTCAGCCGGTATCAAAAACCCGTTTGCCATCGGTCCGTTTGAGGCTGGGCCGTCGCGCTGAGCGCCGCGTGAATTCGCTCACCGAGAGGTTGGGCTGCTGGGGATCAACATGGGCCACCTGCTGCCACAGATCCCGCGGCGCCCAGCGCACCGTGTGTCCAATCCGGTTGTGCCTGGTGATGTGGCACCAATGGCTTGTTCCGCACTGCGGACAGAACAGCTTTTCCAGCCATTCATCGCTGAGCACCAGCACCGGGTAAGCCTCGATCACAAGCTTGGCCCTGCGGTGGCTCATGCCCCTTTGCCGCAACTGCTCCGACGTGAGCAGGTGGAGGTAATACTTCTTGCCATTTCCCTCGATCCGCTGCTCCGGATGGGCTGGGCAGAACAATTGACGCCTCTGGGGCCTACTTTTCCGGCGGTCAGCCATCGGAGGAGTGGGTCGTTCTTTTTGGATCAAGCCTGTGCTGAAGAATCCACTATTCACAGATTGGCATCGTCTCAAAAGAAAGCTCCACCTGAACAGGCGGGGCTTCGCAATCACCGAGAGCAGACCTCAAGCGGAACCAACACCCACGTAGGAGCCGTAGAAGAAGAGGCCCACCACGAAGATCACGGCCATGCCGCCGGCGGTGGCCACGAGCCAGAGGGGCAGCACGCCTTCAGTCCAGCGGGAGCGCCAGGCCACAGCAGGGCGGCCGTCAGGTAGCCGATCAGGGATCCGGCCGTCAGGCAGGTTGGATTTCTTGCCGCTCATTGGAGATCCTCCCGATCAGTTGAAGAAGTAGCTGGAGAACAGCACACCGCAAGTAAACACAAACAACAGCCCCAAGTAGAGGCTGGTGCGGTTGAGCTCAACCGGCAGGTTGTTGGGGTTGGGATTGCGTTGCATGGCGGTCGACGGGCTCAGCGACGGATGAACTGCATGGCTCCCAGGGCGCCCAGGAAAAACACCGTGGGAATCCCTAGGGCATGCACCGCCAACCAGCGGACCGTGAAGATCGGATAGTTGCGGGGCGTGGAGGTGGCTGCGGACTGGGTCATGGCTTATTTCAGGCGCTGGTCGAGGGAGGCCTTTGCGTCATACCGCTGGCTCACCACAGGAGCCTTCGAGTCGTTGGCCTGGAAGTACGCATCCGGTCGGGGGGTGCCGAAGGCGTCGTAGGCCAGACCCGTAGACACGAACAGGAAGCCCGCCAAGAAAATAGCCGGCAGGGTCACGGCGTGGATCACCCAGTAACGGATGCTCGTGATGATTTCAAAAAACGGGCGTTCACCCGTTGAGCCGGCAGCCATGAGCAGCGAGCGTTCAGCTATGTGATCTTAGGGCTGAGGCTGCGGTTACCGGGATCGGCCACACGCCTTGGTTACACAGCGTTGTCAGCCCACCCAGCGCAGCAGCGAGCCCCGTTCTCCGAGCACAAAGCCCTTGCCGTCAGCCAAGAAGGCAATACGGCTGAAATTGGTGGGCTGTTGGGCACCCACCGGATCGCGCTGCCAGGTTTTGCCGTTATCGGCGCTCGTGAGCAGGG
>Ga0194123_10007456_pt1 | contig 10878 bp, 10 predicted proteins | sample TA2MahsurfametaG_5_FD_155479 | JGI IMG/M metagenome (GOLD analysis project Ga0194123, IMG submission 155479) | Freshwater microbial communities from Lake Tanganyika, Tanzania - TA2015023 Mahale A surface | ecosystem: Environmental > Aquatic > Freshwater > Lake | place: Tanzania: Lake Tanganyika... | reverse complement strand
CGATATTTCTCTTTTTTCCCAGTGTCTAGGTGGTAGGTCTTGCCGATTTGCTCTACAAAATTACGCTCACAGCTTAGTTGTCAAAGGACCGACACCTTTGAAGGGGGGTAAAATCAAAATACCTGATCTTAGAGCAGGCTTTGCCTACGTTATGGCTGCACTGATCTCTGAAGAGCCTTCTGAAATTTCTGGTCTACATTTCCTAGACCGCGGCTATGAAAGCCTAGAAGAAAAATTACAAAGCTTAGGCGCTGAAATTCAAAGGGTAAAAGAGAAGACTCGAGAAGAGGTTCTAGTATGATAAAAAATGCTACTTTTTATCATACTGCAGATTGACAATCGACGATCCTTGTCCGATTTGTCATCAAATATGAATAGGTTTTAAACAAATCTGCGTTTGTTAATAGGGGATTTTCTCTATGCCCTTCTTGTCCTTGTCTTCCTTGATGGATAAGATGAAAGCATGAAGAAGAGATGTTTGCTGCAGATCTTGCAAGTTCATGGCCAGCATTTGATTCAACAATAGAGTCGGTATCTGTAGATATGATAATTGAAATACCTCCAGTATTTTCTCTTTCTAGAGCTGCCTGATGCAATTTTTTTTGATTGTCCAAATTGTCACAAAAATCTTGAATCTGTAATTGCTTAGAAGCTTCTAACGTATCTCGATCATAGGTTTGTAAAAAATTTTTTATATCCATCATAATCCAAGGGACAAAAGGGGCGTGCTTTTCCACTAAAGCATCAAATCGCAAAAAACCATGTTCAATGACCATATTGAAATTGTCATGAGGAAAATATGCGCGAAGAAACGAAACCGACGTAGATCCACTGCAAGTGCTAGCAAGGGTAATAGATTCTGGATTGTAGCCCCAAGTATCTCGCACGTGCTCATATGCAGCTTTTGCATCAAGGTAGATGCTTTGCTCTGATGATATTACATTTTCTGTATTGAACGTACGAGGATCGAATGAAATCACATCTAGACCAAGAGCTAGATGATTCACTAGATATTTTTTTTCATAGATTGCTGGATATCCGTAAGGATGGAAACGCAAAACAGCTTTTCTTTCCTCTAAGGTTTGTAGAGATTTATAATGGCTAAATTGGAATGTGCCATCTTCTAATAAAGGCCAGCCCATATTCTCTAAAGCGCCACGGATAAGAGGATCTTCAACTGAAATTTTGGTAAGAGTTGTTCCATCTTCTAAATCAGTTGTTATAAAAGCGCCCCCTTGAGCTTCGATTTTTTCTCGAAAAGCTTTTTGGGTAATTCTCATCATGTAGATAGATTTTCCATCATCTGTAGGCACTAAGACAAATTCTGCACCCAAAAGTTCAAGGCGCTGCTGACTTTCGTCTATTCTTGCTCGATCTACTAGCTTGTAACCTACAAGAGCTGGAACCCAAGATAGACAATAGGATTTTTGCAGATCGGAGGGGAAAAGAGCGATTCTTAAAATGCTGTCAAATAAATAGCTGAAAGGAGCGACGTATTCTAAAAGCAATTTTAAAGGGTATGAAATTGGGAAAAGAAGATAGAAAAAAATGGCAGCTACAAATTGTACAATTTTTTTCCAGCCCCAACCCTCTTCTTCAATAGCGGCGCTGTTTGCATCTTTCAAAACTGTAATGTTTGTCACATCAGGAATGCTATCATCTTGGATATGAATCTGATATGTTGATTGCATGCCTACTGCTACGTTACTAATCATTAAAAAAACCTATCAAGCATGATTTCTGTACAATATTAACACACGCATATATTATTAAGTAAACGTTAATGAATTATTGAAAACAAATGACTCTTTGGAAATCAATTTTAAAAAAAAACTTTCATAAAACAGAAGCTCTTCTAGATTTTTTAGATTTTGATGAAAAAAACCGCGCTCTTGTTTTACAAAAAGCGCGCTTTTGCCTCAATGTCCCCATTCGTCTTGCAGAAAAAATGGCCAAAAACGCTCCTGACGATCCTCTTTTTCTCCAATTTGTGCCTTTGAAAAAAGAGTTAGACAAACACCATGAAAGTCTTAGCGATCCTGTACAAGACCGCTGCTTTCAAAAAACCGCTCTACTTTTGCAAAAATATCAATCAAGAGCTCTTCTTGTAACAAACGGCGTTTGCGCCATGCATTGTAGATTTTGCTTTAGACAAAATTACCCATACAATTTTTCAGAAAAAGTATTTGAAAAAGAACTAGCAATCATCAAAAGCGATCCTTCAATTCATGAAATCATTCTTTCCGGCGGCGATCCATTGTCTCTTTCTGATGACATTTTAAGAGCGCTGATACTCAATATTAATCAAATTCCTCATATCAAAGTAATTCGCTTCCACACACGCTTTTTGATTGGCATACCTGAAAGAGTATCGGAAGAGTTTCTCTCGCTATTGAAAGAAAGTAAGAAACAAATTGTATTTGCTCTACATATCAATCACAAAAAAGAGCTCGATCAAGACGTCTTTGATTATGTGAAAAAAATCCAATTGCTTGGCATACCTGTACTGACTCAGACAGTTTTGCTTAAAGATGTAAATGACACTAAAGAAGCATTAAAAGAGCTTTTTTTAGATCTTATTTCTAAGGGGATGATTCCTTACTATCTACACACCCTTGATCCAGTTCAAGGGGCCATGCATTTTGATGTATCTATTGAAGAAGCGAAAGGTTTAATTAAAGAGTTGCGTAAAGAACTTCCTGGATACTCAATACCAAGACTAGTAAAAGAAATACCTGGCAAAGAGCACAAAACGCCAATTTTTGATCTTTAAAATTGATGTTTTACATTTTTTCTAATGTCTCTAATCCCAATAGATACAGACCTTTTTCTAAAATATGGGCTGTCAAATTGCACAAAAGAAGACGAGGACCTTCTTTAGCATCATTTTCTACATGGCAATCTCGGAAAAAGGCATTAAATTTTTCTGCTAAGCTGTAAAGATATTCTGCTAAGTGGTGCGGTGTCAATTCTCTATCGATGATTTCTAAGACTTCGCCAAATCTTCTTAAATGTAGACCCAAAGCGACTTCAGAAGGATGTTCTAGCTGGATTTTAGCGTCGCTTGCTGCATGCTTTACTTTTCTTTGAATGCCGCAAATGCGCACATAGGAATAAAGCAAAAACACTGCTGTGTTGCCTTGGAATTTGAGCATTCTATCAAAACTAAAGGTGTAATCTTTGGTTCTACTTGAAGCTAAATCAGCGTATTTGACAGCGTTCATCCCAAGAATTTTTGCAGCCGCTTCCACATCCTCATGCCCGCGCTCTTCTAAAAGCGCTTTTGCTCTATCGACTGCTTCTTGAAGAAGATCTATCAAACGGACAGTTTCGCCACTTCTTGTTTTGAACTTTTTCCCATCTTCTCCTAAAACAACACCGAAAGGGACATGATCAAATTGACATTTTTCTTCGTTAAGATACCCAACAAGACGAGCAGCCTCTGAAACCATGGCAAAATGCAATCTTTGCCCTGCGTCTGTTACAATCACAATTCTTTCTGCTAAGTCTTCTTTTGTTCTGTATTTAAAGGCTGCAAGATCTGTAGTGGCATAATTAAATCCGCCATCACTTTTTTGAATGATCAAGGGCAAAGGCTCACCTTCCATACCCACAAATCCTTCCATGAAAACGCACTTAGCTCCGTCAGAAACTTGCAAAAGTCCTTTTTGCTTAAAATCTTTTACCACATCTTGTAAGTAAGGATTGTAAAAAGACTCCCCTCTTTCGGTGTTTTTGATATTCAAAAGAGCATAAATCTCATTGAAACGTCTTCTAGAAATATCACAGATTTTTTGCCAAACCACAAGGCTTTCACGATTGCCTGATTGGAGCTTTACAACCTCTTCTTGCGCACGTTTTTTGAAGTTAGGGTCAAGGTCAAACTGCTCTTTGGATTTTTTATACCAAACCACCAAATCGTCGAGATTGTATTTTTCATTATCGAGAAGATGGTTTTCTGTTAGATAGCAAATGAGCATGCCAAACTGCGTACCCCAATCTCCCACGTGATTGAGCCGGATTACATCGTGACCAAAGAATTCAAATATTCTAGCTAAGGATTCTCCGATGATTGTCGAGCGTAAATGTCCTACGTGAAGATCTTTGGCGATATTAGGAGAAGAAAACTCCACAATGACCCTTTTTTTCTTTTCAGGGCGCATCATCCCTAAAAAAGGATCTTGCAAAATCTGCATCAAATCGTGATCCAAGGAATCATTTTTGATTGTGATATTGATAAATCCAGGGCCTGCTATCTCCATCTTCTCAATCAGTGGACACTTGATCTTTTCAATTACCGCTTGAGCGAGCTCTCTAGGAGAGCATTTTCTATCTTTTGCCAATGAAAGAGCGCTATTGCACTGGTAGTGGCCAAATTTTTCGTTTGTCGCTTGCGTGATCTCTACTGTTTCAGTAGCAAATCCCTTTTTAAACTCTTCTTCAAGCAAAAATTTTAATGTCTTCATACACTCACTGCTTCTACCCTTTTACCTATGCCATAACGAAGGCGATGCTTTGCTAGCTGAATAGCTGCAAAGTCAGTTGTATACCCGTTTGTATCTGCTATGTGGAACACAGAAAGAAGTCTTTTATAAATTTTATCAACATTTGCTCTTGCGCGCATCGGGTGGTATTCTGCTGTATCCATCTCCATCTGTACATTCACAACGCCGCCTGCATTGACGACAAAATCTGGTGCATAAACAATCCCTTTTTTCTTTAAGCGGTAAGCATCATCTGGAGTTAAAAGTTGATTATTAGCGCACCCTACAATCGCACGGCACTTGCATAAATCGATATTTTTTGCATGGAAAACCCCTCCCATTGCACATGGAGCTAAAATATCGCAGTTCACTTGGGTGATTTCATCCAATGAGACCTCTACTGCTCCAAAGCGGCGCTTCATTTCTAAAGAGCGTTCTTTATGCATATCACTTACGATAAGCTTTGCACCTTGCCAAAATAGCAGTTCTGTTAAATAGCCTCCTACTGCACCGACACCTTGAATAGCAATAGTTTTACCCTCTAGACTGTCTGAGCCATCCATATATTCCATTACAGCTTGCATAGCGCGCATAGTTCCCCATGCTGTATAAGGGCTTGGATTGCCGCTTAGTCCTAGAACATAAGGAGTCACTTCCCGAATAGTTACCACATCTTGCGGACTGCAGCCGCTATCTTCTGCACAAAAATATTTTCCACCAAGAGAGTGAACGATTTCAGCAAATCTTTTTAAAAGGGCATCTGTCTTTAGCCTTGGATCGAGAATAATGACACTTTTGCCTCCGCCAAAGCCGCATTCAGCTAAAGCAGATTTGTAGGTCATCATTTTTGAAAGTCTTAGAGCATCTTCTAGAGCGGCTTCTTTAGTAGTATAAGGAAATATTCTGATTCCGCCCACTGCCGGCCCTAAAGCTGTGCTATGAATTGCAATATAGCAAGAAAGGCCTACACTGAGATCTTCTGCGTAAAGTACTTTTTCATATTCGGCGACTTCGATTTCCTCGATATGAAGAGTCATAAGCAATATCCCCCTAACTAAAAATTTTTCAGAGCATCCTAGCACAACTAGGATGCTAGGACAAGTATAATCTTTGCTTGCACTATGCGATGAGAAGAGTCAAGAAATTTTAAAAAACCCCTTGTTTTCTAAAAAACTTTTGCTAATTTATTGGAGTTTACCACCTCTACTTTAATTCATTTGTGAATAATTAATGAACGCGGTAAGCTTTCACCAAAATGGAGTATTACAATGGGCAAAATGGTCGTTTCAGATCCACTCATGGCCGAGCTTGAAGCCTACTTAAGAAAAAATCGCAAAGCGGATTTGATGAGTACATATCTGCTATTTCTAGAAAAAAAATTCCATCTCGACCCTGTTGTTTTCGGGCGTGAAAAAAAGATTTACCAAAGTGAAGATGAGCTTGTCAAATTGCTCGAACAAGAAAACAAACTTTGGCGCGAAACTGAAATCAAAATCCAGGTCGGAGCTCCTACTGTTAATTCCGAAACCACCCGCATCTATATCTGTCCTTTCTCAGGGAAAGTATTCGGAGACAACACACATCCAAACCCGCAAGATGCCATTTACGACTGGGTTTCAAACTGCAAAGAAAACACTGAACGCAAAGATGGGATGAAAGTAAAGAAGTTTTACGTTTCAGAAGATCCTGAAGTAATCAAAAATTATATTCAAGTGCGTCGCGAACCGATCACAAAAACTGTTTATACATCCGTTGTGACAGGTAAATTATTCAATAGCAAAAAAGCTGTAGTAGAGGACTTCCTCAAATACCAAATCAAACACGTCCGCTTTTCAGACATTACGAAACAGAACCGATTTGAAATTGAAGAACATTTCCTTGAATTCATCCAAAAACACCTTGACGAAACCAAAATTTCAGCCTTCGTAGAAAGTCTAAGTGGTCATGAAGCTTTCATCCGCCACATCGAGCGCTGGACAGAAGAGCAGTCAGAAAGTTCGTCAGAGGCTGATGAAGACGAGGATGATCAGTAAATCTCTCTTAGAGACAGCTCAGTTTGCAGAAGAAATTGCAAAAAAGCTCACTCCCGGTACGCTCATCGCTTTGTATGGAACGATGGGCTCCGGAAAAACGACATTTGCGAAAGGGATCATTTCTTTTTTAACAGAAATTCAAGAAGAAACGATCACCTCTCCAACCTTTACCTACATGCATCTTTATGAAACCAAAACAAAAGATGTCGTTTGCCACTTTGACCTCTACCGCCTCAACAATAGCGAAGACTTTCTGATGGCAGGTTTTGAGGAATATTTACATGCGCCTTATATCACGTTGATAGAGTGGCCCGAAAGAATCGAAGATTTATTGATCATGCCCCATAAAAAAATTGTCCTATCCGTCATTGATGAAGAAACAAGGAGTTTTTCATGTTCCTAGGCTCATTTTGCGCACCTCCTTACCCTAAAATTTCTAAAGCTGTTGTTTTTGTAGGACGCTCTAATGTAGGAAAATCCTCTTTGATCAACCACTTAACTGCGATCAAAAATCTCGCTAAGACCTCCTCTACCCCAGGAAAAACTCAGCACATCAATTTCTTTTTGATCCAAAATCGCTTTCACTACGTAGATCTTCCTGGATACGGTTTTGCCAAAGCTTCCAAAACTCGGCAAAATGCTTGGAGCAAAAACATTCAATGTTTTTTAGAATCAAGCAATGATATTGGTGTCATCATACAGCTTCTTGACATTCGACATATGCCCTCAGAAGAAGATATGCAAATGATTGAATGGTGCTGCAATGCAGAATTTCCTATTCTTTTTGTTTTAACAAAACTCGACAAGATCCCCACAACTAAACAAGCCTCAACGGTCCAAGCGTTCACTAAACTACTAGAAGAAGTTGTAGAAAATCCTGTTGTAATACCCTATACCATTAAAGATTCAGCCGGCAAAGATCGGCTATTAACTATGATCCAAAAGGCCACAAAATGAAAAAGCAAACCTTTGTCTGCGTCGATCTAGAACTTACTGGACTTAGTGTAGAGACCGATAGAATCATTGAAGTAGCTGTTGCCAAATTCAACCTTGAAGAGATCTTTAGCACTTACGAAACGCTAGTTGACCCAGAAACTGCAATACCTGAAGCTTCTATGGCAATCCATCACATTTCTAATGAAATGGTGCAAGGCAAACCAAAAATCGCTGAGGTGCTTCCTGAAGTACTTTCATTGCTTAAAAATGAAGTGATCATTGGTCACGGCATCGGCTTTGATCTCGCTGTGCTTGAAAAAGAAGCCATCAGATCTGGCATCCATGTCAATTTCCCTAAAGACCGCGTGATTGATACCTTAAGACTTGCAAGATTGTATGGACAAAGCCCTACTAACTCTTTAGAAATGCTTCGCCACCACTTCAATATTGAACCGGAAGGTGCGCACCGCGCGATGAGCGATGTAGTGGTCAATATCAAAGTATTCAAATACTTAACTATGCAATTTCGCTCTCTTTCCGAGCTTCTTGATAGACTCAAACACCCTATTTTGATGAAAGCTATGCCCCTTGGAAAGCACAAAGGGAGAACCTTTGCAGAATTGCCCCTTGACTATCTTCGCTGGGCCGTTAGACAAGAGTTTGACCAGGATTTGATCTTTTCCTTACAGACAGAGCTCAAAAAAAGAAAGCGGGGCACAGGGTTTTCTCAAAGCTGTAGACCTTTTGAAAATATCGATTTATAGATCGATAAAGCTCAATGGTGCGCTCGAATTACCGTATTTAGCTGCTTAACTAACGTATTTTTTTCTTGGTCCGTTAAATAGATCGCACCTGATTTTTCATCAAAAGATCTCTTTTTTATAGCTTCTTGAGATTCACTACTGCCTTGTATTGTTTCGAGCTTTTCTTTGATAGCTTTGAGCTTTTCACTAGAATCACCTTCGTAGTTGACCAAGCGGACGTTGCCATTTTTTTGAAAGCTCAAACCATGCTGCTGCCAAAACTCAGCGCTGTGGGCGTCATTTTGAGAAAAAATCCCTTGCATCTGATCGTAAAAGTTTTGCACATCAAATTGTTCAAAGCCGTTATCATCTAGCCACGTTTGGTAGTCTTGCGTATCTTCACTATTGATGGAAGTATTTGCATCTTGCTCAGAACTAGCAGTTTTGCTTAAAGGGTCTATTGGCATCATTTCTGATCACTCCTGTTATCTATACTAAAAAAAATACCATGTATTAAATACAAATGATTTGATATGTTCCTTGTTATAAGAGAGTTTATTCCACCATCTGCTTTTTGAAAAATTAGCACATTGATTATGAACATGCTTAATCTCTTTAATTACCCATCAATAAAAAGTTGAGGATTTTTAGGTATGGAGCTCCCTGTTATTGATTCTATTAACTTTGCGGGTGAAAAAGTCCTTGTGAGAGTAGACTTCAACGTCCCTATCGAAAACGGATCTGTAACAGATGCCACAAGAATCAAGGAAGCTTTACCAACCCTTCAAAAGGTTTTAGCAACAAACGGCAGCCTTATCCTGCTGAGCCATCTTGGAAGACCTCAAGGCAAAAGGGATATAAAATATTCTTTAGCGCCTGTTGCTAAAGAGCTTGCTTCTATTTTACAAACACCTGTCAAAATGGCTAGCGATGTGATTGGCAGTGAAGTTAAAGCTATGGCTTTGGCCCTTAAGCCAAAAGAGGTGCTTCTTTTAGAAAATCTTCGCTTTTACGAAGCTGAAGAAAATCCAGAAAAAGATCCTTCCTTTGCTAAACAATTAGCCGAACTTGGCACCTTCTATATCAACGATGCTTTTGGCGCAGCCCATAGAGCTCATGCTTCAACAGCTGATATTGTTCAATATTTTCCTAAAAAAAGATGCGCCGGTCTATTGATGGAAAAAGAAGTTACTATTTTAACAAAAATTTTTCAAAATCCGGATCGTCCTTTTTACGCCCTGATTGGAGGCGCTAAAGTGGGCAGCAAGATGGGAGTGCTCTATGCTTTATTAGAAAAAGCTGACGCTCTTTTTATCGGCGGAGCGATGGCTTTTACTTTTTTTAAAGCTCAAGAAAAAAATGTAGGTGCATCATTAGTCGATTACGAGCACATCCATACAGCTAAAAAAATTCTTGATAAAGCATTAGAGAAAAAAAACCCTATTTACCTGCCCATCGATATCGTTACAGAAAATCATGGCACTATTGAGACAAATAAAGATTTTCCGATAGATGCAAAAGGGGTAGACATCGGAGAAAAAACCATCGAAAAATGGCAAAACTTGATGCAGGGTGCAAAGACAGTTTTTTGGAACGGACCGATGGGTATTTTTGAAGTTTCTCCATTTGAAAAAGGGACCTTTGCGATGGCAAAAGCGATTTCTTCTTTATCTGCTACCACTGTTATAGGAGGCGGAGATTCTGCATACGCTGCCGAAAAATCAGGTCTTAGTAAAAAATTTACACACGTCTCTACAGGTGGCGGCGCTGCTCTTGAATTTATTGAATTTGGCTCGCTAACTGCCATCGACTTTTTAAAGAAATAATTTTTTTGTGGAAGATATCTGATAAACAGGTATAATTGACGGCGAAGGGAGGGCCATTTGCTCAAGAATCTATTGAGCTGTTTTTATTCTACTATCACAATCGGCGCCCCCCTATATCCAAATAATATTGTTCAAATCCCCACACATAGGCAAGCTATATGACTTCTGCAACTACAGAAGAGTTTGGTAGGTTACGATCACTATTTTGGCCAATCCATCGGTTTGAGCTCAAAAAGTTCTTCCCGATGCTCGTGATATATTCCTTGATCGTCTTTAACTACAGCATACTTCGTGCTGCTAAAGACGCTCTTGTGATTACAGCGCCTGCTTCAGGAGCTGAAGCAATACCGTTTATTAAAGTATGGGCAATTTTGCCTATGGCGGTATTGTTAACATATATATTCACAAGGCTATCGAATCGCTTCCATCGCGATAAAGTATTTTATATCATGATGGCAGGGTTTTTAACGTTCTATGCCCTTTTTACCTTTGTCTTATACCCGCTTCGCGACTATTTGCATCCGCATGAATTTGCAGATAGGCTCCAAGCTTCGCTTCCAAAAGGCTTTAGCGGCCTTGTGGCTGTGTTCCGAAATTGGACATTCACACTATTTTATGTGATGTCTGAACTTTGGGGAACCACCATTATGAGCGTTCTTTTCTGGGGATTTGCTAATGAAGTCACATCTGTAAAAGATGCAAAAAGATACTATGCAATTCTTGGACTTGGAGCAAACATCGGAACGATGCTAGCAGGTCAGCTTGCGATCATTTTATCGTCTGAAAAACTCTATCAGACTATATCGATTGTGCAAGATCGCTGGGGACAAAGTTTAATTTTACTTACCATCTTGGT
>Ga0194123_10007450_pt1 | contig 10885 bp, 6 predicted proteins | sample TA2MahsurfametaG_5_FD_155479 | JGI IMG/M metagenome (GOLD analysis project Ga0194123, IMG submission 155479) | Freshwater microbial communities from Lake Tanganyika, Tanzania - TA2015023 Mahale A surface | ecosystem: Environmental > Aquatic > Freshwater > Lake | place: Tanzania: Lake Tanganyika... | reverse complement strand
CAGCTTGTTCAGCCTTAAAAGTAAATCTACATCGTCACTCGTCAATTCCAATTTCTTTACAATTGGAATCAAATATTTTCGCATGTCTTCTTCTAGATTCTTCTTATCCAGCAGTTTTATTATATCGCACAAATATTCTGATAAATAGAATGCATCATTATTATTATTTCCATATTTGTACAAAATTTGGTTGATTACTTTTCGATTTGTAAAATACAAAGATACCTTGTTTAATAATGTTGTATATTTTCTCTTCTTGAAATCCGGTTTTGCACCTTTATTACGAGCCATTATCTCATTATGTTTAAAATTCGTATTCACATTTGTTAATAGTCCTGAATTTATATTTAATTCCCATAATTGACGTTCAAATATTAAATTTTGAACAACATCATTTATTGCCAAATTTTCACTGACTTCAGCTAAAAATTCAACTTTATCTTCATTCTTTATTTTCAGCCCAATATTATATGGATAATTCTCGTGAATTAAAAATGAGAATAAAAATTTATCTGAATAATACATATCAATATTTTCCTTTACTGATATTTTTTCTGTAAAAATTTTCTCTAAATTCTCATTTATTTTATTATCTCCTGATTTATTTGAAAATGTATCAATAACAAATGCTATATTTTCATCTGTTATTTTCCCTTTTCTTATTAAAAGTAAATCTTCTAATATATGATTGTATTTTCGAATATCTTGATCCAATACTTGTAATAAATATTCACTCTGTTTCTTTGTAAAACTTATTTTATTAACATCTAATATTTTATGAAAATAGTATGCATAATCTTCCATCTTTAATTTATCCAATTCTATCCAACAAGATATTTTCTTCAAATCACATATTTTCTTATCCCCTGTCTCTTGACAAATTACTATTATTGGATACATAAGACGAAAATCAGGTTGGTTTGTTTTTTTTACATTAAAAAGTGTTAGAAAATCTGTTATAATTGATTTATCGTTGTTGTTTAATAATGTATCAAAATCATCAATAATAATACATAAATCTTCCGATTTTTTATAAATCATATTTAATACATTTTTATTATTAGATATTTGTAAAATAAATTCTTTTATATCTTTATTAATCTTACTATCTTGAATATTAAGCATTCGAGATAATAAATTATATTTTTTACATATATATTCTGCCAAACTCGTTTTTAATGAGTTTCCTTCTCCAGTAATTAATATTATTTTTTCATCCATTTTATTCAAATTCTTTTTTTCTTGAAATTCTTTCATCCATCTGTCTATTTTTGCTATATTTTCTTGTGATAAATTCTTAAAATCTTTATCATTTTCATATATAAATGGATTAATCATTTACATATGACAATTAAATATTTTTTAAACTAAGCCGCAATTTACGTAGCCAGATGACACTTGTTCTGAATTTACACCAAGCCAAGAAGCCTTCATTTCTGGTGTAGGACCACATTTATTTACAAATCTACAACGCTCTTTTTCTGCTTCTTGATCCATTTTACCTTCAGCATTCATTTTAGCATTTTTAAATGATTTTATACGTGCGGCTGCATCATCATAACATCCATTGGATGTATGAACTGGAACATTAAATACATTTTCACAAATACCATATCCTTCTTTTTTAGGATCTGCACCCTTATATACCCAATAGTCAGGACATTTTGATCCAATTTCTCTCATATAATCTAATGGCGGCATTTTTACACTTTTACCAATTAATCCTGTCTTAGCTTTATTACTTTTTACAACATAAACAATTAATAATAGGAATAAAATACCAAAAAATGCTAAAACAACTCCTAATATAACAGTGGAATAATTCATCTAATTTATTGTGATAAATTATTTTTTCTAGAATGTAGTTGTAACACTTCTCAATGTCTTTGTTCCAGCAGATGATAAATTTTCTGGGAGTGGCAATGGGTTTGGTAATTTTTGCACATTATCTAAATAGCCTAAATATTGTTCTACCTCTGACATTACATTTGGAACACAATAATCCAATACTAGCTTATTTAAATATTCTATTTGTTCCTTAAATTTTTGGTTTTGATTCAGACTAAATTGGAGAAAAATAGCCCTCATAATTATTTCTAATTCTATGGCAGACTGTTCTCCTATAATATGCTTTTTTCCACTTTGAATCCATACTGTATATCGTAATTCAGTTTGTATTCGATTCATATTTTCTTTACTGAAAAATAGCATACCAAGTGGGCTAGGTGTTTGAATATGTTGGAGAGCTTCATATTTAAAATTATCCTTTTTATCATTATTGTTATCAAATAAAGGTATAGTATTGTACTCTTTTTTTGTAATATCAATGACTCTACCATTCTGAAAGGGATTATAATATTGTTTTCCTAAATCATTCGTCTGGGCATAAGGGGACTGCAACTCTATACTAAAATCTTTCATAATATATTATATCAAATAAATTTATTGGGGGGGAAGCGCGTGGGGGGAAGCGCACTTCCCCCCTTACACTAACGAATCGCTTGCGATTCGTTACCCCCCCATGCTCATTATAGAAAATTGCCAATATTGGCAATGATTGGGAATTTTTATTATATGACAATTCCCCGAATAATCGCCACATTATTGCAAAATTATTTATAAAATAATTTTATTCTATCAGTAATTTATCAGTATGTTTGCACGAATCTGGCAATTGTGGGATAAAATCCGGCGCTTTAGGTTGCCAATATTGGCAATGATTGGGAATTTTTATTATATGACAATTTCCCGAATAATCGCCACATTATTGCAAAATTATTTTATAAAATAATTTTATTCTATCAGTAATTTATCAGTATTTTTGCCCCAATCCGGCAATTGTGGGCTACAGAATCGACAATAAAGAGGAGAGGGGGTAAGGGGGGAACCTAGGTTCCCCCCCCGTAGTTACGATTCACTGGAATTGAGCCCATCGTATTAATAAAACCTGTTCTTGTATTAATATTTGTTTCTTTAAGAATTTCTATCTTTTCTACTATCATTAATGTTAAATTATGGTCTTTCGTTAATTCAAGAATTCTTCCCTCAAAATCAATCAATTGAATTAATAATTCATCCATATTTGTTAATGATCCATCATAAAATATTACTTCATTCTGCATAACATTATCTACATTACAAGAACCCGGCATAGTTGATAATTTAATTTTTGCAAAAAGATTATCTGTATTTTTTGATAATTTCTGAAATGTACTAGCTGAACTTGAATTTTGGGGTTCGCATCCTTTATAATCTGGTATAGATTCGTTACAAATACCATCATTGAAATAGTCATTTGAACATATCTCTAAATTAAATCCTTTAATACTATCACCCGTATAAATATAACTCTCTCCTGATCCATTTGCATAAGCTGATGTAGGCTTTATTTGTTGAATTTCTGTTCCCGCTGTATTCATCATAGTGCCATTATTAAAAATTTTTAAAAACATGTAATTGTCAAAATAAAAACTATAAGTTCCATTTGCATTTTTACAAATCGGTAATTTAAAATTTAAATTGAAACTTCCTGGATATTGTAGTACATATACTGGATTTTCCGGTGGATCTAAACTTTTTTTACAATCTATATAATTAGTAGCTTCAGCTTCAGCAATACTAAGAGTAGTTATTGATTGAATATATGAATTTAATTTATAATAATTATTCGATTGATAACCTCTAGCAAATGTAAATAATCCAATTGTTGTTTGATTATTTAATGTATTAAAAAAACCTAATATATTTACTAATATTCTTGATGAACAATCAATATTATTTAATAAATTATTTAAAATAATATCAAAATTTTCATCAACAATTTTACATACCGTTTCTGTATTCTCAATTTGACACCTACAACATTCTTTATACTGATTTTCTCCACAATCAGGAACTTCTTCATCGCAAATATAATTTTTACAAACAATTGGAAGTAAATTGTAAATATTATTATTAAATTCTAATAAGAATTGACTAAGTGGATTTTCCTTACCATTTATTAAAAAATATGGTGCTTCTCTTCCTATTCTAGCTTCACATAATAATTTACATGGATCATTGTAAGAAATTTTTTCTGAATATGATAATATCAATGGTTCTACTAATCCAAACTGTCTTGGTTTATAATATAAATTAAATATATAAAATCGAAGCATATTTGGTATTAATTCTCCAGTATCTGGGTCTTTAATCGTATTATAATAATTTATTAATTGGAATTCGGTAGCCTGACAATCAACCGGTTTTGGGTTAAATATAAAACATAATTGACTAATTGGTAAATATCCAATATTTATATTGTATTCTTTAACACCGCCTAAATCAGGAATACCTGTTAAATGAACAGGATATATCTCATTATTTGCTAAAGCTAAATATTCTTCACTACTCACAAGTGGATCATCTGTTTTAATTAAAAGATCAAAATAATTTTTTCCATAATAACTTTTTACATATTCCACTTTTAATTTTTCATATCGTAATAAAATACTAACTTCAGAAGTTTCTGGCTCTATATTGACATCTACCAATTGCGGACGATTATAAAGACTTTCAGTAATAGTATCTCCTTCTGCAAAAATATATGGGTCATTCGTTAATGTTTGACTATTAAAAAATTGCATATAGTTCCATTTATTCTCAATTTCTCTTTTCAATTCTGTTGTAGTATAATTTCCTTCTGAAATTTGGAATGAAAAAAGATTTTTATATAAATTATTTCTTACTTTTTGTTGTGCTTCTGCACAATCTGTTAATGAAGTTCCGAGTAGTCTGAAATTAACTAAAAAATTAAGTACAGTCTCATTTGTAATTAATGTATTCCATTGCACTGAATTACCAATTCCTTTTCTATCTATCATATCCCATGGAATAGTAAAAAAAATAATCTGATTATTCCTATTATTTATTGGATAATTATACTCTGGGAAAAAATAATCCACTAATTTTATACATTCAATATTCTGATATTTCCTTCCCAGAAATATACTGTAATTGTTTGGAAATGGATATAAATTTACATCTCTCATTCGACTATCAATATTCACAAAAGATGTTTTGTATCTATAATAACTTGACTCTCCAATATCTCTAGCAAAATCTGAAAGAACTGGTCTTTCATTCCCAAAATTACCCTTATTCCATCCATAACTTCGCAAATGTTGCTGTGTAAGTGGATTATCTTTTTGATAATTTCTTTCCAAATTATCGCGAACATTATCTACAGTTTTATTTTTAATCGTTTGATATGGTATAAAATTATTGGCATTTTCATTTAATTGTTGTTGTGTTAGTGAATTCGTATTCACAAATCTGTTTGTATATAATAAATCTTCTGCGTTCATTATTATTTAGTATATATATATTTTTAAATTATTATATAATATATGGTAAAAATTTCTGATTTTTATGGAAATTGGATTATTGAAAATAGATCAACTATATATTTAGAATCTACTTTTATTCAAATAGATGAAAATAAATTATTAATTTTTTTGGGTCCAACAAATTATGTAAGATCTAATAATTTTTATGATACACTAGTTACATATAATGGGCAAAATCCATATTTAGCTGTTACTTTTAAATTAGTTGGGAATAATTTATATATTAGTGATGGACAATGGATTTGTTCATTAATTAATAATAATAAATTACAATTTACATTATATCCAGGATTAGGATTTCCATGGGATAAAAAACCTTATAAACCTGCTATATATTTTAAACGATTAAGCTCTGTTCCAAAAACTTTAACTCAAAGTATTGATTTTCCAAATGCAATTAATTGGAATAATCCCAAATTACTTCTTAATTACTGGATATCTGATTTTAAATGCAGCTATAATTTGATTCCTCATCTTGGAACAAATTATTATTCTAATAAAAAATTTAATGAAGTTGCTAAAATATTTCTAGAAAATAAAAATGGTATTCTTAGAAAAGCTTGTATTCAATGGGTTTATAAATCTACGAATATTCCTATTTCTTATAAACCAATTATTTTACTCGGAGATTTTCAACAAACACCTCCTGAAATTTCCTATTATGGAACCGTTTTATTTATTTGTAAATATCACAAAATAACTCGTTCAAGTAGAATAACTATAAGTGGTTATAAAGGGGAATGGTCGGTTATTAATGGAGTATGGGATATAGATCCATTTGTTTATGCCAATAGTATAACTTATCCAAATGATAGAGCATTTACTTGCTCAAATCGACGTTACATAATTATCCCATTTGATTCTAGAAATCTACCCAATTATAATCCTGTAAAACATGGAAATGGTGAAATTAAATCATTCCATAAAAGCATAAATGAAAATAGTTCTTATCGGGATATGACTATTGCACTTGATGAATTAATATTATGTTCCGGTTTTGCAACACATACACGAGGCTTTTATATTGCACTTATTAAAGATATTAATAAACCTCCAGTTATACCCGAAACATATAAAGAAATACAAGATTTATTAAATACAAATCCATCTTATGTAGTGAATATATTATATATAAGTAGAACTCGTCCTCAATGTAATGGAAATATGTACATAAATCCAACAAGTTATGAGATACCTCAATTTGATATTAATAATCCATTTAATATAAATATAACATTAGATTACAGTATTGTAGCAACGAATTATTTACTTGATGGATCAGTTAAAACAATTTATTATAAAGTTGAACCAACTGGAAATATTGTTTTTAAAGTTGGTGATATTGGTGTTATACCTCCTGATTATAATGAATTGAATTCAAAAGTATTTTTTGGATTTGTAAATCAATCTAGAACAAAAGAAAATAGAGTGGGCTATATTTATTTTCCTGATTTCAGTTTTTATAATAATGCATTTGGAACCGCCGAAAATCCAAATTATTATGCCTATTTATTAATTGGAACAATCATGAATTATTTAAAAACTACTTATAAAATTCAAGATATAATTTTTGATGTTCGTGGAAATGGTGGAGGTAATCCATCTTTAGCTTATACAGTTGCATGTTCAGTTGGTGGAAAACGTAATTATTTAACGATGTCAATAGATCCAAATGGAAATCCATGTAATCCTGATTTATATATAGCAGATTATCCTTACATAGATCCAAAAGAAATGGAAAAAGTAATACCAAATTCTGTTTTATTTGGAACACAAAAAAGAACTGCAAATGTTATTATAGTAGATGATATTAATTGCGCTAGTGCAGGTGATATTTTCCCAAATCAATTTATTGGTAATAATAGAGATGGAGAACTTGGAAATTATACAAAAGCATATATTGTTGGAAATATTGATGGACGTTTAAGTGGAGGAGTTAATACGATGAGATTTACACCTGTAAAAACACCAGATCAGGCTGCAATTCATTATACGAGTGATACTTATGGTGAATACTCAATCCCTCCTTTTTCATTTCAACAAGATTTTATTTTAAGTTTTTTATATCCGAATTCAGAAAATAGTATTTCCTATTTTCAAAAAGAAACAAACCCTGTAGTCCTTATTCCCCATGATTTTTCTGTAACTTACTCCGATATGGGATATTTACCACCAACAATTTGTTACTTAAATAATGTAAAACCAAACAAAAATGATCCTTCAACCTGGCAAGATTCATATTTGGAAAATGCAATTCGTATCATCCGAAAATGCAAACCTGCTATCCCAAAAGCATATAAATATATTCAAATCGGAAATGACAAACCTATTTCTTTCTGTCAAACATTATATCAATATGAAAAACCAAGAGAACATAAATTAATTAAACAATACCCAAATACTGGCTCCCAAAATTTAAATAATTCTAATATTATGGATACTAAAACACCAAAATGTATTAAATGTTATAATGTTGTATTAAAAGATTCAGATGTAGCAACGAAGAGCATCGCATTAACCAAATATTATTCTGAAAAAACTTATCCAGATAATCCTACTGCATTAGAACAAGAACTTCGTAGATACTCCATGACTCCACAAATTCCTAAAAATATGAAAACAATTAAAGATAATGACGTTTTACAAAAAATGCTTAAAAAATAAAAAATTGATATATTTTAGTTAAAATTTTAATATCTTTATCATGAATTTACATAACTCAATAACTAAATTATCACCAAATGATTTTCAAAAAAATATTTTACCTTACTTTCAGTATATTACTGATTTACTGAATGATTATCTTGAACATCGTCCATTAGATGTAATAATATACAATGCTGAAAAAGCATTTGTTTCTAAAAATCGCTCAAAAGACCGTGAAATTTTACTTGAACAACTCCAGTATTTTCGCCGGGATATGAGCGTATTTTTGGAACAAATCAAAACAATGCGTCAAATTCTCATTCATCTTAATGGGCAGGCTACATTTTTAGAAAAAATGTCAATACATCCAATTTGCAAAAAAATTCTTGAAGATATGGGCTCCAGTTCAATGATGATTGGCGGACGTATGACGATTTGGACCAGATTATCTGGTAAGGAAACATGGAAAAATGGAAAACTCAACACTTTTTTTTCAAATCTTTCACTTTATTTAAAAAATAAATTTGCTTCTTTCCACATACCACGGAATTCTGAAATAGTCCTCCACGGACAAGTTCAAGGACTATTTGTTGAAGCATATACTAATCCTGATTTTGGAAAAAAGGAGAAGTCTGCAGTTGATAAAATTGTTGAAGAAATATACGCGGAACTTGCAGCTGAAATTAAAAATATGTCACCAGCTGGAACAACAAGAATCACTAGAAGTGCTTGAATTCTTTATTAAAAAAAATTGATGGTAAATTTAAACTAATTATAAATAAATAAGCGAAAATGTCTTGTTTCGAAAGAATTAAATGGTTTATCTGCTTTTCAAAGTGGATTTACGATATCGTTCATTTGCAGTCATTGGTCCATGTACTGGAATCCATTGAAACCAAGATGGCAGATTCAACAAAAGTTAATGAGTTTGTTGGAATTGCTAGTCCAATTATTAATCAAGGAAATCATCGTTCGAAGCATCAATTGAAAAAGCTTGAAAGGCTCCTCAACGAAATTTCGAACGATGAAAATATTCGAAAGTTTCTTCCTAGCGAAAATATTGGTGGTGGAAGTGGGATTGGTGAAGCATGGACATCTGCAAAGATGTATGACTTTCAAGTCAAAGTTTTATCTTGGAATGGTGGAAAAATCTACCATTTTGAGTTTATTGAATCTAATTCACGTCTTGAGATTAATGCAGATGACATCCATCAACATGGACATAATGTTGGTGCAGTTTGGAGGGCAATGATATTTAAAAACTGGGAAAAAAAGGGTATTGTTTCTACAGATAAAGCTTTGAATCAGAGTAGAGAAATCGCATTGACTCCTAGAGGACAAAAGCGAAATCCACTTGCTTCATCAAGCTCATCTGTTTGCAGTATCTCAAGCACTCCAAGAGTATTGAATGGTCCAACCATTTCAATTATCCCAGTCGAGATTCCTCCAACTCCACGATCTATACGCCCTACACCGCGTATTTCTGAATTGACTAGATCACCTCAGCAGACACCTCGTGCAAATCCTTTGGATGTATATGTCCTAACATTTCTACTTTTGGATGAAGAATTCCTCACATTTATGAAGGATTGTTATGAACTAACAAGACTTGAAAATGAAGGAAACATTTGGTCCTTGTATGACTACTTGTCGTGGTTTCAAAAATACTATTCTCGTCAAAATGTTCTCAATAATTACCAATTAGAAAGAACGTTTTTCGGAGATCTGAATGAAAAACCATTAATCAAGGATGCTTTGAGAATTTTTCTCAAAGCAAATCCAAATGAATATAGTCTAGGATTGCTCAAAATGCAACCAGCTAAGATGCAGAAAGAATTTCTTGATACTCTCAAAATGGTAGTCATGCATGAGCTTTGGATGATTCAAACAGAAGGAAAAAATGTTACAACTTTTACCTACAAAGTTCCACAAGGTGTTTGGGTGCAAGATCCAAAAACATTCGATTTTTGTTTTGTACCCAATACAAATACACAAAATATAGAATCTGCTTGAATGCAAGTTTTTAATATTATAATCATAAAAATTCATAAAATAATTAAGCAGACTTTACAGTTCGCTTCTTTGGCTTCGAAATAGAAGATGTACTAGGCATGTCACCTTTCACACTCGTGTAATCACCCAAGTGTTTCTTATAGGCTCGCTCTAATTCATCCAAATCTGCAGTCCACAAATCATAAATTGATTGTTTCTTCAAATTCTCAAATAATATCTTTCGTTCATCCAATTGTTTCATCAATTCTTCCAAACGTTTCTTAGTCATACTACGAATCGGCATACTCGTCAAATAATCATAGCTCGGATTCTCATTTTCCGCCTTCGGGTCAAATTCCAATTTTCCTTTCGTGAATTTCGGATAGCCCAAAGTCTCCAATTCAGCCTCCAAAGCCTCTTCATCCTTGCCCTTCAAAATAATCTCGTCATTCAGAATTGCCAAAATGAACCTAACTCTAGCCGAAAATAATTCCAATTCTCGATTCAATCGGTTTTCCAAATACGCTTTTCGCTTCACATAATACTTCTTGCGAATCTCATAGAATTCCTCCATAATCATCGCAGGGCTATCATATTTCTTTATCTGTCCATGTTCATTGAACAAATGCATATTCGTCGTATTTGTATTTCCTGAATCAATCAGTTTCATTTCCTTCTCGAATGTTCCTTTATTCAACATTGTTGCCAATTCCGTTTTGTCAAAGTGTAAAATAAATTTCACAGTTGATTCCGTATATTGACTCTCATATTTCAATAATATTTGCTGTTTCTTCTTCTTACCATCCTTGCTATCCTTGTCCGGATTCATCAAATCCTCCAAGTGCTCCTTGTATTTATCA
>Ga0194123_10007446_pt1 | contig 10888 bp, 4 predicted proteins | sample TA2MahsurfametaG_5_FD_155479 | JGI IMG/M metagenome (GOLD analysis project Ga0194123, IMG submission 155479) | Freshwater microbial communities from Lake Tanganyika, Tanzania - TA2015023 Mahale A surface | ecosystem: Environmental > Aquatic > Freshwater > Lake | place: Tanzania: Lake Tanganyika... | reverse complement strand
ACAACGATCTCCAGATCGACGTCTATCGCGCTTCTGGTGCCGGGGGCCAGCACGTGAACACGACCGACTCGGCCGTGCGCATCACCCACAAGCCGACCGGCTTGGTGGTGGCGATGCAGGACGAGCGGAGCCAGTTGCAGAACCGGGCGCGTGCCATGCAGGTGCTCCGGTCGCGGCTCCTCAAGCTGCGCCAAGAGGAACAGGATGCGAAGGCCTCCGCCGAGCGCCGTGCCCAGGTGGGTGGCGGTGGACGTGGCGAGAAGATCCGCACCTACAACTTCAAGGAGAACCGCATCACAGACCACCGGATCGGCTTCACCTTGTATCAGTTGCAAGATGTCCTCTCGGGCAACCTGGACGAAGTGATCGAGGCTCTGGCTGCAGACCTGCGTGCCCGCCAACTCGCCGGCGATGAGTGAGACGACTCCACGCGACACGGTGACTTGGCGTGAGGTGCTCGCCAACACCGAGGCTCAGGTGGGGGATCGGTTGGTCGCCAAGTGGCTGTGTGAGCATGCGAGCGGGGCCGACAACGCCGATGAGTTCCGCGAGATCTTCCACGATGTGGTGAGTGCTCGCGCCGGCGCGCATCTCGACCACATGGTCGAGCGCGTGCTCAACGGCGAGCCGGTGCAATATGCAATGGGTCGATGGGCGTTCCGCCGGCTCGATTTGCTGGTCGACAAACGCGTGCTGATCCCACGCCCCGACACTGAGACCTTGGTCGAAGTGGCGCTTGAGATTCTCGACGGCAAGCCGGCGACCGTGGTCGATCTCGGCACCGGATCGGGCGCGGTGGGCCTGGCACTTCTTGATGAATCCCCGCGCGGGTCACTCACGGTGTGGATGACAGATGTGAGTGAGGATGCTTTGGATGTTGCGCGGGCCAACGCCGCTGGGATCGGCCTTGCAGCCTCGGGTGCGCGGTTCGCACAGGGCTCCTGGTTCGAAGCACTCCCCATTGAGTTGCGTGGAAAGATCGACCTGATCGTCAGCAACCCGCCGTATGTGGCGGTGGGGGACCCGGACCTTGAGCCCTCAGTAGAGAAATGGGAACCGCACCTCGCCTTGTTCGGCGGTGCAGATGGTCTCGACGCCTACCGCGAGATCATCGCCGGCGCAAAAGAGTGGCTCGCACCCGGCGGCGTCGTGATCGTGGAGACGGGCCACACCCAGGGGAGCGCAGTGAAGGGGCTCCTGTACGCGGCCGGGATCGAGGACACCAAGGTTCTCGCCGACCTCGCTGGTCGCGACCGATTTGTGGCAGGGCGGCCGTTGGAACCCACAATGCGCCCGTGAGTACTTGGGCCAGATGTCGTGCCTGAGACTCCGACCGCTCGATGAACACGCGGACAACGTCTCTGCGGAATATGCGTGGGTAGGGACGTTGCGGACTGACTGCGGGCCGCGACCGGTAAGCGCGCAAAGGCATGTTTGGTACAGTTCGGCACAGTGGACTCGAAAATAGTGAATTGTCGGTGACCGAGCTCAGTTACGAAGAGGCGCTCAGTCGGATAGGTCGGCGAGCATTCGGCGGCGCAGAAGTCGCCGTAGGACCCGAAGACGAGGTTGACAAACAGTTCTTTGTCGAAGGGCCTTTTCTTGCAGGTGCGGGACATGCCGTGAGGTGGTTGAGCGACCGCATCAAGGCGGACGACTCGAGACCTTCAATTCTGGTGCTGCTTGGCGCACCCGGCAACGGCAAGTCGTTTCTCGTCCAGGACATGGTGAGGTCGCTTAGGAAGCCGACCGCCGAGTCCCCCCTGCATCAACGGACGTACCGGTACCGATTGCCGAACGGCAAGGGTCTCACTGTCGTAAACGATGCGTCGATACCGATTCCAGCTAGCGGACTTCCGGAGGAGATCGATCAGGTGCTCGACGAGGGCGGGTTCATGGTCATCAATGTCAACCGTGGCATTTTGTACCAGGAGTTCAAACGGGCGACCGCGGGACCCGGCATGGAGATCCTGAGGTGGATCGAGAACGGAAAATCCCGGGAATCCACGCATGAGTCTCTGGGTGCGATCTCGGTGGAGCAGTTGGCACCCGCAGGACTGTCGACCCTCAGGGCGGCGTCGGTGAAAGTCGGCGATCGTCCTCTGGTCGACGTGTGTCTCGTGATTCTTGACAGCTGCTCGCTATTTGAGGCGGACGTCGAAGTGGAGGTCCGTTCCGGACTGCCCTCGTCGCCTCCGAGGCTGAGAGAGATAGTGCTTCCGAGGTTGTTCGGGACGCGAGGGCACGAACGCAGCGTCGAGTTCTCCGAGGAGACACCAGCGGGTCGGGTGCTCGGGCAATTCGTTGCGCGGATTCCTTCACCGGATGGACCGACCGTCACACACGATCCGTTCGGGGCGAATCTGAAGTCACTGGGGAGCACGCATGTCCGTCGCGGGCTCCAGACGGTGCTCAGGGCAGGTGAGGTGGCGACTTCCCGGAGGTTCTCATATCGGGAACTGTGGGGTGCGATCGCTCTGCTGACGATCGGAGACGAGAAACGTCGCGTTGGATCTCGCGACATGACCCCGGCTGAGTGGCTGGAGAGGAACGGAGAGCCCGAGGACCACTCCCGACGGCTCGACTGGATGATCGGGCTCGCGAATCTGAGGCTCCACCAGTCCATCTTCGGCTCGCCACTCCTCGACGGGTCCCGCTTGACCGGCGCCGATTCGCCGGTACTGGGCATGACTCTGGCGGTCGATCCAGTACAGGACGTGCTCTCGCGGCGCCGCGACGACTCCGAAGGATCGGTGTGGTCGCGGAAAATCTACGACGTCTTCTACGGTCGGGCAGCAGGCGTCTCTATTCTTTCAGATCTCCTGAGTCAACTCGAGGTCGGCAGTCCAATGCACGATTACGTCACGGAGTTCGATCACCTCCTTGATTCCGTCGTGGTCGATGCGCTCGACAGGTCGGATGAAGATGAAGATGTTAAGGAAAGTGACCGCAGGAGACTGATCTACTGGTACTCCAGCTATCTGGTCCGAATGTGTGCAGTCACCTATGGTGATCCAGCCTTCTTCTCGGAACTTGCGGACTGGGTCAAGGCATACCAACAGTCGGCCAACCAACGGAGCCTGCCGGAGAGGCTGAAGAAGGGTCTGCTGGCGCTGCTGCTGCCCCAGTTCGAGGGCAGCGAAGCAAAGACAGCGACGTTGCTACCCCTTTTCGACAGCCGCATAGATCCGGTTGTCGCGGCCCCGATCGAACCGAAACTCGTGATCAGGCTGGAGACGACCCCAAGAGTCGCTTCCTCTGTCGTCGGGGACCAGATACTCGTCGACATCTCCGTGGGTGCGGACGATCGTGGAGGGGGACGGATGGCGCGTCTCGAACTCGACTTCGACCTCCTTCGTGAGGCTCTCACTTGCTCCGGAAACCACGTGGGCCGCACAGAGAACGGCCGCACAGCGACTCCCCGCATCGAGCGGTTCAGATCGGCTCTCCTCAGCTCAAATCGTGCCCCGGTGCACGCGGTGCTCGCGAGGGGTGTGTACGAGACGCTCTCGTTCCGCGCCAAGGAGGGCCGTCCCTAGATGAACGAGCTCGCAAGGAACCTCGTGCTGAGACATCTCAACCGGCCCGAGTACGTGCCGTATCCCGAGGGACTCCTCAGTGACATGTACTGGAGCATCTTCGAAGTCGCCGGATGGCGGGCTGGTGACGGGGGAGGCGCAAAGGCGAGAGGCCTCATCTATGACGCTGATGGGCAGACCGGCGGCTTGAACTGGACTCTGGAGTCGACACGCCCAGGCCCCGATATCTCGAAGTGGAAGGACGGGCTACGGCGTTCGTCGCTGGCGGTGGTCGACAACGGGGACCCGATAGCGGAAGCAATCACGGCGTCGTTGCTGGGAATCAGGTCGAAGCAGGCTCGTCGCCGTCCCGCCACACCACTGTCACCGAACATCGGGTTGCTCCAGAATCGCATCGGAATCATGGCCAAGGCGCGCCCGCAGAACATCTCCGAGATCATCGAGGAGATGTACCGGCTCGGAGCGGCGTCAGGCCCAGAGTCCGTCACCGAGACGGATTCAGCCTGCGGGCGGCTCGGCAGGGCCGCGGCTAGACGACTCGACAGTGATGATTTCCTTCGCACCATCGACGAGGCCGTGCGCCTCGGGATATTCCCGCAGGAGAAGGTCAACCGGCGGGCAGTCGGGGAAGAAGGCGCGGTCACCCACCGGGAGAACTGCCTCCCGCCCAACAATCCGTTCGTGTGGTTCCACCGGAGTTGGTCACGGCTCACCTCGGATGTATGGGTCGACGCGCTTCCGGCGAGGCGGTGGGCCGACTGGGCGACCGCCGTGCTGCGGACAGCGATCGGGTTCGGTTTTCTCTGGGAGATGTACTGGTATGAGTCCATCGCCCGCCATATTCTCGGGGTTGGCCGGACCGGAGCGGCAGACCACAGTTTGGCCACGATCTGGGTTTCGACGCGGGCGCGGCCAGTGATGGATTGGGAACCGTCGTCCTCTTCGGTGGAGCGCCGGGACGTCTCGTCGAGCATGAAGGCCCTCGTCGAGAAGGGGGTGGCGATCAGACTCGTTCTCGACGAGATGATCGGTGAAGACTCAGAAGAGACTGTCGACGAGGCAGTCCGCCGACTCGCCGGTGATTCTGACGCACGAGACGACCTCGAGCGTGCTCTGCAGCGTGAGGGTGGTGCTACAGGTTCGGCCAAGAACTTCTGGGAGGCCGTGCGGTACTCGCTGGGCATCCGGGATGAATCAGGCTCGTTCCCGGACTACTACGGCGTGCTGAGGAAAAGAGGCCGGCGGTACCTCCTCATCGACCCCGAGACCGAGTGGGTCGCTGTAATCGCGAGCCTCACCTGCGGCATCCCTTCTGACAGGAGCACGTTGCGGGAAGTGCGGAACGAATTGTCCTGTCTTGGCCTGCAACCCTCGGTCTCCGAACTTGTGCTGCAACTCGAGAGGGCGGGTCTTGCCAGGTCGAGCCCGGACGCGGACGACGCTGTGTATGTTGAGGCGGCTTATGGCGGATGAATTGCCCGGCGCGGTTGACGGTCAGCACCTTCTGGCCCGGACCATCGCCCATCTCGTCACCTCGGTCGATGTTTTCGAGCGGGCGGAGTCCGACGCCCCGTACGCGACACGCGACAGACCGGAGAGTCATCTCCACAGGATCCACATCGACCCGAATGTGGATCCTTCCCTGATGCTGCCCTTCTTGTTGGCACGGCAGATCAACGTGGTCAGCCGAGCGGAGCCCGAGAATCCCCGAGGGTTGGTCGTCGTCGACCCCGGAAAGCGCCAGAGTGTTGTGCGGCCCGACGGTCTGGACGACGTGCTGTTGATCGCCACTGATGAGGCGATCAAGTACCGCACGCAGCACCCCCGAACTCTGGTCATGCCGGAGCGGGCCGAACATGTCGGGATGACGTCGGTGGAAAATGCCTTCGCCCCGATCTTCTACGAGGACTTCCCCAGTCCCGGCCGGGCCGTGAGCCCTCACCACGGATTGGTGGAGTTTGCCGCGCAGGCGGTCGGTGTCGTGTGGGGGGCACACAACCCACCAAGATCGAGGGCAGAACTGACGCCTGTCATCGAGTCCCTCGAGTACCTGCTTGATTTCCTGCATTCTTTCTATGCAGAACTCGAAAGGAAGCTCGAACTCTCCGTGAAGGGACACGTGCTGTGGTTCTGGCACGTCATTCGCGGGCTCGAGGAGTGTGCGAAAGCGTTTGCGGGGGCCGATCCCGACGAAATGCCCGAGATCAGTCTGTGGCCGTCATTCAGCCTTCCCAGACCGGATTCGGGTTCCCGCTATTCGCACAAACCGAAAGATTTCGCAGATGCATGCATCTCCTACTGGGGCACCAGCGACGACGTGACCACGAGTCTGGCCATCATCTCGGGCGAGAAGGTCAGGCGCTCCCAAGGGATCCTGCAGGCCGCGTGGCGCCACCCGATGTCCGGCCTGGATCTGCAGCAGTTCGATGTCCTTGCGCGCAGTTTCAATGGTCACACGGTGGGGCCGTTGCTCGCGATGGCGCTCGTCGACCAAGGGAACCCGGACAGGAGTGATGCGTTCGGCAGTTTTATGGAGGAGGAATACTTCCTGCCAAGGTCGAAGACTCCGGTGTTGGATGTGGAGCTCGTCGTCGAGTACTCGGAGGACTCCGTGCCGTTGTGGGCCGCCGAAGATTTCGGGGGGCTGCTCATCTGCGAGCGCACTGCCCGAGTACCTGACGGCGGCAAGATGGTATTGCGGTCCGACGAAGTGCGCTTCAGGGTGGACGTGGGAGGTTCGGACGACGGGGCCTCGCCTTCTGCCGTGTCGATCGAGCCGAAGGACAAAGGCCTGTCGTTTGTCGAGTTGAGCAAATCGTCTGCCTCCGGTGTCGTGGAGATCACGGGCTATTTCCAGCGACCGGTCACCGGCCGCAAGGCCGAGACGCGGTGTCCGTTGACTGCCGCAATGGTCAATCTGGTGATCCAGCTTCCCTTCGACGGCGGGGTGCACAGGTGCGAGAAGAAATTCCTGCTCGTCATGCTCCCCGATTTCGGGTCAGGCCTTGTCGCATGGGACGAGACGAAAGAGCCGAAGAAGAAGGACGTCGTCCTCCTCGGCGTTGACTCCATCGACGACGCGGGTTCCCCGGTTGTTTCGAACCCTTACGAATGGCTCGTGAAGGAGGACAGCGAGTACTCCTTCATCACCTGGGACACATCCGCGGACAATGTCGGGGCAGCTCTCAACGCGGTTCCGCTGGAGACCATCCCCGACCGACGCGGGCTGTGCCGGAAGTCCGGTTACCAGGCTGCGGACGGTGATCAAGTGAGTTCGGGGGAAGTGTTGGTGGACGTCAAGGTCGGGGACGGAAATCGCCAGTCGCCGCAGTCCCCGGTTATCGCGGCCATCTACAAGGTGAATCCCGACGTCAACCAGCCGTTGCCTGCTGATGCTGAATCGTTGCGCGGTGCCGTGGAACTGAAGTTGGGCGACCTCATCACCCGCAACGAATGGACCCGCTCACTGGGGCATATCGTGCTGCCGGTTGACAGACCCGGTCTTCTGGACGACCTCGTCCAGTCCAGTACCGGGTCCTGTTGGATGCCGGGCGACCTCAGGCAGAACAATGTCGCAATGGAACTCGATCGGGTCCCCACCGAGATGATCGAATCGGAGGCGGCCGAGAGGTTCAGGGCTGCATTCGAGGCACTATGTGTCGGGGACAGGATCATTCGGAAGGATGAGGATGGCAGCGGGTGGCTCCAGCTGATCTCGAAGACCAAATGGAGGCATCTGCACGGTTTGGATGTCTTGGACGAGTACCTCAACAGCTACCGGGCCATGGTCGAGTATGCCGTTTCGCTCGGTGATGAGCGGGCCGTTGTGTGGGCCGCATATCCGTTCTCCGTGGAACTGTGGGAGTCCAAGAACAACTCCGTGTTGCGCTCGGTGCTCTTGAGCCCCCTGCACCCGCTTCGTTTGGCTTGGCTCGCGTCGATCGAGGACAACCTTTTTCGCGCGAACAATGCCCGGCGATTGGCGGGAGTGGTCGACAGCTGGAACATCCCGCACTTCGGCCCGGACGAGGAGGAGGAGCGTCGACTGCTCGCAATGCCGCTCGACCCCGGAAGCGAACAGATCTTCCTGGGCTGGAGTCAACTCGTGAAGAGAGTGCAAGAAGGCCCGCTCGAGAGCCCCGAGCGGGCGGGCTCGTACACGATGCCGGAGAACTCATCCTCCGGTATCAACGGTCAGACCGTGCGGCATGCACTACGCGACTTCTGTCGGGTGCACTCCTACATGCCAACGATTGCTGTCGACCTTGCGTCGTCCACGAAGCTGACCAAGCTGACGCAGGTGGACCGGGCAGTTGTCGAGGCATTCGTGGGGGACGGGGCGATCGCAACAGTCGCGGGGCTGAGGGTCTTCGACTCCCTCAACAGAATCGGCCCGGCAGTCGACCTGAAAGAGAACGAGGGATCCGGGCCGAGAGTCACCTGGCAGCGGTACAGCGACGCAGAGGAGGCGGACGTCAGCAACGGAGCGAATGTCCGGATACTTCAGGACTCAGGCGTCGCGGTGAAGCTCCGGATCAAGAACGGGAGCGGCGACGGGACGCTCGGTGCAGTCCCGTTCAGGAGATTCGAGACACCGCAGACGAACGGCAACCTCGACATCGGCACAGCGCAGTCGAGACCGACAATGGGTTTCCTTGCGGACGAAAACCCGTTCAACGCGGCCTTGAGGATGATCGAGACAGCCGGACTCGGTGACCGGGTGCCGGAGATCAACATGAGGATCCAGGCCATGAGTCCGCTGCTCAGGGACTCGGAGTGGACTGTCTCGGGGGAGACGATGGTCACCCCGGCCGCACTCGCGACAATGGTGAGCCGTTCAGGACGGATGCTGTGGGAGTGGAACCCGCCCTTCATGGTCGACGATCCCGACCTGAACAGGCAGAGCCGGGTGGATCGGCGACCGTACTTCTCGATCGGACGCATACCCGATGTCTTCAAGTCGCGTATCCGCGAAAAACTTGAGGTCCTGCTGGGCAGGACCCCGACCTCACAGGAACTCGACGATGTTCTCAAGGTTCTCGGCACGAGGGGGATCGGGTTGTCGAGACTGCTGGCGATCGGTGGAAGCCATCTCCACGGAGCGTTCGGTTTCTACCTGACCCTGAAGTTGCTCGAGGGGAGCGGGAGCGGGGTCGGACGCTTCGTGCTGCCCATTGACGCTTGCAACGGTTTCCTCGAGGTTCTGGCCGGACGGTCGCCCAAAAAGACTTCGCGCCGCGCCGACCTCTTGGTGTTGGATGTCCGGAGTGACCGACTCGTTCTCGCCCCGATAGAGATCAAGTTCTACAACTTCGACAGCCCCCGTCCGTCACTTCCGGAGCCGGATTCAGCCGCGCTGAATGATGCCCGTGCGCAGGCACTCGAGACGGCACGACTTCTGGAGGAAGTGGCACAGGAGTGGGACCGGCTGAGAGCAGACGACGCCTTGAAGAGTGACGCGATGCTTGCGGCACACGCTCTCGCCTCGTTGGTCGAGGCGGCGATGAAACTGGACCCCGAGGCGATTAGCGACAGGCCCGGGGCCGTCACCGTTGTCGATCGGATCCTGAGAGGTGACTACGAGATCTGTCCCGGTCGCCCGGTGGTTGCCTACTACCAAATGTGCGCTCCAGTCGGCGGCGTGAATGCACAGATCAGCATCCGGACTGCCGGATCGGACGTCGAGACCGCGGGATTCGTCGCTGATCCGCAGGCGGTACTGCGGGGGTTGCTCGACAACGATGGTGATGTGGCCGACGTGTGGGCGGGGACCCTTCGCTGGGCGACCGAATGTGAGGGAGAAGAAGCTGGGAATTCTCATGGTCCGTCGACCGAAGGTTCGAAACCTGGCCCGGAGCCCGAAGTATCGGGAGACGACGTCATTGACGTGGTCCCGGACCTGCCGGACCGGGCGCCCGTGACCGACACGCCCTCCGAGAGAGAGCCGGATCACCCGACTGAAGAAAGAGGTTCGGGGGAAACGACAGAGGTCGCGGTTCCCGCCACCGGAGGCGGAGCCGCCGGCGAACCCGTTCTGGAGTCCGGGATCTCCGGTGCTGGAGTCAGATTTGCCGTCGGCAGGCTCCTTGACTCCGTCCGGGACACCGACGCCACATTCTGGCCGAGCAACACCAGGCTCAATCAGTTGAACATCGGCGTGGTCGGCGATCTCGGGACTGGAAAGACCCAGTTGTTGAAGGCGCTCGTCCACCAGTTGCGTTCAGAATGCGCGGCAAACCAGACGACCCCACTCTCGGTCCTGATTCTCGACTACAAGAGGGACTATCAGGACGAGAATTTCCTCTCGGCGGTAGGCGGGATCGCACTTGAACCGCAGAACATCCCGCTCGACGTGTTCGGGATACAGGGCGAACGCACGGCTCTGGCTGTCCAGAGGCGAGCCATGGCGTTCGTGGACGTGGTGAGCAGGATCTTCAAGGGGATCGGGCCGAAACAGAAGAGTTCCCTCGGCCGTGCAGTGCGTACCCTGCTGAGCAACTCCGACAAGTCGCCCACGATGCTTCAGGTGCTCGATGCATACCATGACGAGATCGACGATGTCGATTCGGTTGTGGGAGTGCTCGAGAACTTCGTGTACAGCGAGGTGTTCCATGCCGATGTTGACCAGCTGTCGCCGTTGTCCGAGATCCTCGGCAGTCAGGTCGTGACCGTCAATCTTGCTGCACTCGAGAACGACCAGAACCTCAAGAACGCGCTGGTGGCACTCTTTCTCAACCAGTACTACGAGTACATGTTGAGACTGACGAAATGGCCGGTGCGAGAGACACCTGACGCCAACCTCCGGGCACTGAACTCGTACCTGTTGGTTGACGAGGCGACCAACATCATGAAGTACAAGTTCGATGTTCTCAGTCAGATCCTACTACAGGGCCGCGAGTTCGGCGTGGGAGTGATGTTGTCGTCGCAGTTCCTCACGCACTTCGAAGTTTCGGGAGTCGACTACGCCGAACCGCTGCGGTCATGGTTCATCCACAAGGTCCCCAATGTTACGAAGCAACAGCTGGCACGGCTCGGGATCCCCAACGCGAGTGATGCGGATGCCCAGAGAATCAGCCAGATGGGTATCCACGAGGCGTACTACGTCTCAGAAGGATTCGAAGGAAAATTCATCAAGGGAAACCCCTTTTATTCCCTTATCAAGCCTCACTAATCAGCGTCCAACGATTCTTGAGGTGAAGCAAGGTCCTTCTCGACCACACCGCTCTGTTGGCCTTCTTGAGTAAGGAGACGGTCTGATGATCTCAATCTCGACTCTTGACTCCCATCGGGCGCGGGCGGTCGAAATCCTTCGAGACCTTCCGGTATGGAAGGGCAGTCACCGAGGAGAG
>Ga0194123_10007445_pt1 | contig 10889 bp, 10 predicted proteins | sample TA2MahsurfametaG_5_FD_155479 | JGI IMG/M metagenome (GOLD analysis project Ga0194123, IMG submission 155479) | Freshwater microbial communities from Lake Tanganyika, Tanzania - TA2015023 Mahale A surface | ecosystem: Environmental > Aquatic > Freshwater > Lake | place: Tanzania: Lake Tanganyika... | reverse complement strand
ACGAGATCTATCACCTGTCACGTTTCTCCCCCGCGAACCGAGGCTGAGCCATGGATAATTTCGTCTGCTGGTGTTGTGGCGCTGCCCTGGCCGATGAGCCCCTGCCATTGGCACGCGCGGCGCAGTGTCGTGCCTGCCATGCGGATCTGCATGTCTGCCGGTTGTGCGAGTTCCATGCCCGGGGCATTGCCAATGAGTGTCGCGAGCCCATTGCCGAACGGGTGGTGGACAAGACCCGGGCCAATTTCTGCGGCTATTTCAAGCCGCGCGGCAGTGCGTGGCAGGGCAAGGCCGAAACGACGGAGGCGCAGGCTGCGCTGGCGGCCTTGTTCGAGGGGAGCACCGGGCCTGCCGCTTCGCCGACCACTCCGGAGGCCGCGCGCACGGCGCTGGACGACCTCTTCAAATCCTGACGATGGAATGCAGGCGCACCTTGTGGGGCGCGCGGCGGGCGGGAAGTATGGGACACTAGACGGGCCCGCGAAGAGGCACCACGACACCGCAAACAGGGGGAGACCGCCACGATGAAGACACACCAGACCCGACTGCTCGCCGACGGCTTCGTGTTTCTGGAAGGGCCGCGCTGGCATGCTGGCAAGCTCTGGTTCTCCGACATGTGGGGCTTCAAGGTCTACTCGCTGGTCCCTGGCGGCAAGCCGGAAGTGATTTGTGAAATGCCCACCCGGCCCTCCGGTCTCGGCTTTCTTCCGGATGGCAGCCTCAGCATCGTCTCCATGGCCGACCGGCGCATCATGAAACTCAAGGACGGCGAGCTCAGCGTCCACGCTGATCTGTCCTCGCTCGCGAAGGGTGATGTCAACGACACCGTCACCGATGCCAAGGGCCGCGTCTATGCCGGCAATTTCGGCTACGACCTTTTCGCCGGTGCACCACAGGCTCCCGCAGATCTGGTGCTGGTGGAGCCCGATGGGCGCGCACGCGTGGTGGCGAGCGGCCTCGACTTTCCCAACGGGGCGGTGATCAAGGATCAAGGCCGCACCCTCGTGGTGGCGGAAACCTGGTCCAGTCGCCTCAGCGCGTTCGACATTGCTGCCGACGGCAGTCTCGGCAACCAACGGGTTTACGCCTCATTGCCCGAACGCATGCCGGATGGGATCTGCCTGGACGCCGAGGGCGCCATCTGGGTTGCCAGCTTCAACTCGGGTGAATTCCTGCGGGTACTGGAAGGTGGCGAGATCACCGATATCGTCGAGGTGGGTGACAAGCGTGCGGTGGCCTGCCAGCTGGGGGGCGAGGATGGCAAGACGCTTTTCTGCTTGACTTACGACGGACAGATTGAAGATCTCCACCAGCAGAAGGTGGCGGGTGCGATAGAGACCGTCCAGGTGGCCGTCGGCAGCGGCGGTTCGCCCTGAGCCGGCCCAAGCCCGGACTTTCCGCTCATGCTGAATGCGTTTGAACTCGATTCGGGCCGCCTGCGCCAGGTCCATGTGGAGACCGTGGAGGATCTGCGCAAGTGCAGGCCGGTGTGGGTCGACTTCGATGAACCCACGGAGACGGAGATAGCGTGGGCGAGCGAAGTTTTCGGCATCAATCTGCCCGATGGCGAGGAAGAGGATGAAGTCGAGGACATCGAGGCCTCGGCGCGCTTCTACATAGAGGAGAACGGCGAGATTCACGTGCGCTCGGACTTCTTCCTGCTGCACCAGGAGGAGAGCGAGGTGGTGCTCGTCTCCTTCGTGTTGAAGGATCAGATCCTCTTCAGCCTGCATACCGAAGACTTGCCTGCTTTCCGCCTGCTGCGGCTGCGTGCACGCATCCAGCCGGGGTATGTGGAAGACGGCAAGGACGTGCTGCTCGAACTCTACGCGGCCAATGCGGAGTATTCGGCTGATGCACTGGAAGGCATCTATGCCCGCCTGCACAAATTCGGTGACAAGGTCATCGGCATCCACCTTTCGGACGAGGAGGCGGGCGAAGTCCTCTCCGAAATCGCGCGCGAGGAAAACCTCAACGGTTACATCCGCCGCAACCTCATGGATACCCGACGCGCAACCTCGGCGCTGATGCGTGGGCGCCTGCTGTCCTCCGAACAGTTCGAGATGGCGCGACAGATCCTGCGAGACATCGATTCCCTGGATGGCCACACGGGCTTTCTCTTCGACAAGCTCAACTTCCTCATGGATGCCACTGTCGGCTTCATCAATATCAACCAGAACAAGATCATCAAGATTTTCTCCGTGGCCTCCGTGGCATTGCTGCCTCCCACCCTGATCGCGAGTCTCTACGGCATGAACTTCCGTTTCATGCCCGAGCTCGAGTGGAAGCTCGGCTATCCTTTCGCCCTGGGCCTGATGGCGCTGTCGATTGCAGCGCCTTTCTGGTACTTCCGCCGCAAGGGCTGGTTGCGCTGACAGGCCTCGCGGGATGTCGCGCCTGTGCGCTCTCCCGCTCCGTGCGTATACTCGGTTGCTCAAACAACCAGAATCGACAAGGGGAGCAGCATGGATATCGGCGTCATCATCTTTCCCACCGACCAGGCCATCCAGCCCATGGATCTGGCCCGTGAATGCGAAGCCCGTGGCTTCGAGTCCCTGTGGTTTCCCGAGCACAGCCACATCCCGACCTCACGCGAGACCCCGTGGGGTGGTTATGAACATCTCGGGCCGCTGCCCGAGGAGTACTGGCGCACGCATGATCAGTTCGTGGCGCTGACAGCCGCAGCGGCGGTCACCAGCAAGCTGCGGGTGGGTACGGGCATCACCCTGGTGGCCCAGCGCGACCCCATCTGGCTCGCCAAGGAGGTGGCCAGCCTCGATGTGATCTCCAACGGCCGCCTCGAGTTCGGCATCGGCTATGGCTGGAACGTGGAGGAAATGCGCAATCATCGGCTGGATTTCAAGCAGCGCCGCGAAATCCTGCGCGAGCACATCCTGCTGATGAAGGAGCTCTGGACCAGGGACGAAGCCGAGTTCCACGGCAAGCATGTGCACTTCGAGAAAAGCTGGGCCTGGCCCAAACCCCTGCAGAAGCCGCACCCCAAGGTCATCATGGGTGGTGCGCTGGGCCCGAAGACCGCGGCGCATGTCGCCGAATTCTGCGATGGCTGGATGCCCTTGGGAGGACTTTATGATTTCGAGGGCGGCCTGAAGCAGCTCCACGCCGCCTGCGCCAAGATTGGCCGCAATCCGGACGAGATAGAACTGGGAATGTTCTTCGCCGGGCCTCCGGAGGCCGATGCGGTGCAGAAGCTCCGCGGTACGCAAGTGAAGCGGGCCATCCTGCCGCTGCCACCTGCGGGCCGCGACACGGTACTCCCAGTCCTCGATGCATACGCCAAGCTCATCTGAAATCCGCGTGGTGGGGCGTCCTGTGGCGCCCCACCCAAACCTCGCTTACTTCTTTTTCTTGCTCTCGATCAGGATCTCGCGATAGCGGGTCGGACCGCCGTTGCGTGCCGCATGGGTTGCCGGTGCGCGAATCCCCTTGTCGTCGGTGGTCACCAGCTCATCACCCTCCAACCGCAGCGGAAAGATGGCGCCCGTCGGCGCATCGAATGCACCCAGATATTCATTCTGCTCGTTGAACACCTCGAGTTTGGTGCCTTCGAGCACATACCAGACGTAGTCATGTCGGTGGGTGTGCATGGGGGTGGTTTCACCCGGCTCCAGCACGAATTCCCACAAGATGATGTCGTCGTTCTCGAACAGCTTGGTCGTGCCTACATTGGCGGTTGCGCCCATGGTGGCTCCTTTCATGAAAATGACCGCAGCACGAGTGTAACGCGCCCCGTGCCCAGTGGCAGTCGGAAAACCCGCTGACCTCAACGCTCACGCAGATGGCGGATGAGCTGGTCATCCACATAGGTCTTGGTGTCCAGCACCAGGCGGTCCTGCAGCAGTTGCAACTGGTGCAGGAAGAACATCACCACGATGCACAGGGTCAATGCCACCAAGGTCGCATTGAAAGTGATACCGAGCCCCTGAGTCACGCCCGTCACATCGCCCGCTGCCGCCCGCTGCGCCTGCTGCAGCGCGGCACCGATTCCGCGCACCGTGCCCACAAAGCCAACGGCGGGAATGGCCCACACCGAGAAACGGATGAGGGACAGCTCGGCATCCAGGCGAGCGGCTTCGAATTCGCATTCATCCCGGCTGGCGCTGGCCGCGTGCTGCACGCTGCGGGTGGCGCCGAAGCGGTTGATCGCGACCTTCAGCGCGCGGGGCAGGAAGCGCTTCTGGTCCTCTACCGGCAGTTGTTCCAGGGGGCGCGAGAATTCGCGCACATCGTCCGGGAAGATGATCTGCCCTTCACGCAGACCGATGAAGTCGCGCTCGAGCAATGCCCGCTCACGGCTCAGCAGGCGCCAGCGATAGGCGAGGATGAAGCCCGCCCATACCGTCAGGATGAAGCAGGCCTCGGGCTCCTGCTCATGGAGGATGATCATCAGATGGGGCTCCGGTGCGAATGTGGGTTCCACCTCCCAGCGTTCGGCCCAGCCGCGCTTGACCTCCTCAGCTGCGGGCCGGATGACGGCGGTATAGGTCGCATGGACGATGATCACGGAGAGCAGCAATGAGCCCACCATGAAGAAGAAGTCGAAGGGGATGCGTTTGTTCATCGGGGTGTCCGGAAGTTACCTGAAGGAATTGAGGCCAACGAAGCTGCCGCCGTTGCGCCGGGTCAGTTCGCGCATCAGCGCGGCAAAACGGATGCCTGTGATCTGCATGCCGGGTGCGTTGGCAAACTGCACCGGAAATCCGATTGCATGGATGCGCACCAGCGGTGCACCCTGCGCGTCGGGTCGGTTGAGCTTCTGCACGAAGTTCGCCACTTCGCGAATCGAGCGACCGGTGAATTCATCGCCATAGACATAGAGGCTGATCTTGCGATCCGCGCGATAGAACTGCTGGATTGCCGCCTCTATGCCTTCAGAGGGCGATGAGTTGCTGAACACATTCCAGGTTCTCAGGCGCTCCACCACCGCGCGGCGACGCGCCGGGGTGTCCTCTATCCAGCGCCCGGCGTATTCCGGGAACATGTAGCTGCCTTCATCATTCATCACCTGCAGGCCCTTGACCCGCGGATACACGCTGAGCGTCTGGACGATCTGTTCAAGGACCCTGGGCCAAGCGTAATTGAACATGCTGCCGGAGGTGTCGATGATGAAGACGATGTATTCACTGTCGATGGGGATGCCGCCGATATAGTTCTGCGGTCGCGGCCGGTTCCTCTGCGCGTAGAGGCGCTGCATTTCCTCGGTCAGGCGCTGGTGTGCGATTTCGAGTTCTCCCATGACCCGCGCATTGAGCGCCGCTTCTTCCTCAGCCGCCGAGCGCTGCTCGCCTTGGCTGCGGGCGACTTCAGTCTCCCGCGCCAGCGCCGCAAGTGCGGCACGTTTCTCCGCGAGTGTCGCGCGCTGGGCCTCCAGCCCAGCCGTGGCTGCCCGCACTTCCGCTCGTGAGGCCACCAGATCCCGTTGCAGCTGGCTGATCTGCTGTTCGCGAGGGTCCCGTTCCGGCGACTCCACCGGGGGCGGCGCGGTGGTCGTGATCACCATCAACAGAATCACGCCGCCGATGCCACAGGTGATCGTGTCGAGAAATGAAATCCCGATTTCCGGCGGTTCGCGGCGCGCGAGCTTCACGGCCAGTCGTACGCCGGTGTGAGAAAAGAGCCACGGCTCGCCATCGCGAGGCCCCAATACGCCCAGGGTGCCATCGGGTCGCCTTCCATCGGCAGCAGGATGACATTCATCGGCGTTCCGCCCGGCAACTGGGAGCGCGCCTGCTCGAAGTACTCGATACGTTCACGACCGGAGACGGTGCGGCGACTGCTGCCCGAGATCCCCTTGGTGGGCAAACCGTCGGTGATCAGGAACGCATTGTCCGCCTGCGGTTGCAGCAGGCGTACGGCCTGCAAGGCTTTCGCCAGATTGGATCCACCCTCGGGAATGAGCATGCGAACGGCGCCCATGGCCTGTTCGAGCCTGGCGCGGTCGTCCACTGCCAGCCATTTGCCGCTGGTGCCGGGCAGCGCCGGCTCCAAGCTCTCGTTGAAGGTATAGATCTGGTACTCGCCGCCGGGGGGCAGTCGCGCCGTGATCCAGTCCACCGTATCCAGCGCCTGCTGCCATTTCTCGGAGCGACGCTTGGCCGCAGCGTCCATGTTGCGGCGGCGAATCACATTGACCACGGTATCCGCCAGCATGCTCGCCGAGCTGTCGAGCAGGATCAGCGTGCGCCGCCCGTTCATGCGGATGCCGGTGAGATATTCGCGATTGCCTTCTCCGGCATAGGCCCTTACCTGAGTGGATTTTTCGTTGAGTTCCGACAGCAGGGCCTTCTTTTCGGTTTCCAGCTTGCGCAGGGCCGCTCTCATGGCCTCCACATCCTTGCGGCTGACGGCAGGCAGCGCCTGGGGTTTGAGCTTGGCGCGTGCCGCCTTCAGCGCTTCGGCTGCGGTGGCTGATTCGGCAATGAGGCGGGCGAGTTCGCGTTCCAGCGCAGCTGCCTCACCCGAAGCGGTGCTCGTGCCCGCACGCGCGGCGGTGATTTCTTGTTCCAGCAATGCGACCTCCGCGCCCAGATCCACCTTCTGCACCTGCTCCTTCACGATGGCTTCATGCTTCAGGATCATGAACAGCAGCACCACGGCGCCGAAGCCGCAGCACATCACATCGAGAAACGAGAGCGTGAAGATGGAGAACGGGCGACGCTTAAGCGGCATCGTCGTCGTGCACCGAGATCGGGACGAACAGGCAGGCACTGCCCACCGCGGTCAGGTGATCGCCGGCACGCAGGGCCTGCGTGCCTCGCACGGGTTCGCCATTCAGCAGCAAGCCGCTGCCTTCGCTCGCCGTGACCTCAGCGCCGCGCGGCCCACGGATAACCGCCCCCAGCGTCTCGACACCCTTGCCACGCTGCACGGTACCGCGGCGTGTGAGATACCAGGCGCTTGCGGTGAGCTCCCAGGCCGTATCTCCAACCAGCAGGTGCGATGCCGGGCTTGCCAGTGCGACCGGTGTGACATGGGAGGCCGCCAATCGGAATTGTGGCGGAACACAGGCCAGCTGCGAGCGCAGGGAGACGCCGCCGCCGGCAGGCTCCACCAGGCCGGGGCTGTGTGCAATGCCCGTGAAGACCGCACCGGCGGGCAGCGCCAGTGCATTCGACCAGTCGTCGAGCAGGCCGGGCAGGCGGGCGAGACGGTAATCGACGACGACGGCTCCCGTACCTGCCCGCGCGATGAGCGCTCGCCGCAGCGGCGCGAGTGCCGCGCGCACGTCATCAAGCTGCAGCACCGCCTCATGACGGGTGCCACGGTGGTCGATCGTGAGCGTGACCTTGCCCTGTTGTGCGAGCAGCGACATCCACTGTCCGAGCTGTGAGTGCAACAACTGCTCGGTGCTGCCTTCATGCAGCGCGTCGAATCGGCAACCGGTGAGAAAACTGTCGACGACGCAGCCGAGGATGCGTTTCTCGAATTGCAGGTAACCGAGTTCGGGCAGCACTTCGCGTGCGACGCACACGGCATCGTCTTCGCCCACCTCGAGGCGGGTGAGCACTGTCTGGTGCAGGCAGGCCTCCACATGCATGTAGTGGCCGGGCGCGAGCACGGCGCCCGCCGCTGCTGCGCTCTCCACCAAGGCGTCGATCTGGAGGCCCGCCGCCTGCGCGATGCCCAGCAGCAGGCTGAGCTGGGCGCGCTGGTAAGCCCCGGGCAGGATGAACATCGCCCGCTCGGGACCACCGGCCTGCCTGCGCAGCTCCTCCAGATGCAGCCAGGCGAGATCGCCCGCATGTCGCACCCGTTTGCCCAGATGACGCAGGGGCGATGTATCCAGCATCTGCCAGTAGCGGTTATGGCTTTGGCGCGGGTGGCGCCACGCTTCGCCGAAGCCGCGCTCGCCCACCTCCACCTTGTGGTCCACGAGGGTGGCATAGCCCGGGCTGCGCAGGATCTCGTCCTCGCCATGGCTGACGCGCAGCTCCACATCGTTGAGGTCGATCAGGGTAGGGCGCATGAAATCACCTGGGGTGTGCTGGGCTTGCTGGATGGCATGGGCGTGTCATCAGATATCTGCGGGAAAGGGAACAGCGAAGTCTTCCGAGACTTCCTCACTTGGCTTGAAGGTGTCGGTGGGCAGGCTCCTGGTGCGATATTCCGGCAGCTCGCTTTCCGCCTGAGGCGCGGGCGACTGGGGAGGCACGGGCTGCGCAGGCTGGGCCAGCGCCAGTGCTGGCGCGAGGCCCAGGGCCAGCACTCCCGGCAAGGCCAGCCATCTGCACAGCGTGCCAGCTCTACTGCGCATAACGGGCGAGCCTGAAGCCGAGATCCCGTCGGGGGGAAGCTGCAGCTTCGCGAAAGTCGAGGCGCAACTCAGCCGCCGTGGCATGAGCCCAGCTCGACCCCCGCACCACGTGGGCCCGGCCGTCGGGCGGGCCGAGCGGATCACGCACGTCCCCCGCCGGAAGTTCGCCATGAAAATCATGCACCCATTCACTGACATTGCCTGCCATATCGTGGAGTCCGCGCAGGTTGGCAGGAAAACTGCCCACCGGGGCCGCCGCTGCAAAGCCATCCTGGTAGCCGCCGATCACTTTCGGCAGGAAACCTTGCGCGGCTTCATCGGCGTAGTTGCCGGTGCGACCGCGCGGAGGAAAGGCGCCCAGCCACGCGAAATCCTGAGCCTCACCCTCCGGCGGAATGCGCGCCGCGAAGTCCCACTCCGCCTCGGTCGGCAGGCGGTATCCCACCGCTTCGGGGTGGATTCCGATCACGCGCCCGAAGCGGATCTGGTAGAAGGGTGGCAGCGACTCGCGCCGGCTCAGCCAGTTGCAGTAGGCCGCAGCCCCCTCCCAGGAAAGATTCACCACGGGCAGATGTTCACCATCCAGATCCTGTCCCTCAGCCCCGCGCGACACATGGGCGCTGTTGAAGCGGCGGTATTCAGCATTCGAGACTTCACGCAGGCCCAGATAATAAGCGCGGGCAAGCTGGACCCGGGCTTTGCCCATGCGGAAATCCGCGCGAGGCATGAGCCTGAGTTCCTGGCCGAGACTGGAGCGCAGGGTGCCGCCTTCCGCGGGTACAGCCGGCAGGTCCGTTTGCTGCGTTGTGGGTGTGGCTGCTGCCGCTGAAGCATTGGCCCCCGCGGCGGGCGGTGTGGCCTGCCACGGCCCCACGCCCTGTGCATCGCCGAGACCGGTGAGAGCGAAGTTCCACCGCCCCGGATCCTCGCCATTCACGCCCTTGACGAAAATGCCCAATGACGGGGCATACCAGCGGGTGGAACGCGAGACCACCCGGCGCGTGCCCACGCGCAGATGGTCGGTACAGGCAATGCGCAAGGCGGGAATGGCGCCTGCCGGTACCTCCACCGGGCCTTCCGCCTCCACCTCGCATTCGGCACGGGCTTCCAGCGACTCGCCAAGCTCGCGCAGGCTCACTCGGTATTGGCCGCTCCAGCGCTTGCCCACCGTGAGTGGCAGTCGCAGCGCTTGTGCACTGGGTTCGAATTCGATTTCCACCTCGCCGTTGTCGCGAACCATTCGCAGCGCGTTGTGGTCATGGGCTGCGCTGGTCTGCAGCGTGTACTCGCCGCAGCGGCTGATGACATCCCCGTTGTCGCGGATTTCCTGCACGGTCCAATCCGTACAGTCCACACCGAGGATGCGCCCCTCATAGGTATAACGATGTCCGGGTGCTGGCAGACCTAGTGCGCCGGCGGTGGGCCTCACCCGCATGAGTTCAGCCATCATCAGATCGGCGTTGCGCTGCGCCTCCGGACTCCACTGAGGGGGCAGGGGGGATGCGGCGCCTGTGGCCGAGGCAGGTCGGGAGGGCGCGACGCCGCCCGCGGGGGCAGCCGGGGCGGGAACCGGGTCAGGCGCTTCGAGTCGCGCCATCTCCTCGGCGGTCTTCAACCTGATCTGCACGCGCTTGATCACGCCCTTGCGCGGAGTGAGCTGGGTGCGATAAGTCGCAAAGCCCGGCTTGCGTACGATGATCTCATGTTCGTGGGTGGGCAGTTCAAGGCGCTGGTTGGCGCTGCCCCGCGCCACCCCGTCCACCAGCAATTCGGCGTCGGACGGCGTGGTGACGAGTTCCAGGACCGCCAGTTCCGGTGTGAGCTCGAGCGGGATTCTGAGCTCTTCTCCCGAGCCCACGCCATGTCGCCCGCGGGCAGGCAGGAAGCCGGTCTTCATCGCGGCGAGGGAGTGCTTGCTGTCCGGAGTCACGGCAAATCGTACCGGCGTCTCGCCCTTGAACACGCCGTCCACGGTAATGGCGGCGTCGCTCGGCACGCTGGTCACGACAAAGTAGCCATCATCTTTTTGCAGGCGAACGTCGGGAATATTCACGGGCTGTCCCGCCACCACCTCGACGCGGCGGGACCAGGGCTTGTAGCCCTTGAGCTCCACGTTGATCTGGCGCGCCCCCTGCAGCAGTTCCGCACGCAGCGGCGTCACGCCCAGCAGCTCACTTCCACTCAGCACGCGCGCACCCGCAGGCTCGGAGGCGATCGAAAACTTAGCCCATGCAGGCAGCAGGGTTGCGCTCAGCGTCTGGGTCTGGCCCTTGCCGGTGATCTCCATGCGGGTGTTGAAGTCGAGATGCCGTGGAGCTCTCACGGTGATTTCGCGCAAGCCTGCTTCCACCTCCTCGATGAGGCCCGGCACCGCGCCCACCGCAATGCTATCGACCAGCATTTCTGCCTGCAGATTCGGAGTGACCGTGATCGCGAGCTTGCCTGGCAGCGGCTTCAGGACCAGTGCATGACTCTGGTGCGGCTCGCCTGTGATGCGTACGCGTTGATCGAGCACCCGGTAGCCCTCGGCACGGGCGAGTACCCTGTGTTCACCGGCAAGCATCAACCAGCGACCGCCAATTCTCGGCGCAGGCAATCCTGCGACTGTCACTTC
>Ga0194123_10007440_pt1 | contig 10895 bp, 11 predicted proteins | sample TA2MahsurfametaG_5_FD_155479 | JGI IMG/M metagenome (GOLD analysis project Ga0194123, IMG submission 155479) | Freshwater microbial communities from Lake Tanganyika, Tanzania - TA2015023 Mahale A surface | ecosystem: Environmental > Aquatic > Freshwater > Lake | place: Tanzania: Lake Tanganyika... | reverse complement strand
CTTTGTGCTAACGAAACAAACTTGTTTTAAATTCCCACCAATTGGCATTATTTAAGGGAGCGTAATTTTAAAGATTTACGTAACTTAAGAGCTTAAAGCTCGCAGGTATTTATCCTGAAAAATTAAATTACTATAAATATATTTATTTGTCAATGGCGTCGCTAATATATTATTTATATTTTATATATGAATTTAATTGAATACTTTCAAAATCAAGGTAAAAAAAATGCTAACTCTATTCAGGCTTTAAAACTAATAGAAAAGTTTTGTCCTAGGATAGATTATAAAATTAATCTAAGCGCATCTCAATTCATTACTCAAATATTTAATAATATTGAAAGCGGATTTAAACCATCAAATACAATCAGAGGTGCCGTGTTTGAATATCTTATAATGTGTGTTTTTTTTAGAAATGATATAAAACCTTTTTTTTACCAAGCAACATTATCTTTTGTTCCTAATTTAAAATTTGATTTTGTACTATTTGACATAAATAAAAATCCAATAATTATAAGTGTGAAAACTTCTTCGAGTGAGCGATATAAACAAGTGGAACTCGAGTCGTATGTAGCAAAACAAGTTCATAAAAGATGCAGATGCATATTCATAACTTATGATAATGAAAGCATAAGATTTATAGATAGAAAAAAACAACTATCTGAAATTCTTTACATAGACGAGGCCTACAGTGCTAAAGAGAAAACTTTTAACCAATTAATAAAAGAGCTATCAAACTTAGATTATATTCATCCTGAAAAAATTGATTATGTAAAAGAAGGAATATTCCTCGGAGATTAATCTCTTATGTGAGACAAAACCTGTCTATTTAAATAAGATCTATAAAACAATCTAGCATAGCCTTCAGCATTTTTGTACAAAGCTAGCCAATATTCAGCACCCGAGTCGTGTCCATCTATAACTCCTCCTCGGTCCCTCAAAATCTCTTCATGTGACCATCCAGTTTTAGGAGATCTTATATTTTGAATATATATATTTTCATCTTTTAAAGAATCGGCATCATTAATAATTTCATCGTAAAAAGCTGTATGAAAAGATTTGTGACCTAACAACCTATATAAATCTTTAATACAATCTAATCTTTTAGATTCTATTCCTTTTTCATAAACTTTTTCTATTTCTGGAGTAAGTTTAAATTTTTCCCAATACATTTCGCCTGACTCGCGAATAATATTTGCCTTATCAATACTAGATTCTTGAGTAGTTTTCGTTCTTTCACTGCTAAACCATAATGGGCTATCAAAGCCATTTATCGTGGCTAGACTTTCTCTATGTTCTTTAAACACCGTCCACCAATCAAAATATAACTTATCTGGAATTATTAATTCAAAATCATCAAATAATTTTTCTCTATTACCAAACATTCTGGCTCTTTGTATATAAGTTCCGCTATCTAATTTATGCTTAGAGTCTCTAGAAAAATACATAGACAATAAACCATGGAAAGTTAAACCTCTTGAAATTATATTTCCACCAAAAATAAAAGTAAAAGGACTCTGTGGGTTAGTTCCAGAATCAAAATCTTGTGATCTCATGTCCTTATCACTATTCATAACAACTGCTTTATATCTGTGGCGATTATGAAAAACATACTTTGATATTTTTTGCGCTAACTTTTGATCTCTATATTTTTTAAATGAATATTCATAAATATTTTGAAGATGTTTATCAAAGCCTTTGCTTTGTTCTTTTAGTTGTTTGAAGATATTTTCATCTATTATTAAAAAATCTCTTTTATGACCTTCTTTGCCTGTGCTTGTATGCACTATCATTGAATAATTATCTTCTTCCTCACCTCCTTCAATTTTCTCTATATTTCTCTTAGCCACCTTAGATAAAAAACTATAAACAGCTTTTTTTAAATATGAGGGATCATCACCTATCTCTGGAAGTGGAGTTATCGTATACCTAAGGGCCTTGTAACCATTCTTTCTAAACTCAGGGGGAAAAAAATGATACTGACCAAAATATTTTTTATGTGGTGGTAAATTAACCCATTTTTTATTATTATTTGCAAAAGTATTGTTTAAATCTAATCTTCCTGGTGTAGCTGTGACTCCAATCCAAATTCCTTTTTTATTCATCATTTTTGAGATTAGATCATTAATCACTGACCTCAAATCTTCCTCTTCTCCAGAAAGTTTTTTATTTATTTTAGAATTAGGCGAAGCATAGTCAGCTTCGTCATCTATAATTACTAGATCATCAGTTTCTTGTAGTCCTGTATCTTTTATTAATCTTCTTAATTCAGAGGCGTTTTTTTTGCAAAAAACTACAAATGGATTTCTTTTAATATCCATTTTAGTTTCTTTAACAGCTCTTAAAAATGCATAATTATCCATTGGTGCAGGACTTATTCCAGAAGTGACAAAAAAAGATAAATTTTGATCTCTCAATTTAACATTGTCGGTAACAAGTATAAGCAAATGTTTTTTTCCATTATCTAATAATTTAGCAGTTAAGGAGATCATCATTTCTGTCTTTCCACTTTGTGGTTCTCCATAAATAACTAAAGATCTACAATTATTCTGAAAAATATTTTTTGCTACTTCGCTAACTGTTTGCTCTATGTTTGATGTGTCAAATTTTTTAATTTTTTGCAAAGTTTGAATTCGATGTTCATACTGTTTTGGTTCGAATTCTTTAATGATATCGTCGAGGTTAAAAGACATTTTATGTTATGTTTTATTTAATATAAGATAAGCAAAAAAGATTACAAATAAATATTATTTAGAATATATGAGCATAGATATATTTGAATTTTATCACGGTGCTGTTCTTTCAAAACTATTATACGCTGGAGAGGAATTAAAAATTAAAACTTTTCCCTCTGATGGTAATTGTACTTTTACAATTAACGATAAAATTGGAATTTATATAAAATATTCAAAAAAAAGAATGACCCCATGGATATTTACTTTTAAAAAAAAACATCAAGAAGAACTTAGTGTATTAGGAGATCTTCATAAAAAAGCTTTTGTAATACTTGTTTGTGGCGATGATGGTATCGCCTGTTTAAATTATGATGAATTTAAAGAAATTTTCGATAACAATATAGATGACTTTGAATGGATTAAAGCCCATAGATTTAAAAGAGAGTCTTATGAAATATCGGCTAAAGATGGAAAATTAAGAAAAAAAATTGCTAAAAATAATTTTCCTGAAAATATAATTAAATCCTTATAAATTTTTTAAAAAATTTTTAAAATATAATTATGAATGATGGTGAAAAACAAGAGTTATTAACTAAAATTTATCTTACTTACTTACGTGACAATAAAATAAAAACCAAAGAATTTGGTATTATTAAAAGTCTAGGATTTGATGTCGAATATAAAGAAATAAAAGACAAAAATTTAGATTTTACAGAAATTCAAGATGATCTTAATAAAATTAAAGAAATTGCAAAACAATTAAAAATTCAAAAATCTAAACCAAGTGATAAAGCTGATATTAAAATAAATAAAATCTCATATTCCCTAAAATGTACTGGTTTTTCTATGCCAGCGATTGTTAATCATACTAATAGGGAAGGATGGTTAAAAATTGCTGAAAGAAAAAAATTCAATATTGAAGAATTAGATAAAATTATAGATGAATACTGGGCATTAAGAGAAGAAAAAAAAATTAAGGAAGATTGCTCAAACAAAAACCAATACTCACCTTTTAAAGATAAAATAAAAGTACTTAAGCCATTTTTAGATTATTTTTTGTTTGAAGGAAGTGGAAAGGCAAATTCTTCAAATCCAGCTGATAAAATATTTGAGTTTGAAAAATATAATTTATCTTCTTCTTGGAAAATATATGGAACAGAGTATCTAAAAAAACATTGGAATAACTTAGTTTTTTCTATTCGCTCGAAAGGAATGCCGCCTGACTATAATTCTCACAAAAATAAAAAAATTATTGAACCATGGACTAGAAACTTTAAAGGTGAAAAGGGAGAAAAAAAATTTAGAGGATCATTGCATGTTAGAGTTGGCTAATTTATTTGAGATATAAATTAATATGCTCTTTTACTTTTAATCCCAATTCTTTAATAACATTAATTGCTACTGAATTGCCTAACTGTTTCATCGCTTGATTATCTGATACTGGAAAAATAAAATTTTTAGGAAATCCCATCATTTCTAGACCGTGTTTAGGATTGATCCTAATGACTTTTTTATTAACTACATAACTATCCCAATTTCTTCTGTCATGAATTCCTGATCTACTTCCACCAACTCTTAAAGTAAATCCAATTTTTCTTTCTTCATTTCCACTTAAATCTTTGGAACAAAATCCCTCAAATATATCTGACATTGTTTTTTTTAATTTAATTTTTTTGGGAAAAGAAAACTTTATATTTTGACAATTTCTTTTTATAAATGGTTTATAAAAACCTATAATATAAATTCTTGGACGGTGTTGAGGCAAACCAAAATCTGATGCTCTTAATATTTCATAATCAAATGTATAATTTAAATTAATTAAACTTTGGGTTATCCTTTTAAAAGTTCTTCCATTATCGTGATTTTTTAAGTGACTTACATTTTCTAGAATAAATGCTTTAGGTTTTTTAATTTGTAAAATATTTTCAATAGAAAAAAAAAGGTTTCCATTTCTATTATCTCTAAATCCTTTTTTGTATCCAGCTTGTGAAAAAGGTTGACATGGAAAGCCAGCGCACAAAATATCGAAATCAGGTATTTTTTTAAAATCAATACTCCAAATATCCTCTGGAAAAAAATCTAAATTGTACAAATACTTTTCCTTAAAATTAGTCAAATATGTTTTTCTTGCCTGTTTATCTATTTCACAACTAAAAACACATTTCATACCTAGAGATTTTAGTGCAAAATGAAATCCACCTATTCCTGCAAATAAATCAATAAAATTATATTTCATTTAAAATTTACTTCTACTGAAGTGGTCTTTTGTAATACCTTTTTTCATACTCACTGAAAACTCTAACGCAACTCAAGCGAATAAGGCTAATAAGTTCAATAAAGCTTTTTTCTTCATTAGTTTCATGTCGCCAAGGAAGTCTTTTTTCATCAATCTTCAATGTATTCATTATAAAATCATCTATCACCAATAGCGCTTTTCTTACTTCGTTTGGTTCATGATTTTTAAAAAGTTCTGATATTGTATCATTAATTGGCAAGTCTAGTTTTTGTGTCATAAATTTTTTAAATAGGTCGATTCTGAAAGCGATTAAAATTGAATGTAGGTGTTAATTGTGGGTGTTAACTATTTTATTCTACTTATAGTGGGTACTAGTTATTAAGAAGTTCTTTCAGGAATACGTCCACCAGACTTCAAACACTGTTCTAGAGATTTAAAAGTTTTAATGTAATTTTTTACTTTTTCGTAACTTGGATGTTCTGGAGAAAAACAAATACCTTTTTCTGTCATCTTAACAGGAAGATTAGCAAAACTAATATTCGATATTAGTAGCGAGAAAATTATAAGAAATATTTTAATCATTTATTTTACCTATGAGACTTTTTCTAATTTATTTTACCTATAAAATCACTTTTTAATATTCTTTCCTCAGGATATGTATTTTGGAAAGTTGTCTGCCTGAGATTTAAATTAAGACTTAAAAATAAAATGTTAAAACAAAGTTATAAATATTTATTTAACTTGTTTCCCATTTTTCCATAATTGTTTGGATTTTCTCCCATCTTTATATGTAAAAATTCCTTTTCCATCTCTTTTGCCATTACGATAATTCCCTGTGTAAAACGTACCATCTTTAAACATGAAAGTGCCTTTTCCATGAAAAAGGTTGTTACGGATTTGACCCACATATTTTTCTCCATCTTTGTATATTGAAATAGTATTTCCATTTTTAAAAATTTTTTCAAAAAGTCCACCTTTCTTGAAAAAAGCTTTGCCTTTTCTACTACCCTTGTCATCAAAAATAATTTTTCCATTCTTTCCTTTTTTAAATATAAAATTGTTTCTAGGATTTTGAAATAATGCGCCAATATATTTTCCATTATCGTGATATATAAATTTCATAATATTTTAGTAATTAACGATATTTTTAAAATTATTATTATCTTTATTTTAAAATTATCTCTTAGTTAACATTTTTCTTTCCAAGATTTTATTTTGTTTATGCAGTCGTTAAGATTATCTCGGATTTCATATACCCAAAATCTTTTAACATCCCAGCCTAACTCAAATAAACGTAAATTTCTAATTTGATCTCTTAAACACAGTTCACCATCCCATGCTCTATGATATCTTTCTCCGTCGATCTCTATGTCTAATTTTTTACCTTTATGAAATAGAGCCAAGTCTAGTCGATATTGATCTACATTATATTGTGGAATTGTTTTAATTTTATTTTGGTAAAGCATTTTATAAAAGTAAATTTCCCAATCAGAAACTTGTTCTGGATTAACAACTTTTGGATAAACTGGTCCGTAATCTTTAACTAACTTTTCCTCGTCTAAGGTTTCTTCATATCTTAAATCTTTGACATAGTTAGCAAAAGATTTCATGTAACTGACGTTACTTTTTAGACAAGAATTAAAGTCTCCTATAACAACAAGTGCACCTCTGGCCCTTGTAATTGCAACATTAAAAAGATTTCCATTATTACTCAAAAAACCTAAAGAACTTTTAGAAATATTCTTTGAAATAACAGGAGAAAAAACAATTAAGTCTCGTTCATCACCTTGAAATTTGTGAACAGTATCGCAAATAAAATCTCTACTATTTAATTTTTTAAACAATTCAGCATCATTTGAAACTAATTCTCTAATTTTATTGACCTGTGCTCTAAATGGACTAACCAGTCCTACAGTACCTTCATAATTTTTATTAATAACCAGATCATGCAAAAATTTTATAATAGCTTTAATTTCTACTAAATTGATTGCCCCACCAGTAACTGGTTTATTTGTTTCTCCTACGATATCAATCCATCTAACAGCAGGTTTTTTGTCATCTAAAACTTTTAATAATTTATAATTTGTAGCTATCCTTAAATTTTCTTGATAAAATTCTTTGTTTGAAAAACCAATAATCTGAGCATGCGATCTATGGTGATCTTTAAGATTTACGATATCCTCAGGCCTACAAAACCCTTTTGATAAATCAAAAAAGGAAGTGCTAGAGTAATTCCATCCCATAAAGTTATCCATTATGTCGTGCTTAGTCATTAAGTGAAAATCTTGTTGTTTTCGTAAGACAGAAATATGTTTTAGTTGTTTTGGATCACCAATTACTACAACTGATTTGCATCTGTACATTAATGGTAATATTGAAGCGATATCACATTGACTTGACTCATCTATTATTAAAATATCGAAAAAGTTAGGCTGAAAAGGTAATTTGGTTGCAGAAAGCGAGGTTGTTGCCCAACATGGCAACTTTTTCGTTAGCTTTGGAAATAAAGAATAATACTTCATCCATATTTTTGAAGAAATTTTGTCAGTAGTTTCATCTTTAGAGGAAATCATGTCTAAAATAGATGTATAATCATTTAGAATTTTCCTTTCATCTTGACTTAGACGGTTGGGCTGCAATTTTAGCCATGCTTTCCATAAAAACTCTGAATTATTTGAAATTTTTTTTAATAATTTAGATACAAGTTTTGAAATATCTTCTGGCTTTTCTGACTTGGAAAGTTCTTTAACTTTTTTTAAATATTCAAAAATAGAATTGTATATTTCTAATTCTTTATACAATTCATCTATAAATTTTTTCCATATGTTTATATTCTTTAAAGTTAATGAATCTTTTGGCATTGAAGTTTTAAACTTTTTTAAATTCATCAATTGCTCTATTAATTGCTTGGCGTTATTTGCTTCTTTTTTTCTAGTATCTTCATTTAGCCAGTCCCAAAAACCAAGTCCGCCAGTTTCTTTTGCTAAATCTAGTGAATTTTTAGCTGTTTTTAATTTTATTAAAATATCTGAATAATTTTTTTCACCAATTTCTGAAGCAAGCTCAATAAATAATTTAGGAAATTCTTCTCGTGCCTTTGATAATTTTTCATCTAATTTATCAACTTCATTCCTTAAAGAAATAATTTTATCTAATTTTTCTTGGTATATTGCCCTCTCTCCATTTAATATATTATTTTTGTCTTGTAGTTCTTTATAATTATTTTCTTCATCTTTACTTACTCTTGAACTTAATAAGTTTATTAAATATTCAGAAAGATTTTTTTGATAATTGCTTCTTCCATGCCTAAGCAAAATAGGATTTGGTCCAAGTCCATTTACTCTAGCCTCTACAACATCAACGGCTTTATTATTTTTGCTAGCAAATAAAACTGTTTTATTTTGAAATGCAGCATTAATTAAAAGAGAAGTTACAACTTGTGATTTTCCTGTTCCCGGTGGTCCAGTTATCACAGTAATTGGATTAGTTAATCCATTTCTAACGGCTTCTCTTTGTTCAGAATTTAGTGGTATTACTTCTAGTAAATTAATGTTATTTTGACTTTTATCTAAATTTTTTTCAAATTTATTATAAATATAATTTCCTAACAAAGTATTAGAAAATGATTCTTGAGATAAATTAGATAACTTATTTAGCTCTTTTTCTAAACCGGGTGTATATGGAGATCTATCAGCAGAAATTAAAATACATTTATTATAGACACCGATTTCTTCTATTTCAGAAATTTTTTTGCTGCATGAAAGTTCATAAGGATTTATTTTTTCTTTCCAATTCCAGTCTGGACGTATTTCTTGAAGTCGAATAAATATTTCATCTAAATCAATCTGTTCATCAGTATTATTTAATCCAAGTTCTTCATAGATATGTAAAATTTCTTCAGTGCTATTGATCGATATATTATTTGTTATATTTTTTATATACGATGAATTTAATCTAGGTGAGTCCTCTTGAGGCTCAAAAATTTCTTTGCTATTTTGAATAACAGGAAATAAAAAAATTGGTTCAGCAAATTTATAATTGACGCCTTTTTTAGATTTTATTTCCATAATATTTACAGGATAACCAATAAATGTAGTTTTATAATTTCCTTTATCTCTGGATTTTGTAATTATTTTTTTTGCATCATTATTATCCTCTATTTCATTTGACAAACTTACCTCATCTAGAAGTGGAAATTTTTTTAACTCAGCATAATCTAATTCAAATTTACTGGATGCAAAAACTCTTAATCCTTGATCAGCATCATTTACTACACAATCTAGATAATAATTACTTAACTTGGACAGAATAGTTTTATTATCTTTATTTGTTTCTGAAGAATTTATTTTATTTGATTTAAATTCAGACTTTAAACTCCATTGATATTTGGAGTTTTGAAAAATTTTACTTTTTAATTTTCCATATAAGAGTTTGTTTACTGATGTTTTTTCTACTTCTAATTTTAAAGCAATATCTCTAGCTTTAATATTTGGATGATTTTGAATTATGGCTAATATTTTTTGTTCTAATTCATTCATATATCTTTTGTTTTGCCATCAATTATTTATAATAAAAAATTAAAATTTCTATCATTTTAATTTGCTAAAAGACATTTAATAGAAATTGTATTTTAAATTTATGATTGAAATAAATTTTAAAATTAGATGAGATAAAGAAATTAAATAATGACAATAATAAATTCTATATTAGAAAAAAAAAATAATTTATTTTATAAATTAAAAATACATGTAAGAAAAAAAGCTATTAGCCAGTTTGAAAATAAATTGAAATTATTACAAAAAAAAATTTCTGATTATACAAAAGATGAGTTAGAGTCATATGTAGCTAAAGAAGAAAAAGAAATTATTAAGAGCTATAAAAACAAATCAATAGTGGCTTTATTAGCTTTATTAGGGATTAATATTTTTTAATGTTTAATTTTTTAGTTAAATTGCTAAGTAAGCAATTTATATTAGGAAGATTTATTTTTTGGATTAAGCCAAAATTAAATGCTTTTTTATTATTGTTATTAGTTGTTAGCGTAACAATGTATATCCATAACCAATATCTTTCATATATTGAATATACTCAAAAAATATCTGTTAAAGATTTTGGAATTGGAATTTCTTTTATAATTAAAAATACGATTATTATTTTGGCTATTTTAATTTATTTATTTTTTACTTTTATGCTTAACAAGGCAAAACCAAATAAAACAAAAAAATCTGAAATAATAAAAAAAGATAATGATAATCAGAGAGTTGATAGCTTAGATTTTAATCAAAAAACTAATAAATTAGAAAATAAACTTAACTTAAAAGACGATAAATAAATTATGATTAACATTATTTTAATTATCATTTTTGCTGTTCTGGGTTGGGTTTTATTTCCAGGTGTATTAAGTTTTATTTGTTACTTCATTTCTGCTTTTTTTTTAGTTATGCTTCTTAAAAGTAAATTTTCATAATTAATAGAATTTTTATTAATCTAAGTTATGAGTTATAAAAAAAATTAAGATTATCTTATTGTTCTTATTTTTTAGTTAATTTTAATATTGAAGGAAAAAGTCATCATAACTTAAATATTTCAGAGTTTTTTATTGTTAAGAAAATCTAATAAAGTTAAACTATTTGTGTTAACTTAATTTTTAAAATCATTTTTTTATCAAATGGTCTTTGGGTTATTTGAAAGCAAGTCAGAAAAATTAACAAAAAAATGCTTTAAAATAGCAAGAGAACTATTTGCTGCTAGTCGACGTGTTTTAAATAATCCTGATAGTGAGTGGTGGAAAAATTATTTATGTGAAACAGAAAAACATTTAGTTGAAATCTTTCAAGATATACGAAGAGAAATGGGCTCTGAGTATATGTCAAATTTAGAAAAAATGATTCAGAAAGAGTATGAAAAATCAATTTATTTTTTATCAAAAGAAGATGATGAAAAACTTACTAAATTGGTAGATGAATATAAAATAAGAAAAAATATTC
>Ga0194123_10007421_pt1 | contig 10913 bp, 10 predicted proteins | sample TA2MahsurfametaG_5_FD_155479 | JGI IMG/M metagenome (GOLD analysis project Ga0194123, IMG submission 155479) | Freshwater microbial communities from Lake Tanganyika, Tanzania - TA2015023 Mahale A surface | ecosystem: Environmental > Aquatic > Freshwater > Lake | place: Tanzania: Lake Tanganyika... | reverse complement strand
CACCGAACTACATCCAGTACGATCCTGACGAGATCCTCGCCGCCGCCATGAGGGCCATCGGCAATCAGAGAATCCGCCAAACAATCGTGGATCAGGCGATGGAGAACAGGATGCTCGAAAGAATGAGAGGCTGATATGGCAACAAACACCGAAGAGATTCGCAGAAAACTAGAGGCTCAAGCCAGCCAGCGCGTCAACCCGCTGCTCAAAGGTCTCTCCATGCTCACCGGAGGATTGGCCGGCGAATTCACGGGCACCAACGAACAGATCCGTCAGCAGCGTCTGGCCAAGCGGGCATTGATGGAGGAGCAGATGTCCGCACTTCAGGAGGAGCGCATGATGGAGCGCATGAAGGCCCAGCAGGATGAGATGCTAAGACGGCAGCTTGAGGTGGAAGAGGCTAGACTCAAGGCTGGAACCGAACTCAAACGTCCGGAGATGGAAGGTTATCTTCGGTCCCGCTCCGGTATCGGCGGTCGCACCTACGAACTCGGCCAACCCGATATTGGAACTCTTTCCGAGATGTACTCGTTTGAGAAGGGCAAGGAAGAGCAGGAACAAGAGGCTGCGAAGAAGAAGGCTGGATACACGCAAATCAACATTCCTGGCTACGGGACGGTTGGAGGAACTCCAGATCAAATCGCCGTGATGGCTGAAAAGAATCCCGCTTTGAAGGCGTTTCTTTCAAAGCCTCCGTCTGAAGAGCTTCCATTCACAACTACTTGGGACAGGGATTCGTTGACCGGACAAATGAATCCAACGGTTCGATTCACAAAACCAGTTCCATTTGCACAGCAAAAGGCGCTGGTTGACCAGTTTTTTGGAAACGAACAATCTCCATTTGCAAACCCTCCTGCTCCCGGGACTACGGGAAAAGACAAGGAAGAGAAACCGACTGACATTCCCGGCTACCGGGTCAGGATGAAGTGATATGCCAATCTACGAGGTCACTCAGGAAGAAACCGGAGTAACTCTTGAGCTGGAAGGCGACAGGCCCCCGACAAAAGACGATGTCGTGCGGGCCTTCGCTTTTGCAGGCAAGCAGAAGTATCCAGAAGCACCCGTTCTCCAAGCACCGCCAAGCCTGTTTGAGAGGGCCAAGGCTGTTGCTCCTTCATTGGTTCGCGTTGCCGCTCCTCTCGCAACAGGTCTTCCGATGCCGCAAGACATCGCAACGGTTGGAAGAACCATCCAGCAACTTACTGGTAGTGAGCCAAAGATGGGAATGCTTGAGGGAGCTTCTCGGATCGACAAAGAAGGCCCTCTTGCAATCCTGTCTGCTTCACCAGAAATGCGCGAAAGAGGAGCGCAAATCGGTCGCCGTCTCGGTGAAACGGTCAGCGAATACACGCCGATCCCAGAATACATCACTCGACCTGCTGGCGAGGTTGCTGGCCAAGTAGCCACCGATCTATTGTCCCCCATGAACCTGATGACTCTCGGAGTCGCAGGTGCTGCAAGACAAGCTGCCAAGATCCCGAGTTCGGTTACTGCTGCCGCTGAATCGTTCGCTGAAGCTACCGCGCCATCCGCTGCTCGCGCTGCCCAAATCGCTGATCTTCGTGCCGCTGCAAGAGCTACCGAAGTTCCCAAGATCATTGAGACCGGACTTCCCGCAGCTTTCGCCCCAGAAGTCACTCGCGGTGCCGCCGAATCTACGGGTGTTGCGTTGCAGACCATTGCGGATCCTCAAGCCACTCCAGAGCAAAAGCTCAAAGCGTCGTTTGAAGCTGCCATCGGAACCCTGTTCTCCGCCGGTCTTGGCGCACAGGTGGCCCGCTCGTTTGGAATGCGCGGCAAAGGCGTTACACAAGCCGATGTCCTTGAGAACCTCGCTTCTCGAAAGCAGACGGTCGGTGAAGCTGTTGGCCAAGTTAGCGGACTGATCGATCAAATGGATCAGATCGTCCCTGTCGGTGATCTCAAGGCTCAGTTCCGTGAGTTGATCGCCGGCATGAATCCGGACGAGCCATTTGTCTACCGTCCGGAACCCATCGGAGAAGGCCCGCGCACCACCGCCGAAGGTGGCCGACTTCCTCTGCGAGAGATCGTCGAGCCAGAAGCACCGGAGACGCTCAGAACCCAAGAACAGATCCTTGCCGAGCGTCTCCGCGCCCGTGACGAACGCATTGCTGCACAGGAACAGGCTGCTCTGGAGCGCGAAGCTGCAAAAGCCGGAACACCGCTTCGCACGGCAGAGGAGGTCCAAGCTCAACGCGCCACCGAAAGACAAGCCCAGCGGGAGCGGTCGGCTGCAATTCGCGAAGCCATTGGCCGGCGGGAGTTCACGGTTGCCGATCTCATTCGCGAGGAACCGGTTGCAGAAGTTCCTGCTGAACCTGCTCGCGCACCCATCATCACACCGGAACTGACCGTTGAACGAGCCGCGACCCGCGAAGGCGGAATGCTTCCTCCTCGTGAAACTGAGGTTGCTCCTGCCCCAGAAGGAACAGCACTTCGATCTGCCGAAGATCTTCTTGCCGAGCGCCTGCGGCTTCGCGACGAACGCATCGCTGCGGAACAAGAAGCCGCCGCTCGCACATCCACTCCTCTGGAAACTGTCGAGCAGAAGCTCTCCCGCGCCCTTGCCGCACGGGACAAGAGGCTCGCCGCAGAAGCCGTTGCCGATGCTCTTGAATCCGGTGCTGCTCAAGGAGAACCGGTCAGGGTCACCCGCAAGAAGGTCGAAGAAGCCGTTGGTATTGGTCGCAAGGAAGCTGGCCAAGCCGTTGCCGAGCGCACGATCTTCAACGAGGTGTGGGAGAAGGCGTTGCAGGAGACTCAAGGAAAGTTTCGCCAGAAGGCCGAAGGCGTTGCCGAGAAACTTGAAGGTCTCCGCACCCAGGTCGAACCCGGACTAGGAGCCAATCCGTTCCCGCAACTCATGGGTGCCGCATGGAACGGTGCGCTCACCGTTGCTCAAGGCATCATCCGAGCCGGCGGAACGATTGCAGACGCCGTTGCTGCCGGTCTCCGTTACGCCCGTGAGAACTTCAAGGACAAGTTCGACGAGACAGAGTTCTCCAATCAACTGATCCAGACGATTCGTAGGCCATCAGCCGTGCAGGTTCCTCCTAAGATGGAACCCCGCGCATTCGCTGAACGTGTCGCTGCCGCACCCGGTGTTCCGCCCGTGATCCGCGAGGCTGTGGCCCAATCTCCTCGCGCTTCGTATCTGCCACAAAACGTCGAACAGGTTGTCGATCAGCTATCCGTCGCAACCACCGAACAGCTCAACGCCGATCTCGGAAACGCTAAGTCCAATACCCGTGTTGCGTCCGGAATGGAGCTGTTCAATCGGCTCATCAATGATAAACGCCTGAATGAGGCGGCCAACCTGTCTCTTCAATTGTCTGAGAGTGGAACCACTTGGGGTCAACTCATCAACCAGTTCAAGCTCCTCAAGTCGGCGTCCCGGGAAGGCGTGATTCAACTGGTCACCAAATCGATGGCCAAGCAAGGGAAGACGCCGACCCCGCAGCAACTCGCCAAGATCGGTGACGCAATGGATCAGTATCGCGGGGCGGTCGATGCAGTTCGTCGCGCCGAGTTGCGGATGAAGGATGCTGCCAACAAAGGCGATCTTCGTGGGGAAAGAGGCGCGCGGACATGGTAGATGCACTTCGGGGGGAAGCCGATGTCGCCCTCAACGAGCAGATTGCAAGAGTCAACCCTTCAACCAGAATGGATCTGTTCCTTTCAATGGTTCAAGGGTCCGTCATGGCTCCGATTTCAATCGTCAAAAACGTCTTTGGAAACATCGCCAACGTGCCATTGCGAGAGATGGCCGACATGACGGCGGCGGGTATCGACGCCGCGCTCTTCGGTGGCAAAAACAATTCCTACGACATTAGGTCTCGGACCCTGAAACGGATTGAAGCATTTGGGAAATCATTGCCGGCGGCTAAACGCATCATTCTCAAAGGTTCCAATGCGAACCCATACGAACTCGGAACAGACATCGGAAACCCACTCAACTTCCAGCGGGCTTGGCGAAATCTCTTCGACGCAATGTCCGGTGAGTACCAGAACGCTCCGGTCATTCGCAATGTTGTCGAGGCTACTGTCGGCGTTATTCCCGACATCATGCTGCGACTCACGCAGGCTACGGACGTTCCATTCCGTCAGGCTGAACGAGCCAGAATTGTATCGGAACTCGGAAAGATGCGAGGCTTGTCCGATGCCCAAATTCGTGTGGCGACCCGCAATCCCAAGCTGATGCTCATTTCGGATAAAGCGAAGGCGGCTGGCCAGCGAGGCTTCACCGCTGATGACCTTGGGCTCATCGAGTTTGAATCAGCCCGAGCCGTCTTCCAGCAGGACAACGTCGCAACCGAAGGTGTTGCTGGAGTCAATCGATTTATCCGACAAAAAGGCGGACCTGTTTTTTATCTTCTGTATCGTTTGATGTCTCTCTTCCAGAAGACTCCCATCAACGTGGCAGCAGAAGCCCTGCAATTCACGCCGGCTGGGGTTGTTCGTAATTGGATCGATATGAGTCCTAGAGAACGCAGGACTGCAACCGGAAGACTCATCGTAGGGTCAATCGTTGGTGGAGCATACTACTATCTCTACGGTTGTTCGTAATTGGATCGATATGAGTCCTAGAGAACGCAGGACTGCAACCGGAAGACTCATCGTAGGGTCAATCGTTGGTGGAGCATACTACTATCTCTACGACAAGGGTGTCGTCACCTCCAACCTCGACACACCGGGTGAGACCAACAAAGCCCGTGAGCTGGCCAAGGCTGGTGGCGTCATGCCTCCAGGAACACTCAACACCACCGGGTTGAGAAGGTTGCTTAGAGGTGAAGACCCATCGTTCCGCCCGGGCGATGAGGTAAAAGACCTGTCCGCTCTGGGAACACATGGCGCAATCGGGCTGATGATAGGAACCACTCGACGTATTCAAGAGCGTTCACGCACCAGCGATCCGGATTTCCTGTCGTTGGGTAAAGGTGCTGCGCTTTCGGGTGTCAACTTCGTGATGGAACAGCAGTTTCTCAAGGGCGTAAGCGACTTCATCAAGCTGATGTCGCAGGAATCGGTCACATCCTTGGACCGTTTCGTCAAAAACCTGTCTGTCACGGCAGCTTCACCGCTCGCACCCAACATTCTAGGAGCCGCCCGGCGGGCTGAACGCGAATACCTACCAGCCATTGGTGGCGAAGGCTTCATCAAGGATGCCGTCAACGAGCTGAACCAACGCTACGCTGCCCTTGGTCTTGCACTCCCTGGTGTAAAAGATCCGAATGCCATGCCGGTGCGCCGGGATCTATGGGGAGATGCGGTGGAGCAGACACCCAAGGGCGAAAATCCTTGGACCTACAACTTCTTCGATGCTTGGAAGAGCCGATCCATTGAAGCTGATCCGCTCAACGCTTCGATCTACCGCCTGTGGCGCAGGACTGCGGACAATCAGGCCATCCCATCGGTGCCAAATCCGGTGATGACCTACTACAACCGCACGTTTGAGCGCATGAATGCAGAGCAGTTCGACCGGTACTCCCAACTGGTCGGGTTCTACCGACGAGGATTGGCGGAACGAGTCTTTGCAAGTGGCCAGTACCAGCAAAGCGGAGACGAAGTCAAACTCAAGCTCCTGCAACGCGCCTATGATCGTGGTCTCGCCGTCGGAAAGTTCGTTTTCCTTCGGGAACTCGCCCAATCCGGCCAGTCCCTGACCCCGCTGGCACCGCGACGGGGCTTCCAAGAACAGTCCGAGCAAGAATAATTCTAAATTCTTCTGGACAAGGGCGGGGTTGCCGCTAGGGTGGGGCGCGTGAGGGAGCGATCAATGCTCCGCTCACCAAAGGAAACATGAACCTACCACCCCCCACCGCAGTATCAACGCAACCCCCATCGGTCGGCATGTACGACCACCTCACCGACCCACTCACCGCCATCGAGAAGATGGGTGAGTGGATCGCCTCATCCGGCATGCTCGGATGCACCAAGGTCGAACAGGGCAAACTCATCGCGTGGCAATGCGCCGCCGAACGCAAGACCCCGTTCGACTTCAAACGCGAGTACCACATCATCAACGGCTCCTTGAGCATGCGTTCCGACGCCATGCTCGCCGGTTACCGCGCTCGCGGCGGCAAGGTCTTCTGGAAGCAGTTCGATTCCAAAGCGGCTGTCGCTGTCTGGAAGTACGACGGCAACGAGTGCGAGATCGGATTCACCGAGTCCGACGCCAAGATCGCCGGACTCCTGCCAGCCAAACCCGGTTCCGGGTGGGCCAAGGATCCGTCCGCCATGCTCCGCGCCCGCTGCATCAGCAAGGCCATCCGCATGCTGGCACCCGAAGTGGTCGCCGGCATCTACACCCCAGAGGAAACGGAAGACTTCACCCCCGCTCCCTGTTCCGGGTGGGCCAAGGATCCGTCCGCCATGCTCCGCGCCCGCTGCATCAGCAAGGCCATCCGCATGCTGGCACCCGAAGTAGTCGCCGGCATCTACACCCCAGAGGAAACGGAAGACTTCACCCCCGCTCCCTCTGAGGTCGCCGTCACCCCGTCCCCATCATTCGACCTCGTCACCAAGCTGGAGACACTCTTCGAGTCCCGCGAGATAGAGGTCAATGCACTCCTCATCAAGGCTGGCCGACTCAAAGACGGTCAGACCTTTGGCCGACTCAAAGACGGTCAGACCTTCCGCGACCTCGATGATGTCACCGCTGCGCGCTACATCAAGAAGCCGGACCTCATCCTCTCCAAGCTGGTCACCGTTGAGCCCCCCATCGCCACGGAGGTGTCCAATGCCTGAGATCATCCACGACCTGCCGGCCTCGCAGTATCACGGACGCAAGGCCCTTTCCAAGTCCGGCCTCGACCAGTTCCGCAGGAGCCCCGCCCACTTCCGCGCATGGCAGGACGGAACCTCCGAACCGGAGGTCACCCCAGCCATGGAGTACGGGACTGCCGCCCACATGGCCGTCCTTGAGCCGGAACTGTTCTACAAGCGGTACAAACCCTTTGATGGCGACCGGCGCACCAAGGAGGGCAGGGCCGAGTACCAAGGCATCGTGGACAGGGGACTCACCCCGCTGGCCATCGAGACATGGGACTCACTCGTCTACCTCGCCACCAGCGTCCACGCCCATGCGGCCGCTGCGTCCGCTCTCAATTCATGCACCAGTTTCGAGGTCTCGTACTTCGACACCTGGAACAACATCGCCGTGAAGGCCCGCATCGACGGTCTCTCTCGGGACGCCATCATCGATCTCAAGACCACCCAAGACGCCTCACCGCAGGCGTTCGGCAAGTCGGTCGCTCAGTTCCGCTACCATGTCCAAGCCGCATGGTATCAGCGCATCACCGGCATCGACCGCTTCATCTTCATCGCCGTCGAGAAGGAGGCCCCGTTCGGTGTCGCCTGCTACGAACTGGATCAGCAGGCCATCGATCTCGGCAACGAGATCATCGACTCGCAACTCTCGCTCTTCAAGGAGTGCGAAACCCTCAACTCATGGCCGTGCTACGCATCGACCGTGCAGTCTCTCTCGCTGCCTGCGTGGGCAGCTCGTCAGGATCCCCAACAGTAACAACTAACAACGAAAGTAACATACATGAAGTTCACAGTTGATCGCAGCCAAGCCGAAGTGAAGCCCTTCCCGAGTCCCGGCGAATACACCGTCGTCGTCTCGTCCGCCAAGGACGATGGCCTCGACAAGAACGGCAATGCCGTCGTCACCCTCAAGTACAAGGGTTCCGCTGGCGAGATCGTCAGCGACCGCTTCGCCCTCAAGGAGACCCTGATGTGGCGTGTCCAGTCCCTCATCAGCGCCACCGAAGCCAACATCGATGATGGCAAGGAGTTCGACTTCTCTGTCAGCGGAGCCTTCCATGGCTTCCTCGCAGGATTCGTCGGCCTCTCCATGGTCATCGTCCTCGAAGAGGAGAAGTACACCGACAAGAACGGGGCAGAGCAGACCACGCTCCGTGTTCGTCGCATGAAGAAGGTGCCGGCCGACAACGACACCATCTGATCATTAAACAAAAGCCCCCGGAGGTATCAGCCTCCGGGGGTGAAACATGAATAAGTCCCTATCAGCGCATAACGCAACGAATCGTCATGCAAGACCAAGATCAATCCGGATCCGCAGGAAAGCAAGCCTTTCTCCTCCGACCCTACCAGCAGCGAGCCGTCGAGTGGGCCATGAGGGATGGTGGGATCATCATCGCCCCCGCCGGATGCGGAAAGACCCTCATCGCTGCTTCAATCATCAAACACTTTTCGTCCCTTTTACCTGGTTCACGCTTTGGATGGCTCGCTCCTACCCGCGAGACCTGCCAGCAGGCAATCGCTGCGCTGGAATCGGTCGGAGTCAGCCCCGACTTGGTCGAGGTCCGTTGCCCCCATGAGTCGGTCGATTTCTTCACAAAGGCCGTCATCATCGTCGATGAGGCCAAACACGCTCCTGCTGAATCATGGCGGCGGATCATTCAGTCCTGTCCCGGCAGACGCTTCGGATTCGACGCCACTCCTTGGTGTGATGACCTAGAGCGAAACACGATCCTGCGAAACCTCTTCTTCAACAACGTCTACGAGATCACAAGGGATGATATCGCCGGTGTGCTGGCTCATGCCACAGTCTATCTCTCTTCAGCCTCAGACTTTGCGATCCAGCATAAGATCGACGATCACATCGAGAGGCTGTTTATGGATCGCAAACGCTACATGCGGATCCGTGCGGCCGAACTCAGAGCCATGTGCGCTTGGGAAGCGATCACCGACATCGGCATCTGCCAGAACCAAAGAAGGAATGACGCCGCGATCATCCTGCGGCAACAGCCACTCACCCACCCTCGTCCTCGTCCCCAGAGTGAGCCTTGGCGAGACCTACGCGATCCGGATCAAGGGATCCATCCTCGTCCACTCCAAGATACCAAAGAAGGCACGGCGAGAAGCCATGGAGGAGTTCCGTGCCGGCAACATCAGGACCATGATCGCCACCTCGCTGGCCGACGAGGGATTGGACCTGCCCAACGTCGAGACCCTTGTGATGGTCTCCGGAGGCAGAAGCCCCCAGAAAACCATCCAGCGGGCCAGCAGGGCGCTGCGCCGGGCACCGGGCAAGAACGAAGCCTTCATCCACGACTTCAAGGATGTGTTCCATCCGCTCGCCCAGGCGCATGCGAAGAAGCGGCTCAAGTGCTACCAGCAACTCGGATGCGCCATCGCATGAGTACCGCATGCACCATCATCGCCATCGCACTCATGCTCCCGGTCTGCACCTTGATCGGTGTCTGGGTAGGTCACAAGCTCACCATCAAGTCACAACCAACCAATGAACAAGTTACGCGCAGATGATGTAAGAGATAGCATGCCGCTTTTCCGAAGCGGATGTGGCGGTTCAATTCCGACCTCTGCGCTCCAACTTACTATTGCCAAATGCAACGTGCATCGTGCAATCGAACTGAACAAAATATGGCATTCACGCCTGCCGAATGTGGACTGGTCGAATGTTGTGCGAGCAAGCCCATCAGTATGCTTCGTTGCTGAATACAACGAGGTAGCCTACGCCACCGCAATCTGGTCTGCTCCCTGCGCCCGTCTGTTGAATGGTCGCAACTGGTTGGAACTTCGACGACTAGCCATCGCCAACGATGCACCCAAAAACACGGCCACACGGATGCTCAAGGTCATGCGCCTAATGATAGTCCGAGAACTTCCGCAGATCGTAAATCTTATCAGCTATCAAGATACGGAGGTCCATACAGGAACCATTTACAAGGCGGCTGGATGGCTGCCTACTCACAAAACGAAAGTTGAGGACATACGATGGGGAAAAGGCGGCAGAGCCAGAAATGCTATCGTAGCGACCGGAGAAAAAATCAGATGGGAATACAACCTCAATGGAAAAAATGCCTCAGATGTTCAAAGCCACTCGAATGGTCAATCGACAGAAAACACCTCGTTCACTCAAATGGAAATGTTGAGTGCGAATCAAACCCCATGAACAAAACAATCGTAGCCTGTGACCCGGGCGTGAACGGCGGGTTCGCAGTCCATACTCGGGACGGCATCCTCCTGTTCCCGATGCCCGAATCCGTTCCGGATATCCATCAACTCCTCACCGGGTTCAAGGTGTCCGACTCCCACCTCTGGATCGAGAAGATCCCGAAGTTTGTCTCCAAGCTCACGCCAGCCACCGCCGTCGCCACCCTCCACGAAAACTACGGCATCGTTCAGGGATTGGCCTACGCCCAGGGCTACGCCCTCCATAGGGTCGAACCTCGCGTCTGGCAGGAACCACTCGGACTCGGAGGTCGCAAGTCCTGCGGCAACTCGGAGGTCGCAAGTCCTGCGGCACCGGCCCCGAATGGAAGCGCAAGCTCAAGAGCAAGGCCCAAGAACTCTACCCCCATCTCGATGTCACGCTCGGCAATGCCGACGCCCTGCTCATCCTCCATTACGCGACCGGCGGTGGTCGGTGACAGCACAACGAGATGAAAATTACGCTCAAATCTACCGAAATGGGTGCTGGCCTCCGAGTTGGAGGATTACGTCACTACCACGCGGTGATACGCAAGTGTCGGCAAAAGTCCGGTACCCCGCCGGAAGAAGGTTGGTCACACCACATTGAGGGCGCTCTTGGTGAGATGGCCGCTGCAAAAGCCCTCAACATGTACTGGCCGGGATCGGTAAACGCTTGGAAGGAGTGTGATCTCTACGGTATTCAGGTCCGTACCAGGAGCAAATCCAGCTACGATCTGATCGTGCGTCCTGACGATGCCGAAAACTGTGTTTGGGTCTTGGTGACCGGCAGTTGCGGCAGTTATGAAGTGTGCGGTTGGATCAGCGGCTTCGATGCGAAGCAGGAGCGATTTTTCGGAACTCCGAACAACAGAGAACCAGCCTATTTCATCCCGAAATCAGAATTGAAACCAATCGAAACATTGACACAT
>Ga0194123_10007419_pt1 | contig 10915 bp, 13 predicted proteins | sample TA2MahsurfametaG_5_FD_155479 | JGI IMG/M metagenome (GOLD analysis project Ga0194123, IMG submission 155479) | Freshwater microbial communities from Lake Tanganyika, Tanzania - TA2015023 Mahale A surface | ecosystem: Environmental > Aquatic > Freshwater > Lake | place: Tanzania: Lake Tanganyika... | reverse complement strand
TAGCCAATTTTTCTCGATCCCTTCTGTTACAGAGAGGAAAAGGAGAAGCAGCCATACTACAAGTGAGATCACTACAATAGACATCAAAGCGATCAACGATACAGAAAGCTGCTTTCGCCTCGGAACGAGGTATTTTCTGATAATAGAAAATTCAAACACTATGAACTACCCCCGAACTCTTGGCCACTAACTGGTTTATTAACAAAACAAAGATTATTTTGCTTCTTTAAACGCAACGTGACGACGAAGAGTAGGATCGTACTTCATGAGCTCAAGTCTTTCTTTACTATTGGTGTGGTTTTTATATGTAGTATAGATATAAGGGCTCTCTTGGCTCTTAAGCTTAATCATAGCGCGTGCTTTTTTCTTCTTGCTCATAAACTTCCTTATTTAAAGTGTTGAGGAAGATCATAAGGTTTCTTTGGAAAAAAGACAAGCACTTCTCGGTGAAGCTGTAAGATCGTAATTGTCGGCCCCTTTTCTTTGGAAAACATGATAGCCTAGACCTGCGATCATTACGCCGTTATCAAGGCTATATTCTCTTTTAGGAAAGTGGATTTTGAGCTTAGAAGTGCTAAAATAGCTTCTTAACGCTTCGCTATTGGTAACACCTCCACCTAAGAAGATGTGCTCGCAGCCATGTTCTTTAGCGATTTTTGTAGTTTTTTCTACTACATCGGTAAAAACCGTGTGTTGAAATGAAGCTGCTAAATCCGCTTTTTGCTGAGATGAAAGCTCTTGATTTCCAATTTGGTAAAGCACTTGAGTTTTAATGCCGCTAAACGAAAAGTGTAAAGGAAGTTTTTTTACTTGCCCCGCAGTCAATTTGTAAGCGTGAGGATTGCCAAGTTTTGCCAATTTTTCTACTTCCGGACCGCCAGGATAGGGCAGGCCTAGCAATCTTGCAACCTTATCAAAAGCTTCTCCTATGGCATCATCGACTGTTTGGCTAATTAGTTCGTAGCTGCCGATAGCGCGAATTTTTAAAATTGAAGTGTGACCACCTGAAAGGACAACGCCAATAGCCGGAAAGGTAGGCTCAGTTTCCATCATGGCTGCGTACAAATGGGCTTCGATATGATTGACCCCCACAAAAGGGATGCCAAGAGACCATGAAAGAGTTTTAGCTGTATTGATGCCAATAAGCAAAGCCCCCATGAGTCCAGGTTCAGAGGCTACAGCAATCAAATCGATAGGGCAATTAGCCTCTTGTAGAGCTTTATCAATGATAGGTAAAATAATATCGACATGTTGACGTGAGGCAAGTTCTGGCATAACACCACCTAGACGGCAATGAAGATCTGTTTGAGATGCAACTACGTGACTGAGCACTTCACGCCCATTTTTTACAACGGCCGCTGCTGTTTCATCACAAGTAGATTCTATACCTAAAACTATCATGGCCAAAAGGATACCAAAGGGTGTTTTTATTCCCTATGGATAATTTACTGAGTCGAATAAAAATGTTTTTATGTTAACTTCCAAGATGAGTAAAAAAGTTGGAGATTCTATGGGATTGGAAGAAAAAAAATGTACTGCGTGCGCCAAAGGGCAAGAGCCTTTAAAAGGAAATGTTCTAAATGAATACATGCAAAAAATTAATGAGTGGCAGTTGATGGATCAGTGCAAAATTGAAAAAACATTTACGTTTTCAAATTTTGCTAAAGCATTAGCATTTACGAATAAAATAGGGGAGTTAGCAGAACAAGAAAAGCATCATCCCGATATTTATCTAGCGTGGGGGAAAGTGAAAGTCTCTCTTTGGACTCATAAGATTGACGGCTTATCAGAAAATGATTTTATCCTGGCAGCTAAAATCGATCAGATCTCAATTCAATAAATTTTTTGACACTATTGATGAAAATTTAGGTCTTTTTTAGGATGCGGTTATAGTCATTTTGGGTGTAAAGGTTGTGTACAAATGGGTTTTAGCGCTTCTTATCTTTTTTCTTGCGATCTTCGGTTTCTATAAAGAAAAAAACCTGCTAGCAAATTTAGATTCTACTAATTTGCAAGAGCACATAGGCTTTGCTCTAAGAAGCAGCATCTCTTCTCCTTATTTTCCTCAAGATCAATTTCCTAAAGTTATAGATTTTCATAAAATTGAAACCCGTATACCCGGTTTTTTGAAGAGTGATATACCATGGAATTTTGAATTTAGCTATCTATCAGGAATGGTTTTTGGACTTTTCGAAGGAGTTTTTTATTCAGGCAAAGGTTTTTATGAATTCGGACTTAAATTAGCGCTCCATCCCATCAATAGCTTTAAAGATGTTAAAGAAGCTTTCTATGTGTTTTCAAAGCTTATAAGAGCTTCAAAGTGGAAGGAAATAGGGACAATTTTATCGCCTGAAATGGCTTTACTTATAGAGAAATGGGATGAAATGTCTCCTTACAAAAGAGGAAAGACGTTAGGGCACGCAGTAGGTAAAATTGGAGGCGATATTTTTCTCCCGGCGCAAGGGGTAAATCTTGCTGCAAAAGGGGGTAAAATTGCTGAAAGGATAGTTGATTCTGCAGATAAAATACATAAGACTCTTAAAGCTCTGCCAAGAAAAAAAATTCTAAACCCAAGTTATCAGCAAAGTAGTCTGTTTTGTAGACAAAGACTTAGCAATATGGAAGAAGTTACAAGCTTAAATAGCATGTGCAATCTCAGTTATGAAAAATTGATGATCAATAACGTGTTTTGCCACTATGTAAAGCATGCAAAAGAATTTCCCGAACTAAAAGATGTATGTCAATATGTAGAAAAAGCGCGCGATTTTTATCAAAATGTTCCTAGTGGAACATTAAAAAAACAGCGCGTTAATGGAGATGTGATTTTGTATCATCCTCTTTCAAATACATATGGAGTCTATGCAAAAAATGGGGTGGCGAAAACTTTTTTTAGACCAGACCCTACATCCCATAAAATGGCAACAAATTTAGAGTATTTCTATGAAAGATAATCGATCTCTTTACATCTGCAGAGTCTGTGGATTTAAACACAAAGAGCCTATTTGGGGAAAAGAAGGCAATTGTCCTACATATCAAATATGTGATTGTTGCGGCGTCGAATTCGGCTATCAAGATTGCAGCCTTCAAGCAATACGAGAGTTTCGAAAAAACTGGGTAAAAAGAGGATGCTGCTGGGAAAATGATAAAATTAGACCTAGAAGCTGGTCTATTGAAGAGCAGATGAAAAACATCCCAAAAGAATATTTGTAGTAAAAAAGCATGAATCTATCAATCCCCCTTATCCTAAAGAAAAAGGGGGTATTGTATTAAGCAATAGCTATGATCTCTAGATCAAAAATCAACATCTTGCCAGCTAGCGGGTGATTTGCATCCAAGGTGATATTTTCATCATTAGCTTCTAGAACTGTCACAATAGTCGGATCTTGCGGATCTCCTATCAGCCACTGAGTGCCAGGTTTTGGATCCATGTCAGGACTTAAGTATTTCTTTTCGACCGTTGATACTAGGTCATCTCTTCTGTCGCCATAAGCTTCTGAAGGGTTTAGCTTTACTGTTTTAGCTTCCCCCATATGCATGCCGATTACCGCTTTTTCCACACCTACAATAATTTGCCCTTCGCCTACAACGAATTCCAATGGATCTCGCCCTTTTGATGAATCAAATACTTGATCGTCTTCAAATTTGCCTGTGTAGTGGATGGTTACGGTGTCGCCTTTTTTGATATTTCGCAAAGACATAAGGTCTCCTCTTTTCCCGGATATTAATCTACAGGAGTTGTTGTGTGAAATAAAAATTTTATTTTTTTTAAAGTATTCAAGGTGAATTGGTTTTTAAGCGAATGAAGTAGAAGAAATCGCTTGTTAAAGTCATTGTTTTTAATGACTTGAGAAATTACTTCAGAGATAAGGGTAATTAAGCGCTTATTTCTACAAAAATTGCGGCCATTAGGAAAAAAATGGAGCGCTTTTTGCTGTTTATCAGTCGCAAAAATCAAGATCCCATTTTGTTCGATAATTTCTAACATATTAAAGAGAAAATGTATCAGAAAAAAATCTTGTTGTCTATACTCGATAGAGTATGAAAAAGAAAAAGTTAGCTCTTGTTTTTGGTGGAAAATCAGCAGAATATGAGATTTCTATTCGATCTGCTAGATCCATTTTCCATGCAATCGATCGTGATAAATTTGATCTAATATTTATAGCCATAGATCTTAGCGGAAAGTGGCATCATATACCGTACGAAAAAATGCATGAAGAGGATCTGTCAAGCTTAACACTTTATGAACTAAGTGTGGGCGTAGATTTTTTTTCTGCCATGCAGGCGTATTTTCGCGATGTTGATGTTGTATTTCCTGTTATGCATGGACCTTACGGAGAAGATGGCTCTATCCAAGGGCTTTTTCATGTAGCTGAAATTCCGTGTGTGGGAGCTAAAGTCATAGGTTCTGCTATTGGAATGGATAAAGATGTAATGAAGCGGCTTCTTAAAGAAGCAAATATTCCCATAGCTGAATTTATGGTATTTAGAAAAAATCAGAGTCCCTCTTATCACGATATATCTAAGGTTTTGGGGGAGCAGTTTTTTATTAAGCCGGCAAATATGGGATCATCTTTAGGTTTATCTCTTGTGAAAAGTGAAGAAGAGTTCGCTGATGCATGGCAAGAGGCTTTTTTGTATGATCACAAAGTGGTTGTGGAAAAAAGGCTCTACATTCGCGAGATCGAGTGCAGCGTTTTAGGTCTAGATGAACCGATTGTTTCTTTGCCAGGAGAGCTCGTACCAAAATCAGAAGTATATAGCTATCATGCAAAATACATCGATCCTGATGGCGCTAGGTTCATTTTACCGGCAGAGCTTTCAGACAGCCTGCTCAAAAGGCTTCAGAAAATGGCAATAGACGTTTTTAAAGTCTTATGTACAGATTCCATGGCACGCATAGATTTTTTTATAGATAGCCACGATGAAATTTTCGTAAATGAAATCAATACTATCCCTGGTTTTACATCCATTAGCCTTTATCCAAAACTATGGGAAATTTCAGGTATAGGGTATCGCCAGCTGATTGAAAATCTTATCGATATCGCAATAGAAAGGCATGAAAGAGGAAAGTCGCTTCAGTTAGAGATGCGCTCGTTGTATGTAACTACAGGAAGCGAGTAAGCGCTCCACTCTTCAATATTTCCATCGACATAGTCGATATTTGTAAAACCGAGACTTTCAAAGGCTGTAAAGGCTTTTTTCGCACGAAATCCGTGAGCACATAAAAAAACAACTTTTTTGTAGTTTTGGAGCACATCCTTAGAAAAAAGAATTTCATTTAGGGGGATATGCAAAGTATTTTCCAAAAAACAGCTAGCTCTTTCTTCATGTGTTCTGACGTCTACAATAGCTGTAGAAGCCATAGCCTGCTTGTCATTTAATAGATTTAATAGATCGTTTAAGTCCATAAATAGAGAATAGTATATAAAGGAATTTTCTTGCAAATAGTCAGCCTATTTTTTATAATAACCCGCGTTCCCTAAACAGAAAAGGAGGGTTTAATTATGAACGGTAAACAATTCGCTTATGCTCTTTTTACTGGTCTTTTTGTTGCTGGCATGCCAATGGCGTTTGCTGAAGAAACAGAAGAAACAGAAACAGTTGCAGAAGTTATTGTAGAAGAAGTAGCTGCAGAAGAAGTTTCCGAAGCTTCAGACGTAGTTGTTGCTGTAGAAACTCATGAAGAGTGCTGCGGACACTGCTCAGAAGAATAACTCATTGTAAAAAAGGAGATTTTTTCATATGAATTAGTAATATGAAGAAAATCTATCTCCTCTTTTTCTTTACTATGTTGGCTTGTGTCCCTAAAGACCAAGCCAACATTGCAGTATGTGAAATATCACTAGAATCTACTGTAAAAGAAGCCTTAAAAAACCCGATGTTTCAAGTAGGCACTTGGCCTAAAGAAGCTTGGTGGGAAACACTCGCTTCAGATGAACTCAACTTTTTTGTGCTTGAAGCGCTAAAGCACAATCCCGGATACCTTTCCGCTAAAGCGCAGGTTTTAGTCTTAAAAGAAGAAGCAAAAGTAGTCTATGCTAATTTATTTCCTACTTTGAGTCTTGATGCTACTTCATTCATTGCTTCATTAGGAAAAGATACAGGGCTCAATCCAGCGTTTGAACTTCCTCGTCATATCCATCCCACAACAGTTTTCTTTAACTTCAATTATGAGTTTGATTTTTGGGGTAAAAATAAACAAAAATTTGAAGCCGCCGTTGGGCAAATCAAAACTCAAGAAGCTCTTTTCGAACAATCTAAGCTCATGCTAAGTGTCGCAGTAAGCCAAACATACTTTGATTTGCAAGCGCTTACTGAAGAAAAAGAGATCTATGAAGCTTTACTTAATGATCAAAGAAGACTTTTTGATTTAGTAAAATTGCAGTTAGAAAATGGTATCACTAACGAAATCGAGCTCAATACCGTAGAGCAAAACCTCATTGAAATCGAAAAAAATATTCAAATTTTGGATGAGCAAATAGCTTTAGGCAATCATGCTCTGCAGCAATTGATTGGCAAGCAAGTGAAAGAAAATTTGGTCATTTCTCCTATCAAAATTAGTGAAGCCAAAACGTTTGATTTACCGGAATTTATAGGAAGTGATCTCATAGCAAGACGCCCTGATATTATGGCTAAGATCTGGCAAGTTCGATCAGCAGCAAGTCTAGTAGGTGTTGCAAAAACAGAGTTTTTACCTAATATCAACCTTGAAGCGGGCGGTGGTGTTTTTAATTTCCACTTTAACGATCTTTTTAAAAGAAGTTCACTTGCAGGTTTTTTACTGCCAAGTTTTGAGCTTCCTATATTTACAGCTGGCAAACTTACCGCTAATTTAAGAGCAAAACTTGCAAGCTACGATCAAACGATCCAAGAGTATAATGGCGTTATTTTATCAGCAATCCAACAAGTTTCAGATCAAGTAACGATCTTTAAATCCCTTACAAATAGAATCAAAGATCAGGAAAGAACAGTTCAGTTAGCAGAAAAAAATATGAAGCTTAGTGCATTACGAGTAAATGTGGGACTAGACCCTTTGACTAAGTATTTACAAGCATCTTCACTATTTAAGCAGGCAAAAGCAGAACTTATTGAGCTGAAAAGAGCGCAAATTCTAACGAGAATTGATTTAATCAAAGCTTTAGGAGGAGGCTATCAGACAGATGAAATTGATCCTTCATTATGTGTAAATAAGTAAAGCTATTAAAAGCTAAAAATCTCATTTCTTCTCTAGTGGCCAATCAAGCGATCTTGTATAATCCCTGGCCATGAGTAAGAATTTAACGATAGACAACTTAGGTCCTGAAGCATCTGTTAGATGGGCAGAGATCCAAGAAGAGATAGATCTTAGATTTACTACCGATGTTGCTATTGTTCATAAGCAAGCATCAGCTCCGATTGTCGATATGGCAGTCGTTTCAGAATTCGACCAACTTTTTGAGCTTAAAAACAACCCTTCTTGGGCCCTTTTTTGCCCGTTTAAGGGATATGCACTGCACTTAAAAAATCTATTCCAAAGAAAGCTGATGCCTAAAATAGAAATCCAAGAAAGCATAGATCGGCTAGACAGCTTTTTTGAATCAGGGGCCTTAGCTTCAGAAGAAGAAGCTGAATCTCTTTATAGAATTTTCGAGGAAGTCAAGCTTTTAGATGAGATTTCTGAAGAAATTTTCCTCAATATCTTTAGTTGCTTGAAGCCTTAACAAATTTTTGATTGTGATCTAAACTCACTTCTTTGGAGATTTTTTGGTATTCCTCCACTGAATCTACAATGTGAGGTTTAACAAAAACAATGATATTGCGTTTTTCCTCTTCTCTTTGCTCTGATCTAAATATTCGCCCAATCATAGGAATAGCTCCCAAACAAGGAATAGAAGAGGTTGTAATTCTTTGACGACTTCTTGTCATGCCGCTAAGAACAAGAAAATGCTCGTTGGGTACATGCACGCTTGTGATCATATTGGTCTTTGTTGTTTGTATGCCTTGATGAGGCATAGACATAGCAACAGCATGAGGAACAGCTTCAGTGATCTCTTCAGAAATATCCAAAGTAATGATGTCGTTTTCTCCTAATAAGGGAGTGATGTGTAATGATACGCCGATATCTTTGTATTCGATATTGGCAGTTGTTTGCTGACCATTACCAACCGTTTGGACTACAGAGCCGGGGAACGGGATGTTGTCTCCAACAAAAATTTTGGATAGTTTATTGTCTTGCGTGATGATCTTTTGATTGAGAACAATAGAACTATCACCATCTATTTGCAAAGCTTTGACAAGTGATGCCAAGCTAAGAAACGATTTACCCTTATGTAAAATGATATCTCCGATAACTCCTAGATCAAATCCGCTTCCTAGAGGAAAGGGATTGCTCCATTGCAAACCGAAATCCAGGCTATTTTTGATATCTGTTTCAATCACCAATACTTCTATGAAGACCTGTCTTAAAGGCTTATCCAAAGTGCGTATGAGATGAGAAATTCTACTAATGGATTCTTCTGATCCAGAAAAAAGAAGTGAGTTGGTTGATGCGATCCATTGCAGCGATTGGATAGAGTGAATTAGATCCAAAGATGCAGCTCCTGAGGCCATCGATTCAGAGACGATTTGCTTCAGAGCCGTTTGTATTTCTGAACCTTTCTGGTATTGCAATTTATGGACAAAGAACTGACCATCTTTAGTAGAAAGAGTCTCTTTTTTACCTTGTGTGCCAAAAAGAGGGGTTTTTACTTCCTTAATCAAGTAATATCCACCAGCTTCTTTCGATACTTCAAGGCCGTTTTGCTCTAAAACTTGGATCATCGCATCAAGAACTTTGTGGGAAGATGCAGGTTTATTGGAAACAAAACTGACATCAAAGAGAAGGATCTCTTCTTTGAAGATAAAATTCACTTCAGCGATTCTACTAACAAACTTAACTAATTCAAGGGCAGAGACTTTGTTAAAATTGATCAAATGCCCTTCATCTTCGGCTATCAGCGAATTGAAAAGGAAAAGAAAAAAAATACAAAGATGGCGTCTCATTGGATAGCAATAATAGCAAGGAATTTCTTTTCTTAGGAGAGTTTTATCCAATCAAAATGAGCTATTGCACCATTTTTTTAAGAAGAAAGTCTTCTAGAATACGTTTAAGAGGTTTTTTCTTTACGAAAAATTAATTTTTCTCTTAGCGCATTGAAATAGTCTAGACGCTTTTTTAAGTCCCTTTCAAAACCGCGTAGTTGAGGATGGTAGTAGCTTTTTCGATCCATACCCTCTGGGAAATAATTTTGCCCGGAAAAACCGTTTGGACATTCATGATCATACTGATAGCCCTTGCCAAATCCCATTTTCCGCATAAGCTCTGTAGTGCCGTTCACCATTTGCTTTGGCGCATCAAAATGCATAGTTTTTTTAGCATCATCAAGAGCTTGGTTAAAAGCTTTGTAAATAGCATTGCTTTTTGGTGATAAAGCAAGATAGACAACACAAGAAGCTAAGATAAGATCTCCTTCAGGAGAGCCAATTTTTTCAAAAGACTCAAGCGCTGAAAAGACATAAGGCAGACACGCTGGATCAGCAAGCCCGATATCTTCTACGCATATTCGTAGAAGCCTGCGAAATATATATATAGGATCTTCTTTGCCGTGGATCATTCTAGCTAGCGCATAAAGCGATGCATCTGGATCTGAGCCTCTTATCGCTTTTTGCAGTACAGAAATCCATTCATAACGATCATCCCCAGATCGGTTATATCGAATTTGAGCCTCATTTACTAGCTTACTATTGAAAACCATAAGGTTTTCTAATAATAAGATGAGCTGTCTTCCATCTCCTTGACTTATTGTGATGAGCTCATTTTCTTGCTCTTTAGTCAAATCAAAAGTAGGGTGAATTTGTTTACATTTTTCAATAATGCTAAAGCTAGAATCCTCAGATAAAGATTCTAAAGCGAATATTCTTAACCTTGAGATAACCGCGCTATTTAAGCAAAAAGAGGGGTTTTCCGTAGTAGCCCCAACTAAAATGAGCTCACCTGATTCCACATGCGGTAAGAAGAAATCTTGCTGGTTTTTGGTTAGACGGTGGATTTCATCGATGAATATGATGATCTTTTTATGAAATAAAGGGCTGTTAGCTCGATCATCTATCAATTTCTTGATATCCAAAACGCTACCTTTTGCTCCGCTAAAGATAAAATAGGGAAGATCAAATGAGCGAATATAGATATTAGCAATCGAAGTTTTACCAGATCCAGGAGGTCCCCATAGCAAAAAAGAAAAAGGACAAGCCGCCTCAATGCTTTTTTCTAAAACATCAATAAGCGGCTTTTGTCCAAAAATTTCTTTGAAATGGTGCGGTCTAAGTTTCTCAGTCAGCAAGTTCTAAAGGTATCCTTTCCATCTGTTTCCACTCGGGGTGTTTAAACGCGTGGATGATCAGCGGGATTGCTATCATAACAGCAAGACCAATAATCAGGAAAGATTCATAAAAAGCTAAAGAACCCACATCAATCTGAGAAGGGGGTATGAAGACCAAAAATAGAGCGAATGTGGAAGCAATCATCCCTAAAATGGCTACAAACCAAATTCCGTGGTGTGGATGAGGAATTTTATAAGCTCTAGGAACTGCAGGATGTGAGTAGCGCAGGCGTATTGCTGCTGCAAACATCAAGATATACATCACAAGATAGATCTGCGTGCTTAGAGCACTAAGAATCCAATAAGAACTGCTTAAACTAGGCATAAATAAAAATACACAAGCAGCTATTGTCACAATGATTGCTTGAAACAGCAATAGATTTGTTGGCATACCGTGCTTATTGAGGTATTGAAATACAGGAGGCAAGTTGCCATGAATTGATGTAGTGTAAAGAGCTTTAACAGGACCAATGATCCAAGAATTTACTTCCGCTACAGCGCCGTAGATAAGCAAGATA
>Ga0194123_10007410_pt1 | contig 10924 bp, 8 predicted proteins | sample TA2MahsurfametaG_5_FD_155479 | JGI IMG/M metagenome (GOLD analysis project Ga0194123, IMG submission 155479) | Freshwater microbial communities from Lake Tanganyika, Tanzania - TA2015023 Mahale A surface | ecosystem: Environmental > Aquatic > Freshwater > Lake | place: Tanzania: Lake Tanganyika... | reverse complement strand
AAACTTCTCACATATTCCTCCTTCACATTTGGAATTATCTTTATTTTTCAAATAATATTTAACGGCAGATATTTTATAGTCATCGCTTTTGTGCTTCATAATATAATACAAAATTATTATATTATTTGGTTTATTTGTCCCACTTTAAATGTCCGAAGGTGTATATATTTTTCACAAGTTTTCATATTTGTGATATAACTAAAACAATTTTTATTATTTAATGATTCCAATGTGCATAAATTTGGATATAATTTAATTAAACAATTTTCTGGGACAAGTGATGAAATAAGAGATAAATAAAATGACAAATAAAAAACTGTAAATGGAATTGACAGAATTAAGAAAACTAATAAATATTTTTTCATTTTTATTAAGTTAACCATATTTTCTTTAAATTATTTAATCAACAAATTCGCTTCAAATGTTTCCAATACTTCATTAACATCAATTATTTTGTGAAATATTGGTCCACAAATAAGTATACTTTCTTTTAGAGTTCCATTTCTATATTGTCTTTCTTTCTTATCTTTGATAGTATAATTTATCATTACAATGAAATTATTTTCTATTACTTTATTTCCAATATCTGCAAATATAATTATAGCTGCATAATTGAATCTGACTTCATGATTCTGCATAAATGGATATATTTTAATTCGACGAATATAATTTTCAATAGCTGAATCTAATGAACAAGGTAAATCAAATATTTTATTTATATTTTTTTCCTTGTCATATGTATATTTTTTTTTACCATTTTCTTCTTTTGTTTCAATCAAAGAATCTATGGATGAATATTCAATATAGTCAGAAATTTCTTTGTATCTTCGAGTAAAATTGCACAAAATTTTAAGACTTATATTGATATTATAGATTGGTAATAAAGAAGATATTTTTTTTTTGTTAAGTAAGCAGTTGTGATTTAGTATTGCCAATCTCATTTTTTCATTTTGGAATATATATAAATAAATTCAATTTTTTTGTGAAGAAACATATATGATAAAGAAAATAGAAAAACTAAATTACAATTTGTTGTGGAAGATTTATTATAAATTTATAGAAAATAAAAGAACTAAATTGATGCTAGATTTAAGCAATTTTGTTTTAGTTAAAAAAATACTTTACAATGAATATCTTAAATTATTTAATGAAAATTATATCCAATTTATAGCATTTGATTTATATTGCAACTATAATGATAACTCTTTTTTATGTGTTTCGGATTTATTTATCAAAATGTGGAGTAATCTAAAAGGTTTTGAGAATAAAAGTGATGAATATGTGCGAAATTATATATATGAAAATTTTAGATTTCAAACAGATGAACAGAAAATAAGTAAAATTTTATCATTGTTAAGTTGTTATGAAAGGATAAATTGTCTTTTTATGTGTTTGACTCGTTATTATTCTTTCGACTAAATACCATTGGATTTAATTTTAATCCATTCATTTTATTAAAATAATGTTTTTTAAGCATATTGTTTATTACGTTTCTGTCATATAAAAATACTTTTTTTTCTTTTTCTTGAGATTCAGTTTTAATTTCTTCTTGAGGTTCAATTTTAGTTTCTTCAACTATAATTTCATTAGTTGGAATATTTGTTGTCTGATTTAATAGATTTTCAATTTTATTTTTTAACAAAAATTCTTCTTCATCATTTGTTTGCATAGTTTCATTAATTAATTTATCCATATTTTCATTAATTTTTATATCTACTTTTTCTTCTTCCCCAATCAACTTATTCATTTTTTCATGTATTTCAGATTCAGTTTCACTCAATTCATTTTCTTTTGTTTCAGATAGTATTTTAATTATATCATCCGTCTCTTCATCTTTTTTAGAAAAATGAATATTTTCTAATATAATATCTTCGTTAATAATTTTTTTATCAACAATTTTTTTTTGTTTATTATCAATTTTTATTTGTGAAATAATATTTTCTTGAGATACTATATTTTTTGACGATGTAATATTTTTATGATAATTTATGTTAATTGTGGATTTATTTATTTGTGAATTAGAATCTACTGGTGAATTAATTTTATTTTGTATATTTTTAAGTTTGTTTATAATATTATCAAATTTATCAACATCCATTATATATATGGTTTAAAAAAATTTTACTTTTTTAAACTAAAATGAAAATTTGGTTAATTTTGGCTGCTACCCCAAATCAGGGAATTGGTTATAAAAATCAAATTCCTTGGCATTGTAAGTCTGATTTAAAACTTTTTAAACGATTCACCACGGGTCATACTATTCTAATGGGTAGAAAGACATATCAATCTATTGGTAAACCATTACCAAACAGAAAAAATATTGTTGTTTCTTCCAATCATATTGAGGATGATGGATTGGTTGTTGTAAAGAGTGTAGAGGAAGCAATAACTGTTGCTAAAAGGGATAGGACTGAGTATTTATGGGTTTGTGGTGGGGCAGCTCTATATGATTATTTTATGGTTAATTTTAAGATAGATGGATTTGTAATAACATCTGTTCCCCCTGTTTTATGTGATACATTTATAAAAACCAATATTGCGGAATATATGGAATTATATGGATATAATAAGAATTTCAATACTAAGATATTGGAAGAAGGATATAAAATGAATGTTTATGCATTAGATAGATATACTACAATTGATGATGAATATAATGATTTGATGAGAAGAGTAATGGAAAATGGTGAGAGAAGGGAGACAAGAAATGGGAGGACTATATCAATATTTTCAGAGAAGATAAGTGCAGATTTGAGACAGGGATTTCCTTTATTGACTACGAAGAAGGTATTTTTTTCAGGAGTGGTAAGGGAGTTGTTGTGGTTTATAAAGGGAGAGACGAATTCGAAGATATTGGAGGAGAAAAATGTGAATATTTGGAAAGGAAACACAACAAAAGAGTTTTTATCATCATTAAATTTACCTTATGAAGAAGGAATTGGTGGACCAATTTATGGATTTCAATGGCGTCATTTTGGCGAGAGATATGAATTCGAATCAGATAATGTTGTTCAATTTACGAAGGGTTTAGATAAGGGTTTTGATCAATTGGAATTTATAATTAATGAGATAAAGACAAATCCAAATTCAAGGCGTTTGTTTATGACAGGTTGGAATCCGAATCAATTGGAACAAATGTGTTTGCCTCCTTGTCATGTTAGTTATCAATTTTATGTGCAGAATGGATTATTAAGTTGTCAGATGTATCAGAGAAGTGCAGATATTTTTCTGGGTTTACCATTTAATATAGCAAGCACCGCTTTGTTAACACATTTGATAGCGAAGACTACAAATTTGGGAGTTGGAAAAGTGCATATATGTTTGGGAGATGCACATTTATATGAGGAGCATTTGGAGGTAGCAAAACAGCAATTGGAGAGGACAAAATATTTATTACCTGATTTGGAGGTGAAGAGGAGAGATAAGATAGATGAATATGAGTTTGAGGATATATTGTTGAGTAATTATGATTCACACCCTGCGATAAAAGCTAAAATGTTTGCTTAGAATATTTATAATAAAAATTAGCGTCTTCTTCTGCCTTCTTCTTCAGAATCAGAGTCTGATGAATAACTAGGTTCTTCAACAAATTCATCTTCTTCGGATGGTTTTGGTCTCAATACTTTTCTTGGTTGCGGTCTACGTTTTGGAGTAGGCTCAATACTAGGTGAGGCAGGTTTTGATCCGATAATGTCACGTATCTTTTTTCCTGGAATGGTCCAAGGACTATTAGATGGACTTTGGGTGACAGTTGAGGTCAAAGACGGAAATCTTTCAGACATAACTTTTTGAATTTCAGAGTCATCTTGGAGTTGCATAAGTTCTTCAGTTGGAATGATTGCTCTGATAATGTTGGATGTGAAATATCCACTTTTAGTCCAAGTTCTTCTGGATTGAACAACTAATTGAAAGTTTGATTCTTTGGTAGCGGTTTTGAAAGCTTCAGGAGTAGATTTTTTGAACTGTTCCCAGTTCTTTATTTTATCACACATCGCTTTAAGACCTTCATTTTCTTTTTTCTTGATTTCCAGTTCGGAATCATTTTGTGGCTTAAAATCATCCACTTTTTTTTGCTGCCATTCTACTTTTTCTCTTAGTGGTTGCATATCTCTTTCATAGGTAGATCTTTTAGACTCTTGGCTATTCTGGAGCATTATGTTACTCGTTCTTAACTGATCTTGAAGGTCTTGAGATTCACTTGGAGAAACACCTCTTCTGTTTAATCTGCGCTCGATATCGCGGATACGTTCACGGATTCTATGCCTGTTTTCTTCTGTGCAGAACCGAAGGTTCTTCTCGTTATTCAACAAATCTTTCTTCGCACGTTCGAGATCAGAGACTAATCTGCTATTCAGTAAATTGAGACGATTAATTTCTTGTGATAAATAGCTTTGACGCTCTTTAACGTGCTCCAAATTGATGAAAGATGAATTAAGGAAGTTGTCAAGATCGATAGAATCAATTGTGCTGGATAAACCTTCACCTTCGATTGTATAAAATCCATTATTAAAAGCCTTAATTTTGCACCTGTGTATGGTGTCTTCACTAAGTGTGACTTCTTCCTTGTTGAATTTCTTTTCAATCCTTTCGTAATGAGTTTCTTGGACATGAGCCTGAATTATTTCATCTACTGGCGTCACTGAAACTTCGGGAATATCTTCGAGTATCTGATCTAGTTGAGGTTTGACCTGAACATCGTTATCGATACAAGGAGAATGAGTTCTAGATATAGGAGTTTGAGTCGTAGATATAGGAGTATGAGTCCCACCTTCACTAACGGAAAGAGGAGTAATCATATTTTCATCCCAGTCATCATCCCATGCTGCATTATTGACTTCTATGGGGATGGGTCTCAATTCTTCGGTTCGAGAAACTTGCTCTGGAATAGGATGTTGCCCTAGAATAAGATGTTGAACTTGAACAGGTTCTGGAAGTGGGATTGGTGGAGTTGCTAAACAATTTCCACCACCTCTCTGTCTTCTGTTGTTAAATAGTTCGTTAACAGCTGGACGAAAATAAATTTCGAAAAACTGTGGATCTTTAATTTTAACTGCGGGACAATCATCGTCTCTTTTGAAAGTGATTGCACAATCAACATCGTCTCTTATGCATTCAAGAGGCATATTATCGGTAGTGTTCCATATATTAATTTGGAAAAAGAAACGATAATTTTTCATACCTGTTTTTTGACGAACTGCACCATTAACTTTTTCTTGAATTTGTCTTTGAATGCTTGGTTTTGGTTTAGTTCTAGGTCTATTGCCTTCTGTATTTGTTGCTTTAACAATTACATGATCTTGTTTTTGCCAATGAGGTAAATCATCGTGCTTCGATTCATCATGAGAATCATCTGAGATTTCATCGTCATAAGGACGACTACGGCGGGAATTAAAGGGGGCAAAACCCGGTTTGCCCTTTTTCTTGTTAATTTCTGGGTATTTATCCATCGTAAGAGTATACCTAACTATTATTTATTTTAATAAATTTACCATCAATTTTTTTTTGATAAATAAAATATTAATAAAATATAATGATTAAAGTTGAAGTAGTGACAAGAGGAAGTTTATTTCATTATGCTCATTTTATATGTGATTGTTTATTACCGGAAATTATTTTAAAATTGTATGAAAAAGATGAAATTGTTCGAGCTAAAAATATTAAACAAACATTGGGTAATTTTGGTAAAATTTATGAACAAGTAATGTCAGTTAAAAATACTGAATTACCACCTAAAAAATTTGTTTCTCTGCAATGTGAAAAAATTGTGGTTCAAAGGAATAAGAATATAACTATAGAAGAAATAAACTTCTTTAGAAACTATATCTTCAACAAATTTAACATAATTCCAAATAATTCATATCCAGAAGTTATATTAATAGAAAGAGGTGAACGTGTTCAATTAATTGATGACACGGAATTACAAAAGTTAAATAATAATGTAACAACCGGAAAGGAAAGAAGAGAAATAGATAAAATGGATGAATTAAAGTTATTTTTGAGTGATAAATTGAAAGATAAATTTAAAACTTTAGTTTTGGAAAAGGTTCCATTTGTTGATCAAATTAAGTATTTTTTCAATGCAAAATTAATTATAGGTATTCATGGTGCTGCATTATCTAATTTATTATTTTGTCAACCTTATATTAAGGTTTTAGAAATATTAGGTGATAGACAATTTAGATTTTTTGATGTTATTTCAGCAAAATTAAAAATAAATCATCAAAAATGTGAGAATGATATAAATATAATTAAACAAAAAATTACTGAATTATATGGAGATTATTTCTTTTCACTTGAAGAGTATAATGCAAAAATATTCGATATACTTACAGTTGAAGTTATGACAAAAAAATATGAAGTAAGTAAAAATAAATCAAAGATTCCAGTTCCTTCTATTTTTTATATTGGTATGGAAAAATCTGGAAGTAAGTCAATGTTGTTTGGTTTTAAAGATAATATTGTTGCTCATTGGCATTCTCTTGAATATTTCGAGTCGAAATTCAGCAATAATCTTTTAAGTAGGAATAATTTAGATTTATATGATTTTGGAATATATTTGGGTAAAAAATATAATTTTAAGCCATTATTTATAGAGAGTATTCGAGAACCGATTTCACAATTGGTTTCTGGAATAGTTCAACATTTTAAGAGATTTAATATGAAGAATTGTAGATGTATTTATTGTAAAAAAAAGGGAGAAAATATGGAATTTATCGAATTAGTGAAAAAAAGTATAAATGTGAATAATTGGTTAAATTATCCGGAAAAGGGGTTTCAGTCAATTAAATTATGGAAAAAACACTTCAATATGGATTTGTTAAGTATTTTTCAGAAAAACAATTGTTATTATGATTTAGAAAATGCTAAAATATTACTTTTAAGATTGGAAGATGCAGATAAAAGAGAAAGAGTGTTTGAAAAGATTGGATATCATTTCAAAGAAACCCATTCTAACAAATCAGAAGATGATGATAGAGTAGCGCAAATTTATAAATACATAAAGGATAATTTAAGATTTACAGATGATGAATTGGATAGTATTTATAGTAATGAAGTTAAAATTTTTTATAAAGATGAAGAGATAAATGAATTTAAAAAAAAATGGGTTAAAAAAAATTGATGTAAAATAATATAATTTTAATCTTGAAAAAAAGATGTTCAACTTATTCTTATTTTATGACTTAGATATCTCCCCTTTTCAAAATAGTGGAGAAATTAAAAATAGTCTTGATATGGAATTTCTTAAAGCAAATGCAATCAAAAATGATGAGCTTAATAGATTACCCATATTCAACCCAACAATTGATAGTTCCAAAAGAACTTTCATTGATTCTTATTTTGTCGATATCACAATAGATGGATTTCGAGTTAAATCGAGATTTATTGAAATAAAAAACACTGAATTGCTTACTTCATCGAATGTTTGCTCAGTATTATTGAATTATTTTCACAGACATTTTATTATTAAAAATGATTGTGCATCAACTGAAAATGCACAAGGTTATTACAATTATAGATTGAAGAAAATGATTGAAATTATGGAAGAAAGAAATTTCTACGATTTATCTCCGTTTCCTTTTGAATTACCACTTAATACAAAAATCTATGACTATCAAAGGAATAATATAAATTGGATGTTGAAATTAGAAACTAATCCCAGATATGAACAATTTACTTCAGAAAGATTAATTCATTTTCCAGATAACAGAATATTCAATGTAGATGTTTCTTCATTTATCAATCCACAAAGTATACCAAAAATACTTTTCAAAGGTGGTATTATCGCAGATGATACAGGTATTGGAAAAACTTTGCAAATGTTAACTTTATGTGCTTTGAGACCTATGCCAACTTTAGTGTTGGTTCCTAGTCATATGAGAGAACATTGGATTGAAGAGATATCGAAACATTTCAGATGCCCTTTGGAATTGGAAATTACGATTTTCGAAGAATTTAACAAATCTATGTTGAAAAACAAAAGGAGGTTAATTGTTGATGAATTGGATAGATTATATACTAATAGAGATTTTTCCCAATTATATTCTGATATTTGTTCTACAAAATTGGAATTTAAATGGGGAATGACTTTTACACCATTTTGTGGAAAATCAAGTATGTATCATATTATTAGGTATTTAACTGATTTAAATATTAATTGGACTGATTGCGAGAAAATAACTTATTACGATAAATTGTATATAAGTCTATTTAAAAGAAATATTAAGGAAAATATTCAAGATGAATTATTACTTCCAGAGATTAAATTTTTTAATCACCCTCTCGATTTCAATGATCACGAAAAATCAATTTATGAATCCGAGAGAATCGCTAAAAGAAATTCCGATGAAATGGCTTTAAGACTTTATTGTTGTGATATTACATTGAAATATGAATCATCTACTCCATTAACCGAAGAACAATACAGAGCGATTCATTTAAAAAATTTACAAGACCAGTTTAATGATGAACAGAATAGATTTGTAATATTGAAGGAAAAATTGCAGATGATAATTAAAGAATTGGCAATTAGACCGAATGAAGAGCTGTTGCAGAACAAAAATCATTATGAAAATTTGGTTTCTGAACGAGAGAAAATCGTGAAAGATAGACAAAGATCATTTGAATTATATTCTGCCATTCTGAATAATGAAAAGGAATGTTCAATTTGTTATATGGAGATTGAAGGAAGTTACAGTATAATGAAAGAATGCCCTCATTATTTTCATGAAACTTGTTTGAAGGCTTGGGTTGCAAGAAATAAAATTTGTCCAATGTGTAGGAATCCGAATGCTGATTTTTATGTTTTAGGACAAAATTCTACTTCCAATCCATATAGCACAAAAATCATGAAAATGCTTGAAATTATCAAGTCAACATCTGAACAAATAATTATATTCAGTCAATTTGATAATATTATTAGTAAGATTAAAAATATTTTGGCTATTGAAGGAATTGATTCACTTCTTTTTTCAGATGAGAACGTTAAAAGATTTAAGAACAAAGAATCGAAAATTATCATACTTTCTTATACAAAAGTTTGTGGGTTGGATATGAGTTATTGTAATAATATCATCATATTTGAACCAATAAAAGGAGAAGGGAATTATGTTCTTGATAATGAACGACAGGCTGTTGGAAGAATACAGAGGATAAATCAGAAAAAAGTTTGTTTGGTTCATCGTTTATATATAAAGGATACGATTGAGGAAACAATTTATTCCGGTTTATTTTAATTATAATTTTCTACAAAAATTTTATGTTAATTTATTTTGGTTCTATAAGTAAACATCCAGATAAAAAATGGATTATAGATACAATATATGATGTAATGAAAAACAATTTTAAAAAATATAGAGTAACTGAAAATCAAAATGAAGCTGATATTATTATTATAGATGGATGCAGAATTGTTAAGGATGATTTAAAAATTAAAAAGAAAACAGTAGTTATATATATCATTCATCATGTTGAAACAAGTAATTTAAAAATGTATAATGCAAGTATACTAAAAGTTAGAGATAAAATAAGCATAATAAATTATATAGGTAAAAATGAACCCGGAACATTGGAATTTCTAAAAAGATTTCCTGAAATCAAATCAATACATCAACCTTTCGCAATCGATTCAGATTTCACTCCATTTACATACGAAGAAAGAAAACAAATAAGAAAAAATAAAAAAATAAATAACCGTTATTTTATTGTTGGAAGCTTTATTAGATTCTGCGGTAAACCCAGTAAAAATATTAAATTTCTATTCGAATGTTTGTTATGGTTGAAAAATAATATTAATAACAGAAAACTATTTGTTTATATAACAGGAGAAATAAGGAATATGCTTATCTCATTTTGTGAAACAAACAATATAGAATATAGATATGAACAACCAAAAAATAACAAAGAAATGAATGAAATTTATGCTTGTCTTGATTTATATATTATTACATCTCTAGCTGAGGGTGCTCCTATGCAATTATATGAATGTGCTTTAACAAAAACTCCACTTATTTCTACAAATGTAGGTAACGTTGAATGTATACTACACCCAGATAACATAATGAATAAACCAGTCGTAGAACAATTTACCAAATCATTTAATAAAATAAACGTTGATTATGCATATGAAAATGTAAAAAAATATATGTTAAATGAAAATTTTTATGATATTTTTATAGATAATTGTTTAGAAAAAATAGGAATAAAAAAGAAAGAAAACATAAATATTTATGAAGATAAAAATACATATTTAGAAGAAATAACTATAAATAAATCAGAAAAAAATTATAATAATATATTAATGGAATCAAATAAATATTCATCTTTTAATTATAAAATGAATGAACAATTAAATTCAGACGAATTACTTAAAATAAAAACTCCAGAACAAATAGAGCAGATAAAAGAATCAGAACATATTGAAGAATCAGAACATAAAGAAGAAACAGAACTTGTTGAAGAAACAGAACTTGTTGAAGAAACAGAACTTGTTGAAGAACCAGAAAATAAAGAAGAACCAGAACTTGTTGAAGAATCAGAAGATAAAGAAGAATCAGAAAATAAAGAAGAACTAGAACATATTGAAGATCCAGAACAGACAGAAGAATCAGAACAGATTGAAGATCCAGAACAGACGGAAGAACTAGAACATATTGAAGAATCAGAATATAAAGAAGAATCAGAACATATTGAAGAAAAAGATATTGGTGAAGATAAAGAAATTGTTGAAGAAAAAGAACGAAGAGAACGAAAAGAAAAAGAAGAAAAGGATAAAGAAAAGAAAGAAAAAGAACAGAAAGAGAAAGAACAGAAAGAAAAGGAAAGAAAAGATAAAGAAGAATTATTATATCAAGAATATTGTAAAAAAAAAGAACAGAAAAATAAAAATGTTATTGATAAAGCAAAAGATAATAAAGGAAAAGATAAT
>Ga0194123_10007409_pt1 | contig 10924 bp, 9 predicted proteins | sample TA2MahsurfametaG_5_FD_155479 | JGI IMG/M metagenome (GOLD analysis project Ga0194123, IMG submission 155479) | Freshwater microbial communities from Lake Tanganyika, Tanzania - TA2015023 Mahale A surface | ecosystem: Environmental > Aquatic > Freshwater > Lake | place: Tanzania: Lake Tanganyika... | reverse complement strand
GATGGTGATGGGGAGTTGCCACGGGTGAAGCACACACCACTGGCCCTGCTGGCCATCTGCTTCAGCGCCCTACTGCTCGGCGGCTGCAGTGAGGCGGAGCTGCCCGAGCGCAGCCTGCAGGCCGACGACTGCCTGCGAGAGGTGCGTCTGGATCAACTTCAGCAGGCCATCAACCGCTGCAACAAGGTTGTGGCGCAGTTCCCCAGCGATCCTGCTCCCCGCAACGAACGTTCGCTGCTGCTGGCCCTGGCCGGCGACGATCCAGCCGCCTGCCGCGAGATCGAGGCGGCCACGGCCCTGGCTGCCAAATCCAAGCCGGCAAGCCTCGACCCGATGCTGCTGTCGGAGCTGAGGGTTCGCCAACGCAGCTGCCAAGCGGCGTCGTGATCGCCCGGCTCAGGCTGCGTTCAGCAGCTCATCAACCATGGCCGCCAGGCGCTGACGCCTGAGCAGGCGTTCATGGCTGCCCAGCACCACAGCGATCCGTTCGGCCTTGCTGGCGATCAGGCCATCGACCAGCTGGTCAGCCACCCCCAGCTGCAACCAATGGCTCTGCAGGGCCGCGCCCATGCCGATGCGGTGGCAGCGGTCCTCGGCCTGCTCGGCGTCGCCGGGGGTCCAGGGCCGCTCCAGGAGCACCACATGGCGGGCCCGGTGCAGCGTGAAGCCAAGCCCGCCGGTGCCATAGGTGGCCACCATCAACGGTGTATCTCCACGTTGAAAGGCATCCACCAGCTGCTGACGCTCAGCGGCAGGCACAGCCCCGGTGAGCAATCCTGCCGCGGCATTGGCGGCCAAAGCACGGTGCAGGGCCTGTGCCGAGGCCACGAAGGCGGTGAACACCACCACCGCCTCACCGCGCTCCAGCAAGGGGGCAATCAGGGCCGCGGCCGCCGGCAGTTTGTGGTGTGAGCCGAGCTGCCGCAACGCGGTCAACACCGCCAGCGCCTCCGCATCGCGGCGCACCAGGCCCAGGGCACAGCGCCGCCGGTAGTCGCGCACCACCGCATCGAGAGCCTGTTCAAACTGCCAGGCCTGCTCGGCCGTGAGGGTCACCGGCAGCGTCTGGCGATGCTTGGGCGGCAGATCCAGACAATCCTGCTTGCGCCGGTGCAGCAACAGTGGGCGGAGCAGCCGCTGGAGTTCGGGCAGTTCACTGGCCCCCTGGGCCTGCCACAGGCGCCGGCCATCCTGCTCACGCCAGTGACCGGCGCAGTAGCGCAGCTCAAACGCCCGCTGATCGTGGGCCAGCGGATGGGCGATCGCCGCCAGCAGCGGAAACAACTGCGCCGGACGGCCATTTTTCATCGGCGTGCCGGTGAGCAGCCAGCAGGCGCGCAGGCGGGGATGGCGGGCCAGGCGCAACAGGGCGGCCGTGCGCTGGGCGTGAAGGTTCTGGGCGTAGTGAGCCTCATCGACGATCAGCAGGCATCCCGCTGGCGGCAACTCAGCCGGCAGCGCCGCCCAGCTGTGCAGATCGATCCGCAACTGCAGGGCCGCCGCCTCCCGCTGCCAGTGACCATGCAGACCGACGGGAGCCACCACCACCAGGCGGCATTCCGCTAATCGCACCATCGCCCGGGCGGCGGCGAGGGCCGTGAGCGTTTTGCCCAGGCCCATCGCATCGGCCAGCAGCGCACCACGACGGGCCAGCAACCACCGGGCCCCAGAGCGTTGATGGGCAAACAGGCGGCGGTCATCGGCAAGCGGCTGATCGAGGGCCGCCGCTGCCACCAGCTGGCGATGGGGCGGCAAAGGTGGCAGCGGCTGGGCCAGCCAGATGAACCACTGCTGCAGGTGCGGTTCGGTGACGAAACGCTCACCCAGGGCGCTCTGCAAGCTTTGGGCTGCCTCGAGCGGAAACTGCCAGCAGCGGCGTTGGGCACACCACTCCCCGCGGGGACGCAGGCTGCGCAACTGGGCCTGGGTGACAGCGTCGTAGGGGCTGATGACCTCGATCAGACCCGTGGCACCCAAACGCAGCAAGCAGCGGTCAGCCGGCACGCAATTGGCGCAAATGCAGTCTTCGACACATTGACACCCCAGCGACCGGCGCCAAACTGCCGCCAACAGAATGGCAGGCATGCACGCTCGGGATGCGATTTTCCTCGAGGACCTCTGCCCCAAACTGCGCGTGCGCCGCTGGCGCCAGAACCTGCACCGGGTCACCAACCAGCGCTGCATTTACTGCGGCAAAGCTTCGGAATCCATCGACCACGTGCTGCCCCAGAGCCGGGGCGGGCTCAGCGTGACCGAAAACTGCGTACCCGCCTGCCTGGCCTGCAACGGCCACAAGGGGGATGCCGATGCGTTCGGTTGGTACCGGCGCCAGAGTTTCTACGATCCTCGCCGGGCGATGGCCATCCGTGCCTGGACCGAGGGTGATCTAAAGCTGGCGCTGCGCCTGCTGCAGTGGGCCGACCCCTCCAGTGCAGCACCACAGGCCCAGGGCGTGGATCACCAGACCCGGCAGGCCGCAGCACCATTGTGGCGCTGGCAGATGGCCGCCTGATCATGGGGCTGCTCGGGAGCGATCAGCACAGCCGCCAACGACAACACCACAGCCAGTAGGGCTGGAGCAGCATGGACCCCAGCGTGGCCAGACGCCTGCCGGCGCGGCGAAGGAGCGTGAGAGGCCGCGGAGAAGGATGCCGGCGGCAGCGAAGCGGAGAGCGGCGATGCGCAGAGGGGCGCTGGGCCGAGAGGCGATGCCGGGAACGACGCGGCACAGTGGGAGGCGACAACCATGAATTCAGCAACAAGTAGTACAAGCGTACTGAAACAGTGGAGTGGCGTCAAGCTGCTGGTGCTGGGAGGGGGGTTCTGCGGCCTGCGGATGGCCTGGACGGCAGCCGCCGCCGGCATCCATGGCTGCGTCAGCCAACGGGACCCCGCCCAGCTGATCAAGCTGCCGACGGGGTGGGCGCCCATCGGCTTCGACTCCACCGCTGGCCTGATCCCGACGCTGGAGGATCTCGAGGGCGTCACCCATGTGCTCAGCACCATCGCCCCTGACAGCGCCGGCCAGGATCCGGTCCTGACGCATCTGGGGGAGCTGTTAGTGCGGCTGCGACCCCAATGGCTGGGGTACCTCTCCACCACCGGGGTTTACGGCGACTCCGGCGGCGCCTGGGTCGACGAACAGAGCCTCTGCAGACCAGGACCCGGCCGCAGCCAGGCCAGGCTGCGCTGTGAGCAGACCTGGCACGCCCTCGGCCTACCGCTGCAGATCTTTCGCTTGCCGGCCATCTATGGCCCGGGCCGCAACCCCTTGGCCGAGCTGCGGGCAGGCCGTAGCCGGCTGCTGCACAGGCCCGGGCAGGTGTTCTGCCGGATCCATGTGGATGACATCTGCGGCGCCCTGTTGCACTGCATGGGATCAGCGCGGGCGCAACAGCACGCAGTGATCAACGTGTGCGACAACGAGCCCTGCCCCTCCAGCGAGCAGCTGGGCTACGCCGCCCATCTGCTCGGCTGCAAACTGCCGGAGCTGCAACGCTTTGACGATGCCGCAGCGCAGATGAGCCCGATGGCACGCAGCTTCTGGATGGACAACAGGCGGGTCAGCAACGCCCTGCTGTGCCGCCAGCTCGGCTACCAGCTGCGCTACCCCACTTACCGCGAAGGCTTGCGGGCCTGCCTGGCCGAAGAGGAAGCAGGACAGTCGCCGGCTGCGGGAGCAGGATCAGCCACGTAGGGAACCCCAAGGTCCTGCAGGAACCGCCCCCAGCGCAATTCAATCCAGCCCTTGCTCACCCCGGTGACCAGGCCAAACAGGATTCCAGCCAGCAACATCCAGCGCAGCATGGCCCACGCATCAGGCAGCCAGGTCCCATCCAACTCCAGCGCCGGGCGGCTGGCGATCGCCCTCGGGGATCCGGCCGGCATCGGCGCCGAGGTGACCCTCAAAGCGTTGGCCTTGCCCGCCGGGCTGGCCCTGGATCCACCGCCGCTGCTGGTGGGCTGTAGGCGTTGGCTGGAGGCGAGCTACGCGGCCCTGCGGGAGGGCAGCCAGGAGCCGCTGCGGGATCCAGCCAGCCTGGAGATCGTCGACCAACCCCTGACCAGCACGGTCACGCCCGGGGAACGCACAGCGGCCTGCGGCGGCGCCTCATTTGCCTGGCTGACCAGCGCCGTCGAGCTGGTGCAGAGCGGGCGCTGCCAGAGCCTGGTGACAGCACCGATCGCCAAGGCGAGCTGGCAGGCCGCCGGCCACGCCTATCCGGGTCAGACCGAGCGCCTGGCAGAGCTCTGTGGAGGCGCCCCAGCCTCAATGCTGTTCACCGCCCGCTCCCCCCTGGGCAGCTGGCGCCTGAACACGCTGCTGGCCACCACCCACATCCCGCTGGAAGCGGTGCCCGGCGCACTCACACCAGCGCTGATCAGCACCAAGCTCGATGCCCTGCTGCAGTTCTGCCAACGCTTCAGCCAGCGGCCACGGCTGGTGGTGGCCGGGCTCAACCCCCACGCCGGTGAAGCCGGCCTGCTGGGCCGCCAGGAGCAGGACTGGTTGGAACCCTGCCTTAGGAGCTGGCAGGCCCGCCATCCCGAAGCCCAACTGGAGGGCCCGCTGCCGCCGGACAGCTGCTGGCTCAGCGCTGCCGCCGCCTGGCAGAACCAGGGTGAGGGCGCCGATGGCTATCTGGCGCTGTACCACGATCAGGGGCTGATCCCGGTGAAGCTGCTGGCCTTCGATGCGGCGGTGAACACAACCGTGGGGCTTCCGTTCCTGCGCACATCCCCCGACCACGGCACTGGCTTTGCCATTGCCGGCCAGGGCATCGCCCGGGCCACCAGCATGGCGGCCGCGATCGAAACCGCCCTGGCCCTGGGCTGAGCGGTGCCGCTGGGCGCCCAGCGCTAACCGGGTTTGACCCGCATCAGCACCTGGCCGAACTCCACTGGCGTGCCGTTCTCCACCAGGATCTCCACCACCTCGCCACTGACCTCGGATTCGAGTTCATTCATCAGCTTCATGGCCTCAAGGATGCAGACCGTCTGACCGCTGCTGATGCGAGCACCGATCTCCACAAACGGGGGATCACCCGGAGCCGGAGCGCGATAAAAAGTGGCCACCATCGGCGCCGTGATCTCCAGCAGATCGCTGAGCACCGCGGGAGCTGTGGGCGGGGGTGCCGAAGGGATCGCTGCCGCAGCGGGGGCGGCAGCAGCAGCCGGAACAGTAGCCGCCACCGGCAGGGGAGCGGTTTGTATCACCTGTGGCGCCTGCCCAGGAAGGTTGCGGCGCACCTCGAGGCGAAAATCGTCCCCCTCGAGCTTGAGCTCCTGGATGTCGCTGTCGGCGAGCAGGGCCAGAAGCTGATGAAGCTGGTCGTGATCGAGCTGCATGGGATTCAGTTCTCCCGGCCGAGGTAGCTGTCGGTGCGCGTGTCGATCTTGATCTTTTCCCCGATCGACAGAAACAGGGGCACCATCACCTGGGCTCCCGTCTCCACAATGGCGGGTTTGGTGCCGCCGGTGGCCGTATCTCCTTTGACACCAGGATCGGTCTGGGTGATCTCGAGCACCACCGAATTGGGCAGTTCCACCTCCAGGGGCTTGCCATTCCAGGAGACCACGTTCACCTCCATGCCCTCCTTGAGGTACTTGCGGCTGTCGCCGATCTGCTTGGCCGTGAGTCGAGTCTCCTCGTAGGACGCCATGTCCATGAAGACGTAGTCATCGCCTTCCATGTACGTGTGCTGGAGGGTGCTCTTCTCGAGCACGGCCTGAGGAAGCATCTCGCCGGCGCGGAAGGTCTTTTCCACGACGTTGCCGCTCTGAACGGCCTTGAGCTTGGTGCGCACAAAGGCCGAGCCCTTGCCGGGCTTGACATGCAGAAACTCGACGACGCGCCAGACCTGGCCATCCAGCTCAATGGAGGTTCCGGTACGAAAGTCGTTGCTGGAGATCATTCCGGCGGGTCGGATCTGGCGGATTGTACGGCTGGCTACCAGAGCTGCCCTGAACATCGGGCAACACGACGCACAGAGCTGTGCCAAAGTCCGCCCAACCACAGCAGCGCCATGGCTCAGGCTGAGATTGGGGAGCAGTTCAGGCATCCAAGCGTCTCCATCAAGATCTGCTGGCACGGCCTGCTCAGAACCCTGATGGGCCTGCTGCTCAGCGTCGGCCTCAGCCTCAGCTCCGGGGTGATCACCGCAGCGCCGGCCTGGGCAGCCCTGCCTGAAGGCAATGCCGTGAAGGATCCCAGCGCGATCCTGCGCAATGCCCTGCCGATCCAGGCGCCCGATCTGCAGGAGTTGCAGCGCCGGCTGGAAAGCACCAGCGATGACCTGCGGGCCAAGCGTTGGAACGCCCTGGTGAGCACTGCCAACCGCAGCCAAGTTCTGCTGGGCAGCAAGCACGATGCGATCCTCGCTGCCGTGCCCGAAGCCAACCGGGCGGCCGCTGCAGCACTGCTGGATCAATTGACCCCCCAGCTGCTCAGCCTCAGCGAATCCAGTCAGGCTGAGCAGCGCGACAGCTTTCTGGATGCACGGCGCGCTGCCCTGAGCACCATCGGGCAGCTCGAGGAGCTGCAGGTCAAGGAGTTCCCGTTCACGATCCCAGCTGACTTCGATGCCCTGCCGCGGCTGCTGGGGCGGGCCACGGTGGCGATCGAGACGAGCAAAGGCTCCCTGACCACCGTGATCGATGGATACAACGCACCCATCACCGGCGGGGCCTTCGTCGACCTGGTGCAGCGCGGTTTCTATGACGGCCTGCCCTTCACCCGCGCTGAAGACTTTTATGTGCTCCAGACGGGCGATCCCAAAGGGCCGGAAGATGGGTTCATCGACCCCCGCAGCAAACAGCAGCGCACGGTGCCGCTGGAGATCCGCATCAAAGGTGATGGAGCACCGATCTACAACCTGACCTTCGAAGACGTGGGCCGCTTTAAAGGCGAAGCGGTGCTTCCCTTCGCCACCTACGGCACCCTGGGCTGGGCCCATTCCGATGAGCAGCTGGATGACGGCTCATCCCAGTTCTTCTTCTTCCTCTATGAACCGGAACTGACCCCTGCGGGCCTGAACCTGGTGGATGGCCGCTACACCGCCTTCGGCTATGTGGTGGAGGGGATGGACGTGCTCGAGGAGCTGACCGTCGACGACACCATCATCAAAGCGAAGGTGATCGACGGCGCCGACAACCTCCAGCCTCACGCCTGAGCCCGCCAGCCGCCTGCGCCCTCCAACCAACAACATCAGGCACTCTTCAACCGCTGTCTGCAACGTTGCCCACATCAAGGGGTGGGTGCTCAACCAACCGTGGCGGAGGAGGCGACGCTGAACGCCCAGCAAAAAGCCGGCCCAAAGGGCGGCTGCTCTCGTTTTTAAGCGTGATTGAAGCGTGGCTGGTTGAACCTGGTTGAACAGGGTGAGCCGTTGAACACTCGGCCCGATCAACCAGTGATCAGGACCGGGCGTCCAATGGGGATCACTTCCAGTTCTTGGCGACGATCTCGGCCAGATCGACAACGCGCTGGCTGTAGCCCCACTCGTTGTCGTACCAGCAGATCACCTTCACCATGTTGCCTCCCATCACCAGGGTGAGCTCGGAATCGACGATGGTGCTCTCATCGGTGCCGGCGTGATCGCTGGACACCAGGGGCAGATCGCTGTACTTGATGATGCCCTTCATGCCGTTCTCGGACGCGGCCTTGAGCACGGCGTTCACCTCCTCCTTGGTGGTGTCGCGGCTCATCTCGAGCACCATGTCGACCACCGACACGTTGGGGGTGGGCACCCGCAGGGCGATGCCGCTGAGCTTGCCCTTGACCGGGGGATACACCAGGGCCACGGCCTTGGCGGCGCCGGTGCTGGTGGGAACGATGTTCACAGCGGCGGCCCGGGCCCGGCGCAGGTCGCGGTGGGAGGCGTCGAGGATGCGCTGGTCACCCGTGTAGCTGTGGGTGGTGGTCATCGTGCCCTTGACGATGCCAAAGGCCTGGTCGAGCACCTTGACGACCGGCGCCATGCAGTTGGTGGTGCAGCTGGCGTTGCTGAGGATGTCCCAGTCTTCGTGGCGGTACTCATCGGCGTTGACGCCGACCACGAAGGTGCCCACCTTCGGCCCCTTGCCGGGAGCCGTGAGGATCACCTTCTTGGCGCCGGCCTCGAAGTGCTTGCTGGCACCGACATCGTCGTTGAAGACGCCGGTGGATTCGATCACCAGATCGACGCCCCAATCCTTCCAGGGCAGGTTGGCCGGGTTGCGGTCGTAGAAGACCTTGATGCTCTTGCCGTTGACCGAAATCGTGTTTTCCGTGGTGGTGACTTCGACGCCCCGCAGGGGACCGAGCATCGAGTCGTACTTGAGCAGGTGAGCGTTGGTGGTGGTGTCGCCCGAGCCGTTGAGACCGACGATCTCCAGGTTGGTGTTGGCCCCGCGGCTGAGCCAGCAGCGCATGAAATTGCGCCCGATCCGGCCGAATCCATTGATGGCTACACGCAGGGTCATGGCAGGGAGCGGCGAAACCCGCTAGCAAGGGTTGTTTTGGCGACGGATCATACAGAAATCGCCCGGATCAACCCTCTCGAAATCGATGGCGGCTGGGCATCGGCTGGCCTCAGCCGATGCAACTCGTAAAGGACAGGGCGCCGGTTCGGCCTTAATTTCAGGTGCAGGTTTGGAGCGGTCTCCGCCCCATCACCCCCGTTGGAGATTGCCCTTGGCCCTCACGCTTGATCGCCGCCAGCCTCTCCACTTCATCGGGGTCGGTGGCATCGGCATGTCGGCCCTGGCCAGGATCCTGGCTCAACGCGGCTTCAACGTGAGCGGATCCGATCCCAAGGACCAGGCCGTGCTGACCCAGCTGCGCCAGCAGGGGGTGCGCATCTTTCGTCAGCAAACTGCGTCCACCATCGCTGCGATCCGAAGCGGCACCTCCACCAGTCCGATGGTGGTGATCAGCTCGGCCGTTCCGGAGAGCAACCCGGAGCTGGCGGCCGCCCGACAGGCGCGCCTGCGGATCTGCCACCGGGCCGACATCCTGGCGGCGCTGATCAACGCCCAGCCCTCCATCGCCGTGGCCGGCAGCCACGGCAAGACCACCACCAGCACCCTGATCGCCACCTTGCTGGCGGCCACCCACAACGACCCCACAGCGGTGATCGGCGGGATCGTGCCGGCCTTCGGCAGCAATGGGCGCCACGGCGACGGTCGCCTGCTGGTGGCCGAAGCCGATGAATCCGATGGCTCGCTGGTCAAGTTCAAGGCGGCGCTGGGGGTGCTGACGAATCTTGAGCTCGATCACACCGACCACTACCCCAACCTCGACGCCCTGATCGCGACCATGCAGCGGTTCAGCCGGCAGTGCCAGCAGCTGCTGATCAACCACGACTGCGCCGTGCTGCGCGAGCATTTCCAGGCCCAACACCGCTGGTCGATCCAGCAGAGCGATGGAGTCTCGTTTGCTGCTCTGGCTCGGGAGAGCCGCGGCGATGGCACCAGCGCCGATTTCTATGAACAGGGTCAACTGGTGGGGCGTCTAGCGGTGCCACTCGCCGGGGCCCACAACCTCAGCAATGTGACCGCTGCGGTGGCCGCCTGCCGGCTGGAAGGCGTCTCGTTTGCGGAGCTGCAGCAGGCCGTGGCCCAGCTGAAAGCCCCGGGTCGGCGCTTCGATTACCGCGGCACCTGGCAGCAACGCCTGGTGGTCGATGACTATGCCCATCACCCCAGCGAAGTGGCCGCCACCCTGGCCATGGCGCGGCTGATGGTGAGCAGCGGCCGCAGCCCTCTGCCCCTGCCCCCCCAGCGCCTGCTGGCGGTGTTTCAGCCCCATCGCTACAGCCGCACCGCCGAGTTTCTCGATGGCTTTGCCGCCGCGCTGAGCGTGGCCGATGCCGTGCTGCTGGCCCCGCTCTACAGCGCCGGTGAAGCCCCGATCCCGGGCATCAGCAGCGAAGCCCTGGCGGCGGCCATCCACGCCCACAACCCTGCCCTGCCCGTGCAAGTGGCCGCCAGCAACGACGAGCTCACCGCCCTGGTGGCGCGCGGAAGCCGCGCGGGCGACCTGGTGCTGGCCATGGGTGCCGGCGACATCAACGGGCTCTGGGAGCGGCTGGGCCGCTGGCAGGCCAGCGATGACGCCCTGCCGCTGCTGGCCGCCTGAACGTGCACGCCGAGGCATCGCACGATCCAGTGGCGGGCCTGCTGCGCCAGCGAATCTCGCTGTGCGACTACACCACCTGGAAGGTGGGCGGTGCCGCCGAATGGCTGGCCGAACCCGGCAGCCACGGGGAGCTCGCTGCCCTGGTGCGCTGGGCGCAACGGCAGCAGCTGGAGCTGCGCAGCATCGGCGCCGGCTCCAACCTGCTGGTGGCCGACCGGGGCCTGGGCGGTCTGACCCTCTGCCTCAGGCGGTTGCAGGGGAGCAGCATGGAGGCCGGCGCTGGGCTCATCGAAGCCCAGGCCGGAGAACCGATCCCCACCCTGGCGCGCAAGGCAGCCCGGGCCGGTCTGGCGGGGCTCGAGTGGGCCGTGGGCATCCCCGGCACGGTGGGGGGTGCCGTGGTGATGAACGCCGGAGCCCAGGGCGGCTGCATCGCCGATTGCCTCGAATCGGTGCGGGTGCTGGACCCGAACACCCCTGAACAACCGCTGGAGCTGAACGCCGAGGAGCTGGATTTCGCCTACCGCCACAGCCGCCTGCAGCAGGAGCCGTGGATCGTGCTCAGCGCCCGCTTCCGCTTGAAGAGCGGCCAGGATCCAGCGGCGGTGGGTGCGCGCACCAGCGCCAACCTGCACAGCCGCACCAGCAGCCAGCCCTACCAGCAACCCAGCTGCGGCAGTGTGTTTCGCAATCCGGAACCGCACAAAGCGGGCCAGCTGATCGAAGCCCTGGGGCTCAAGGGGACCCGCATCGGCGATGCGGAGGTCTCGCCGGTGCATGCCAATTTCATCGTCAACCGGGGCG
>Ga0194123_10007408_pt1 | contig 10925 bp, 7 predicted proteins | sample TA2MahsurfametaG_5_FD_155479 | JGI IMG/M metagenome (GOLD analysis project Ga0194123, IMG submission 155479) | Freshwater microbial communities from Lake Tanganyika, Tanzania - TA2015023 Mahale A surface | ecosystem: Environmental > Aquatic > Freshwater > Lake | place: Tanzania: Lake Tanganyika... | reverse complement strand
CGCCATCATCAGGGCGAGTGCTGCGGCACCAGGCAGGATGGCGCCACTCCCGGGTAGCAGCAGCGCCACCAGAGGTACCACGAAGGAAACCCCCATGAGCACGGTGCAAAGCAGCAGGAGTGCCGTCGAATAGCGGAGCTGGGTGAAGGCGGTCCGCGCCACCATGTTCCAGATCTCGGCCAGATCCTCGTAAGGCCGCACAGCCTGCACGCCGTGGGAGAGACCCAGCCAGGTTCGTCCACCTGCGTCCTTGACCCGCCGCGCCAGCGTGCAGTCATCGATGAGCGCACCCCTGAGCGCCGCGAATCCGCCGATCCGGCGCAACATTTCCGTGCGGATGAGGATGCAGCCACCAGCCGCCGCGGCGACCCGGCGCGAAGTGCCATTGGCCAGCGCGAACGGGTAAATCAGCTTGAAAAAATAGATGAAGGGCGGGATGAGGAGCTTTTCGACCGGACTGCGCATGGACAACCACGCCATGACCGAGACCAGATCCAGCTGCTCGCCCTGCAGCTTCGCAAGCAGCGCTGGCAGCATTCCTGGCGCGAGTTCGATGTCCGCATCGAGGAGCAGCAGAAAGGGCGTCTCGACCCGTGGCAGGCCCTGATGCAAGGCCCAAAGCTTGCCGCTCCACTCCGGACCGGGTGTGGCGCCGGTCACAATCTCGAGGCTGGGCATCGAGAGCCCGCGCGCGAGGTCCGAGGTGCCATCGGAGCTCTGGTCATCCACCAGAACGACCTTGCCGAGACGGCCTTGGGCAACCACGCCGCCGAGGGTGCGCGCTATGCTCGGGGCCTCATCGCGGGCTGGAATGAGGACTGATACCTCGCTGAGGTCGGCCGTGGCGTCCGGCGGGTGTGGCGCGATGCTCTCGCGCGTAGACCAGGGCCTGAACGGCAACAGTAGCAGCCCGAGCCACATGGCACAGGCGGTGACCGCAAGCCAGTACAACATCAGCGGACGCGGAGTTCGAGGAGAAGGTTATGGCCGCGCCCGGCATCCGACGCGGCCATCGACCGAGCACTTGCTGGCAGCGGGCTCAGGCTACGCGCTTGCGGTCGCCACAGGCGGCACCGCCACCCACGTTTTCACCGGCCACCAGACGCGGACGCCCGGCCTGCTCGTCTTCGTAGAGGAATGGGACTTCCGGGGCCATGTCGCCTTCTGTCCGCGGGCCGGCCAAGGCGACTTTCAGGGCCCTGAGTGGGCTCTTGAACGTGTCGTTCACGGCGGTGGCCTCGTAGCCGCAATGGACCATGCAGTCGGCGCACTTGGGATTGACCCCGGTGCCGTACTTCTCCCATGCGGTGTCTTCCATCAGGGACTTGAAGGACTTGGCGTAGCCTTCACCGACCAGCAGATAGCACGGCTTCTGCCAACCGAACACATTGCGAGTCGGGTTACCCCACGGCGTGCAGTGATAGGTCTGGTTGCCGGCCAGGAAGTCCAGATACAGGGACGACTGGTTGAAGCGCCAGCCCTTGCCCTTGCCCAGCTTGAAGATATCCCGGAACAGCTGCTTGCTGCCGGTACGCTTGAGGAACACGTCCTGACGTGGTGCGCGTTCGTAGCTGTAGCCGGGCGAGATGGTCACGCCTTCCACCCCTAGCTTCATCATGTCATCCATGAAGTGCGCGACTTCTTCAGGCGCTTCGCCCTGGAACAGGGTGCAGTTCACGGTAACGCGGAAACCGCGACCCAAGGCCTGCTTGATGACTTCCACGCACTTGTCGTAGACACCCTCGCGGCACACGGAGGCATCGTGGCGGTCGCGATTGCCGTCGAGATGGATGGAGAAGGTGAGGTAGGGCGACGGCGTGTATTCGTCCATCTTGCGTTCCAGCAGCAAGGCGTTGGTGCACAGGTAGACGAATTTCTTGCGATCGATGAAGCCTTGGACGATCTGGCGCATGTCCTTGTGGATCAGGGGTTCGCCGCCGGCGATGGACACGATGGGCGCGCCGCATTCGTCGATGGCGGCCATGCAGTCGTCAAAGCTCAAGCGCTTGTCGAGGATCTCGTCCGGGTAGTCGATTTTGCCGCAACCCGCGCAGGCCAGATTGCAGCGGAACAGAGGCTCCAGCATCAGAACCAGCGGATAGCGCTTAACGCCTTTGAGCTTCTGCTCGATGATGTAGCGACCCACGCGATACTGTTGAACCAGAGGAACACTCATTCTCTTCTCCCGGTGAGAGTGGTGAAAACTTCCGCAAAACCACTTGACATTCAATGAATTGCCCAGCAGCAACGCGCGACATGTTACGCCAATGTGACACTGCGGAAAAGCTCGGATTTTGCGCTGCAAGACAGGAGGGGAATACGGCCGTGCGTGCCGGCCGACGCCCGAGGGGAGCGCGGTTTTTCCGCGCGATTTCCCATACGGGTCGTCGGCTTGCAAGCCCCTGGTCACCTATCCATAATCACGGACCCGCCGCAGCGCGGGTCCTCCTCCACCAGCTCGCCTACCCATGACTGAGTCCAACCAATACCCGCTGCTTGCCAGGATCAACTCGCCACATGACCTGCGCCAGCTCCCCGAATCGTCGCTGGAGCAGGTGGCGCGCGAGCTGCGAGCCTACCTGCTGGACTCTGTCAGTCGCAGTGGTGGGCATTTCGCTGCGGGGCTGGGCTCCATAGAAATCACGGTTGCGCTGCACTACCTCTACAACACGCCGGACGACCGCATCGTCTGGGACGTGGGTCATCAGGCCTACCCGCACAAGATACTCACCGGCCGCCGGGAACAGATGCCGACCGTGCGGCAGTGGGGCGGGGTCGCACCCTTTCCCAAGCGGGACGAAAGTCCTTACGACACCTTCGGGGTAGGGCACTCCAGCACCTCGATCAGCGCCGCGCTCGGGATGGCGATTGCGGCCAAGCAGACCGGGAGCCAGCGGCGCGCGGTGGCGGTGATTGGAGATGGTGGATTGACCGCTGGCATGGCGTTCGAGGCCCTGAACCATGCGGGTGACATTGGGGCTAATCTGCTCGTCATCCTGAACGACAACAACATGTCGATCTCGCCCAACGTGGGAGCGCTTTCCAACCGCTTCGCCCAGATTCTCTCGGGCAAGCTGTATACCTCGGTCCGCGAGGGCAGCAAGAAGATCCTCTCCCAGATGCCCAGCGTCTGGGAGCTCGCCCGCCGCGCTGAAGAGCATGTGAAGGGACTGGTCGTTCCCGGGACGCTGTTCGAGGAATTCGGCTTCAACTACATCGGCCCTATCGACGGTCACGATCTCCCGACGGTTCTGCAGACCTTGCGCAACCTGCGCAAGCTGGAAGGCCCGCAGTTTCTGCACATCATCACCCGCAAGGGCAAGGGATACGCGCCGGCCGAGGCCGACCCGGTCAAGTATCACGGCGTGTCCCCGTTCGATCCGCAGGTGGGTATCGTCCCGGGCGCGAAATCCTCCAAGCCGGTCTACAGCGATATCTTTGGCGACTGGGCCTGCGACATGGCGGCTCGAGACAAACGTTTCATGGCCATCACGCCGGCCATGCGCGAAGGCTCTGGCCTGGTGCGTTTCGCGCGCGAATTCCCCGAGCAGTACATGGACGTCGCCATTGCCGAGCAGCATGCCGTGACCGTCGCGGCCGGAATGGCCTGTGATGGTCTCAAGCCGGTGGTCGCGATTTATTCCACTTTCCTCCAGCGCGCCTACGACCAGGTCATCCACGACGTTGCCCTGCAGAAGCTGCCGGTGCTCTTTGCGCTGGATCGCGCGGGCCTCGTCGGTGCCGATGGCCCCACGCATGCCGGATGCTACGACGTGACCTTCATGCGCTGCCTGCCCGACCTGGTGTTCATGGCGCCGGCAGACGAAAACGAATGCCGCCAGATGCTCTACACAGGTTACTGCCTGGATCAGCCGGCAGCCGTGCGCTATCCACGCGGTGGTGGCCCGGGTGTGGCGGTGGACAAGGAAATGCAGGCTTTGCCAGTTGGCAAGGCGGAAATCCGCCGCAAAGGGCGCTCCGTCGCGCTGCTCGCTTTCGGCTCGATGGTCCAGCCGGCCCTGGAAGTGGGCGAGGCGCTGGATGCGACAGTGGTCAACATGCGCTTCATCAAGCCGCTGGATGAGGCGCTGGTGCATGAACTTGCGCAGAGTCATGACCTGCTCGTGACACTGGATGAGAACGTCGTGGCGGGTGGCGCAGGTGGTGCGGTGACGGAGTATCTCGCCAGTCAGGGGCTTGCTCCGCGGATTCTGCATATCGGATTGCCCGACCGCGCCATCCAGCACGGTACCCGCGAGCAGATGCTGGAAGATGCCGGACTCACCGCGCCGCAGATAAGAGACACCATCCTGCCGCATCTGCCTGCAGCGGCGAACCCCACCGGCGCTGCTGCCCGCAGCGCCTGATCACGCGGAGGCCTTCAGGGCCTCCCCCTCAGTCCCGTTTCTCTCCCGCCCTGTCCGGTGTGCGGCGGGAGGATTGGCAGCCGTCGCTGCCTGACGCCCACCCACTCAGCGTGGGAGGGATTCCTTCTGCATGATCCCGTCAAACGCCGCGCACAGACGATCCAGGTCCGGTTCATTCAGATCACCCATGGTCGATATCCTGAAGATCTGTTGGGCGAGGGCGCTCTGTCCCGCATAGATGATGAAACCTTTGGCCTTGAGTTCATCATGCAAGGCGGGGTAGCTCAGACCCTGCGGCAGGTGAAAGGCATTGAGCACGCACGAGCTCTCACCCTCCTCGAGCAGCGGCGATATTCCCAGCGTGAGCAGGTGCCGTCTGACGCGGGACATGCGACTGCGATACAGGTCCCGGCGCGCTTCCCAGCCACCTTCCTCCTCCAGTTCATCGAGTGCCGCCGAGAGCGCATAAAAGGTCTGGACGGATTGCGTGAAGGGCGTGCCCTGTTGATCCTGGTTGCGCAGGTAAGCCTGAAGATCGAGATACACAGTGCGATACGCCTCTCCGGCCGTCGCCAGCGCATCACGTCGCGCAATCACGAAAGCGGTGCCGGGCACGCCATGCAGGCATTTGTTGGCGGTGGCGGCCATTGCGGTCAAGGGCCAGCCGGAGAAATCGATTTCCTCGGCACCGAAGCTGCTGACGGCATCAAGCAGCAGTCCAGCGCCGTGTGTGGCACACAGGGCGGCCAGCTGTTCCAGATCGTTCAAGCGACCGCTGGTGGTTTCATGGTGAACTACCGCTACATGCGAAAACGGGGCGGAATCTCGCAACACGGCTTCGATACGCGCCAAGTCGAGACGCGCCAACCAAGGATGCTCGACGCGCTCTGCCGCAATGCCATGCCGGCGCGCGATGTTGGAGATTCGCTCTCCGTACACACCGTTCTCGATGACGAGCAGACGCCCATCAAGCGGAACCAGCGAAGTCACCATCGCCTCAACGGCAGCAGTGCCCGAGCCTGTGAGCAGAATCGCCGCCCACTGCATTGGATCGAGTGCGTGAATCTCCAGCAGTTGGCGGCGAATCTTGTCCTGCAGCGCTGCGAATTCCGGCTCGCGATGGCAGAGATCGGGCCCGAGCATTGCCTCGCGCACGCGGGAACTCAGTGTCACGGGGCCGGGGTTCAGGAGTACGGTCTTCATGGCCCTTCTTCGCCGCGGCCGCAGTGGTGCATCAGACGATCGAGTACTTCCACGGGGGTGACCTTCGGCCGGGGAAGATCGGGGATTGTCCCGGTGCGGATTTTCAGGTGCAGGAAACCGGGCCCATTGCCCGTGTGCGCGAGGAATGCGGAGAGCGCATTCTCATCCGTGCCGCGTGCGACATGTGCGTAGCCGCAGGCACGGGCAATGCCTGCAAAATCGACGTTCCCGGCAACCGTGGACTGGGCACCCGTGGAATCGTGGGCGCCATTGTCCAGCAGGACATGCAGCAGGTTGCCGCCGCCATAAGTGCCAATGGTGGCGAGGTTGCCCATGCGCATGAGTGCTGCACCATCGCCGTCGATGATCACCACGCGCAGATCCGGTCTGTGCATCGCGAGGCCCAGACCCAGACTCGAGATGCAGCCCATGGACCCCACCATGTACAGATGATTCGGGCGATCGGCGATGGCATAGAGTTCGCGGCCGGCAAAACCGGTGCTCGCCAACAGCACGCAGCCCTGGGCCGGTGTTTCCTGTACCAGCCGCCGCAGTGCGGATTCGCGCGACAGCGGCAAGGAACCCGGGTTCTGCGCCATTTCCGTGATGTCTTGCGCGGCGCGGGGCACCGGCAGGCCCTGGGTCTTCAGTTCATGCGGGGCCACTGTCCCCTTGTGCATGATGAAGGCGTAGGGACGTCGCTCACCGTCCATGTAGCGGTTGGCGCGGGCCAGTGCAGGTTCTATCTCCTCCACCGTGCGGGGAAAGATCTCCCATGGGATGCCCATCGTGTCGAACATCTGCTCGGTGATCTGGCCCATCAACTCATGCTGGGGCTCGTCAGCCACACCTGGTGCACCGCGATGCGTGCAGATGAGGAGCATGGGGACCCGGAACACATGGGTCAGCGAGGTCAGGGGGCTGACGGCATTGCCCAGGCCCGAGTTCTGCATAATGGCGACCCCCTTGCGGCCACCAATCCATCCGCCTGCAACGGCGGCCACTGCATCTCCCTCATTGGCAGCAGAAAGATAGGTGAGGCCGGGATCATCAATCACGTAATTGATGAAGGGGGTGAGGAACGAGCAGGGCACCCCTGCGTAGAAATCGAAGCCGAGCTTGCGCGCGGCCTCCACGAATTGTGCAGCTTGCAGCATCGGGAGCGCCTCAGGTGCCGGCCGTGAAGCTGCCGGCGGATTCAAGATCCTTCAGTGAGTTCACGTCCAGCCAGTGACCATTCACATACCAGACGTGCACCGGGTGTCCACGCTCGACCAAGGCGTTCAGCAGATCGGGCAGGCCCAGTTGCGCAAAATCAGGGCGAGCTTGCAACTCGCCAAGTGTCCGTTCCAGCCATTGGCGGCCTTCGCCGCGCACGCGCACCAGCCCGATCCAGCGACCATGTGGGGGGGTATCCCCATCCGCAGCGGCAATCTTTCGCAACAGCACAGCCTGGCCCCACATCGACCGGTCGTCCGCCTGGCTGCACCAGGCGAGATCTGCGGTCTGCCGATTGTCACGCTGTTTGGAGTCGACCACGACCGTGATGGCCGCCTTGTGCCCGGTCAAATCGCGCAGGATGTAGCTGCGGAAAAGGAGATCGCCGTAGCTCAACACCATGTCGTCAGAGAATTCACCCGTCGCGCAGGCCAGTGAGGAAAGCTCGCCAGTTGACGCGTGTTCCTGATTGACCAGCAGGCGGATACCCTGCACATCGATACTTTCGGACTTGTAGCCGGCCACCACGGTGATTTCGTCGATGCCGCGTTTTTTGAACTTGTCCACCAGATGGCGCAGCAGCGGCTTGCCACCGATGGGCAGCATCACTTTGGGCCTGTCGTCCGTAAGGTTGGCAAAACCCTCGCCGCGGGTAGCGGCAAGCACGATGGCCTTGGTGTCATCGCGCAGGGAAGAGAAATATCGTTCCTCGGCGGCTTCCAGCTCGTCTGCGCCCTGTAAGCGGAAAATCTCGTCCACGGTGGCAATACGGTCTTCTATCTCGATCAAGGATTGCTCGCGATGGATTTCCGCCGCGGCTTTCTGCATGGCGGACACCGCGCTGCGAATCATGTGATTGGCCCAGATGACGAGGCTGATGTTCGCCTTGCGGAACACCTCGGTAGGCGTGCTGTAGTACTTGGTGGGGACAATCACCAAGGGCGAGCGATTGGCCCACTCGCTTGCGAATTCGAGGATCTGGTCGGGGCGGGCCAGCTTGCTGTGAATGAGGATCGCGTCCGCACCGGCCCGACGATAGGCCTCGGCGCGCCGCAGTGCCTCTGCAATATCCCAGCCGGCGATGAGCGCTTCGACCCGCGCCACGATACAGAAATCATCGTCACCCTGGCTGTCCTTGCCGGCGGCAATCTTGCCGCAGAATTCGTTGACCTCGGCCAGGGGCTGGCGCTCACCGGCGATGAAGCTGTTGGTCTTGGGAAATATCTTGTCCTCGATGCAGACACCTGCCACGCCCCGCTGTTCCAGCTTCTTCACGAGGCGGCGCATGTTGTTGAAGTTGCCGTAGCCGGTGTCGCCATCCAGCAGTATGGGAATGCGGGTCACGTCAGCCATGAACTCGCAGACTTCCACCACCTGGGTCCAGCTGGCCTCGTTGTTGTCACGCACACCGAATTGCGCGGAGATCGCAAGACCGCTGGCCCAGATACCGTGGAACCCGGCTTCTTCAACGATTCGCGCGCTGATGCCGTTGTGAGCCTCGCAGATGAATTCGAGTTCGGCGGACTGCAACATCTGCCTGAGCCGGGTGGTCCGACGGATTTGGGTGGTGGCGGAATCAGTCATTGGAGGCTTCCATGAGGGGGAGGATCCGATCCCTGGCACGGATCAGATCCTCGGGGAAATCTATCTCCAGCCACGGCAGGCGCCGGGTGAGTTCGAAACCCAGGGCATGGCTGCGGGCCAGGATGAGGTCACGCAGGACCTCTTCATAGGGTTCGTCCATGCGTCCCGCATCGATGTAGTGTTTGCAGTGCTGCATCAAGGCTTGTGCGCAAGCGGACGAGAATTTGAAAAAACCGACGGATTCACCGCAGAAATCAAAGGCAATCGAGGGGTCCGGCTTCTTGCGGAATTCGACGATCTCGCCTTCGCGCACGCAGATCTTCACGGGTTCATCGCCCGGTGTGAAATCCTCGTCGAGCAGGAAACAGTTGGCATGCGTACTGGTGACGAGACGGGTCAGCAGGGCCGGCGCATACAGCACATCGGCATCCATGAGCAGCACATCATCGCCGCAGGTCATGGCCTCGCGCACGGTCCACAGGCTGCGGACGCTGCCACGCCGGAATTCCGGGTTGAGGACACACTGCACCGGCAAGGGCGCGCCTTGGACATGGGCTTCGATTTGCGCGGCCTCGTAGCCCGTGCACAGGGTGAGGCCGGCAATTTCGATGGCGGCAAGATTGTCGAGATGCCGCTGCAGCAGCGAGCGGCCTCCAAAGGTGAGCAAAGACTTGGGCCGGTTGCCCAGATCTCCCAGCCGGTTACCTACCCCGGCAGCCAGCATGACCGCACGCATGGCTCAGCGGCCACCCGGCCGGAAAACTTGCCTGAAGCCAAAGTAGGCGATGGCATCCTTCATGTTGGAGATGAACCGCTTCACGGGGTTCATCTGCGGGCTGGTGACGTATTCCAGCGTCAGCGCGATACGGCGCTCACCCTCGGCGGAAGGCGTCACGCGGTGATAGAGCTTGTCGCCATTGAAGACCACCAGCGTGCCGGGTGCGAGGCTGATGGCCTCCTCGCGAGTCTCCCTTGACGGGTCATCCTTGTAGAGCTGGTACTCGAGCTTGCAGCTGGAGTGATCCACCAGACCCAGCAGGATGGTGTAGCGCGCACCCTTGTAATACGACGTGTCGTAGTGATACCCGATGTGGTCGCCCGCCTCGGTGTAATAGTAGAGCGCATAGGTATGGGGATCATTGCCGGGACACTCCAGCAGGCGCTGGCCGGTGAGTTCGCCGAGGAAGCCGATGAGCGCGGCAGAGCGGTACAGCTCGGGAAATGCCGGAGCGTGCGCGTCGAGATCAAAACGGCTGACGCTTCCGCCCTTCTTGTGCCGCGGCACGAAATTGCGGTGCACGCGGGATTCCAGGCCGGGCAGGGGCTCGAGCACTTTTTCCAGCCAAGCGGCAGGCAGGAAGTTCTCGATGGCGATGAATTCATTCTGGGCAAGAAAGGTCTGATGGAGTTGCGGCATGTCCAGCGCGCGAATCCGCGAGGACATCGAATTTTCAAGTTCGGAAGACATCGGGTGATTGGCTCGATAGCTGTGGCGAGTGGCCCGTGGTTCCCCGCGCCGATGATGCAGATACCCGCCCGACATGCCCTTCAATGGGACTTGCCCGGAGGGCGGGGCACACCGGGACTGGCGTCAGGGGAGGAATAGGACGGCAGGTTACAGCCGCTGCCTATTGCAGGGCAATACCGGGGTCAGGCGCGTTGCCGGAACCACTCCACGGCAGCGGCAATGGCTTCAGCACCCGGGCGCAGGCGATACCCGAGCTCGTCCACGGCCCGCTGGCTGCTGAAGTACATCCGCTTGCGGGACATGCGCAGGCCATCCACGGTGACCTGCGGTTCCGTACCGTTCGTGAGCCACGCCCAGGCTTCGGAAACCACCGCCACGGGGTAGATGAGCGTGCGGGGCAATTCGATGCGGGGTGCCGGAAATCCGCAGATGCCGGCGATGGTCCCGAGAATGTCCCGCAATGACATGTCCTCCCCGCCCAGGATGTAACGCCGGCCCACCACGCCTGCGTCGAAGGCGAGCAGGTGTCCCCGCGCCACTTCCTCCACATGGGCAATGTTGAGGCCCGTGTCCACGTAAGCCGGAATGCGTTGTGCCACGGCATCTCTGATCATGCGACCGGTGGGGGTCGGCTTGATGTCGAAGGGACCGATGGGGGTGGATGGATTGACGATGACCGCAGGCAGCCCGCGTGTGTGCACCAGTTCGTGCACCACCGCCTCTGCAATGAACTTCGAACGCTTGTAGTGACCAATCATGTCTTCCAGAGACGAGGGCGTGTCCTCATCCGCGGGAATATCGGTGCCGGTGAGTCCGAGCGTGGCAACGCTGCTGGTGTAGACAATGCGATTGATGCCCGCCGCCAGCGCGGCTTCCATCAATTGGCGGGTGCCATCCACGTTGCTGCGATACAGGTCTTGCGGGTCCCTGGCCCACAGGCGGTAGTCCGCGGCTACATGGAAGAGGCCTTCCATGCCCGCGCAGGCGGCTGCCAGGCTCTTCGGGTCGCGGAGATCGCCCTCCACCACCTGCACGGCCAGTCCTTCCAGATTGCGGCGATCGCTGCCGGGGCGGGCGAGTACGTG
>Ga0194123_10007404_pt1 | contig 10930 bp, 9 predicted proteins | sample TA2MahsurfametaG_5_FD_155479 | JGI IMG/M metagenome (GOLD analysis project Ga0194123, IMG submission 155479) | Freshwater microbial communities from Lake Tanganyika, Tanzania - TA2015023 Mahale A surface | ecosystem: Environmental > Aquatic > Freshwater > Lake | place: Tanzania: Lake Tanganyika... | reverse complement strand
GAGACCAACTCCTTATGTTGCATCCCTGCGTGTCTATGAGCCGTTAAGTAGTTTTCCTGCTGCTGATCAACTCCGCTGGTCAAGTATTCCTATCCAGAGTTATTCCGGTAGAGATGAAGAGTTAAGAGCGCTTACTCGCACAATAAGTCTAGAGCCGCCATCACTAAAAGCAGATGGGGCTCACATCATTGATCATGGCGATAAGCGCTATGTCTCACCTTGGTCTACTGCAAGAAGAAGTTGGGCAGCGCTAGAGGAGTTTAGAAGCTCTCTCCCAAGTAGCGTAATCCCTTTCTTTCTCTCTGATGAATTTGCAGAGAAACTCAATGAAGATGGAGCCCTAGTAGATCAGAGAATTCCTCATATTATTTCGGAGACTTGGATCATTCCTCCAAGATGGTTCTCACTTTTTTCTCCTGAGGAGAGACTTAGAGGAGAAAATAGCGATGGGGTATTTACTTTAATGAGAACTGATATCTCATCTGCTAAAAAAAGATGTCAACAAGCGCACAAGATTGTATATAAAGCATTTGGCTCAGGGCCAGTTGAAGATGATCTTGCACAGCTACTTAACTGGCTTAATGTTTTTCATCCAGAATCAATCCTGGAATGCGATTATGGCGGCCTTGCTGGATATATGGAGAAATCACTACAAGATCAAGGATTTGATGGCCTTGAAGCCGATACATCTATCGAAGATCTTCTTCTATCGCTTCAAGGGCTAGATCTTGGCGATGGAGCTTTGGCGGGCAAGGGCTATGAAGCACTAACTAAGAGATGGCGCAGCGTGGCAGCTTTTGAGCAGGCGATGTGAGGCCTGCTTTTGGGAATGAACATTAACTGCTAGTTTTCACCTTATATCGGGTGAAAAGGGACAAGAAGCTTTATGAGTATGTATCGTCCAGCAGAGCAAGAAGTTCTACTTACCCCAGCAGAGGTTGCCAAGTTATTTAGAGTTGATCCAAAGACGGTAACAAGATGGGCTAAAGCTGGAAAGCTAACAGCAATTAGAACGCTTGGTGGCCATCGTCGCTACAGACAATCTGAGGTGCAAAACCTCCTAAATGCAAAACCTCAAAACTAGGAGCAAAAAAGATGAGCGCATCAGATAATTCAGATGATATGAAAGCAAAGTTTCGAGAAGCTTTAGCAAAGAAAAAGAGCGGCGGTTCAAAGAAAGGCGAAGCAGCTGGAGAGAAGTCAAAGATTAGAGATGTGGATGCCCATGGCAATACCCCAAAGATGTTCCGAAGAAAATCTGGATCTGCTTAGAGCAAGATAGATAAGTACTCTCCTAGACACTTATGCGCTCTCTGTTTCTTAATGACTATCTCCTTTTAGGAGTGCTATCTGCAGTGGCTGTAATTCTTCTAACGCCCCTAATGAAATCAATTGCCATGCACTATGGCGTGGTGGATAGTCCTATCGAAAGTCACAAGACGCACAAGATTCCCGTCCCATATTTGGGTGGGGTTGCACTAGCCATTGGAGTTGTGACAGTAACTTATGTAGCGTCATTGACATCGAATTTTTCCAGAAGTACTTTTTTTCTTGCCTCAAGCGTATTAATCCCAGCATTTATTATGGGGATAGTGGGCCTAGTAGATGATGTAAGGAATTTGAGCCCCTGGTCTAGATTTATTGTCCAGAGCACCTTTGGAATTGCCATTTCAGTGACTTTGGTTGCCACCAACACTTTGGGAAGTCCTTTTGGAAATCCTTTGATAGATATACCAATAACCACTCTATGGATAGTAGGAATAACTAATTCGATTAATTTCTTTGACAACATTGACGGTGGGGCATCGGGAGCCATAGCAATAGCATCCACCTTTCTATTCATACTCTCTTGGCAAGGAGGGCAGCAGCTGATTGCTGCTCTGTCTATAGTTCTCGCTGGAGCCACAATAGGATTTGTATTGTGGAACAAGCCTCCCGCTCGTATTTATATGGGAGACGCAGGAGCTTTGTTTTTAGGTATCTTGATTTCCTCTCTTGCAATTAGATTTGACCCAAACCCAATCGATAAAATATCAAGTTTCGCGATTCCGGCGCTATTGCTTGCTATGCCAATTCTTGATACTAGCGTGGCGGTTTTATCCAGATTAAAGAGAAGAACTTCTCCCTTTCTAGGCGGTAAGGATCATCTATCGCACAGGTTAATGCGCATGGGGTTCAGCAAGAGGCAAGCTGTGTTTATGCTTTGGGGAGGAAGTATATTCTTTTCTCTAATAGCCTTAGTGATATCAAATGCGGAGTATTCATTGGAGAGATTATGTGTATATGCAGCAGCAATTGTTTGGTTAATGCTTTTGGTTCTATTCTTAAGAACCAGCGACAATTAAATCATAAGCAGGTTTTAGACAAAAATCATTACATGAGGTTTGAAAAATCAGGTAGTAATCATGTCGAAAGAATATTTCAAGCAAAGATTCGATCAATTCAGAGCTTGCCAAAATCCAAATTTCAGCATATAAAGTTTCATAGAATTCGACTCAAAGTTTTGATTAAACTTGAAGCGTCTAGTAAACTCCTGGCATAACATTATGATTAGTTCCAGTACAGTAACGGAGCGTAATGAGCAGAAATAATCTAAAAATCCAAATTGTTGGAACAGTACGTGATGTTGCAGAAATGATTTCACCTGAATTAGAAGTTGTTGAGCGCGCCTTTGAGAAGTTTGGTTTCCTCAGTATCTTTTTGGTTGAGTCAGATTCAAAAGATAAGACTTTGAAAACTCTGCAAAAGTTAAAGGAAACAAAACTAAATTTCGAATATGTCTCGCTTGGAAATCTCCAGACAGAAATACCTAATCGCTATGAGCGTATTGCATTTTGTCGAGAGCAATATTTGAACTATGTGAGAGAAAAGAGAGAAGATATTGATTATGTAGTTGTTGTCGATTTGGATGGAATGAATTTAAATCTCTCTGAAGATTCAGTAGGTAATGCCTTTTCTCAAAGCGAAAATTGGGATGCGGTCTTTGCCAATCAAAGAGGACGGTACTATGACATAGGTGCTCTACGACATAGGTATTGGTCTCCCAACGACTGCTTTTCTGTGATGCATTGGGCAAGTTCGATCACAACCAATGAAAGCGCAAGACTACTAGCTATTCAATCTAGAATGATTAAAATTGACGAAGTTGCCGGACTAATACCAGTTGAGTCTGCATATGGCGGATTAGCAATATATAGAGCAGACGCCTTTGTTCAGAGCAGCTATATCGGATTGGACGAGAACCTAAATCCTCAACTGGATTTTGTTGCCTTTAACCTAAAATTGTCAGAAAAAGGTTTTCGACTGTTCATTGATCCTCGATTAATCAATTGTGTTTTTAATAGCCATAATGCCTCAGAAAGTGCGATTTATGATCGATTGAAGAATTTAGCACGTAACCTTCCTTCGTCACAGCTTAAGCGCCAAATAAAGTGGGCTATTTTGAAATTACTCTCAAAAGTAAATTAGCAATAAACGAGGGAAATCACTATTCAATAAACTGGCTCTTGAGGTCAAGATACTGACTCAATTTTTCCTTATTGCCAACGATAACTGGATTTTGTGAATTTCCAGGAAGAAGTCTGCTTTTCAGTAAGTCAATATCCTCCTGACTGACGAGTTTTTGCACACCCTTTTCAACTGATATAGATTTTCCGGTACAAACATTTAAAATTCTATCCGACAGATTAACTTGTTGGGATAAACTCTCAATGGCAAATGCTGCTTGCTCAGGAGTCAAAAAATCACGTTCATCAGAGGAGTATTTTATTTTTAAATGTTCATCTCCGTGGATAATTCTATTCACTGCTCCGCCCAGAGTGTTGGCGTTTGTGTTTAATCCCAAAATGCTAAAAACTCTAAAAATTGCTAGTTTAGACGAACAGAGCGTAAATAAATTTAACAAAGCCACCTCTGCTTCATACTTTTGCTGAGCATACTCATTGATGGGGGAAACTAAATCAGTTTCTCGCAAAGGGTCTTTCTTGGAGGCGTATACATGGCAAGTAGAGATAAAAATAAATCGATTACAGCCATCATGAATTGCCTTTTCGGCAAGCTGTAGGGTGCCATCTACGTTTACCGCTCGCGAAATTTGGGGGCTTCTCTTAACTTCTTCAACACCAACTCGAGCAGCTAGATGAATAAGGGTGCAATTACCTAAGTCCTCCTTAAATTCACTGAATCTCAACAAATCTAAATCCAACGCTTTAACATTCCGACTTAAGTGACGGCCAATTGTTCCATCTCGACCCGTAGCTAAGAGCCTAGTCATTATTCAAATTGCAGTGCTACTGCCCTAAGACTTTTTGCTAGGTAGTGAACTTGATCATCGGCGAGATCATGATGTGCGCTGACCATGAAACAAGTTTGAGATATTTTCGAGGCTACTGGGAATTCATGGGAGTTGGGAAGATTTCTTTGAATTCTATGTATTGCAGGCTGTTCCAGAAAGTTGCCAGTCAAAATAGGGCGAGTCTCAATTTCAAGCGAATTCAGTCTTTCGAGAATTGGTTTCCGCAACAACTCAGCCTGTGGGCCAGTAATTTTGATCGCCAATAGCATCCAAGAGTGGGCAGATTCCTCATCACTTCCTGAAAGGCTACCGCCATCCATCAATTCAAATCTTGTGTCCTTCAAAAAATCACGTATTTTTACGGCAATCGACCTTCTTCTCTCAATAAAGAGATCTATGTCAGCTAGCTGCATTTTCCCAATTGCAGCTTGTATCTCCATGGGTCGAATGTTAAAACCCGCAGTAACAAAGAGAAATTTCTGATCTGTGGAAGTCGAGCCTGTATTCCAATCCCGAATATCCGTTCTGTCTCTTGACCAGCCATGTGATCGAATAGAGCGCAAGTCATCCGCAAGATCTAGGCTATCTGTTGCAACACCCCCTCCCTCCATAGTGGTGATGTGATGCGAAAAGTAAAAACTAAAACTGCTCGCCAGTCCGCTACTTCCTGCGTGAGAACCCTTTCGCCAACTACCTAAGGATTCACAAACATCATTTATCAGAGTAAGACCATTTTTACTTGCAAAGCTCTCTAACCTATCGTTATCAATTGAATATCCAAGGGGGTGTATGGGAAATATTGCCTTGATAACAGAACTAGAATCCTTGAGCCTTTCTTGCGCTTTTTTAAGGTCAAGTGCCGCGGTATCAAAGTCGACATCAACAAAAATTGGGGAAAGTCCCAACTGTACAATTGGCCAAATTGTCGTCGGCCAAGCAATCGCTGGAACCAAAACTCCATCTCCTGGAGCGAGCAATGGTTGACCTTTCGTGGGCCTTAACAACGCTTCTACCATGGCTAAATTTGCAGATGATCCAGAATTCATCATGACAAAATATTTTTTGCCTAGATAGGTTGCCATAGCAGATTCAAAAGCTTTGACTTTTTCGCCCATAGTCAATTCTCCGGACTTAAGAGTCGCTATTGCAGCTTCTATATCCACATCTCTGAGCCCAGAAGAAGCTAAAGGAATTTTCATGCCGATAAAATATCAGAATAAGTTATAATCAACTCCATAAGCTAGTGAGAATGAAAAATTAGAATTCTGCGCAGACTTTAATAAGCGACGATGATAGCGACTATCGTGATTCTTCTGGCCAGGAATTTGCCTCCATTGAATGCTCGTAATCTGCTCAATCGTTTCCTTTGAACTCCGATACCAATCTCTTTTCATGCAATAAAGGAAACATTGCAAGAATTTGTCAGATTCCAGAGTGAGTCAAATCGAAAAGAGGTCAACCTACCTGGGGGTTTAATTCAAAAGTTCATTGACTTTGGGCTTCGATCAAGTGGCTGGGGACGGGATCGAACCGTCGACCTCACGATTTTCAGTCGCACGCTCGTACCAACTGAGCTACCCAGCCGAATTGACAAATCGCGACCCAGACGGGACTTGAACCCGCGACCTCCGCCGTGACAGGGCGGCGCGCTAACCAACTGCGCTACTGGGCCAACTATTCAGATAAAGCGCAAACTTCATCTGGCGTCCCCAACGGGATTTGAACCCGTGTTACCGCCGTGAAAGGGCGATGTCCTAGGCCCCTAGACGATGGGGACTAGAGGAGGTTTAATCTTAGCCTGAAATTAGCAATGTGAATTTCTAGGTACTATAACCAAGTCGCTTAGGTGAGATAAGAGCACTTCTGAGATTTATGGGGCCTTTAGCTCAGTCGGTAGAGCAACGGACTTTTAATCCGTGGGTCGTCGGTTCAATCCCGACAGGGCCCACTCAAGAGCCTAGAGTCCCTAATGAGCTCGATATATAGTTAAGTGGTGACGGTGGCGGGCGAAAACATAATTGTCAAAACTCTAGTGTTGACCGCTTTAATCACAACAGTCGCAATTAATCCTTGGTTTGCCTATGACCCAATTAATTTGCCAAAGATGTTGACGCTCACGACTGGCGCAGCTCTATTGCTTGGGTTTGCTATCTCCAACTTCAAAAAATTACTAGGAATCAGACTTTCATTAACGGCTCCTTTGGCTTTATTAACTCTCTGTTTTATTTTTTCGTTTTTTACAAATGAAGCTTCTCGGACTGTCCAACTTTGGGGTACGTGGGGTAGGTCGACTGGATTACTCACCTATTTGTCATTTATTGTGATTATGTTAGTAGCCGCCTTGATCGCCTCTCAAAAAAACCTCAACTCAATCCGGACATGGTTTGAAAAGTTAGGTTATTTTCTTTCTTTATACACATTGCTTCAATATCTAGATTTAGATCCAATTAATTGGTCACAAAAATTAATGGTGGCGACGCTAGGAAATATAAATTTTATGTCGAGCTTCTTGGGGATGGCTGCAATTTCATACGCTTCTAGAGTTTTACTGGAGAGAGGTAAATTTACCCAGAAAAGCCATTATCTCTTTTTTATTTCCCTTAATCTATTCTTAATTTACATTTCGAAGTCAATACAAGGCCTAGGCGTGTTTCTGGCCGGCATTGCCTTCATCCTTTCCTGCATAATCCGTCGCAGGTCTAATTATCTAAAGGCGCTATTAGCTTTTGGGACCGTGATGATTCCTGGATTATTTGGCTTAGCGGGAACTGCAGGCTTGGGGCCACTCTCATTTCTTAAACAAGAGACGGTAGTTTTTCGAGTAGATTACTGGGTTGCTGGAATAAATATGGTTCGCTCAGACCCCCTAAATGGAATAGGGATCGATTCGTTTGGGGATCATTACCGCGAATTTCGAACTTTAGATGCTGTAACTAGGACAGGCCCTCAGAGAGTCACAAATACCGCACACAATGTTTTACTTGATATTTCAACAGGAGCTGGATTTATTGCTGGATTACTAATGGTTGTACTTTTACTTGGAACTGCAATAATTGCACTTAGGGGATTGCGTTTGAATCAAGCTAGTGATGATTTTTTTGCCATCGCAGCAATATATTTTGGTTTTCTAGTCTTTCTTTCAATTAGTATCAACCAGATAGGGGTAGGTGTTTGGGGATTTCTTATGATTGGATTAATACAAGGGGTAAGAGAATTTGAAAAAACACAAGACGAGACTCGAACTCTCAAAAAGTCCACTGTTCATCGCGATAGTTTTAATTCTAAGAGCAAGAGAGGTTCTGACGGAGGAATTTCCAATTCACCACTAAGATTTAATGCGATCATCGCATCGAGCATTCTTTCTTTGGCAGCATTTTTAGTCTCTGCAATTCCAAATTTAGCGGACGCTAGATTTCTTCAATCCATTAAAAGTGGCGACTTAAGTGAGGCAATTTCGCGGGTGGATAATCTTGGAACGCAGCCTTTTCATCGAGAAAGTCTTATGGTGAAGCTGAATCAAAATGGACGTTTCTTGGATAGCTATCAGATTGCTAAAGATACCGTTGAGAAGTACCCAATAAATTGGTCAGCTTGGGTTCAAATAGCTTTTAGTAACGAGGCTACGAGGCAGGAGCGGATAGAAGCTTCGAAAAAACTCTACTTGCTCGACCCCTACAACCAAGACGTGAGAGTTGAATTTGAGGCGCGTCTCCCCAAAGAGTAATTTTGTCCGAATTGTCCGAATATAGCAACATATCGAGAGCTGATTCGTAGAACTAAGTAGAGGCGGCGACGGTCGACTCTGTGATAAAACTTGGTATAGAAATAAGGGGCTCCCTCGGTGTCATTGCGTAAGAAATCTGTTTCCGCAGGTCTGAAGGTCTGGACTGTAGCGGATCTTGGTGCTTTCTACACGGAGCACCGTAGCGAGCTCATCGCCCATGCCTCGCGAATCCTAAAAGATGGAGCAAAAGCTGAAGAAGTAATTCAAGATGCCCTGATTAAGGTCATGCTCGCCGCCCCTGAGCTTGAGTCTAAGGATCACGCACTTGGCTACATGCACAGAACAATCGAAAACCTTTGCATCGATATCTTCCGCATCGAGGGTCGTCGTCCAAACCTTGTACTTCTAGATGATGCCTCGGCAGAGCTTGAATTAAAATGGGTCGATAACAAAGATCATGTCAATGTAATTGCTGCAGCAGATGATGCTGCAATTGTTAGACAAGCACTAGCCATGCTCTCACCTGCAGAGCGAGCAGCTCTTGTGATGTGGGAGATGGAAGGCAGATCAACTGCAGAAATTGCAGCAGAGCTGGGTATTAAAGAATCTACGGTTAGACATACTGTTTCAAGAGCAAGAGCATCGCTGCGCAGGGTAATGAGCGAATTAATTGTTGATAAAGAGCGCGGTTTAACTGCCCTAGATATGCTCTCAACAACCTACAAGAAAGCAGCTCAAGCAGTTAAGAAATCAAGTAAAGCTGCACTCTCTCTAATTTTAGTTTTCTTTGCCTTTCTTGGATTTAATGCAATGCCAACAGATAGTGAGCTTCCTGTTGTAACAACTCAGGAAACTATCTCTTCAAGTGAAGCTAAAAATGAAGCTGAAGCAGCATCACCTACTGTTGAAGCCTCAGCAACTCCTGTGATTACCCCAGCTGCAATTGCTAAGGCGCAAGCTGCTGTTGAAAATGCCAAGGCAAATACCTTTAGCTTTACCGGCCTTGATAAGGCTGGAATTCCAACTGGGTTTAGCGTCACTGATTCAACTGGCTCTCTAGGCTCGCTCTATAGAACTGGCCGTCAGCCAGTCCTTGCAGAGACTGAATTGATCATCTCTCAGATCGTTAAGACCGATTCTGGGGCTGCCAATATCTTCCTAAATCAGCAGCTGGTAAGTGACTCCAGAGGCTTTTCCTACCTTCCCTCCCTCTCCTATGGCAGGGATGGAGCCTGGATTCCCCTGAATACGACCCTAACCATGCTCAATTCTGAGCGTCTTCTAAGTGGCGATTACCTAGTCACAGCCATTATTAAAGTAGAATCTGAGGTTGAAAGCTCCATTGTGATCCCTGCGACCGCCTCTGGTCGGGATCTCCTTATTGCCCCAAGGCAGGTCATTACCCGCTTGGTGCTAAACCCAGGAAAGACAGAGATTTTGGCACAGGCAATCTATGTAGTTGAAAAAGGAGCTAAGTAAGTTGAGCTCTTATTTTAAGTTTCTCCGCCGCGTCCGGATACTCGGCAGAGAATGTGGTGCAGTAGCACGTGCATTGCCCCACAAGATAGGGAGAAATTCCTTATCAGCCGTGGATAAGAAAGTCTTATCAACGACAAATGAAAGGAAAGTAATGTCAAATTCGACATTCTTTAAGCGTATTGCTTTAACAGTAATTGCTGCGCTGGGCTTCGGAATGCTTTCCGTTGCTCCATCAAATGCAACTGTTACAGCTCATACGTTGACAATTGATGCAGCGGCAGATTCGATAACGTTGGGAGAGACAGCGACTGCTGTTCTGACTCACAATTTTGTCAATCTCTCAAATGTTGGCGATACTGTCACGATTCAAGGTATCGTCACATCATCAAACTCTACTTCAGCGGGAACCGTAACTCTTAGGGTCTCCGATAGTTATTCGAGCGTAGCTAATGATGCGACTTCCGCTAATTCACCACTGTATGCGAATGCAGTAGGTAATAGCGCATTCATTAATGGGTCTTATCACAATGACTCCTCCACAACTATCTTCGCCCCCTCCAACCGAAATAACGCAAGCGGAAGAGATGCTGTAGTGATTTCTGGTCAAGGTGGACTCGGTGCAAGCAAGAGCCTTGGAACACAGCTTGCTGTAGACCTTTACTATCCAACTGCAGCTGGCACATATACAGTTACGTTCTACACCATTGTTCGTTCAGATGGTGGCACTGCGACAACGACAGGTACTCCAACCGTAACCTGGACCGTAACAGTTACCGCTCCTTCCAAGACAGCAACAGCTGACTCAACAGTCACATTGCGTCAAGGTGAAGCATCAACTGGCGGTACTTACTACAACGGAACTGCAGATGGAACTGATAGCCAGACTCTGGCGGCAGCAACATCTACCAGCACCGATGTAACTGCTGAGTTCAGCCTTGTGGTAAATCAGAAGAATGGAACCTCCACCAATACTGCTCAGGAATCCTTTACGGTCACTGTTGCAGGTGAAGCCTGGATAACCACTGTGGCGGATGACCCATCTGTAACACGTATGGTCGCTGGTGATGCCATTGCTGTAAAGAGCAAAACCTTCGCAACCCCAACTGCTGGAACTCCAGTAATTGTGTATGTCTGGTCAACCGGTACTGCAGGTACTGCAACTCTGACAACCACTACATCAGGTGGCCTTGTCATTGGAACAGATACCGTCACCTTCCATGGTGATGTAACCACACTTGCTATCGGAACTGTCTACAAGAGCGTTCTTCAAGCAGGAACAGCATCAACTATCTCTGATGTCGTGACTGTTACCGCTAAGGATGCTGGTGCACGCGCAGTAACAGGTCTAACAGTAAGCATCGTTTCAAGCGATGCTACTCAGATCTCAACTGGCTCATGTAGCGATACCGCTGGTTTGTCTTCAACTACAACCC
>Ga0194123_10007401_pt1 | contig 10937 bp, 12 predicted proteins | sample TA2MahsurfametaG_5_FD_155479 | JGI IMG/M metagenome (GOLD analysis project Ga0194123, IMG submission 155479) | Freshwater microbial communities from Lake Tanganyika, Tanzania - TA2015023 Mahale A surface | ecosystem: Environmental > Aquatic > Freshwater > Lake | place: Tanzania: Lake Tanganyika... | reverse complement strand
CGGTATCGCCTGTGCGAACGCTGATCAATGGCGGCGCTATCCTGACCTTTTCGACGCATTCTGGTTTCCGCACAAGGTACGTGGAAGTACGCGCAGTCGGGGTAGCGAGAAAAAATCTAAATCGCTCAGACAACTCGTCGAGCAAATGCATGCCGATATGGAGGGGCCGCCCGGCGCTAGCCAAGCGTCAGTAGGCTTGGATTTTCAGGGTGGGCAAGGTGATGGTCTTGATAATCCCCAGGCGGCCGGCGGCGCTAGTCAGGTTGATCCGCTGCATAAAGATTTCAGGCAGTGGTTACCCGAGGATATGGATAAGCTGGAAGCGTACATCCGACCACTCGAACAGCAGCTCAGAAAAAAGCTGATTCGCAAGTGGCGTCATACGCACCAAATGCAGCGCATTGATCTTCAATCGACCATACGACAAGGGCTGTCGACCGGCGGTGAGCTACTGAAGCTCAAGTGGAAAAAGCGCGATCAGATCATGCCGCGTATCTACGTACTGATTGATGTCAGTAAGTCGATGGAGTCACACGCGCCGTTCTTTCTCAGGATTGGTCGCACCTTTGGTCAGGTACTCGGGGCGAGAGTACTGGTATTTCACACACGGATCAGTGAAATCACACCATTATTGAACCGAAACAGTGGCCGCGTTCAAGAAAAAATCAACGCAGTAACTTTCGGCTTCGGTGGCGGAACCAAAATCGCCAGTAATTTATCCAGCTTTCTGAAGGTCTTTGCCGGCCGTGCATTGGGTAGTCGGGACTTGGTGTATGTTCTCTCTGATGGCTACGATACGGATCCGCCTGAGGATACCGAGCGCGCAATCAAAGCGATCAGGCAGCGAGGCGCAAAAATACTGTGGCTTCATCCGACCTTGGAGATTCCCGGATCGGAAGCGATGCTTCGGAGCCGCTATCTGATTAATGGCTTTTTATCTGTCAATAACCTGCAGAGTTTAAACAAGCTAGTGCATTTGGGCGGATAAAAACATGGAGTGTAGGGAGAGAACATGGGATGTTTGTTAAAACAGGGCGGCGGTCTCTATGAGCGGTTGAGAGTGGGTGCAGTTGTATTGGCGGCCGGCGAGGGCGCGCGTATGGGTGGCGTCCCAAAATGCATGTTGCGTCTTCAGGGCGTACCCTTGATCAATCGTCATCTGATTGCGCTGAGCGGAGGCGGTATCGATGAGGTAGTCGTCGTCACCGGCTTTCATCATGCAGAGATCGAGCCCGCTGTTGAAGCTTTTCCTGTGACGATCGTGCGTAATCCGCAGCCAGAAGCAGGGCAGCAGTCGTCGGTTCGGCTGGGCCTGGAGGCCTTGGGAACGAGATTCGACGTCGTTCTCGTTGTGCTGGCCGACCAACCATTGCTCAGCAGCGCAGAATTTACCGAGCTGATTTCTGCTTTTAAAAAGCGCCCGGTTGGTGCGGCGATCTTATACCCGGAAGTGAACGGGCAGCGCGGTAACCCGGTGATATTCTCCGGAGAGGTGATCGCTGATCTCTTGAGCACCCAGCAAAAAATCGGGTGTCGGAAATTCATGGATGATCATCCCGAGCTGGTTCATAAATACATCACTGACAACGACCGTTTCATCATTGATGTTGATACGCCCGAGGACCTCGCCGCCTTCGAAAAAAGAACGGGTTGGACCTTGAGCATGCCACACATGGCCAATACCTGATGCAAGCGCTATGGCCCGTGCCGATAGGTGCACAGCGCTGCCCCGAGGCTGATGATATTAATCCAGTACTGATTCGTGCATTCACGGCGATGCGCGCAGTCGAGCCCGAGCGTGGCTCAGCAAATTTCTATGCCAGTGCCGATGATCTGATTAGCCGAATGCGTCTGCCGGAATTTGATGTCCTGCTGAAGTTTATTGCTGGTGCTGTGCAAAATCTCGCTAAGCAATCAAACGCCCAGGTATGGCCGCCGGGGAAACTCATGATGGATCTGCAGTTTGTCGGCTGCTGGTTTCAGGTACAAAACGGTCACGCATTCCATGACGTACATACGCACGGTAACTGTTCGTGGTCTGGAGTGTATTACGTGCAGATTGACCCGAGCGAGCAGCGCCGAGGGCACCCCTCATTGGGCGAGGTGAATGGTGTTACGCGCTTCTACGGACCTTATACGCAGTATCAGGCGGGTGCCTATATGGATATGGGAAACGCCTATTTGCAAAGCAACCATATCGATATTCAGCCAGAAGCCGGTATGCTGATTATTTTCCCTTCCTACTTGCCACACAAGGCAATGGCCTACCAAGGTGATAAAGACCGCATCATCATCTCATTCAATGTCCAGATCAACGCGCGTTCCGGTAACCAGATACATGGGTATTCGCCGGTGTAGACAGCAGAGGATCCGGAGCGTAGCAGTACGCGAAGTCAATCTGGAGAAGCATTTGGCGATGCTCTGGCAAGTGTTTGAAGGTGTTTTAGATCAGATGCAGTCTGCGGGAACAGTCACACAGGCTAAGGTTTTCTCCAAACTCGCTGATGAAATGAGTTCAAGAACCACGCCTGTGTTTGATCACGTCGTTGTGGACGAGGCGCAGGACATAAGTGTTTCACAGTTGCGGTTCCTGGCCGCAACCGCGGGTGACAGGCCGAACGGATTGTTCTTTGCCGGTGACCTGGGGCAACGCATCTTTCAAACGCCGTTCTCCTGGAAGTCAGTCGGCGTCGATGTTCGCGGTCGGTCCAGAAACTTGTCCGTCAATTACCGCACGTCCCATCAAATCCGTATGCAGGCAGACCGTTTACTCGGCCCCGAGGTGGCGGATGTTGACGGCAACGTAGAAAATCGTAAAGGCACTGTTTCTGTGTTCAATGGCCCAGCCCCTGCGGTGCAGGGCTACAAGTCGGAGGATGTCGAGATCGTAGCAGTGGGTGACTGGGTAAAGTTGAGGCGCTCAGAGGGCGTGCTGCCAAATGAGATCGCCATCTTTGTACGTTCGCAGGAACAAATTGATCGCGCGGTTGCTGCGTGTGAGCATGCCGAGGCGGCGTTCACTGTATTGGATGAAAAGGTGGCGACAGCTCCCAATACTGTATCTATTTCAAACATGCATCTTGCCAAGGGCTTGGAGTTCCGGCTGTCGCTGTCATGGCATGCAACGACGACGTGTTACCGCTTCAAGAGCGTATTGAATCTATCACTGACAACGCTGACCTGGAGGAGGTTTACAACACCGAACGACATCTCCTTTACGTGGCTTGCACTCGGGCCCGGGACCAACTGTTAGTAACTGGCGTGATGCCAACTTCAGAGTTCTTAAAAGATTTTGACAAAAATTATATGTATCGTTGATTCAAACCAACTCAACTACGGCTCTCAATTGAGAGGGATTGGTGTAGAGGTAAGCGGCAGTAGTGCTGATGCTGCGGTGACCTGCCAGCGCTTTTAGCAAATGGATTGCTGTACCTTGATTAGCTAATCGCGTTAGAAATGATCTCCTGCCGCTGTGGCTGCTGGCGCCTTCAATGCCAGCTGCGCGATAGAGTAGGGCAAAGGTCTGCGCCAAGCTGTTGGCACTGAATCCTGATCTGATGCTTTTTTGACTGGCAAAGAATGGATAGCTGCGATCGACGCATCTTGCTTGATCAGCGTAGGCTTGGAGTACAGCTTTTAGTTTTGCGTTGATGAACACGGTACGAGCGTGTCGTCCCTTGGTCATGTCAGGTAAGAGTCGGATTTCATCTTTGATTCGCCCATCAGTATTAGTCACGTCGCTCCAGCGCAGCACAGCGACTTCACCCACACGCAAACCCGCCCAGTGCGTTAGCAAAAGCATGGCACGATTGCGGTGCGCGTGTCTGCCGTGTTCGATATGCGCTAAAACTCGAGCCAATTCCGGTTCATCCAGGGTGCGTGCTTGTGCCATGAAGCCTCCAGTGATCTGCTGTTTACAGCCATTATTTTGTTGTCAGATATTTAGCTGGACAACCGGAATGTGGCCAAAATTACTGAATCAACAACCAGCATCAGCACAGTCGCATGCTGATTGTGGATAGTGCAGTGGTTAACATTTTGGCATGAATTTCACCGCCAAAAATCAATGAGTTAACCCAGAAAACTATGAAAAGTACAATTTTCATAGATTTTCGGTTGCTGGTTTCGCAATGGCTGTGGATAACTCGCAGCGAGCGCAAATCCAGCCCTACAAGCGTTTTTTCATGGGTCCAGCACCCAGCACCAGCGCGGGCGGGTAAAAACGCGCTGTAGGGCTTTTTAGCGCGTGGACTTTTTGAGCTCAGCCCAGATTTTTCACCCAGCACTGAGTTATGGGCTGCTGTTTGTGAGCAGCTCTTGGTTGCGAGTCCAACAACCCAAGCGGACGCGATTAATAACCCATCGACCCGACGGGTTGCCGGGTTATCGGTTGTCCATTATTCAGTCTGAACAAATACTAATTTCCAGAACGTTAACTTGGGAGTTGGTATGGAACACAGAGGCAGTAGCGCATTGCTGGCAGAGCTGGCGCAGTTCTGTGGCACACAGACCTACACGCGCATCACGCGCAGACACGTATTGACCGATGGTGCACGTTATCTCGCTGATCAAGCTGAGTGCTATTGGCTGATGGACGCTGTGGCCAGTCATTTGGATGAGATCGGTACGCAGGACTGGTTTGTGTTGATTAGGCTCGAATTACAGGGCACCACAGCCACATTGATCTACGAAGACGGTAATGGCCGTGAACATGCCAGGCAAGCCATACCGTACACGGATTTTCCGCTTGACGAGATCAGGCTCTACGCCTGTTGGGATACAGAGCACTGGGTGATCATGCTGCCCGCCGAGTATTGACGAAGTAAGGAATGTAAAAGCTTTCACTGCAAAGTACTGGAGCAGTTATCTACGCAGGGTGTGGTCTTGCAGGCATGACGATCATTTGAATAGGGGCCAAGCTCCACACCAAGCCTTGCCGTATTGCTCTAATACCGTGTGATCAGCACGACCCGAAAACTGATGGGCTCGATCGGGTGGAAGACTCGATATGGGCCTGGAGCTCCAAGACCGCCTGCGCCTCCTTGAAAGCTGTATGCATCAACCGCATAATCAATCGCCGAATGCTTGCTATTCAGCAGATTGAAACCAATCAACTCAATCCGAGTATCGTTATTGATGCGGTAGCCGAGCCGGCCATTCAAAGTGGTGGTGCTATTTGACCGTAGTGCGTTATCTCCGGTGAGCGGGCGCGGACCGAAATGCCGAAGTTGCAGCGAGCCGCTGTAGGCGCCGCCATCATCCACGACCGCAGCGACCGACGCTACGCCCTCGACCGCGCCTGGGATGTAATCACCTTCCGGATCAGGATCTCGGAATCTCGCGCGTGCAAGTGCGTAGTCAGCGTCAATCGTGAGCCATCGATTGGCCTTGAAATAATTATTGAACTCAAAGCCGGTTCGGCGGCTGCGTCGCCCGGAGTCCTCGGTACGCCCAGCGTCACCGATATAGACGATCTCCGATGCATTATCGAGTTGAAATACCGCTAAGGTGGTTTGCAGACCGTCGATGATCTCGGTACGAACCCCGACTTCCTGACCAAAGGTCCGCACCAGGCCATTCGCCCGCGTGCCGCTACCAATTGTCACGCCGCGCGCATCGTTGGAGTGGTAGCCATTACCCACACTGTAGTAGTACTCGGTTTTCCTCCAAGGGCCGAACACCAGGTTCAGCTTGGGGCTGGTGATGAAGTCGTTGACTGTGGCGGTGTTGTTATCGCTCAGAGAGCTAAACAGGCCCTTGTTTGCGAACCGAAAGTAATCGCCGCGCAGCCCAGCGACCGTGCGAAACCAGTCATTCCAGTGCACATGGTTCTCGGCATAGATACCGACGCTGCTCTGGGCGATGCGGTCGCGACGACATTGCTCCAGATAGCAGTCGCTATCGGGATTTCTCTGTCCTTGCCGTGAACTCAGCAGCCCATTGTTGATCTGATCATGCTGAATCTGCACACCCAGGGTATTCGCCGCCTCTTTACCCAAGCCTGACATATTGAATGTTCTGGAAGCGTTAATGCCCGAGGTCACTCGACTATCGCGCTGATTAAATTGACTATCGGCACCGTATTCGAAGTTCGAATAAAGGTCGAGGTAGTTATTAATGACATAGGCTTGCACCAAGGTGCTACCTGCCTCATCGGCCTCACGCCACTCGCCGGACAAACTATAGCGGTGAGCCCATGCGCCGGAGGAGGGATCCATCGCACCCCAGCGAGAGATTAAGCCTTGCTTATACTCATTCCACGGAATCTGGTCAGTTGAATTCCAACGACCGGAATACGCCATCGCGGTGAGGTTGAATCCATTTGATTGGCTGCCCTGTGAATATCGCAGCAAACCATTCACTTTGTTGTAATTGTCGGGGTTATCCCAAGGGCCATCGTAGTGCGATAACTCGAGCGCGTATAACAGATTGCCATCGTTGAATTTAGGGGCATTTGCGAGCAAGGTCCGATAGAAGCCGTTTTGCCCCAAGCCAAAACTGGCGAGGCCACGATCGATTTTGTCCGTGTAATAGATATTCGCCGATCCCGCATTCGCAAAATCGCCATCGGCTGCGTAGTAGGGGCCTTTTCGGTAATGAATGGATGAGATCAGCTCCGGTATCAGCGGGTTCAGATCAGCCCAGCCTTGGCCATGGGCGTGGCTGCGCTGATTGATCGGCATGCCATCGAGCGACATTTTGAAATCGATGCCATGATCGAGATTGAAGCCGCGCAAGAAATACTGATTAGCCTTACCGTCACCACTGTGCTGACTGACAATCAGCCCGGGAACCACCTCGAGGACCTCACCCGTCCGAGCGACGACCCGATTACGTACCTGAAATTGCCCCGCCACCCCCTCACTCGCCGTGTCTGCGACACCCACTAGGCTATAGCGTGAGGCTGACACTTCTACCTCGGGCAGGGTGCGTACATCGTCAGCACTGGCCTTGACTGCGTTCATCATCAACAATACGGCTCCCACGAGAGGCATCATGGCTATTTGATTACGGTCAGGGTATCTGTTCATTTCGGTAAGAAGATTTAGAGATATTTCATATCTATATGATACCGACCGTTCTCGTCATATACAAGCGAATCATGTCGCGCGCCGAGAAACATATCCATTTTTCAAGATAAAATAACCATAATCGCAACTAATATGTTTGAATTGGAATGATTTATATAGATCCTTGCGATCCTCAAATTTAAGAAGTAAACTGAAATTGTCTTATCGAACTTTTTCTCCGAGTCTGATCGATATGACTTGTACTTTGGGAGTGAGCACGGCCGGACGGGTGGTTCGGCCGTGTGTTTTTTGACTTGAATGGTGAGGGTTACTATGGATCTAGCAAAGATTATTGTTGGGGTTTGGGCCGGCCTATCAGCGGGCATAGCTTCGGCACACGGATTAACGCCTATCCACCATCTTGATGAGGTAGCTATGCCTGCAATGGTAGTCATTGCTGCTGTTGCTTTGGTCAAGTCATTGAGCAAAGTGACACAGCTAGTGAGAGTTCGGATACCGCGTGTCCCGACGGCTTGATTGAATAGCGGGCTCGCGTCGGGCGGCTAGATTTTTTGAGTTGGCTTCTCGCGTAGCGTACCTCGGGATAACCCACTCCCTTGATTGGGGTTGCTAGCTCACAGGGTCAATTCTTGGGCTTGAGATGGTGGTGTGTGTGCGCCAGACGGTAGCCGTGGGTGTGCTTTGTAGTTTGTATCTCCGCCGAGATGAGATTGACCGAACCGTGCCTGACCCCGGACATGGCCGTTAGATGGCTCGCAAAGTGTGAGACCTGCTCTGTTTTTCCCTTCAAAAACACGGCTTCCAGACAATTGTCGTGGTCTAGGTGGACGTGCGTGTTGGAAATAACCAAGTCGTGATGGTCATGATGCGCATGCGTTATGCGGTCTGCCATCAATTTTTCATGATGGTCGTACACGTAGCTGACCACCGCCACTGAGTGTTTGGCAGCGTTTGACGATTGACGGGAGCGCTCAAGGGCTTGACGGATTAAGTCTCTGACCGCTTCTGATCGGTTGACATAACCTGTACGAGTGATCAGCGTATCAAATTCTGATGCCAGTTCATCGTCTAGCGATATGGTGAATCTTTCCAATTTAAACCTCCGTACGAACCCGCCGTCTATGGCTGCGAGTGGGTGTCGACAATATCGTATTCTCAAATGAGCTTATCTTGCTTATTTTACTCGCCGAGTGTTGCCCACGTCAGGACCTGAATAGATCCGCTAAACCGATCAAAGGTATGTGATGGATCGCCACATTCGATAATTCTGGAATTTAGATTAGTGCTTATGTTCGCCTGCACTGGTCAATGCTTTTACTGGAAGATTCAGCTCTTGGGTAAACTTCTTCCCTTTTGCATCTTGAAACGTCAGCGTGACAGACACGTTGCTATTTACCGCCAATGGCGCTTTCAAATCCGTCAACATAATATGATAGCCGCCAGGCTTGAGCTCGACAGTCTTCCCGATTGGGAGGTCAAGCCCATTAGTCAACGGGGTCATTTTCACGACGTCGTTGTCCATCTTCATTTCATGTATTTCGACAATACCAGCGGCAGAACTGCTTCCCGCTACTAGCTTTGCAGACTCCTTGGCGGTGAGCCTCATAAAGGCGCCGGTTGCATGTTGACCTTGAACAGTTGCACGTACCCAGCCATCGGAAACCGTGACAGTTTGGGCTAATGTCGAGTGACTGAAAAACACCGCCGTTAGAAAAAAATAGTTTAGTTTCATCGCATGCTCCTTGGCTAATAATCAACGAGTTTGTCTCAGCAGAATCTGAATGTCGTGCGCCAGACTGGCTGCATCCATTCCATATTTAGCATAAAGCCGTAAGTGGCCGCGTGCATCATAGATGTACGTTCCAGCTGAGTGATCCATCGTGTAAGACGTACGCGACTTACCATCAACTTTCTTAAAGTAAATTTTAAAGTCATCCGTAATTTCTTTGAGTTGGGCCTGTGTGGGTATCAATCCAATAAATGAAATATCAAAAACTCCCATATATGCCCTGAGAACATCCGGCGTATCTCGGTCCGGATCCACAGTGACGAACAAGCCTTGTATCCGCTCTCCTTGCACACCAAGCAGTTGCTTTACCTTCACCAGCTCGCTCAACGAGGTTGGGCATACGTCGGGACAATGGGTATAGCCAAAAAAAGAACAACTACCTTGCCCTCGAAGTCCCTCAAGCGACGGGGCACACCGTTCTGATCACGGATATTGAAGTCCTTACCGTAGATCGCCCCGGTAATGTCAATTGAGTTAAATTCAGTAGCGTTATCGCTGCAACTGGAGACGGCAATTGAAGATATAAGGAGTAGTGCAGTTAGCGGAGTACGCAGGACTTTCTCAGCAACATTAGCTGCGAAGCGGAGCAATAAAGTTTTACTCACGATGGTGGCACCCCAGGAGCCGGCGATAAAATTGTGACTTCTGCTCACGAATTTCTTGGATCTAGATTTCTGCGTAGTTGATCAAAGAGCACTTCACGGTCTCTTGCGTTTAGCCATTCGGCAAATTCGATCGTTTGCGTTCGCGTATGAACTGTCAGCGTTGCATTAGGTAGTGCTTTCTTATCTAGTGCGAAGTAACCTTTATTTAACCTATATTCGCTCAAGACGCCGCTACGCTCTTGGCGAACAATCCAATGCTGATCATACAATTCTAGTTCGTCAAAATCACATATGCTTCTTGCATGAATTACAAACGCAGTAACAACTATACCAATTTCGAGAAGCGCAAACGGCAAGACGAGATAAGCACCCAGCAGTAAAAAAAAAGTACCGATAATTAACGATGTGCTGACGATTATACTAATCGCGATCATCATCTCATGGGGTGCGAGCGAGCAGTTTTTCTTTAGCTTTATTCTCATGATTAGGGACCTAGCTGCCTGGAATCTTCCCACTCAAAATTTAGAGATAGAATTTCACCGCACCTGAGATGTTTAAGGCTATGAACAAAAAAATTTCGTTTGGTAGGTTACGATATTGTTCGTTCTAATCATTAACCGAACTTATTTCCAGTAGACGTAATAAGATGTGAAAACATCCACATCAAAAGTGCCAAAGTTGCACCAATGTTAAAGTGCATCAGCATTCTCAATATCTTCATCACGAATTTCATAACCTGTATCTCGCCCAATTTTTCCTCCCAAAGCGCCTCAAAAAGAATGCCTCAACTTTATTTTGCAGTATGAAGCGCGAGGGACATAAACAGTTACCCGAAAATTTACATACAATACACCACCTCGCCGCATCTGTAAAAAATGCTGGGCGTGGAGTCACCGGTGCTTGACTGAAGCTGCAGCAGGTGAAAACACTGCAGCTTCACTGCGGTTGCTTAATGTGATCCGTGATGATTTTGTTCGCCCAGCTGGAAAGAATCAAATTGCTGGCGCTTGCTCACCGGTAGTTGATTCTCTATTTTCTTGAGATCCGCAACTAATTTGTGGGCCTGCTGATGACTTAAGCCCACTTTTTCAAGTGCGGTCTTCTGCAACAAGTCTTTACCACCACAGACCACAATTTCCCATGTCGTCCCGGCTTTTTTCAAGAGCGCTCTTCCACCTTTGGATTGCTGGGTCCACGACGCCAAACTATATTCAGATGAAGCTGTCAGCGCATCCACGGAAAGTGGTGCATCCGCTTTGTCGAACATTGATTTCATCGTTTTAGTCATGGCAACACTATCGTTCCCATTGGCAGAAGCGTAATTACAAACTAACCAGAGCGCTGTGGCTACCTTGAGAGATAAAACAAAAGACTTCATGATCGTCCTTAGCGTGTATGTTCACCCGGCATAATCTCGAGCACCGGCGCTGGGTATTCGAGTCGTTTGCCTGATCCATCAGGTAATTGACTCCAATCCATCCGACCCTTCTCACACATCTGCGTGATGGGAAT
>Ga0194123_10007398_pt1 | contig 10941 bp, 7 predicted proteins | sample TA2MahsurfametaG_5_FD_155479 | JGI IMG/M metagenome (GOLD analysis project Ga0194123, IMG submission 155479) | Freshwater microbial communities from Lake Tanganyika, Tanzania - TA2015023 Mahale A surface | ecosystem: Environmental > Aquatic > Freshwater > Lake | place: Tanzania: Lake Tanganyika... | reverse complement strand
TGTTTGCCTGAAGCCAGGGCCTGCTGCACCAAGGCCGCGTGACTGTCGTGGCGGGTGGCGATCACCACGACGTTGCAGCTGGGTTCAGCCAGTAGGGAGGGCACATCAGTGCTGGCCTGGCGGAAGCCGAACTTCAGGCCTACGTGCACCGGGCCGATACCGCTGGAGGCGGCCAGGGTGTGGAAGCGAGCACCGGCCTTGGCAAAGGCCGGGATCAGCATGCGGCTGGAATAGTTGCCTGCGCCGATGACCCCGAGTAGCGGCTGGCCGATGCGAATGGTTGCGGCAGCAGCCGGATCCGCTGGGAGGGCGATGGTGCGCTGCTGGGGATCGGCGGTGGCGGGGTATTGGAGCAGGATGCCAAGGGAGGGCTCGGAGCTGCTGAGCAGCTCGTAGGCCGCGGCGGCCTGCTCGATCGGAAAGCGGTGGGAGATCAACAGCTCGGTGCGCAGGCTGCCTGTTGACAGGGTGTGGAGCACGGCCTGGAAGTTGCGCTGCTCGGTCCAGCGCACAAAGCCAATGGGATAGTCGTGACCCTGTTGCTCGTAGGCCGGGTCGTAGCGACCGGGGCCGTAGGAGCAACTCACCTGGAAGGAAAGCTCCTTTTTGTAGAAGAGGTCGCGGCGCAGCTCCAAGCCGGTGACGCCCACCAACACGATTCGGCCACGCTGGCGGCAGGCCTGGGCCGCAACGTGCACAGGCTCACTGGAGGAGGTGGCAGCGGTGATCAACACACCATCCACACCGCTGCCGCTGTTTTGCTCCAGACACCAAGCCACCGGATCAACGCCGGCGCCAAGCTGGAGAGCGGAGATGCCCAACGATTTAGCTAGTGCACACTTGGAGGGATCGGGATCGAGGCCCAGCACGGAACAACCCTGCGCGGCCAGGAGCTGGCATGTGAGCAAGCCGATCAAACCCAGACCGCTCACGACAAAGGTCTCCCCGAGGGTGGGCTGGGCCAGGCGAACGCCCTGTAGGCCGATGGCGCCCAGTACCGTGAAGGCGGCGGCATCATTGCTCACACCAGTGGGAAGGGGGGCACATAGGTTTTGGGGAACGGCCACCAGCTCGGCATGGGGGCCATTTGAGGCCACCCGATCTCCAACATGGAAGCCCGAAACGCCTGCACCTACAGCCACAACAGTGCCTACGTTGCAGTAGCCAAGAGGCAGGGGCTGGTCGAACTTGCTGCTGACCACATCGAGAGTGCTTAGCAAGCCATCAGTGCGGGCTTTCTCGATCACCAGCTGCACTTTGTCGGGTTGCTGGCGCGCCTTATCGATCCAGCTGGCCTTCCCGAAATCCACCAACATGCGCTCAGTGCCAGCAGACACCAACGAACAGGCCGTTCGGATTAACAGCTGGCCGCGGGCTACGGCAGGGGAGGGCAGGTCCGGCAGGTCGATGGCCCCTGTGGCAAGAGAATGAAGAATTTGCTTCAAGATTCAGACCTAATCTAATCAGAAAAATTAAATACCGAGCGGTCAATAAAGTGCTGACACCAAATTTCAATACAAGCCAAAGAGAGCAAAGTGTAGCTAGCATCGATCTTGCCTTCAGCATTCGCTGCAATCAGGCGATGAACAGCTTGAGGGTCAAACAGACCTCGCAGTTGAATTCGTTGTGGCGAGAGAGTGTCAAACAACCAATCGCGAAGCTCAACTCGAAGCCAACGGCGTAGAGGTGCGCCAAAGCCGCTTTTTGTCCGATAAATCACATCATGAGGCAAGTAGGGCTCCATTGCCTTTTTCAAAACCCATTTACCTTCTCTGCCACGCTGCTTATAACGGGTGGGTATTCGAGCCGCAAAGTCGACAAGGTCTAAATCTAGGAAAGGAACACGAACCTCGACTCCAACAGCCATTGACATCTTGTCAGTGTAGGTAAGGTTATGGTCGGTGAGAAAAAATCGCTGTTCAAGGGCAAGCATACGCTCCAATGGTGGAGTATTCTTGGGAAGAGACTCCAGAAAGGCAAACATCGGATCCTCGGCCTCGGACGGACCCAAAGCTGCAAGAAATGCGGGGGTATAGAGAGCGCGAAGATCAGGACGCTCAATCCACCGGAAATAATGCACGAGCCGCGCGTCACCTTCCAGATGGGCACCAGAGAAAGCCTTACGAAATCGTCGAAACAGAGGATGGAAAGGCGGGAACTGAATTGCAAATTGGCGCAACTGGATCCTTAGGTGGCGTGGCATCCAGGACCAATAGCGTTCGTTACCAAGGGCTAGATGTCGTCGATAGCCAGTAAACAAGTCGTCACCACCGGCACCAGAAAGCATTACTTTGATGCCATGTTTTCTAGCCAATCGGGACATAAATAGCAGATTGAGCGGCGCAGGGTCGGCAAGTGGCTCATCCAACTGCCAGACCATTTCCTCCAAACCGGCAGCCATCAGACCGGGATCTACCTGAACCACCTCAAGTGGAACCCCCAGATAGCGCGATACACGCTTGGCATAGAGCAAATCATTGGGAAAACCCTCATCGCCAACTCGACTGACGTCAATAGTAAAACAACGTATATTAGGAATACATTCACGAGCAAAAGCAACGACACTGCTTGAGTCAAGCCCTCCCGAAAGAAAAGCGCCTACAGGCACATCTGAGATCAATTGTCGTTGTACAGCTTTACGAAGGTGATTGGCAACGCCGTTTACAGCCTGGCTTTGCGTACTTATGGAAAGGGCGGGAGGCGACAATCGGGCAACTGGTAAGTGGTACCAATTGAAATACTGTTGCACACGTCCCTGTACGACCCACATTGCCTGCCCAGGGCCAAGTTTTTTTATGATGGAAGCAGGAGTGCCTTCACCTGGGCTCCAAAGAAAACTGAGATATCTATCAAGAACTGGGGGGTCCAATTTAAGAGGCACTTGGGGCAGCGCTTTAATCTCGCTGGCAAAATATAGGCCTTTAGAATCATATTGATAATAGAGAGGCTTTACACCAAAAGCGTCACGGGCCAACAGTAAAGAATTTAGGTCTGAGTCCCAAACCGCGAGAGCAAATATACCATTGAGACGTTTCAGAATAGCGGAAAATGCATCTATAACTTGATGGCCAAAAGGTCGGTACGACAGGTAAAGATTAAGGAGGACCTCAGTGTCCGACTCACCTTTAAATGAATGGCCCTTCTGAGCAAGCAGACAACGTAACTCACGGAAATTATATATCTCACCATTAAAAGTAATGGCAACACGTCCATCTTCGCTCAACATAGGCTGATGGCCTAATGGCGTTAAATCGAGAATCGCAAGACGGGTATGTACAAGAGCAGTGCCACAAACCTTATCCATGAACACATCACCATTATCTGGGCCACGATGGCTCAAGGCGGCTTTAGCAGTTTCTGTCCAACCAGGAAAGGGGATGGAACCCGGGGGTATAGAATAACCAGCTATTCCACACATAGTTAATGTCCATCCTCACATTGCCGATATACATCGGCTAGAAAACGGAATGTCTGATCAGCACAGGCTTTCCATGAGTACTGCTGAGATAAACTATAGCTTTTATCCGCAAGGCTTGCACGCATGCCAGGATCATTAATGAGCCGAAATAGAACGTCAGCGATATCAGCAGGGTCCTCAGGATCGAAAAACAAACCAGCATCACATAGTAGCTCAATCACCGGACCAACATTAGAAGCGGCAACAGGCAAGCCAGCGCCCATTGTTTCAAGCAGTATGTTTGGCATATTTTCACAGCTCGAAGCGAAAACGCCCAGATCAGCCTGCTGATACAGCTCATGTAACTTTGTGTGAGGAACAGAACCGTGGTAACGAACCCACTCTCGAAGGGGATCAAATGATGCCATGGCACACCTAAGCCGCACTAAAGAAGGGGAATAGGCCGGACCAACCAAATCCAAAACAAGGTTCCACCCATTCTTTTTGCGTAGAAGCGCTACCGCCTCAATCAAATGCCATTGATGCTTATACTGGTCAATAATGGAAACATAGAGTATTTGGTAGGGATGTTCGGGGCCATAGCATATAATATTATGTTGAACTTTTGGATGGCAACGAAAGCGGTGGTTCAAACCGTGGGGTATGACTTGAGCCTGACCTGGCAAAGGCCTAGTAACCCCATGAACAACCCGCATTGCATGATTAGTTAGAAAAATCAATCCATCTGCCGTACTAAAGCTGCAAGATTGAGCAATACGCAATAAAATCAGTCGCAGTGCAGTGAAACTAAAGCCATATCTCGACAACTCAAACCACTGGAAAGGCAACATATTTCTGCACATAGTAACAACAGGGTGAAATTGTGCAGAATGAATACCACCTGGCGCAAAAAGAAGTTGACAACCTTCATGCCTTAGAAGAGCTGGCAACGAAAAAGCCTGCCAGTATATACGCCTAATTAAACAGTGATCGAGTGCGCTTACATATCGTTTGAATAGCCACGGTCTATCTTCAATTAGTGTCAAAGTTGAGCGGGGGCCCCAAACCACAATTTTGTCAAAACCATGAGCCAGGGGATTAGCGGAAGCAATAAGTTCACAGATATGAGTGACGCCACCGCCCATACGCAGATTCGAAGCATCAATACCCAACGTCAATCGTTGACTACACATATAGCGGGGCTTATCAAATATATTCATACAAGACGTAATGTGGTTAAACTTTTACACCTCGACCAACCAAGTGATCTATTTTGAGTACCTCTACCGAACTGAGGCCTGCGTCACCAAGCCATCTCTTGACGTCAGCCCGAGTTTGTGGGTTGTCATAAACAGGGGCAAGCCAATCAAATGTGTCAAGCAAAGCCCACTCACACAATTGGGTTTCCGAAAGAGGTAAAATACCAGTATAGTTTGCCACAGGAACAAACCGCTTTAGTGCCTTACCGACAACAGGTACGGAACCAAGAGCGTTGCTGAGAATCATAAGAGTTGGAACGCATTTTTGAAGAATAGCGAACAATAAATTTCTATTCATACGCGTAGTGAAAGGACGAAGCCAAAATTTCGGATGTAGTGGCAATTTCCACCAAACTCTCTCGTAAAAATCAACGCACGGACGACCACCATGACTCGTTAACAGAGGGGGCAGCCTGAAAAAGGCACGTTGGACATCAGGCGTATGCTGTAAAACACCAAGTGAATAGACGAAGTCAAAAATACCAGGAGCAAAAGGCAAGGAATAAATATCACATTGAACAACATGAAAGTTGGGATGTGATCTTAAATTTGCATAGCAAGCATCCACTGCATCGGAATAATCCAATGCTATAACATAAGCACCAGCGTTAAGAGCAATCTCAGCGAATCTGCCTGAGCCACATCCCACATCCAAGACCCAACGACCAGCCATCTCAGCAGGAATCCAACGGGTAGCTCTCCAAAAGCGATGGGCGCTTATCGGACGACCAGAATGAGAATCGAGTTGGGTATTAGCAAAATGATTCCATTGCAACCCAAAACTATCAGCATAATTAGAAGATGGAACGAATCGTGGTATCCCCTTATGAATTTTATAACGATACTGAAGGTCAACGGACGATAAAAAGCCCGATTCAATATCATCATCTAAAGAATGAGCATAAAACAGAGTAGGATCAGATTCAAGGAATAAATGCTGACCGGAAGCTGGGCAGCGAAGGAGAGAAATTAAAGATGTTTTCATGAAATTAAGAAGTTTGCTTAGAAGTGCACTTGAAACTCGCGTCTCCACAATTCAAACAATACCAATGAAAATAAGCGCTCACCATTGCCTAAGCCACGATCCTGACCATCAAGGAGTTGACAGACAAATGAAGTATTAAAGATGCAATGTTTATCAAGAAGAACACTCCTAAAAAGCTCTCGAAAGGGGCCCTTCTTAAGCCAGGAGTTAATGGGAATACTAAAGCCTTGCTTTCTTTCCTGATCAAATCCAGATGGCAGGATGCGGTCACACAACATTCTGAGTATAATTTTTCTTGCAGATCCCGAAGCTTTAAACGAGCTGGGAACACGAGAAAAGGCAAACTCAATAATTCTATGATCAAGGAAAGGAGATCGCATTTCCAAGGAATTCATCATGCTTGTTCGATCAACCTTAACGAGAATATCTTCAACAAGATAATTACAGAAATCCATACGAGTTGCACGATCAACAAGATCCATTGATGATGGAATACGACTCTGAAAAATCTGCTCGGCAGATCCGAGCATAGTGCAAAGCGCAGGCAGAAGCTTAGAGCGTGCTGTTTGATCGAAATAAGATGCTGCGATAGGCAGTCCACGCTTAAAGTCACAATCGATAGCCTGAAACCAAGTTCTACCTTTGAATCCGACAGGCAAAATGGAAGAAGCAATGGAAGCAATTGTACTTCTTAAAATCTTTGGCAACCATTCGGATCTCTTTTGCAAAGCCAGCAGCCTAGTATAGTGACCATAACCACCAAACAATTCATCGCCACCATCTCCACCTAAAGCTACAGTAGAATATTTTCTAACCAGGCTTGAAACAAGCCAGCAAGGTATCATAGATGAGTCAACAAGAGGTTCATCGAACTGACGCGCCAGTGAAGGCATTAATTCTGCTATACTTGGCTCAGCAACAAGAACTTCATGGTCAGTGTCGAAGTAGTCTGCAATTAATTTTGCATGCTTTGTTTCATCGAGCTTGCCATGTCCCGGAAAAGCAATACTGAAAGTGCGAATCTTACTCGCATGCCGTACTGCCATTGCAGTAATTAGGCTAGAGTCAATACCGCCACTAAGAAGAACACTAACAGGAACATCTGCAACCAATTGCTTACCGACTGAATCCTCAAGCAACAGCTCTAACTCGTCTAGCAACTCAATTGGGCTTGAAGGAGTTAGCGTGCTGGGTGACGGAATCTGCCAATAGCGCCATATATTAAGAGCATTCTTACGTAGATCAAAGATCATTGCATGGGCTGCTGGGAGTTTATTAAAGCCACCAAGGATACAGCCACCGCCAGGTATGTATCCCATAGTCAAGTAACAGTCCAAAGCGGAAAGGTCGATACGTCTAGGCAGCTTAGGATTGCTCATTAAGGCTTTTAACTCTGAGGCAATATAAATAGTGTCGCTATCATAGCGAAAGAATAAAGGCTTCTCACCGGCGCGATCACGTGCTGCAAAAATACAATCTTTTTCTGAATCATATAGAACAAAGGCAAACATTCCATTTAGACGGGCTAAACAGTTGACGCCCCAAGCACCATAAGCGGCAAGTAAGATCTCAGTATCTGTATTTGATCTAAATTTATATCCATGACTAGACAGTTGATCACGAAGTTCGCTGTAATTATAAATTTCACCATTGTATGCAATGGACAAGCCGAGATCCTTCATGTGCATGGGCTGATGCCCTGCAGAAGACAAATCAAGAATGGAAAGCCGGCGATGAGCTAGTCCAACCTTGCCGCAAGATGACCACCAGAGACCGGAGTCGTCTGGCCCACGGTGCTCTAGTGTCTTAGAGGAATTTATTAGCCAGCTGCGCTCAGCCTGTGGCTGTATAGAAGCAACCGCAACTAGTCCACACATAGACAACTCTCACTTACAAAGGAAGATTTAACGTTTTCAGGTACTGCAACACAGTTCCATGCATTTGACAGGTTACAGTCTAGAGAGGCATCTGCCCTAAGTCGATAGATTGAATAAGAACCGCCCAATAGAGCCTGAACATCATCGACGTGAAAACAACTTTTAGTTATTGTATTATATTCGAAGATAATTAAAGGCATAAATATTGAATTAAGCGGCTTGCTCCTTGAATTACATTGAGCTCATACCCTTTTACATCAATCATCTATACTATTGGCGTATCCTTGATATACTGAGATTCAAGATCTAATTCATCAAGAGACATCTGTCTTGTGACGACACCAGATTTTGAGGTGTAGACAGAAGCGCCTTGAGGATCTAATCCAGAATCATAAAGAAGAAAATCCGACTTATCACCAACCAAGGCATTAATAACAGTATAGTTAGTTCTATCATTGGCATGCATTGTATTATGAATGGCATTGACACATCCCGGGGATGGCTCGAGAGCTATACAATGAATTGAAGAACGCCTTGTCATATCTAAAAGAAATATGCCGATATTAGCACCCACCTCTAAAAATATTGAAGGTTCTTTTATATAGGTGTAGAGTTGATCAAGAAATGCATGGGTTTCCGGTTCGTGGTAAGTGTTTACAATGTGAAGCCAATAAGAAGAAGCTACAGTTGGCTCAAAATATAGATTTTGGCCGCGGAAATCAAACAAGAAAGAAGATTTACAGCGACGCAAGAGATACCCAAGACCGGGAACCTGAATGCCCGCAAGTTTACGAAGCACTATATATAAGTGCATATAACTGGGCAAGTCGAAAAAAGAATCTACTCATTGGGATAAATTAGTTTGTTACAGACAAAAGGTTTGAGGCTGATGATAGAGGCGTGATACGATTAGACAGATTAGATGAAGCACAAGCCATTCTATATAAGTCAGAGTCTGGTGTATCAATTATTATTTTCATCTTTTGCGCAAGGCTTAGGGGGTCCCCATGTCGGAAAGAGTAGCCGTTCATGCCTTCAATAAGAAAAACAGAGGCGGAACCAACAGTATCTGACAGCAGGAGAGGAGTACCAATTGAAGATAGCTCATGAACAACAACTCCCCAGGGTTCAATGATGCTAGGCAAGACAAAACAGCCAACATTTTGTACGGCTTGAAAAAGCTCAGTTGGCTGGCAAAACTCTTTTACTATGACTCCATTGATTCCATTAAGGGAGGGTTTCAGAGAGCCATTTCCGATTATGACTAGATCCCAGTCTTTCCTTTGAGCTTTTAACAGTTGCCAAGCTTTTAGGAGAATATCGATGCCTTTAATAGGCTCTAGTCGACCAACAAAAAGGAAAACATGAGGATATTGCGAAGACTTGGTATTCAAGCATGAATTACGGGAAGAATTAAAAGTAGCCAAATCTGCACTATACAAATCAAAAATAATATTATTTTTTTTAAATCCTAATATCCGTGCATATTCGTATTGATATGGCCCAGGAACCCAAACATGTGAATAAAAAAGAGAAAAGAATCTGATTATTCCAAGAGTACAAGCTATGTACTGCTTTAGAGAGGCATGCCATTGGCCATCCAAGGCTAAGACGACCTTTTGATGTTTTACTTTCAAATATTGTGCTACAAAAAGGTATCCCCTATCAGTCCAACCTGATACAACTGTAATGTCAGGTCGCAGCTCTGAAGCCAAACACCTCATACCTTTGGCAGTCATTTGAGATCGCGAATAGAACCTTACGCCCGAAATGGAGTCGGGCTTGAAAGGTGTTATCTTTCTGTGATCCCAATGAATTACATGAACCTCGTGCCCCAAATGAGATAGTGCTTGCATAGTGGCAAGGGTATATCCCATCACCTCTTCGTACAGGTACAATATTTTCATGCTAGCAAATAAAAGTTGGGCAAAAAAGGCACAAGCTACAAATGAAGAGCACAACTATGTATACAACCAAGCATACGCTAATTGACAGGAAACATGAGTCAAGAAAAGTTTCGTGGAAGGATTTATAAGATTAGGCCTAAAGGTAATTTTTTAAGTCATCAATTAGCGATGACCTGTTTGAAAAATTGAATATGCATTTGAGCGGACAGCAAACCAGTATTAAATCCGAAGGAACTAGATGGTGATTCTAAATCAGCAGATGATCGTGATTTGTAATTTATGCAATAAAGCTTTTCAATTGCTTTTGCAGTTTCAAAAATAGAAAGAGGATTAACAAAGTGTACGTTAGGTAAATATTGGAATTCAAGATGTGGCGGGATATCAGAGAGTATTAGAGGTTTGCCAAGTGCGGCAGCTTCAAGCACCGAATTTGGCTCGCCTTCAATAAGGCTAAGAGATACAAATCCAAGTGCACCCTTAATCAAGGACCAAGCATCACTGCGATACCCGAGGAAAGAGACATTTGAAGTTAGTTGCAATGAATTTGAAGATTGCATTAGAAAATCACGCTCGGGACCGATACCCGCAATTAATAGTGGTATACTTATTTGGTTATTCCTGAGAAAACTCAAAGCCTTGAGTAAAGTAATAATATTTTTATTTGAATCTAGTCTGGAAACAGCAATCAGGTGTCCGCAGCTCAAAGATGAAGGCTGTACGCTATCTAGGAGTTCAGCCGGAACAATATTTCGAATTTTGCATATTGCGAGATTTGGGCACTTTGCGGACCAGTACATATGGCCTGAATTTGAGTTTGTGATTATACCTGAAGACATCGAAACAACAATGCCACGAATACTGGAATAAATTTTAGACTCAAGCAGGAAGGGGTTGGTTCGTTCAGCATGAATACATGGCAACCGCAATACTTTAGCGGCAATTCCACCAATTATATCAAACGGATGCTGCCACAGGAACACGAGATTCGGATTAATCGCTCGAAAAGTCTTGATAAGGCGGAAAAGTAGCCCAATTTTGAATTTGGTGGGGGGCAGCAATATGATATTAGCTCCACAAGATTGTAACCTAGGATAGTTTGGGCCTTTTGATAAAAGAATGACATAAACCTCTAGCGATAACCTTGAGAAGGCTTCAACTAAGTAGGCAACCTGCCTCTCCGCACCACCGGGGCCCATGCTAGCAATACATATAATGATCTTCATAATACCTAATGAAAATTGCCGAGGAATTAATTAATAACGGGGATATTTATTAAGCCTGTTCGCTTAGACTGCGGCAATGGTAATTACCTGATGTCTCCGCTCCGGGGTGGCGATGGTGGTGTTTACCTTAGCCTTAAACGCCTGGAATTGAAAAGGTAGGGAGGCTGGCTGACCGACACAAGTGCGAGAGCCGTTGCGACAGAACGGGTCTCAGATGATTGGGTGGGCAGGGAGCCATGAGAGGTTGGGGTTTTCACACCAATCCTATCGCCCGTGGATTCTCGAGCCCGGCT
>Ga0194123_10007392_pt1 | contig 10949 bp, 6 predicted proteins | sample TA2MahsurfametaG_5_FD_155479 | JGI IMG/M metagenome (GOLD analysis project Ga0194123, IMG submission 155479) | Freshwater microbial communities from Lake Tanganyika, Tanzania - TA2015023 Mahale A surface | ecosystem: Environmental > Aquatic > Freshwater > Lake | place: Tanzania: Lake Tanganyika... | reverse complement strand
CGGGCAACACCATGAGGATTTCCACCCTCAGCACCCCTGCTTCAAATGCCCCAGGCACGGCTGGCGACTTTAGATTTGGAACAGATGGCGCAACAAGCTACCTGTATGTCTGCGTTTCAACCAACAATTGGCGTCGCGTTGCACTTTCGACCTACTAACCCTCAACACAAAATCACATGCTCACCAAAGAAACAACCATCGAAACAATCTCAGTCAAACCGTGGGGCGGCGTTGAAGTTGTCCAACGAACGTGCATCAAGGACGCAGGAGTTCAGATTGCTTGCACGGAAAGCAACAGATCAATCAACCCTGGCGATGATTTCAGTAGCGAGGACGCAAGAGTCCAAGCAGTCTGCGCTGTGGCTCACACGCCAGAGGTTGTGTCAACATATCAGGCACAGTTGGCTGCCGCAAACCAACAGGTGTAATCCATGACAAAACTCGAAGCGGTCAATGCCGTGCTTCGTAGGCTCGGATTGCCGCCAGTAACCGCTCTTGACACGGGCGGTATCTCAACACAGGCTCATGCCGAGCGATACTTCGATGATGCCGACCGTGCGTGCCAAGCGCGAGGGTGGCATTTCAATACTCGCCGCAAGGTCACGCTGACGAGAAATGTCAACAACAAGATTGCCGTACCAGCCAACACCTACCGCATAGATACCGATGATATTGATGCCGGAAAGGACATCACGGTGGTCGGCGGGTTCTTGTACGACATTGAGACAAACACTGATGTTTTTACTCAGGACATCGTGGTGACCTATGTGGCGCAAACAAGCGTCACAGACTTGCCGCAAACTTTTGTGGACTACATCATCACAGAAGCGGCGTACCAGATGAACCGCACGCACAAGAAGGATCAATCCATCGACGGGATGCTCCGTGATGAAGCAGGCCGTCGATACGCAGAGTGCAGACGCGAGGACGATTCCCGCGCCGATGTCAACGTACTTAACACAGGCGAAATGAACCAGTTTCGTGGACGCCCGCGACTGCGGGACAGGAGCTTCTAAATGCCAGCAATTACCAAACTTGACGCCGTCAACCAATGTCTTGCGGCCATCAACGAATATCGAATCGCTGCACTTGACACAGGCGGCACAAGCATCGGAGCCGAAGCGGAGCGATATGTTGATGACAGCACGCGGTACTTTTGCGCCCAAGGGTTCCCTTGCAATACCCTGCGATCCAAGGCACACACACCCGATGCTTCGTCGTTTGAAATTGAGCTCGGATCATCAGTTCTTCGTGTGCGATCCGCTGGACCAGATCAACACCGAAATCTTGTTATGCGAGGCACAAAGGTGTTTGACGCAGACAAGGGGCAGCTTTCGATGGGTGGCGCAAGCGATGTCTATCTCGATGTCGCCGTACTACTAAGCTTTGAAGATCTCGACCCTATGCTCCGCGAGCAGGTCGCTCAACACGCCGCACAGCGGTTCGGTCGCAGACTCGTTGGCTCTCAGATGTCAGATGCGTTCCTGTCGCAAGAGCTCGCCATCACCGACGCTATGCAGCCGCGCGACCCGACATTTGGATCTCGGCCACTCTTTGCCCAGGCAGCTTCTCAACCGCAGCAGCAGCAATAAATGGCAACGACTGACTTCCGCCAGCGAATTGGATCGCTGCACAACGGCATCTCAACGCAAAGCGCAAGCAGTCGGTTCCCGTCACAGGTTGAGGACGCAGAGAATGCGCTGTTCAGCGTCACCAACGGCGTGTCAACTCGCGCAGGATCAAGACACCACGCATCGTTTGCTGGCAACAGCTTTAGTCAGGGGTACTTGCGGGCGCACCGAATTGTCCGTGACAGCGCGGAACGCTACATGGTTGTCTACGGAAGAGATAACAACGCAACTTTTTTGCGGATCATTGATTTGTCGAATCCTCGCAACAGGACGCAGTATGTCGTCGGACCTGCGAGCGGTACGTTCACGCTCACTTTTGGTGGCGAAACAACAACTCTCATTGCATTCGACGCTGCGGCAGTTGCTGTGCGGACGGCGCTTGCGACGCTCACTACAGTTGGGAGCACCGACTATGTGGGGGTTACGCGCACGGGAAGCGGCCCGTACACCTACACAATCACGTTTGCAGACTTCCTTGCCACTCAAACCCTGATGACGGCATCAGGGGGCGCGACTGTTACAGGGACTGTCATCACGCCAACAATAAGTGCAGGTGCTAAGACATACCTCGACGCAAACTCGCCAACAGCAGACGATCTACGACTTCTGACGATTGTGGACACCACAATTATCTGCAACACAAAGGTCACAACTGATACGGGTACGCATGACTTATTCTCAACCCCCGACACCAAGATTCTGGAAACCACGTTTCCAGTGCTTATGCGTCGCACATCTTTAACGCCTCCAACTTTTTCCGTTACCCAAGTTGTTCAAGCAACGGAACTCAAGAGAGCAAACACGGACACGACAGACTGGAAAGCTCCGCTTCCGTTCCGTGACCATTACACGATCTCTGACATGGCATACCACAGAGGCAGACTATGCCTTGCCATGAACGATTATGTGGTCACAAGTCAGCCAGGAGATTTGTTCAACTTCTTTCCGTACAGCAGCACGACATTTGCCATCAATGCAGCAGACCCAATTGTTGTACAGATCGGCGCAAATCAAGTCAGCTTTATTGACTTCATGGTCCCGTTCCGAAAGAGTCTACTGATTCTGACACGGGCTGGATCGCAGTTTGAACTTGGCGGCGACGAGATATTCACGGGAACCAACGCAACTTTCGTCCCAAGCACGAACTACAGCACGCAGAAGGTAAGACCACTGCCGCTCAGTAGCGTCATCTACATGGCTGGTACGCAGGAGCAGTCAAGCACTCTCTACGAATACGTCTACGATGACATTCAGGTCAGCAACCGGGCAAACAACATTACCAATCATGTTTCGGGTCTTTTGCCAAAGACGCTCCGCACAATTACCGGGAGCGACAACAGCGACACCATTGTCGTTGTGCCAAACCCGACCGTCATTGACACATCTACAACAGTCGAAAGTTTCGGCAAGGGATTCACGGGATATTGGTCTGATCCAACGATCTGGCTTGGCGGTATTTGCCCGGTCATCGGACAGTCCGTTGTAACAATCAAGAATGGCGATACTGTTATCTTTGACAACCATCCAAACTCGGACGGATCATTGTATGTCTACCGCTCCATGAGGGCGCAGGACAAGATCATTCAGTCTGCGTGGAGTCAATACACGTTTGGAAACGACATCATCAATGACGCATTATGTATTGATGACACCATGTTTATTCTGCGTAAGGTTTCTGGCGCAACGCCAACAATGGCGATTGATTCCATGTCGCTTGCTATTGACCCCGTTGCCCCGCCATCGTTCCCAGAATTGCCACGGCTCGACCACCGCCACCTAGTAAACAAAGGAACCTACGCTAGTGTCAGTGGAATAGCAACGATGCAGTGGACGCTGCCATACTCGGACACTGAACTCGACAAGGCAGTAGCAGTGTATTTGGATGGAGATACGTTGGTGTACAGGGAGTATGACGTGACTGTCAGCAGCACAACGGCAAGTGCGCCAAGTGATGATGATTTATCTGCCAAGCTGGTTGTTCTTGGTCGCTCAGTGCCGTTCAGACTTGAGTTGACACGGCTTTACCAAGTCGATGGCAACGGCAACCCCATCATTGAAGGCGAACTCGAAGTCAATAAAGTTGTTGTCGATCACGCCAAGAGTGGTCCGTATGTCGTAACCGCCGAAAGCAGCGGCCGGCAACCTCGCAGCAACTCGTTCACCCCGCCCGATGATTTCATTGACAATCAAGGACGGTTCAGCGCATGGTGCATAGGACGATCAAACGACCTGACTATCGGCATTCGCAATGTTGACTCGCGCCCATGCGTTCTGACCGGAATTGAATACTACGGAAGGCACACCTCTATGCTTCATGGGAGACAGGGCTAGTGGGACCGTTACTCGGTATTGGTCTTGGCGTTGGCGCAGCCACAAGCGTCTTGCAGGGCTTCCTCGGATTCAGCGCCCAACGCAAGCAGAACCAAGCGGCGCAACAGGCCCTCGCCAACCTCAACATGCAGGAGGACTTTTACAACACGTCCTACCAGCAGCGCCTTGGACTGCTCCGCGAAAGCCAGATGTTCAACATGGAGGGTCTGCTTGCAAGCATCCCGCAGGCGCGCCGCTCGCAGCGCCAGGAGTACGAGCAGGCGTCTGGAACTGCTCGCGCTGCGATGGCGGAAAGCGGAGCCACGCTTACTGGCTCAAAGGCCGCCCTCATGCGCTCAATTGACATTCAGGGCGCACTCAACCGCAGAACGCTCGAGGACAACATCCGCCGCTCACTTGTGCAAGACAATCTCAACTACCGAAGCGCACTGTTTGGGGCTGGACAGTCTTACGCAGCACAGCAGTTCCAAATCACAAACACTCGGGGCGGCCTGCAAAGCCAACAGAACAGCGAAGGACTTGCGCTCGCGTCGGGCGCACTTGGCGGGTTCGGAACAGGACTCCAGATCGTCGGCGGCATCTACGGACTTACACGACCATGAGTTCATTTGAGGCACAGGCAGCGTTACTTGGCCAGGCATCAGGCTCGCGTAGACCTGGAGCACTCAATCCAAACCCGCAGCAGGCAGTTATTCCAGTAGCGCAACTGACCGCACCGCCGGTTGGAGCGATTGCGCCGTTCGTTGCGCCAACTCTGGACACTCGAGCTGCCAGCGACCTTGAACTTGCCATGCAAGTTGTTTCACAGGTCGGCACGACCTTTCAGCAAGCGGGACAACTCGGTCGCATGGACTATGCAGAGCGTGAGCGTGCAGATATGCGACAGGCAGCCATGTTCCTGATCGACGATTCGGCTGCGTTCCAACAAAGACTGATGAAGGGCGAGGAGCGGGATGCGCTCGACTCAATGGGGGCAGACGAGTACGCCGCAGCTGGCACGGGCGCTCGAACGGGGCAGTTCTCAACACAAGAGGTCAACGATCTCTACAACCAACGTATCGCGCAGATGCGATCCAACGCATGGCTTGATCGCGCCACGGAGCGCCAAAAACAAAACATCAACACATTCATCGCAGGCTTGCAGGCGCAGATATCTGACCCACAAATCGTTGCACCTGACCTACAAAGCATCATTTTTGATGCAGGCAAACTCAATCTCGATCCGCAACAGGTCAATGCGATGCTTCTAAAGATGACCGATGTTGCAGCCGAGAATGGCGACCAGCAATCGTTCGACAGACTGCGTTATATGGTGCAGGACACCGTTGAATGGCAGGTTGCAGGCCCAGAAACAACGCGCAAGCTTCAGAGGTCTATTTTCGCTCAAGGACAGCAGCGCCAACAGGTATTTAAACAAGGGCTGATTGCCGTGATTGATGGACCAGGCACGATGACTGAAAAGGCGGCAAGGGTCAGCGATCTTTCATTCCAGACATCAAAGGGCAAGGCAGAGGAGATTGCTTTCACCATGCAGGGCATTGACAACCTTGCAGAGAGCGCCACAACACTTGCACAACTTCAGCAAATTGAAACAGAGATTGGCAGATATGTTGATCCGAGCACGCAGGAGCGGATACGCGGCATCATCTCCAAGCACGGCGGTCAGGTTGCGAAGCGACAACTTGGTGATATTGCAGTTGTCGCAAACCTTTCGAGCCCCGAATTCGCTGCCGACTACCGCAACACACGCGAGCAAGCGATCACCCTGGGTATCAGCGCGCTTGACCTGAACCAAGCTGACAAACTGTATGTGAACTCCATGCAGCAATCGCGCATGACTCTTGCTATGGCTGCTGTTCACGCAATCGGCGACCCGACCGCAGTGATGGAAGAACTTGAAAGTTTGGCGTTGACATACGACCCAACAAAGCCTGAGTGGGAGCAGGTCGATTCCAGCATCTCGCCCCAAGAACTGAGCGATCTCTTTAAAGCGATTGGAGATGGCGGCGAACGCCTAAAGACGCAAAGAGAACTGCAAGACTATCTCTCTCGGAAAATCTCGATTTCGCCGCAATCTGACAAGCACAAGGACATGATGGCTGCCTACGGCGCACTCGACAACAACGGCGATCTGCGACCCATGCAGGCAACGCAATATGTGCTTCTCGGGCAAGCACTGCCTGGCTACATGGTAGATCGAATACTCGATGGCCTGAGACAACCAGAATCACAGCTGTTCGACACATCGGTCGAAACACTTGCGCGTCTTGCACCGATCCTTGTGGACAGACCTGATTTGGTCAAAAACATCGGGCCGACAGCCAACGACCCAAATGGCAACGGCACAACTATTGCGCTGTTCCAACATGTTTTGCCTGCACTCGCAAAAATTGCTAGAAACACTGCGCATGACGGCTCCCTGTCACCCGAACAGCTGACTAGCGCAATCGACTTCGTTGAATTACGAATGGAAGCATTCATACCACGATCACTTCCGCTCAACGAGCAAGCCATCACCAATGCGTTTGCTTTGGCTAACATCGAATCTGTTGGCGGTCATTCCGTGAGGCCGCCGCAGAGCACCCGACCCGCGTTCCGCGAGATTGAGTCTGCCATATTCACTACCATTGCAGAACGCTTATCGTCAGAGGGCTTACCACAGGATTATGTCGCAGCGCAAACGACTGAACTCACGCGCAGCTACCTGCACTCACTCAGCAACATACACGGGGGAGCTTCAGTCCCAAGTACTTACGAAGATGACATCGTGGCACATGCAACAGAATGGGCAAACACACACACCGTTTTGAAGGATGGCGAACGAACGATTAGCGTGTGGTCAAAGGCATCTGCTGCATGGGGCGATGAGGCGCAGGCCGAACTCGACAGGATTATGGAGAACAGCACTGTGGAGTTAGTCATACCGACCGACGTTCCCGGTGAATACAACGTCTTGACCACAAAAGGATTCGAGCGCATTGTTATCCCGCAGCCGAAGCCCATGACCCGCGCAGAGCAAATCCAAGACTCCATTGAACGGTTCCGTAAGCGCGCGAAGGAAGCCTACCGAACGCCACAATCAATCACAGAAGCCATCTCGCCAGACTTGCCGGGCGCAAGTGCGCGCGTGAAGGCGCAATACTGATGAGCATCTACATCAACCCGGCTATCCAGCTCTACGGTGGCAGAGCGGGAATGAATCCGCAAACAGAGGAGGGGGTCATACCTCTGTTTGGCACTGGTACGCCAGTCACTGAACCTGATTCCGAGGGGCCAAACTTTTTTGACGCGCTCGCGGCATCGTTCAACATGAACCCTACGCAGCGACTCTTGCGCGACCCGATTGCAAAGGCATTTGAAGTATTACTGATTAAGCAAAGCCAGCGCCTCCGAAACGCCGACAACACTGCATTTGATTTTGAGCGAGAGCTTAGATCTACAGAAGGAATGGCTCCTGGTCGAACGGAGCTTGCCATCGACATCGCCAATCGCGGATACTTTGATGGAATTGATACTCGGTCTGAGTTCTACAGCATCCTGAGTGACGCGGCAGCTGCTCAAGACGATGTTCAGACAATTGACGCTTACGCGCAAAAGACCCTTATGGGATCGCTTGCCACTGGGTTTCTCGCCGGCATGGTTGACCCCATCTATGTTGCGCCTGGACTTGTGGGTGGTCAAGCAATTCGTGCTGGCATGGCTGGCGGACAGGTGCTGCGCGCGCTTGCCGTGAGCGGTGGTGCAAACGCTGCTGGCGTACTCGCAGGCAAGAAGATCATTGACGCGAACACCTACGACATCACCAACCAAGATGGGTGGCAAGACGAGTTCGTTGCGCTTGGCATGGGCGGTGGACTCGGCATCGTCGTGCCAGCGGGCATATTTGCAGCAAAGGCAGGACTTGCACGCAGCGTGCTTGCACTGCAAAGCCCAAATCTGACATGGCGAGGCACGAACTCACAGACAAACGCCAAGCTGTTGGGATGGGCTACGAATTGGGGTGGCAGACAACACCTCAAGCACATGATGGATCAAGTCGCAGAGGCAGAGATACCAAGTGTTCGCATGGTTTCGGCAGGCGAAACTGCCGCTGGATCACTTGCACAGGCAACCAATCTAGACGCGCCATTCTTGCCAATGCGGTCCGAAATTGAACGGCAGAAGAATCTGCTGCGACGATTGCTCGAGGAGTCCGACCCCAAGAACGGCGACAACGCCGTGTTCCACGACAATCTGTTCGTGTCGGTCATCAAAGATGCAGACGATGACGAGCTCAATAAACTTGTCGATCAGGTCAAGCGTCGATACAAATCAAGGCGCGAGAAACTGACTGGCATCATTGAAGCAGACGAAAGCGGCGAGATTGTTGCACAGCAGGGACAGCAGACCGAGCGGGCTATCGCAAGCGTCATTGACGAAGGCGTTGGCAAACTCAAGCCACAGTTTGTTGAGCACCCAGGCCAAGTTCAATACGACCGACTCAAACTGCTGACGCGGGTGTTCCAACGAAATCGAGCACTTCAGGTACTGGAGTCTAGTGACTTGGGTCGCCTGTTTGGATCAATTGCTGATATCAGTGATCGTCTGCCGACCGGTAGCACACCATCAACCAGACTCAGACGAGCCGTAACGGTGATGTCTGATATGTCGCGCACGCTCTCTGCGAGCCATGTGGAGTTCACCGCAGGCGAAGCCGCAGGCGCAGCTGCCAACAAGATGAGTGCGGAGGCGTACCGAGACTTCCTTGCGGGCAAACTGGTGACGCTCCATAACGAGATGCTCGCCATCGAAAAGACAGTTCCGAGACAACAGCGTGAAGCGATCAGACGCGAAGCGGTTGAGTTTCTGTATGACACAATGAACGAGGGCAGCATGGAGGGTCCGAGCCGCAACTACTCGCCCGAGGCACAGAAGTACGCGGGTGCTTTGCGACAGTATTTCGGCGAGATGTACGACGAACTCGTTGACGCTGGACTTTTGCAGGACATCATTCGTGAGAGCGGCACGGTTGCGCCAGTGGCAACAGCTGCACTAGAAGACGCGATTGAGACGAGGGTACAAGCTAATGGTATCGCAACTCTGAAATATCGACGTGCGTGGCACAAAGCAACGACTGGAAGACCGATTACTGTTACTGCATGGCACGCGCCCGCAGGATCTTGGGAGGCGCAACTTACGGATTATGCACGCGAACGCATGGGCCGCAACACAGCACTAGGCGACGGTTGGTATGGGGCAAGAGATCGAGACATCGCAGAAACTTTTGGCACGCCCGAAGGATTCAATGTCACGCTTAACAATCCCTTTGTGTTTAGCGAGTCGTCACAAAGGTTCGTGTTGTATTTGACAAACGAGAAACTACAGAGTATTCGAGCCGCTGGACACGATGGAATAATCGTGAAGGGCGTAGACACGGGGCTTGTTAGCCAAGATCGCTCACATCTTCAGATCTTAGCGTTCGACCCAGAGCAGGCGGTGAAACGGGCTGAAATCATTCGTGAGAGCGGCACGGTTGCGCCAGCATCAACACGCAGTACGAAAACTATCGCCCAAACACAGACTGAGCAGCGGGTTGCGCCGTACATGCCGCGTGTCTACGACTCTGACGCAATGCTCAGGAACCCCGAGGGCGCGAAAGCGGCAGTCATCGCCACCATGAAACTCAACGATGCCAACACGGGGCAGTTGAAGGGATCGGCGCTTGTTGCACTGCTTGACCCTAGAAAGAGCAGCGAATCCGTGCGCCGCGAGATCACGGCGATTGTCAACAAGGCGTTCAAAACAGACTTTGTTCACCCGATTCGTCCTGGCGAACTCGATCCGCTGCGCGTCACAGATGACATTGCCACTCTGCCGCAAGAGGGACAGCCAAAGCAGAAAACGCTCACCGCAGATCGCCTGAAATCCATGCTCAAGGATCCCGAGTACGACGAAAGACTGACGGACATTCGTTCGCTCAGTCCAGAACTTCGGGCTATCTACACGCAGGAGGCAGAAGTCATCTATCGGCGTGCGGCAGAGAACTGGTTCCGCGACATGACCGACGAAGCATCACAGATGCAACTGTACGAGTCGGTCGCCGGTGCGGGCAAGCCGACCTCGCTGATGAGCCGCAAGTTCCAGCGCATCCACCCAACGCTGCTTCCATACATGTTGCTCGACCCCGTGCAGCTGACAAGGCGCTACAACGCACAGGTCGCTGGCCACATCGCTATCGCACGCATGATGCGCGAGTACCCCGAAGTTTACGGCGCACTCCGCACCCTCGGAGAGCAACCAGGCACACGACGCGAAGCAGTTACGGGCGTCAATAGCCTGCTCTCATGGCTTGTAGACGCAGAGAACTCGCTCGTCACACTTGAAACCGACCTCAATCGACAAGGCATAGGTTCTGCCAAGTCCAATCGCCTAGCCGCAGCAACATTCAAGCGTGAAATCACAGACACTCGAGCCATCGTCAAGCGATTGATCGGCCAGACCATGTACGACTCTGGCGGTCGCCCAAGCGAGGGCAGCATGTGGTTTTCAAGACAAGTGTCTCGATCTTCGCTTGTTGTGAATGGTGGCATGATGGGCGTCTCAAACCTCGGAGACACGGTTTCAATGTCGGTTTTCACAATTCTGAATCCCATCAAAGGCTTGCCGCTGCTGATTGAGTCGGTGACCTCTGCGCCACTGTTTCGGAATCTAAACAAGTCGCAGAGTCGGCGGATGCTCGAACTCATGCACATGGGATCGCAGATGACCAGACTGACGCGCGAAGATACCGACTACATCCTGAATCAACGAGGCTTCGGTGGAAGCGAATTTGCGCGGAACGTCACGGGGCAAGTTGATAGGGCTACAGAAGGCGGCGCAAGATTTTTCAGCGATGTCATTGGCTTAAACATGGTCAACGATTGGACGCGACGATGGGCAACGCTTATTGACATGCAGGAAACGATTGATGCTGCGCGAAAACTTGCGCTAGGCAAGACCCTCAAGCCA
>Ga0194123_10007390_pt1 | contig 10954 bp, 10 predicted proteins | sample TA2MahsurfametaG_5_FD_155479 | JGI IMG/M metagenome (GOLD analysis project Ga0194123, IMG submission 155479) | Freshwater microbial communities from Lake Tanganyika, Tanzania - TA2015023 Mahale A surface | ecosystem: Environmental > Aquatic > Freshwater > Lake | place: Tanzania: Lake Tanganyika... | reverse complement strand
GTGATGGGCCCCCAGCACGCCAACCGCCTCGATGTGTTGCTGGCTCAGGTGGAGCAGGGCCAGCAAGTGGTGGCCACCGAAGAGCACCACATCCTCGAAGACATCACCACCGCCCGCCGCGACAGCAAGATCTGCGGTTGGGTGAATGTGATCTACGGCTGCAACGAGCGCTGCACCTACTGCGTGGTGCCGTCGGTGCGCGGCAAGGAGCAATCCCGTCTGCCGGAGGCGATCAAGCTCGAGATGGAAGGCCTGGCCGCCCAGGGCTTCAAGGAGATCACCCTGCTGGGCCAGAACATCGATGCCTATGGCCGCGATCTGCCCGGCATCACGCCGGAGGGTCGCCGCCAGCACACCCTCACCGACCTGCTGCAGTTTGTGCACGACGTGGAGGGGCTCGAGCGGATCCGTTTTGCCACCAGCCACCCGCGCTATTTCACCGAGCGGCTGATCGATGCCTGTGCCGATCTACCCAAGGTGTGCGAGCACTTCCACATCCCCTTCCAGAGCGGCGACGACGACGTGCTCAAGGCGATGGCCCGCGGCTACACCGTGGATCGCTACCGCCGCATCATCGAGCGCATCCGCGAGCGCATGCCGGACGCCTCGATCAGCGCTGATGTGATCGTGGCCTTCCCCGGTGAAACCGATGCCCAATACCGCCGCACCCTCGCTCTGATCGAGGAGATCGGCTTCGATCAGGTGAACACCGCCGCCTACTCGCCCCGCCCCAACACTCCCGCCGCCGATTGGCCCAACCAGCTCAGCGAGGAGGTGAAGGTGGAGCGCCTGCGCGAGATCAACGCCCTGGTGGAGCGGGTGGCGCGGGAGCGCAGCGCCCGCTACGCCGGCCGCACCGAACAGGTGCTGGTGGAGGGCATCAACCCCAAGGATCCTGAGCAGGTGATGGGCCGCACCCGCACCAACCGGCTCACCTTCTTCTCGGGCGACAACGGTCGCTGGCAGCCCGGCGATCTGGTGGATGTGCGCATTGATGAAGTGCGGGCCTTCTCCCTCAGCGGAACCGCCCAGGCGTAGCCCTGGTCAGCGCCGAGATCGCTGATACGTTTGGCCTCTCGATTCACGCGCCCATGACCAGCGAACCCATGCAACTCGGCCTGGTGTTCGGCGGTGTCTCGGGTGAGCATGCGGTGTCGATCCGTTCGGCCAACACGGTGGCGGCGGCTCTGCGCCGCGGCGCCAACGCAGAGCGCTACCGGCTGAGCTGCTTCTACATCGATCAATGGGGCCATTGGTGGCCGCCGGCGGTGGCCGATGCCGTGCTGGCCAAGGGCACGCCCGCCAGCCGCGAGGAGCTGCCGGCCGCTCCCCTGCGGCCCGGCTTTCAGGGCTTCCCCGAAGCTGCGCTCGACATGCAGGTGTGGGTGCCGGTGCTGCATGGCCCCAACGGCGAAGACGGCACGATTCAGGGCCTGTTCAGCCTGATGCAGGTGCCTTTCGTGGGATCCGGCGTGCTCGGATCAGCGGTGGGCATGGACAAACAAGCGATGAAGGCCGCGTTTGCCGCGGCCGGCCTGCCCCAGGTGCCCTATGCCTGTGTGGACGCCCAGGAGCTGGAGGCCCATCCCCAGGCCCTGCTCGATCGGCTGGAGCAGCAGCTCGGCTACCCCTGCTTCATCAAACCCGCCAATCTCGGCTCTTCAGTGGGCATCAGCAAAGCCACCAATCGCAGTGAGCTGCTGGCGGGTCTGGCGCTGGCCGCCAGCCACGACCCACGCCTGGTGGTGGAGCAGGGCATCGACGCCCGCGAACTGGAATGCGCCGTACTCGGCGGCCGCAGCATGCAGGCCTCCGTGCTGGGCGAAATCTGCTTCGACGCCGATTGGTACGACTACGACACCAAATACAGCGACGGCAAAAGCCATACCGTGATCCCGGCTGAGGTGAGCAACGAGCTGAGCGAGCGCGCCCGCTGCATGGCCATCGCCGCCTGCCGGGCCGTGGCCGCCGAGGGGCTGGCCCGCGTGGATTTCTTCCTGGATCGCAGCAGCGGAGCGCTCTGGCTCAACGAGATCAACACCCTGCCGGGCTTCACCAGCCAGAGCATGTATCCGATGCTCTGGGAGGCCAGCGGGTTACCGCTTGAGGAGCTGGTGCACCAACTGGTGCAACTGGCGCAAGAATCGGGCCAACCAGCGATCGGAGGGAGGGCGGAAGCCGCATGAGTCACGGGTTGCTCTGGCTGCCACTGCTCGTGGTGTTCCCGCTGATCACAGCCCTCGGCTGGCTGGAGCGGCGGCGCCAACGGCTGTTTCGCGAGTGGGCCGAAGGAGCGGAACTCTCCAAGCTCGACGACTGCGGTGGTGCCCGCCTGATCAACGGGATCTTGAGCTGGAGCGTGTTCGAATCGGGCAAGCTCGTAGAGCAGGGCGAGTTCCAGGTGAAAACCCTCGAAAAGGTGGAACTGCTGTCCCTCGGATCCGGCGAAGCACCCCTCACCGATGAATCCCAGGGGGCGTGCCGGCTGCGGCTGATCAGCGGCAGCGAGCACAAGGATGTGCCCTTCGCCGATGCCGAACGCGCCCGCCGCTGGATCTCTGAGCTGATGGCGCGCTCGCGCTGCGAGCTGTGACCCGAACCCCCACGCGCCCCGCGATCGCGCCGGAACGGCGGCGGCAACTGCGGCAGCAACGCCGCCAGGAGCGCCTGCGGCAGCTGTGGCGCATCACGCTGTTCAGCGCAGCGGCGGCCGGCTTGGGCTGGGGGTTGCTGCGGCAGGGCTGGGTGCTGCGCACCCCCGATCAGATCGAGGTGCTGGGCAGTTCGCAGGTGAGCCGCGAACAGGTGATCCGCGAAGCCCAGCTGCGGCTCCCCCAGCCCCTGCTTGGCCTCAAACCCCAGGAACTGGCTCAGCGGCTCTCCGCCGGCCTGCCGGTGGAGCAGGTGCAGGTGAGCCGGCTGATGCTGCCGCCACGGCTGCGCATCAGCCTTGTGGAACGCGAGGCGGTGGCCCAGGCTCAGCGGCGCTCCAGCAAGGGAATCGAGCGGGGCTACGTGGATCGCCTCGGCAACTGGATGACCAGCCGCCAGCAGCGCGGCAGCGGCGCCAATCGCACCCCGCAGGTGGTGGTGATGGGCTGGCAGGAGCGGCTGCGCACGCCTCTGGCCGAGGTGCTGGCCCAGCAGGACCAGCTGGGCAGCGCTCTGCAACAGGTGCGGTTTGAAGCCAACGGCAGCCTCTGGCTGCGCACCGCTGCCCTGGGCGATGTACACCTCGGCCTCCCGGATGAACGGCTGAGCCGGCGGCTCGATGTGCTGCGCCATCTCTCCACGCACTTGCCCAAGCAGATCAAAACCCTCAAGATCCAATCGATCGATCTGAGCGATCCCGAGCAACCCGAACTTGGCCTGCCGGGTAAGGGGCGACTGAGCATCGCCGCCCTGCAGAAAGCCACGGCTCAGGCCAATCGCCCCACCCCCACCACAGGCACCCAACCACCGGCAACCAGCACACCTTCAGCTGACTAGACGACGTGCAAACGGTGACAGCCCATTGCTGAAGCTGTTGCTACCGGCAAAGGTGTGATGATTCCTGCGGCTGATCGAACAGATCAACGACATAATGCTGCGCAGCACCACAGGCATGGGACCTTCTATGGAGATCGCAGCTGAAGGCCTCAGTGCCAGCAGCAATGGAGCCAGCGGGATCGTGCCCAGCCAATCCGCCCGGATCGAAGTGATTGGTGTGGGAGGTGGCGGCAGCAATGCCGTGAACCGCATGATCGCCTCGGATTTGCAGGGGGTGGGCTATCGCGTGCTCAACACCGATGCCCAGGCTTTGTTGCAGTCAGCTGCCAAACAACGGGTGCAGCTCGGCCAGAAACTCACCCGCGGCCTGGGTGCCGGCGGTAACCCTGCCATCGGCCAGAAGGCTGCCGAAGAATCCCGCGCCGATCTCGCCCAAACCCTGCAAGGCACCGATCTGGTGTTCATCGCCGCCGGTATGGGCGGCGGCACCGGCACCGGCGCGGCGCCGGTGGTGGCTGAAGTGGCCAAGGAATGCGGCGCCCTCACGGTGGGCATCGTGACCAAGCCGTTTGGGTTCGAAGGCCGCCGCCGCATGCGCCAGGCCGAAGAAGGCATCGCCCGGCTCTCCGAGCATGTGGACACCTTGATCGTGATCCCCAACGACCGCCTGCGCGAGGCCATCGCCGGCGCACCGCTGCAGGATGCCTTCCGCGCCGCCGACGACGTGCTGCGCATGGGCGTGAAGGGCATCAGCGACATCATCACCAAGCCCGGCCTGGTGAACGTTGACTTCGCCGATGTGCGCTCGGTGATGACCGACGCCGGCACCGCCCTGCTCGGCCTGGGGGTGGGCTCCGGCCGCTCCCGCGCCACCGAAGCCGCTCAAGCTGCCATCAGCAGCCCCCTGCTCGAGGCCGCCCGCATCGACGGTGCGAAGGGCTGCGTGATCAACATCTCCGGCGGCAAGGACATGACCCTGGAGGACATGACCACCGCTTCGGAAGTGATCTACGACGTGGTGGATCCGGAAGCCAACATCATCGTGGGCGCCGTGGTGGATGAGCGCCTCGAAGGCGAGATCCACGTGACCGTGATCGCCACGGGCTTTGAAGGAGGCGGCAGCTACCGGCCGGAGCGCTCGATCGCCAGCTTCACCAACACCAACAACGGCACCAGCGAAGCCGATCAAAGCGGCGCTGCCATTCCCTCGTTCCTGCTCAATCGCCAGCGCGAGAGCTGAGCGGAAGGGGGTGACCCGGAGTCCACGCCTGCTCGGAGCATCCCGTGTGGCTGCTCCCTTCCGGTCCTGACCAGATTTGGGCGTCCGGGCCGCATGGGTCCGAGTCGAGCAGATGCTAGCAATGGGCCTCTGCCGTGCGGGATCCGGGGTGCGTCCAGCTGATCTGCTCACCTGCAAGCAGGAAGGGAGGCCCATCGCCGCCCTCACCGCCTGGGATGCGCTCTCGGCCGCCCTGGTGGAGCAGGCCGGCGCCGATCTGATCCTGGTGGGCGACTCCCTGGCGATGGTGGTGCTCGGTCACGCCACCACGCTGCCGGTCACGCTTGAGGAAATGATCCTGCACACCCGCGCCGTGGGGCGTGGGCTGCAGCGGCCTATCGCGCAGCAACCGCTGATCGTGACCGATCTGCCCTTTCTCAGCTACCAGTGCGGTGTTGACGCTGCGGTGGCAGCGGCTGGGCGGGTGCTCAAGGACAGCCCGGCCGCCGCGGTGAAGCTCGAGGGAGCCGAACCGGAAACCATCGCCGTGGTGGATCGCCTGGTGCGCAGCGGCATCCCGGTGATGGGCCACCTGGGCCTCACGCCGCAATCGGTGCATCAACTGGGCTACCGGCGCCAGGCCAACGATCCCCTCAGCCAGGAGCGGCTGCGCCGCAACGCCCGCGATCTGCAGGCCGCCGGCTGCTTTGCTCTGGTGCTCGAGCATGTGCCGGCTGAGCTGGCCGGGGGCTTGAGCCAGGAGCTCACGATCCCGGTGATCGGCATCGGTGCCGGCGACCAGTGCGATGGGCAGGTGCGCGTCACCGCCGATCTACTGGGCCTCACCGAACGGCAGCCACCCTTCTCTCCGCCGCTGCTGGCCGGCCGCCAGCTCTGCATCGAAGCGCTCAAGGGTTGGGTGGCGGGTCTGCAACCCCAGAGCCCTCCTCCTCCCACCACGCCAGCAGCTCCCGCAGCACCGCATTGCTGAGGGCCAGCCCCTCGGGATCACGCAGGCGCCAGCGCGGCCCCTCCTCAATGAGCAGGCCGCGCTCCACAAAAGGCTGCCAGCGGCGCCGTAACGCGTCCGGCACATCGATCCGCACCCCCTCCCGCCGCCGGAACCCCACCATCCAGCGCTCATCAAGCGGCATCCCTGACTCCGGCACCGCCAGCAAGTGCCCATCGCCGAGCCGCTGCGCCTGTTCTGCCTCCTCAAGCCAGGTGGCGTAGCCCGCGCGCGTGCGCGGCCTGGCCTCGCGCACGCCCCAGGGCGCCGCGGTGGCTCCCATGCCAAAGCCCCACCAACCGGCGCCGCTCCAGTACACGCGGTTGTGGCGGGAGGCATGGCCCGGCAGGGCGTAGTTGGAGATCTCGTAGTGGCCGTAGCCCGCAGCGCCCAGCGTGCGAGCGGTGAGCTCCATCAGATCGGCGGCCAGATCGCTCTCGGGCAGCTCGAGGGCACCGCGCTGCTCCAGGCGCTCAAACACTGTGCCCGGCTCCACGATCAGGTCGTACACCGAAAGATGCGGCGGCTTCAGGGCGATCGCCTGCTCGAGCTGCTCCTGCCAGCCGCTGAGGGTCTGGCCCGGCAGGCCCTGAATCAGATCCAGACTCCAGCTCTGGAGCCGGCCGCCGCGCTGGGCCTGCTGGAGCCAGCCGGCAGCCTCGAGCAGATCAGCGCAGCGATGGCGCCGGCCCAGGCTTTCGAGCACCGCATCGCTGAAGCTCTGCCCCCCCAGGCTCACGCGCGTGATCCCAGCCGCCAGATAGCCGGCGAGGCGCTGCTGATCAAAGCTGGCGGGATCGAGCTCCAGGCTGAGCTCCGCACCGGGAGCCAGGCCATAGCGGCAGCGCAGCGCCTCCAGCAAGGCCCGCAGCTGCTCCACGCTCAGCAACGAGGGGGTGCCGCCGCCCACATACACCGTGGAGAGCGGCGGCCCAGCGGGGGCTACGGCGATCTCGCGCTGCAGCAGCTGCAGGTAGGCGGCGATCGAGGCGCTCCCAGGCGCACCGGCCTCGGCGGAGGCCCGATCCCCGAGCGGCACCACCGGGAAATCGCAGTAAAAGCAGCGCCGGTGGCAGAAGGGAATGTGCAGATAGGCGCTGCGCGGCGGCCATCCGGGCGGCCATCCGATCGCTGCACGCCGGTTACCTCCCCGGGCCAAAGCCGCCGGGATCAGGCATGCTGCCTTGTTCAAGCCGTCGGCAGCCACAGCACCGGTCATGGTGGACACCCTCATCCTGGTGCTGTTCGTGGTGTCAGGGGCCGCCGCTGGATGGCTGGGGGTCGACCTGCTGCCCGAACAGCAGCTGATCCGCATCCAGAACCTGGAGCAGCTGAGCTGGGTCCTTGGAGCCGGAGGCGGCCTGGCAGGCCTGCTGGCGGGTGTGGTGTTCCAGCGGCTGCGCAAGCGCCTGATGGAACAGGTGCGCACCATGCCCACCGATCTGCTGGTGAGCCGCGCGGTGGGCCTGATCCTCGGCCTGCTGGTGGCCAACCTGCTGATCTCACCGATCCTGTTCCTCTCGCTCCCCTGGGAGCTGGTGCTGGTGAAGCCCCTGGCGGCGGTGGCCGCCAACGTGTTCTTCGGCGTGTCGGGCTACAACCTGGCCGAGGTGCACGGCCGCACCCTGCTGCGCCTGTTCAATCCCAACAGCACCGAAGCACTGCTGGTGGCCGATGGCGTGCTGATGCCCGCCAGCGCCAAGATTCTCGATACCAGCGTGATCATCGATGGGCGGGTGCGGGGCCTGCTCGATTCCGGCTTGCTGGAGGGCCAGGTGATCGTGGCCCAGGTGGTGATCGATGAGCTGCAGGCCCTGGCCGATTCGAGCAACAACGAAAAACGCAGCAAAGGGCGCCGCGGCCTGAAGCTGCTCAGCAGCCTGCGGGAGCGCTATGGCCGGCGCCTGGTGGTGAACACCACCCGCTACGAGGGCAATGGTGTGGACGACAAGCTGCTCAAGCTGGCGGCCGACACCGGCGGCACCCTGCTCACGGCGGATTACAACCTCACCAAGGTGGCCGAGGTGCAGACCGTGAAGGTGATGAACCTGAGCGAGCTGGTGATCGCCCTGCGGCCGGAGGTGCAACCCGGCGATGAGCTCAACCTCAAGATCGTGCGCGACGGCAAGGAAGCCAACCAGGGCGTGGGCTACCTCGACGACGGCACGATGGTGGTGGTAGATGGTGCCCACGGCCGCAGCGGCGAGCGTCTGCCGGTGGTGATCACAGGCGCCCTGCAAACCCCCACGGGCCGGATGGTGTTCGGCAAGCTCGAGGGGGCTGCTGGTGCCTCCCCAGCCAAACCACGCCCAGCTGGAAAGAAATCCGCACCACCCAAAGCCGATCCGGGCACCGCCAACCCCCGCTAGGCTCCCGGCTCAGGCCTGCCAGTGATCCGCGGATGTCGGTGTCAGCTCCTTACTACGGCGATTCCGCCGTGATGCGCACCCCGCCGCCCGATCTGCCCTCGCTGCTGCTGAAGGAACGGATCGTGTATCTGGGCCTGCCGCTGTTCAGCGACGACGATGCCAAGCGCCAGATGGGCATCGACGTGACTGAGCTGATCATTGCCCAGCTGCTCTACCTGGAGTTCGACAACCCGGAGAAACCGATCTTCTTCTACATCAACTCCACCGGCACCAGCTGGTATTCGGGTGATGCCATCGGCTTTGAAACCGAAGCCTTCGCCATTGCCGACACGATCCGCTACGTGAAGCCGCCGGTGCACACCATCTGCATCGGCCAGGCGATGGGCACCGCCGCGATGATCCTCAGCGCTGGCACCAAAGGCCACCGCGCTGCCCTGCCCCACGCCTCGATCGTGCTGCACCAACCCCGCAGCGGCGCCCGCGGCCAGGCCAGCGACATCCAGATCCGGGCCAAAGAGGTGCTGCACAACAAGCAGACCATGCTCGAAATGCTCTCGGCCAACACCGGCCGCAGCGTGGAGCAGCTGGCCAAGGACTCCGACCGCATGACCTACCTCACCGCCGATGAAGCGGTGGAGTACGGCCTGATCGATCGCGTGCTCACCAGCCAGAAGCTGCCGAGCCCGTTGCCCGCCGGCGCCGGCGTGAGCCCTGGCAATCCCGGTATCAGCTGAAACCGGCTCGGCCCCAGCTGCGGCCTAGATCTCACCCCTCACTTCAACCCACCGGCCACCCCCGCATCCGCCATGCCCATCGGCACCCCGAGCGTTCCCTACCGCCTGCCCGGCAGCCAGTACGAGCGCTGGGTTGACATCTACACGCGCCTGGGCGTGGAGCGGATCCTGTTCCTGGGCTCCGAGGTGAACGACGCCATCGCCAACAGCCTGGTGGCGCAGATGCTCTACCTCGACTCGGAGGACAACTCCAAGCCGATCTACCTCTACATCAACTCCCCGGGCGGTTCGGTGACCGCCGGCCTGGCGATCTACGACACCATCCAATACGTGAAATCGGATGTGGTGACGATCTGCGTGGGTCTGGCGGCCTCGATGGGCGCTTTCCTGCTCGGCGCCGGCACCAAAGGCAAGCGGCTGGCTCTGCCCCACAGCCGGATCATGATCCACCAGCCCCTGGGCGGCACCAGTCAGCGTCAGGCCAGCGACATCGAGATCGAAGCGCGCGAGATCCTGCGCATCAAAGACATGCTCAACAAGAGCATGTCGGACATGACTGGCCAGGAGCTCGCCAAGATCGAGAAAGACACCGACCGCGACTACTTCATGAGCGCCGCTGAGGCCGTGGAGTACGGCCTGATCGACCGCGTGATCGCCCATCCCACCGAGGCATCAGCGGCGGCGTGATGGCTGCGGCAGGCGCTTTCGTAAGCTCGACCCTTGCTCAGCGCTGAACCGAAGCCCCTGATGGCCAAGCTGTACTACGACACCGATGCCGACCTCAGCCTGCTGAACGGCAAAACGGTGGCCATCATTGGCTACGGCTCCCAAGGCCACGCCCACGCCCTCAACCTCAAGGACAGCGGCGTGAACGTGGTGGTGGGCCTCTACGAAGGCAGCCGCTCCGCCGAGAAGGCCAAGGCCGACGGCCTGGAAGTGCTCAGCGTGGCTGACGCCGCCGCCAAGGCCGACTGGATCATGGTGCTGCTGCCCGATGAAACCCAGAAGGCCGTCTACGACGCCGAGATCGCTCCTCACCTCAGCGCCGGCAAGGTGCTCAGCTTCGCCCACGGCTTCAACGTGCGCTTCGAGCTGATCAAGCCCCCCGCCGACGTGGATGTGGTGATGATCGCTCCCAAGGGCCCCGGCCACACCGTGCGCTGGGAGTACCAGAACGGCATGGGCGTGCCTGCCCTGTTCGCCATCCACCAAGACGCCACCGGCAACGCCCGCGCCCTGGCCATGGCCTATGCCAAGGGCATCGGCGGCACCCGCGCCGGCATCCTGGAAACCAACTTCAAGGAAGAAACCGAAACCGACCTCTTCGGTGAGCAAGCCGTGCTGTGCGGCGGCCTCTCCGAGCTGGTGAAGGCCGGCTTTGAAACCCTGGTGGAAGCTGGCTATCAGCCCGAGCTGGCCTACTTCGAGTGCCTGCACGAGGTGAAGCTGATCGTGGATCTGATGGTGAAGGGCGGCCTCACCGCCATGCGCGATTCGATCTCCAACACCGCTGAATACGGCGACTACGTGAGCGGCCCCCGCCTGATCACCGCCGACACCAAGGCTGAGATGAAGCGCATCCTGGCCGACATCCAGGACGGCACCTTCGCCCGCAACTTCGTGGCCGAGTGCGAGGCCGGCAAGCCTGAGATGAAGAAGATCCGCGAGCGCGACAGCCAGCACCCGATCGAGCAGGTGGGCAAGGGCCTGCGCTCGATGTTCTCCTGGCTGAAGGCCGCCTGATCCAGGCCTTGTTGCTTCCAAGCGGGGTGGATTCCTTCACGGGGATCCACCCCTTTTTGCTGGTGATCGCCGCAGCGGGACTGGATCGCCTCGTGGGTGATCCGCGCTGGTGCCTGCACCCGGTGGTGGTGATGGGCTGGTGCATCAGCCGGTTGCGCCGGCTGGCGGAGCACTGCGCCGGCGATCGGCCGCTGGCGCTGCGCCTGGCTGGTGGCGTGATCACGCTGCTGCTCGTGGGCGGCAGCGTCGGCGCGGGCTGGCTGCTGGAGCAATGGGCCCTGGGCAGAGCGCTGCCCGAGGCGAAGCCTGTGGCACTGCTGCTGCTGTTGATCGCCCTGGCCAGTGCCCTGGCGGGCCGCAGCCTGGAGCAGGCGGTGCGCGGCGTGCTGGA
>Ga0194123_10007389_pt1 | contig 10955 bp, 19 predicted proteins | sample TA2MahsurfametaG_5_FD_155479 | JGI IMG/M metagenome (GOLD analysis project Ga0194123, IMG submission 155479) | Freshwater microbial communities from Lake Tanganyika, Tanzania - TA2015023 Mahale A surface | ecosystem: Environmental > Aquatic > Freshwater > Lake | place: Tanzania: Lake Tanganyika... | reverse complement strand
GATTGTTAAGGTTGTAGATCTCTTATATTCAGTTTAAAATAACTATTATTAGATTATTATAATGAATAAAAAATATTATTTTCTTTCTGGATTACCCAGGTCTGGAAATACTCTTTTAGGATCTATCCTTAACCAAAATAAAAATATTTCTGTAACTGCAAATAGTCCAGTAGTAGAAATAATGTATAGAATAGAGACAATAAAGTACGAAGTCCCTGGAGTTTATAACTTTCCAAATATAAAATCTGTTGAGAATGTAAGTAAAACTGTTTTGGACAGATACTACTCTGATTGGAGATCAAAGTATATTATTGACAGATCTTGTTGGGGAACTCCAGATAACCTGGAAATGTTGAAAAAGTATTGTCCTAATGAAATTAAAATAATTGTCCCATTAAGAGAAGTCACAGAAGTCCTCGCATCTTTCATTAAATGGGCACAAGAAAATCCAAATAATTTTTTAGATGATTTTAAGACAGTAGAGGAAAAATGTGACTTTTTAATGAATCCACAAGGACAAATCGTTAAACAGTTATATTCTATTGACAACTTAATGAAAGAGGAAAATAAAAAATACGCGCACTTTATAAGATATGATGATTTAGTATTTGATGCAAAGCAATCTATTGAAAAAATATATGACTTTCTAAAGATTAGAAGATATAATCATTATTACGAAAACTTATCGCAACTCAGAGCAAATGGAATAGAATATTGTGATGATATTTATGGAAAAAATTTACATAATGTCAAACCTTTTAAAGTGCAGAAGACAAATTACAAACCAATAGACTATATACCCCAACACATTATAGATAAGTATTCTTGCTATAATCCAAAAAAATTAGATTTGATGGTGTAGTGGTAGTTATCTGAAAGATAAATAAATAAAAAACGCCGAGTGGTTACACGAAGATGGCAATTAAAATTAATAACGATACCGTTATTGATGATAGTAAAAATGTAAATGCTGGTATTGTAACGGCTGCTGGTGGTTTTAATCTTGGTATTTCATCAGCAGGAACTTCCATTACATCAGGTCCAGTCAAAACACTGAACTTTGTTGGAACTGGTAATACTTTTGCAGTCAGTGGCACATCGGTTAATATTAGTATTGCTAGTGGGGCACAAGCAACCATGGTCGTTGCAGTTCGAACTGGAACTGCAGTCACTTTTACAATTCCAACCACTAATATTCTAGGTGTTGTTGCAAGATCTGGCACAATCAATGTCCTCGTCTAAATAAAGGAAAAGCAAGAAAATGGCAAATAGATTTCCACTTATCGTTAATTCATCTGCTCTACAAATTCAGGAATTGGCAGCGTCTGATAATCTTGATTTGACCAGCAGTGGTATTGTGAATGCCACCAGTATTGGATCGACAAATCTCAATATAACAGGAGTAGCAACATTCAGCGGTAATGTTTCGATTGCAGGAACATTAACTTATGAGGACGTAACAAACGTAGATTCGATAGGTATCATCACCGCAAGAACTGGAGTTAGAATTGATGCTGGTGGTTTAGTTGTAACGGCTGGTGTCTCAACTTTTTCGAGTGAGCAAAGAATCTCTACCATTGCAGAAAAAATCACAAGAGTTAATGGTAATACTATAACTTTAACTTATGCTGGATCAAGTTCTAATGTAGCAATCTGCACTAATCCATCGGGTGATATTACCCTTAATGTGGTTGGTATTCCAACTATAAGTTCATTTGATAATCACGCCTTAACTTTTTCAGTTATCATTCAGCAAACAGGAACTGCAAGAACTTGTACTGCAGTTACACTAAATGGTGTCTCAAGAACAATTAAGTTTGCTGGTGGTTCACTTGCCAATGCACTTTCAGGTGTGGCGGCAACAACAGGATATACAATCCAATCATTCACTGGAATTAATACAGTTGGTTCCGCAAGCACGACAACAAACTATGAGGTATTTGGTATTGTGAGCGGAGCTTTCTACTAATATGGCACTTATTCCAATTTTATCGCGTGTGGGTTCTGGTTTTGGATTTGCTGGTGGTTCCCGTTCTGTGATTTCAGCTACTGGAGGAACAACTTATACTCCAGGAAATGGATACAAGTACCATGTCTTTACATATCCAAATTCAGATAGTTTTGTTGCAGATAGTAGTGGAACCATAGATGTTCTTATTGTTGCCGGAGGTGGTGGCGGTGGAGGAGGATATCATACTGGTGGTGGCGGTGCCGGTGGTGTAGTCTATGGACCATCTGTTGTTATAACAGCAGGAACCTATGCAATTAATGTTGGTCTTGGTGGAACTGGAAGTTCTGGTTCCACAGGCCTTAGTGGTGATGGACAACCATCATCATTTGGTGCAGTAACTGCACTTGGTGGTGGTGGTGGAGCTAGTGGACCACAACCAGGAGGGAATGATCTTGTGCTAGGAAAATCCGGCGGTTCGGCTGGTGGTAATGGATTTTATCAAACAACAGGATATAACCTTGCTTCACCACAACCAGTTCCTAGCAGTTATTTAGCTTATGGAAATCCAGGGGGGGTGTCGGCCGTAGGCGTGAGTTCGGTCACCGGCGGTGGGGGTGCTGGCGGGATTGGTGGTGTTCCACCGTTCCCAGACCTGGGCAACATCCAACTCCTGCGCAAGGGCGGGGCTGGACAACCATTCCCAGGATTTGCTGGACCACTCATACCTATTCTAGTTCCTGTTGTTCCTAGAATGGGACCAACAGGGGATTATTATGGGGGTGGTGGATCTGGCGGGAACATCTCCAGCCCGCCCGCCAACGGCGTCAATTTGCCTGGTGGTGCTGGTGGGGGAGGTGGTGGAACAACAGAAGGTGTTGATCCTGCCACTCCAGGTGAGACTGCCACAGGAGCTACTCACTTAGGTGGTGGTGGAGGAGGAAGAGGACATCCTGGCGGAGGAGACACCGCTGCTGGCGACCCTGGCGGACCTGGTGGTTCTGGTATTGTAATTATCCGATATCTGATATAAAATAACAATTATATGCTATTAATTTATAGTGAGAATTTTATCATTATCAATAACACATGATGCCTCTGCGACTATTCTTGAAAATGGTAAAGTAGTTTTCTATCTTGCATCTGAAAGAATCACAAGAAACAAACACTGCGATAGAATTGTTAATGTTTTAAAATATCTTTTTGAAGAAAAAATTACTAAGTTTGATGCTATTCTAGTCAATCTTTACAGAAGAGAAGATATAAAATTTGAACAACCACTAAAAGACTTATTTAATGAGCATTTTCAATATAAGCACATAAACTTCAACTATAAGCATCACATTTATCATGCTTATTGTGGGTTTTATAATTCAAGGTTTAAAGATGCATTATGTGTTGTTGTGGATGGTCATGGTTCGGAGGTAATTATAAATAAAGAATCTCATGTTGAAATAGAAAGTGTTTATTATGCAAATAAAAAAGAGATAAAAGAACTATCCAAAAAGTACACTATTCAAACAAAAGAAAATCAACCAGAAAGTGTTGGATATAAATTTGAAAAACTTTCTAAAAAATTAGGATTTGATTGGTATGGTGCAGGAAAAGTAATGGGTCTTGCACAATATAAAGGATATGAAGATAAATTAGATCCGAAATGGGTTTCTTTTGTAGAAGAGTGTCATCAAGTTCAACAAGAAACTCAGAATGAAGTTATTGATATAATAAGAAAACACATCAATCAAGTTGAAACCAAAAATATTGTTATTTCTGGTGGATATGGACTAAATTGTGTTGCAAACTATGAATTTCTAAAACACTTCCCAGAACATAATTTTTATATTGATCCTGTTTGTTTTGATGCGGGTATATCAATCGGGCAAGCATTTTATTATCACAAACAATATTCAAAGTTTTTTCCAATACAACCACTAAAAAATGTTTATATAGGTATCAAAGAGAAAAACTATGACTTAAGAGGATTGAATATAAAAGAAGTTTCTTATTCTGATGTTGCAAAACTTTTATCAGAAAGTAATGCGATTGCTATTTTTCAAGGAAGATCTGAGGCAGGTCAAAGAGCATTAGGAAATCGTTCTTTATTATTTGATCCGAGAGTTGAAAATGGTAGAGATAGTGTAAATACTCTCAAGAAAAGAGAATCATTTAGACCATTTGCAGGTACTGTTCTTCATGAACATGCAGATGAATGGTTTGATTTGAGAGGTTTGAAGAATTGTTCATACATGCAATATGCAGTAAAAGTAAAAAAAAATGGAATTCCTGCGATGATTCATGTTGATAATACTTGCAGAGTTCAAACAATCACAAAAAAACAGAACAAACATTTTTACAACTTAATATCAGCATTTCATAAGGAAACAAAAGTTCCCATGTTGTTGAATACATCATTCAATTTAGCAGGAGAACCTTTAGTAGAAACTTTTTCCGATGCAATCAATACTATGAAAAAAAGCAAATTAAAATATCTTTATCTACCCGAAATTAAAAAATTAATTATAGTTTAGACCACTTCAAAAACTGGCACACTGACCTTCCAGAACCACCCTGGGAGGTCTTATACTATGTGGAGACACACAAAGACCGATGCGGTACTCCACACTAGACAGATTGATTTTCGTCACATCCTTCGTCTGGATGACCCACTGGGGTGTTAAAGTATCTGAGGTAGCAATCAACGCACTATTCTGATGCTTACATTATACACCAGCGGGTACAACTATAGCAAGCGTCGTTGTACTGCTGCTGTGGAATGGTTTATCCAAAAGTATCTCCCACGACACAAACTAGAGATCACTATCAATCATCGTGGACTTGCAAGAGAAGGAGTTTATGGTTGGTGCTCTGTGGTCGATTGTAATCATCGCCCTCGTGAGTTTGAGATTGAGTTACACAATCAAATGAACTCTGACTTATACCTTCAGACACTCTTCCACGAACTCTATCACGTTTATCAACACGTTATAGGGAATCTTAAGGACAAGCACGGTAAACGCCTCTGGAGGGGCATAGACTACACGGAGACGGACTATGAAGACCAACCATGGGAAGTAGAGGCGAGACTAATGGAAGAACAACTCTACAACGAATACCTGGGACTTAATGACTTCGTGTATTTCCCTAATCGCTTGACACAACCCTAAGAACTCTGTACAATAACCTTTGTGGAGGTTGAAAAAACTATGATCACTATGAAAGCTCCAAAGACCAAGAAGAAATTCGTGAATGTAACTCCTCTGAGTTCAAAAGCGAAAAACCGCTTTGTGAATATCATGGGTTCTTTTCACTCCTGTGAAGTAGAGCAGGAGACCGATGATAAACTCTTTCTTGTTTCTTTAAATCGTCAATACTGCTTTTGGGTACAAAAGTCTGGTAACGAACACTGGAAGATTGAGAAATGATTGGGTTGATTGCTGAATAAATAATAATGCTCTAATTGGTTGGCGCTTTTTAGAGAAGGGCAGAGAAATCTGCCCTATTTTATTATAAATAATAATGCCAACCAAAATTAGAAGCAGATGAAATACTATACTTACGCTTATTTGCGTGAAGACGGAACTCCTTATTATATTGTAAAAGGATCTGGATCTAGAATGTACGATGATAGAGGTAAAGCGTGCTTTAAACCAACAGATAAAAAAAGAACAATAGTTCTTAAATATTTTGATTTAGAATTTGATGCCTTTAAACATGAAATTTATATGATTTCTATCTTTGGAAGAAAAAATTTAGGAACTGGTATTCTTCTTAATAGAACTGATGGTGGTGATGGTTGTAATAGAGTAATAACAGATGAAACTAGAAAAAGAATGAGCGAATCGCAGAGCGGTAAAAAACTGACAAATAAACACAAGAGTAATATATCAAAAGGAGTAAAAGGTCTTAGTAGGACTGATGAAAGCAAACAAAAATATTCTTCTGTTGCGAAAAAAAGATGGGAAAATAAAAATGATATAAGAAGAGACAAACTTATAGAAAGAAATAAGTCTTATAAAGGAATGTTATTTTGGAATGATGGACAAACTGAAATTAGAAGTGTAGAATGTCCTGGTATCAATTGGAAAAGAGGGAGACTAAAAAAGAGTGGTATTTGAAGCACTTCTTATTGCTGGATTAACCTGCGGTACGAGTACATACTATGGAGTAGGAGATGGATTTCATGGACAAACTACGGCAAATGGTGAGCGGTTTGATGCTTATCGTTGGACTGCAGCTAGTCCTTATTTACCTATGGGCACAAAAATACGGGTGACAAATCAAGATAATGGAAAACAAGTGATTGTAAGAGTAAATGACAGAGGACCATATTCACATGCTGATCTAGATTTGTCTTACGCTGCTTTTGCTCATATTCAATCTGTAAAAAAAGGAAACGCTACTGTTTGTTGGAGGGTTATTGGATGAAAAAACTGATTGCTCTTGCTGCACTTCTGTTCTCTTCTCCTGTCTTTGCACAGGAAACTAAAACTTATCGTCCATTTCGTTATGAAACTCCCTGCATCTTGGAGCAAGGTATTCAAACTTATCCTGATGTCTGTGTGGTGATTGAAACTCGTGAGACTGGTGGAGCACTGAGAACTCGTAATATTTTCTCTAATAAACATCGTCTAACCATTAAGGGACGATTTGATAAAGAGAAAGGGTATATGACTTGGGATAGTCATAATAAGTTTGAGTATAAGTGGGAATATAAGGTTGGTGGAAATCAAGAGTTGGGTGCTTGGACATATGTAATGCCTGGGTTCCTTGTTCAAAATGTAAGTTGGGACTGAATATTAAAATTTTATAAACTGCATTAAATAGTAGCAGAATAGGAGAAAACTATGGTTGTTCTACTTGCATCAACCATTATTTCTTGCAGTGATGCACTGAATGTTATTCAACGTGTATCTAACGTTGTTGGACTATCTGAAATTCAAAAAACTGAAATCATAAGAGAAATCCGCAAAGTTATTCCTTCTTGTCCTGTCAAAGTAGTAAACAAATGACTGAAGAAACACAAACTGAAAAGTGGAATCGCGGATTAACTCTTTTTGAAGAAAGTGTATTGAAACCTGATTCTGAACTTCGTAATTGTGCCCATAATCAAAAGTGTTACAACGAACTTATGGCAGTTCGTGAGCAAGTTTTGAATTATCTCAAAACTCTAAGACAATGAATTCATATACAATTTGGTTTATATTATTTGCTTTTGCTGCATATTTCATCGCAACAGATGAAAGTGTGGCAAAGGCAGTTTTCTATATCTCAAAGATTGTAAGAAATAAGTTTGAGATTTTTAAGTGGTGGTTAATTCATAATCCCCAAACTCCATGGGCACGATATATGATGTGGAGACGTTCTAATCAACTTGCGAAGGAGTTGATGAAAGAAATGAATGAAAGATTGAAATAAATACCTAAAATACTTTTTTTGAATGGGAACGTTTAGTAAAATAAAAAAATACTCTAAACCTTCTCCAGAAATTGATGAGAAGATAAAGAGTCTTGATGAAAAAATAAAAAAGACACTTGGTGAGGCAATAACAAACAGCACAAGTGGACTTTATACAGTGACGGGATTTGAACCTGGAGACCCAGCTATTCCAGAAATTCCTGCAATTCCAGCAGTTCCTCCAACTTATGAAAATGTGACCGGAGGTATATCCAATCCTGATGATTTTGTTTGGGGAGATCAGGGAGATGGAAGTGATCCAGATGCTGCTATAAATATACCTGCAAATTTATATACAACTTATAACGGAGAACAAGTAGCGGCGTTGAGAACACCAGAAGTTAATCATGGTGAAGGAGTTACTCCGCTTGCACTTGCATTTCATGGTAGAGCAATTTCTAGTCAAGTTATTGGATTTTTGAGTGACGGTGGTTTTAATAGTGTTGTTCAGAGTGGTGTATTTACAACTCCAGGACCATATACAGACCTTCAACAAGCATATTTGAATACTTGGAATAATTTGGGAGAAAGTGGAATCTATCAGTATTACACAACAAAAACAATTCAACTTTGGGGTTCTCTTGATTGTCTTTTTGGATCTTGTTTCGGAGGATCTGAATATTATCCATCAAACTTAAGCAATATAAGTACACCAAAAGCAGATCGTGCATTGTATTCATATACTCTACTAATCCCAACGGATGCCAGTGGAAATCCTTTACCAAATCGTTTTGTAACAGATCCTGGTTCTCCAGAAATTCCTGCTGTTCCTGGAGTTCCTGAGGGTCCACCTAAACCTATTGTTATAAGTAGAAATGGATTGGGAGATCCAAATTATTATCCAGGTCCAATTCCTTCCCAAATAATAAACAAATGGGGATTGAGTCAAGAAGCTTATAATCAGTTAATCTCGGCCGAGCACTGGGCCGCATGGAATAGAAAGATAGAGACGCTAGTTGGACCAAAACCTGGACCTCATCCAACTGATGATCCTTCTACTTGGCCATCAATAAACAAACCCGGAAGTGGAGGACCTGTTTTATGGCCAACTCCCGGAATATCAAAAGGGGTCAGAGGAGTATAAAAAATGGAAAACAAATATCCCAAACTAACTCTTAAGGATCTTACGCAAGGTGTTAATCTTTCCGCAAAGGAAATACTTGAATATGAAAAGATTGTAGAAAGATTAAATCAAATTGCTGAGCAAAATCCAGAATATATTGATTATCTGAAAGAAAGATATCCAAAGTCAGATCCTAGACTTTCTCAACTTAGATATAAAATGGATCAAATGCTTAGTGCATCTGATGAATATATTGAAACTCATTTTCCAGAAAATCAAAAACTATTTAAAAAACTACAAAAATCTATTAAGAGAAATATTAAACTTACAGATCCAAAGACATTTAAGAATGTTTCTGATACTCCATCTTTTAAGAAGTTACTCTCTGTTGACTACGTGAACGAAAATAAACCAAAGAAAACTATCAAACTTCAAAATAGAAACAAAAAGACAGCGGCAAGATTTTTAAAGAAACCAAAGAAGTTGACTGCATATGAACTCATAAATCAAAAAATTATTGAACTTGAGAAAGACTTAAAGAAGACAAAAATGAACTAAGACACCTTTTAAACTGGCACAAGACCCCTTGATTTTTCGGTCAGGGGGGTCTTATAGTATGAATACACAAATCCAGATCAATGACCTACAAAGCACGACTCAAAGTACAGTTTGATACCGAATGGACCTCTACTGGATATGGTACTTTTGATGATGAAACTCTTCCTGAGGAGCATTATACCTTCGAGATCCCTTGTGAAGACATTAACACCACTCAATTGTTCCGATTCTTTGGAACTGTGGCACGTACAATGGGACATAATGAAATCGGTATTATGAAAGGTGCTTGTTCACTTGCATTTAATGATATGCGAGATGAAGAGGAAATGCGTAAGGTTGCTGAAGAGTATGATATGAAACTTGCAGAGGATTATGCAAAAGAGTTTCGTAAACTGGAAGATGAGATTTATGATCTGAAAGCAAAACTGTCACGCTGTCAGCAACCTGATAATCCTCAATATACTGATGAGGAAATGGATGCAATGACATATCAAGAGTGGAATGGTGCTGTTCCTGGTTCTTCTGAAGCAGTTGAAAAAGGTTGTAAGTGTCCTGTAATGGATAATGAAGAAATGCCTGATGGTCTTAAATGGGTAAATGGTGATTGTCCCCTTCACGGTAAAGTAAAATGAAACTGATTCAGTTTGGTGTAAGAGATGATTATGGCAAAGAGTATTATATGACTCTTTGTACTGGAAAGCGTTATTCACTTCTTCAAGTTGCACTTGATTATGGTGAGTATGGGAAATGGATTGAGTTTCCCTATCTTCAAATCTCTATGGGTTATGGTAGGTTACTGTCAGTTCTATTTTCTATTGGACGAGTAGGATTTACTTTTGATATTGCTGGTCGCAACTGGCGGGATGAGTTGTTTTATGTTCAACCAAATGAAGTAAAAGAATGAAACTCTTTGATACATCTCCACGCAATCTTGAATGGTATAAAGAACACAAATGACTGACATCTCTAACCTTACATACAAAGAACTCCAACAACTTGAAAAACAAATTGAAGAACGCAAAGAGACATTGCGTAAGTCAAAGGATTGTGTTGAGGGTTATAAAATCACCTTCTGTGTAAAGTTCAATCCTGCATTTAGTGATTTGACAAGTCCAGAAGATTATGGGGATTACTTGGCAAATGATGTTGCAAATATGATTGTTGATGATTTTGGTCTTCAACAATCTGATGTAAGTAGTTTTCAAGTTGAATGGATGAACGATGAAGATAAGGTAGAATGGAAGGACTTCTGGGAGGGTGAAGAATGACAATTAGAGCACAAGAAGTTATGAAGGCATACGAAGCAGAGGATACTTACAACTTTCCAAAAGATGGAGTTGTTGCTGCTCTCCGTTATATTGCTGACCGACTTTATACTGACTGGGGAGAACTTCAACACCCAGCATCTGTCATTCATGATATTGCTAATGAATTGGAGGAACTCTAATGGTTGAGAAAATTAAATTTGTATCAGTCACCCGCACTATTTGCCCCAGAACACAAATCCACTATCTGGACGCAGTTTCAGATGATGGGATGCACTGGTCTGCTGAAATGGATAGTAAGCAAGAAGCATGGATAGTGTATACTAAACTATGGACACGAGACCCTCAACATCCTTATGACCTATAATCGAACGAACAAATGTTATTTGACGAACCACTACTCAATTCACTACAAGGAAATATGGCTACGATTGACCCCTATTCAGTAAAGAAAGAAGCAATTGATGAGTAACGTATAGATACTATTGAGGAACGACTTACTCGTATTGAAGATAAAGTTGATTTACTCATTACTCAACTTAAAATAGAGTTTTATAAAAAATGATAGGAAATCCAGATGATATTATACTCATAAGTCCATCAAAGATGTTTGAGTATGAAAAATTAGCAAGAAATATTGATAATTGTGAGAATGTAGAGGAACTGC
>Ga0194123_10007381_pt1 | contig 10965 bp, 10 predicted proteins | sample TA2MahsurfametaG_5_FD_155479 | JGI IMG/M metagenome (GOLD analysis project Ga0194123, IMG submission 155479) | Freshwater microbial communities from Lake Tanganyika, Tanzania - TA2015023 Mahale A surface | ecosystem: Environmental > Aquatic > Freshwater > Lake | place: Tanzania: Lake Tanganyika... | reverse complement strand
AAGTCATGGTGTGCTCCGAGGGGATACCGGCTGCTACGTGCGAAGTACTTTAAAACACAACGTACTACATGTCAACAAGCGGGCTTTAACCCGCCGACCGGGCTCGTGGGTCAGCAATGGGTCAAGGGCGTTGGTGGCGCTTAATTGCCGAGTCGGCGCGCGATGATGGCCGCTGCCTCGTGCGTGGCTGGGTCTGCGGCCCGGAGAGTGCTTCGAACGAGCGATTTTTAGCATGAAATCAGTTTTCAAGGGTCTGTTTTCGATGCGCTCTATCGCTGATGAGCGCAGAGTTTGATCACCAGCGCCGCTTGGTTGCCATCATGTTCACCGACATCGTCGGATTTTCCCGACTGATGGCTGAGGGTGAAGCGCGAGCTCTGCGGATTCTCGACCGTCACGACGCGATCCTCGCCGAGCAAATCGCCGCTCAGGGCGGCAAAGTTCTCAAGAGGATGGGCGATTCCATCTTTGCGTCCTTCGATTCAGCGACCAACGATGTGCGCTGTGCCATCGCGATCCAGCAGGCCCTTGCCGCCTACAACAACGCGTGCCTAGGCGATGAGCGACTGGCGGTTCGCATCGGGGTGCACCTCGGGGACGTCATCGAGCGTCATGGTGATTTGTTCGGCGACGGTATCAATGTCGCTGCGCGGCTTCAGCCGCTGGCGAAACCGGGCGGGGTGTGCATCTCGAGCGGCATGTCATTTATGAGTTCCCGCCGCTTTACGACTTGGCCCCTTCCGAATCCGAGCAGAGCAAGCTTCCCGGAAAACAGTCGCATGTTTCTGCGATAGGTGCGGTTCACACCGAAGATTTGCCACCCGCCACTTCGGTAATGATCCATATGTTGAATAGTGTGGTCCTCGGATTGGGTGCGACGGCAGTCGGCGTATGGCTCGGGTTTGTATCGAACGCGGGCTCCCGTCCAAGCGACTCTGGTCTCGATGTGGTGCTCCGTGGGATTGGCCTTAACTATTCGGTTTTCTGGTTGGTCCTGCTGGCCGTACTGCTGATCGGCGGCTTGGTGACTTGCTACCTCATCCGACCCGCATCCAAGCGCTATGTCTTCGCCGACATTCGGGGCGTCGACGAGTGGCTCGAGTGGGCGGTCATGGAACTCGGTTGGCGTGCGCCTTCGAAGCGGGGCAAGGCGCTGCAGTTCAGCCCGAACATTGCCACCTTTCTGGCTTGGGGCTGGTGGATGAAGCTCTCCGTTTGGGTCGATGGCAATTCGGTCACTGTCGTGGGCCCGGCCGTATTCGTCGATCGCCTGACCCGCACCGTCATGGCGACCTGGGGGTCGACCCGTCGGTAAGCCCGTGGGGCTTTGATGGTAGAGTTTGGTCCCGGGGAGACGTTTTTTATGGCTGGTGCCAAGACCGAAAATCTGACGATTCTGCTGACCGATATCGAGGACTTCACACCGAAGACCTCGCGCAAGACGCGCGCCGATATCGTGCGGATGATCGACTCGATATTCGCATCGCCATCAACTCGGGCGAAGTCACCCTTGCTGATAACGATGTGTTCGGTGAGCCGGTCAATGTTACTTCCCGAATCAACGGTATCGCCGAGACGGGGGAAGTGTTCTTCACCGAGGCGGTGTATCTCGCCATGAACAAGATGGAGGTCCCGTCGAGCGAGGTTGCACTATTGCAGCTCAAGGGTATCGCCGAAAAAATCCGCGTCTACAAAGTCGTCCGAGAGAAACCCGTAGGCGACAGTGCCAACAAGTCGTACTCGGGCGATTCATCACGACCTGCAGATCGCGAGGACTATCGAGAGCGCACCGCGTCTCAGCCTGCGACTGCAGCTCCGACACCGCGGCGTCGACGGCGTATCGCCGCACTCGCCCTTGATGCGGCCTTCTGTGCTTTTTTCATAGGCGCGCTTTTCAGTCCGCAATCACCCGTGCAGATCGAGCTCGGAGATACGGATTCATCGGCTGCTGTCGCTGACGACGTCACGATCGATGACAAAGGTGTGCGAGTCGGCGATGACGTCGAGATCAGCGCCGATCGCATACGTGTTGGTGAGGCGCTGCGTCTCGACCAAGACGGACTGAAGATTGATTCCAAGAAGTTTGATCAAAAAACCGGCGAACAGCTCGATATCGCCATCGATGCGCTGCTCAAAGAGGCAGATCGGCTCGAAGCCCTCGAGGGGCCTGAGCTGGTGTCTTTCTCGCTGTTTTCTGTGCTCCGGAAACTTTGTCATGCTGGGTTACGCCTGGGGCTTTTTCAGGAAAGATCGTCGTACGTGGCATGATCTGATCGCCGGCACCAAGGTGATCAAGGTTTGAGTTGATCAAGACTCTGATGAGGAGAGGCTCGTGAGTTTTGTGGGCGCTGATGAAGAACGCGAAGAATTCCGCGTTCGATATCCGGTGTCGAATCGACCGACCTTCGGCGATGGCGCTGCGAACTCCTTGGTGATCGATCTTTCGGTCACCGGATTTCGTATCGCAACTTCCCCGGGCAAAAAAATCACCTCTGGCCAGTCGGTCCGCGGCACGCTAAAGCTGCTGAGCGGCACTGAGCACGTGATTCACGGGACAGTGGCGAGGGTCACCCGCGATCAAATGGTCGTCTCGTTTCTGACCGAGTTGCCGTTCGGAGTAACTCTCGGCGAGGACAGGCATCTCGCTGAACAATACCCCGCGCGCCGCAAAACGCCTCGGCGCTATGTGGAAGGTGCGCCGACTTTTGCTCGGGCATTGCCGGCGGCACAAAAAAACTCGTCTTCTGTGATGACTCATGCGGCTCCCGCCGGCGAGAGCCCGACTACCGCTGATGTGATTATTTTGGCCATGGCCTTGCTGGCCGAGTCGCTGCGCCATCCCCCAAGATTCACGGATCATTTCGCTGCCGAGGCGATCGACGCCATTTCACGATCCGCACCGATCCACGACATCGGCAAGGTTGGCATTCCCGATCGGATTCTTCTCAAGCAAGACAAGCTCGATGAGGAAGAATGGGAGGTCATGAAGACACATCCGGTGATCGGTTTCGATGCCCTCGAGTCCGCCGAGCGTGCGCTCGGCATGCAAAGCGACTTTTTGCGCTATGCCAAAGAAATAGCCTTGTTTCATCAAGAGCGCTGGGACGGTTCCGGTTACCCGCAGGGCCTCGCCGGAGACGACATCCCGGTTTCGGCGCGACTCATGCCTTTCTCTCCATCCATGAGCAATTCGAGGCCATTGCCAACGCCTATGCCGAGTAGCCTTTGACCTCGCCCCGCGAACCCGGGTTCGACACCCTCAGCCTGCACGCAGGCCAACAGCCCGACCCGGTGACGGGTGCGAGAGCCACGCCTATTTTTCAGACGGTGGCCTACGTCTTTCGCGACAGCGATCACGCGGCCTCGCTCTTCAACATGGAGCGGGCGGGACACGTCTATTCGCGGATCTCCAATCCGACCAATGCAGTGCTCGAAGAGCGCATTGCGGCGCTCGAGGGTGGGGTAGGGGCCATCGCTACGGCAAGCGGACAAGCCGCCTTGCATCTGGCGATCTCGACGCTCGCCGGGGCGGGGTCGCATGTGGTGGCGAGTCGAGCGATTTACGGCGGCTCACATAACCTGCTGCACTACACGCTGCGTCGGTTTGGTATCGACACCACTTTCGTCGACCCGCGTGATCTTGCGGCATGGCGCGCAGCCATTCGTCCGAACACCAAAATGTTATTCGGTGAGACCTTGGGTAATCCCGGACTCGACGTGCTCAATGTGCGCGCAGTCGCCGATATTGCCCACGAACACGGTCTGCCCTTGCTGGTCGACAGCACCTTCACCACGCCCTATCTTTTGCGGCCATTCGATCATGGCGCCGATCTCATCTGTCATTCAGCCACAAAATTTTTGGGAGGTCATGGCGTCGCCATCGGCGGCTTGCTGGTCGACAGCGGCGCGTTTGATTGGGAGGCGTCGGGGCGTTTTCCCGAACTGACCGAGCCTTACGCCGGCTTTCACGGCATGGACTTCCAGGAAGAATCCACGGTCGCGGCGTTTTTGCTGCGAGCGCGTCGTGAGGGACTGCGAGACTTTGGTGCCTGCATGGCGCCGATGACGGCGTTCCAGTTGTTGCAGGGCGTCGAAACTTTGTCGCTGCGCATGGAGCGGCATATCGCCAACGCGCGAGCGATCGTGAAGTTTTTGGCCGAGCACGCGGCGGTAGAGTCAGTGAGCTATCCGGAGCTGCCCTCGCACCCCGATCACGCGCTGGCCAAAGAAATCTTGCCGCGGGGTTGTGGAGCGGTGTTCACCTTCGAAATCCGCGGTGGTCGCGCAGCGGGTCGCAAGTTCATCGAGTCACTGCGACTACTGTCGCACCTCGCCAATGTGGGCGATGCCAAGTCGCTCGTCATTCATCCCGCAAGTACCACGCACTTTCGTCTCGATGACGAGGCCTTGCAGGCAGCCGGAATCGGTGCCGGCACCATTCGCCTCTCGATCGGTCTCGAGGACGTCGCCGATCTCATCGATGATCTCGCGCAGGCCTTGCGCGTGTCGCAGAAAGCCTGAGCGCGAAAGGCTCCCAAAATGCAGTACCAGATCGATGGCAAGACGGCATGGGTCTATACCGGCGGCAAACCTTTCGATGCCTCATTGCCGACGATCGTCTTCATTCATGGTGCCGAGCACGATCACAGCGTTTGGGCACTGCAGAGTCGCTATCTCGCCCATCACGGCCGGGCGGTGCTCGCGGTCGCTCTGCCCGGTCACGGCCGTTCGGTAGGTCCTGCCCTCGAAAGCATCGAACGGCTCGCAGACTGGATCGCAGCGCTGTTGCAGGCGGCAGGCGTGCAGAAGGCCACGCTGGTGGGTCACAGCATGGGCTCTCTCATCGCCATGGAGTGCGCGTCGCGCAATCCCGAACTCATCGTCAAGCTGGTGCTCGTCGGCACGGCCTTTCCGATGAAGGTCTCTGACGATTTGCTGTCCGCCACTCGCGATGACGAAGCCACTGCGCAGACCATGGTCAATCTTTGGTCGCACTCTTCGCTTGCGCATTATCCCGGGAGCCCCGGTCCCGGGTTCTGGGTGCAGGGCGTCAACCGTCGGTTGATGCAGCGGCAGAAGCCCGGGGTGATGCACGTCGATTTTCGCGCGTGCAATGCCTATACCAACGGACTCGTCGCCTGCGCGGGCATCCAGTGTCCGGTTCTGCTGGTGCTTGGCAAGCGCGATGTCATGACGCCACCGCGTTTTGCCAAAGAAATCATCAAAGTGCTCGCCGACAAGCGCGTGGTCGAGATCGAAGGCGCGGGTCACGCGATCATGGCGGAGAAGCCCGATGAACTCCTCGATGCGATTCGCAGTTTTTAATCCCGCCACGGGCGAGCAGATCGGCAGCGCCCCGGATGGCGGTGCCGATGAGGCGCTAGCGGCTATCGATGCGGCCTGCGCTGCCTTCCCCGCATGGGTGGCAAGTGGAGCTTACGAGCGCTCTGCAAAGCTCTATCGGGCCCATGAACTCATGATGTCGAAGCGCGATGAGTTGGCACGACTCATGACTGCAGAGCAGGGCAAGCCACTCAAGATGGCGCAGGCCGAGGTCAAATACGCCGCCGATTTCTTGCTGTGGTTCGCCGAGGAAGCCAAACGGGTTTATGGCGAGACGATTCCCTCGGCCAGAGCCGATCAGCGGTTTTTGGTGCGACGCGAGCCGGTTGGTGTCGTCTGCGCCATCACACCTTGGAACTATCCGATTTCGATGATCACTCGCAAGGTTGCACCGGCCCTGGCGGCAGGCTGCACCATCGTACTCAAACCGGCCGAGACCACACCTCTTTGCGCGCTCGCAGTGTTCAATATTCTCGAAGAGGCCGGAGTGCCGAACGGCGTTGCGAATCTCGTCACGGCTTCGAACCCGGCGCCCATCGGCGAAGTCTTTTGCACCGATCCACGGGTGCGCAAGATCAGCTTCACAGGATCGACCGAAGTGGGGCGCAAGCTGTACCAGCGCGCTGCGGCGCAGTTCAAACGAGTGTCGCTGGAGCTCGGTGGACATGCCCCCTTCATTGTTTTTGATGATGCGGATCCGGTGCACGCCGCCAAGGGCGCAGCCGCGGTCAAGTTTCTCAATACCGGTCAGGCCTGCATCAGTCCCAATCGCATTTTCGTACAGCGAAGTATTGCAACCCCCTTTCTCGAGACGCTGCAAAAACGCGTGATGGCGCAACGCGCGGGCAATGGCATGGACGAGGCGAGCACGGTCGGGCCTTTATTCAGTCAGCGCGCGCTCGACAAGGTCGAGCTGCAGGTGCAGGACGCGCTTGCGCGCGGCGCGAGCTTGCTCGCAGGTGGCAAGCGACTTGTCGAGGGTGATCTCGCGCGGGGTTTCTTTTATGCACCGACGCTGCTGAGTGGTGTCAACGCGGAGATGCGCATCTATCGTGAAGAGACCTTCGGACCTGTGGCACCGGTCATCGTCTTTGATACCGAACCCGAGGTGCTCGCCATGGCGAACGATACCGGCTATGGGCTCGCCTCCTACGTTTATACGCAAAATCTCGGCCGGGCCATGCGGATGTTCGAAGGTTTGCAGTTTGGCATCGTCGGAATCAACGACATCAATCCCACGAGCGCGGCAGCGCCCTTCGGCGGCATCAAAGATAGCGGCCTCGGCCGCGAAGGCGCACGGCAGGGTCTCGAGGAATATCTCGAGACCAAGCTGGGCGGCTTCAGTATTTGAGGAGCATATGAGCACGACACCAGCGCCCAAAGTTGCCGGGGGCATTCTCAATATTTCGAGCCACCGTAATCTGCGCTCGCCATTTTTTCGTTTTTACGACACGCCTGCCGCACGCTACGGCGTCTACAACCAACGACTTTATCCACTCGATCTCGGTGGTCATACGCTCGAGGAGTATTGGCTGCTGCGTCGTCATGCACTGCTCTATGACGTGCCGGAGCGTCCGCTGGAAATCAGTGGTCCCGATGCGGTGAAGCTGCTCGATCGGGTGTTGGTGCGGCGCACGGGTAATCTCGCTGTCCACCGCGCCGCCTATGGTCTCGCCTGCGATCCGCACGGCGGTCTTTTGATGGACGGCGTGCTGATGCGTCTTGCCGAAGATCGCTTTTGGTATGTCATGGCCGATGGCGAATTTCTGCCCTGGCTCGAGGCGTTTTCGATCGGTCTCGATGTACGCGTCGGCGATCCGGGTGTCTGGGTGCTGCAGGTCCAAGGTCCACGCTCGCTGGAAATTCTGCAGGCAGTCGCCGACCCTACACCGGGCGCCGATTGGAAATACTTTGGTGTCGCAAACAGCAGCATCGCCGGACAGCCCGTGGTGCTTTCGCGTACCGGTTGGACAGGTGAGCTGGGTTTCGAGATCTATACGCCCATCGATGGGCCGCGTAATGACGCGCTATGGCAGTGCCTGCTCGAGCGCGGTGCCAGCTTCGGCATGCGTGCGGCGTCGCTCGCCTCGATGACAGCTCGTCGTATCGAGGCTGGCATTCTCGATTACGGCACTGACATCGATCGCGGTCTCAACCCTTGGCAGGCGGGGCTGGGGCGCTTCGTCGATCTTGATCGTGCCGATTTCATTGGTCGCCGCGCGCTGCTCGAATGCGATCGAGCATTGCGCCTTACGGGACTGCGCTGCGATGACGGCGTGCCGCGTCGCGGCTCGACGGTGTTTGCTGCCGATGGCGCGAAGGGTTATGTCACCTCGTCCGCGCGCTCACCGGAACTCGACTGCGGTATCGGCTACGTGAAATTCGAGGCTGCAGCCCCTGAGGCCGGTACCCCGCTCGACATCGAAACCGAACTTGGCCCGTGCAAGGCGGTGGTGGTCGTGCCGCCCTTCTTCGACCCCGAGAAGCGGCTTGCCAGGGGTTTGCCGACCCAAAGCCTGTCGATATGAAATTCAAAAAATTGTCGATTCCCTGAACAGCAGTTGCCATCGGTTGTGCTGCTTTACCCAGACATGGGTAAAACGCGAGCGGATGATTTGCTCGCCCTCGCCGCTGATGGCCCGCAACGTGACTACACCAACGCTGACCGTGGTATTGCCTTGAGTGGTCGACGAAGTTTCGGTGATCTGCGGCGCGATTACCCGCGTACGACCACTGCGCAGTTCATCGATCAGCGCCTTCTTGCCGATCGTCGAACCCCGTGAGGTTCTATAGGCAAAGGGCTCAGCCAGAAGATCCTCGAGAGAGCCCGGATTGGCGCTGATCGCTGCGAAAAAGACGTCGTCCGGTGGGGGCGCATCGGCAGCGTGGGCAACGTCAATGAAAAAAGTTGCCGCGATAATGATCGCAACGGATAGGCTGCGCGACATGGTTGAAAAAAACGTATTTCGGGGCATCACGGGACCGACTGTTTTGCTGGCGTTGAGTTTGCTCGCCGGCTGTGGCGGAGGGGGTGGTCCTCAATCGTATACGGTGACAGCCTCGGCGGGCACGGGTGGAGCGGTGTCACCGGGCACCCTCAGCGTGACCAGCGGATCCACGGCAACGATTACCATCACGATCAGCGAGGGCTACGAGATCGCCGACGCAGCGGGTTGCGGCGGCGTATTGAGCGGAACCGCTTTTACGACCGGCCCGATATCGGCCGCTTGCTCGGTGAGCGTCAGTTTTCGGTTGAAGAAATACGGTGTTTCTGCGACCTCCAATAGCGGAGGCTCGATAAGCCCTGCAAGTGCTTCAATCGAGCATGGCGCGCGCGGGGTCTTCACCGTAGCAGTCTCGGTGGGCTACAAGCTTGGCGGTGTCACGGGCTGCGGCGGTACCTTGAGTGGCAGTACCTACACGACTGCGGTCGTCACCGCGCCGTGCGCCGTATCTGCAAGCTTCGTGCTCGACACCCCGTTTGCGGCCGAAGCCCAGTTGTTACCCGACCTTGAGCCTTACTACCAGCAAGTCTGTGGCGAGTCTGGTCTCGGACGCAGTTTGCAACATGTGATTCCGAATGATTTCGACAAAGACGGTCGCACTGATCTTCTGATCAATATTTGGTGCTCGCCCGTGACAGCCGGTGTCGAGTTCACCGGGCCGACACCCAGCCGTGCCTACATCTTCAAGCAAGACACCACCGGAAATTTCACGGAAAAAACAGCAGAATTCTTTGGCGCGATACCGGTGGATCTTGGCGGGGTCGCCGAATACTACGTCGCCGACGACTTCAACAAGGACGGCAGAAAAGATGTCATCTATGCCATCCAGCGCGAGGACGGGCGGCGCATCAACAATCCGCCGACCACCCAATACGCTTACAACATCGCGCTGATGAGTCGCAGTGATGGACGATATGACGCCGTTCAGTGGGGTACTCCATCGTGGCATTCAAATATCACGATGGCAGATAACGCCAGCGGTGGGCGCGACGTCATCGAGTTGAGTTTTTCGAGTCGTGCGCAGGGTTGGGCCTGGAGCGGTGCTTGGCAGCCGGTCGCGGGCTACGACTGGCTGGACGGCGCCGGCGGGCTGTTTTTCAGCAGGCGTACAGCGGGTGAGGCTTCACAGTTGGCGATCACGTCGATCAACGACGGCAGATCAGTGGGTGTCGGAGCTCGAGTCCGCAGCGGTGCAGCTTGGAACCCTGTAGGTCAGTTTTCATATCCGAGTTTTGTTGGCCAAAAGCTCTGTTGCGGAAATGCTCAACCCTCGGGTGCGGCCATGACGCGAATCGACGAGAAAGACTATATCGATCCCAGTTTCGGATTTTTCTGCGAGCTGCGTCGCACCTCCGTGAGCACCCCCGAGGCCATCGTGAATTTCAATGCCAATGAAATTGTCGATGGCTACAAAGGACAAGTCATCGTTTACGGGCAGACCAATCTCGACGGGTTCGACAAGCTGTTCGCATTCTCGTTGGATGGCGCCGGGAAGTTGCAACGTAATCCGCTGGTGGTGCGCAACGAACTCTCTCGAAATCTCGAGGGCAACCGTATGAGTTGCGAGGATGTGAACGGCGATGGCTACCAGGACATCACGATCTATGCGACGGCCACTCGCCGACCACCCCTGCCGGTGTTTTATCTCAATGACGGCTCGGGGTCTTTTGATCGGGTCAAAGAGTCGATGCTACCTGCCAACCCGACAGGTATCGGAATGTTCAATTACATCCTCGAAGATCTGGACGGAGATCGTATCCGTGATCTCATCTATTTTCCGATCTCTGGTGAGAAGGGGCGACCTATTCAAATTCGGGTGCACCGCGGACAGCGCGCCTTCAATAAATCCGACGTGATGTGACGCATGTAAATCCTGCGTTCGGGGTAATGCAAAGCACGGACTTCTCGCTCAGCCCGTCGATTCCCCCGTGCGCCTGATCCAGTCATCAACGGCGCCGTCGAGTACTTCGAGCGGCATGCCGCCGTTCATCAGCAGCACCTCGTGGAAAGCCTTGATATCGAAGCCCGTGCCAAGTGCTCGTTCGGCGCGTTCACGCATGCGCAGGATGGCGAGTTGACCGACCTTGTAACTGGTCGCCTGCCCCGGCCAAACGACATAGCGTTCGACTTCGCGTGTCACCTCGGCTTCGGTCATGCCGGTTTTGGCCACCATGTATTCAATCGCTTGTTCGCGTGACCAGCGCTTGGCATGCAGCCCCGTATCAACGACCAGTCGGGCAGCACGAAACATCTCTGCCTGCAGACGGCCGAGATCCCCAAGGGGATCGGTGTCATAAATACCCATATCCGTTTTCGCAAGACGCTCGGCATACAGCGCCCAACCTTCAGCGTAGGCCCCGAAGGGGAATACCTTGCGCAACAGCGGTACGCCCTCGATGAGCTGCGCCGCTGACAACTGAAAGTGATGGCCGGGCGAGCCCTCGTGCACCATCAGCGTCGGCAGCGTGAACTTGGGGTTGTCGGCATTATTTTTCTGATTGATATAAAAGCGACCGGGTCGAGAGCCGTCTAACGCGGGCGGGTTGTAATAACCGCCGGGTGATGAATCCTGCGAGTAAATCGGCACGCGAACGATCTCGAGCGGCTGCGGCGGAAT
>Ga0194123_10007379_pt1 | contig 10967 bp, 10 predicted proteins | sample TA2MahsurfametaG_5_FD_155479 | JGI IMG/M metagenome (GOLD analysis project Ga0194123, IMG submission 155479) | Freshwater microbial communities from Lake Tanganyika, Tanzania - TA2015023 Mahale A surface | ecosystem: Environmental > Aquatic > Freshwater > Lake | place: Tanzania: Lake Tanganyika... | reverse complement strand
TAGTTTTTGTCGTAGTTTCAATATTTTCTTTGATAATCTCGCCCATGATAGTGCGATCTTCATAACTGTAAATGTGAAATAGGTCGTTGGCAGTGACTCCGCCGCGCATGTACCAACTTATTCTAAAGATATCGTCTTTGATAGACTTTACAGATGCTTCTAAATTTTCAAATAGTTTGGCAATGTCAGAGTTAGACAATGTTAAGACTTTTTTACGAAAAAATTTGCTTGATCCATGGTAATTTCTAATTCGGCAGGAGTTCCACAGTTAGAACACTGCACACCTACACTAGGAATTTTCCATGCTTTTTTATTATCTTCAATTAATTTTCTAATACCGTCAAATAAATCAGCTTCACTGTTCTTGACCCATTCTTCTATGAATTTTTGATCCGTGACTATAGTGTCTGGTGCAGTCACTGATTCTATTGATTTTAGAAACATATCATTTTGTAAATCCGCTATTTCTCTATAGCTGTCATTGATAATTTTTTGATTTTCCGCATTGTCAAAGTCCTGTGCAGCAGCCATTAATCTTTTCTGTATCTTAAAATTTTCAAGATTGAATTTTGTCATCTCTTGATAGAAAAGAGGTCTTATCTTGATCGTTAATTCATGCACTTGCACACTATTTTTATATTCAGATCTATCAAAATGATCTATCAAAGGCCTAAGGTCGATGTCATATTCATTTTCTGTACCACAGTTGCCGCATGTATGTTCAACGGTCATTAAATTTCCGTAGGTAGCGATTCTAATGCTCATTAATATATGATCTAGGTCAATGGCACTGACATGCCATGCATCTTTTATACCAGGACAACAGCTCTGGATCACACGCACTGTTGATTCTCCTGTGAATAAACTATCCGGAGTTTTTAAAATTATTTCGTCCATGCCGGTCATGGCATACACTTCTAGATTACTGGGGTCACCGGATATCGCGTCTGGCGGTGCAAACAGTCCTTTGCTAGGCAAAGGCACAGTTAATTTTGGCTGTCTAAAATACTTCTGTAATGGATTTTGACTCATTCTAACTCCAGATAAATATACTAATGGTATTTATATACGCATTTTTTAGGTAAAAAATAAATGGCTGATAATATCTCTAGAGATGATTTAAAAGATGCAATGACTGCTGTGTTTAGGCAAGGTCAGCAATCTGCTGGTGCAAAACAACAAGCAGGTGGCCCAGGTGCCGGCGCAGATATTCTTAAAACTTTAACCGAAGGTGCGAAACTAACGGGAAGTGCTTTTTCTGCACTAGCAGCAGGCGGCAACAACTTTGGTTCTGTGCTGGGTGCAACTGGCGCTCAACTCGGCAAATTTGGTAAACTAGGTGAATTAGCCGGTGGGGCACTTTCATATGTAGGCAAGTATGCGCAGGAATCTGTTGATGCCATGCGCAACTTTGGCAAGTTTGGTGCTAGTTTTGGCGGCGACGCCATGGACATGCGAGTACAGATTGCTGGCACACGCATGAGTCTAGAAGAATATGGAAAAACTTTAAACAAAAATAGAGATCTATTAACTTCAATGGGCGGCAGCGTAGATCGCGGTGCTGTGCAGTTTAATAGATTCAGTAAAGAATTTTTTGACTCTGATGCCAGTGAACGCCTAAGAATGTTGGGCATGACCAGTGAAGAGATCAACGGAGCACTGGCTATAGAACTAGCCAGCAGAAGATTCTCTAACATGGAAGATGCCAAGAGTCGCGAAGCGGCTCGTGCCAGTGCTGAGGCCATGGCCACAGAGATGGACAAGATTGCCAAGCAGACTGGCAAGAGCAGAGAAGCACAGCAAGAAGAATTAACTGCGCTACAACGAGACGGCAAGTTCCAAGCGGCCATAAGACTGCAAATGATGAACGGCAATAAGTTTGCTGCCGAAGGAATACAAGCAGCAATGACTCAGATGAACAAGTTTGGTGCGCCTGTACAAAACTTAATGAAGGATTTGGTTTCTTTTGGCACTGCACAGAAAGATACAGCAGGTATCATGGCCGCACTAGGTCCAGCTGGTACACAGTTACAAACGGCTATGGCTGCGGTCAAAGGAGCCAAGACAGAAGAACAAAAGGCAGCAGCACAGGCTCAATTACGAGCAGCAGAACGTGCAGTAGAAGAACAACTGATGAGTAGGCAGTTCAATGAAAACGCTGCCTTAGGTATCAGAGGTTTCCAAGATGTTGCAAATTCCACAACTAATCTTACACAAGGTCTTGATAAAATCGCAGCCACAGAGGGTTTAGATTTAAACAAGGCAGCAGACCGTGCCAAAGCCATTGCTATCAGAGATCGACAGATTGCAGAGAGCCAAGCAACACAACAAGGCAAGCCAGGAACTCAAGCAGCACCAGGTAAGGCTACTACAGATGCTGTAATTAAATTGGAACAAACTCTAGGCAATGCCACAGCAGCAGTACAAAAACAAGTTGTTGACCGGCTAAACAATGAAATCGCTCCGGGCATGAAGAAGTTTGCAGACTCCTTAGGCGGTCCAACTGGTAAATTCGGTAGAGAAAATCAAGAAGCCACAATAAAAAGTGGTATTAATGACATAGTAAAAGCTGTTAACTCCCCAATAGAAACTGGACGCGGTGCTGTTGGCAATGCTCAAAGGGGAGCACAAGAAGATAAAACAGCACGTGATCGTGCTAGAGATAAAGCTCTTGCAGAAGGACGAAGCCCAGAAGCAGCCGAGGCAGCAGGAAGAGCAGCAGAACAACAATCAAGAGACCAAGCAAGATCTAATTCGAGCGCAGTAACAAATCCTTTCGGCGCATTGTTTACTAATTCACAACCGGGTGTAGTCACAGTGGTGCCAGGCAGAGCCACAGGTACTATAGGAGAAACAGGAGCACAACGGGCAGTAGAAGGAGCAGAAAGAGAACGAGCAAGACGGGAATCTGCTCAAGGCGGAGTAACAAATCCTCTTGGCGGATTGTTTACTAATTCACAACCGGGTGTAGTCACAGTGGTGCCAGGCAGAGCCACAGGTACTATAGGAGAAACAGGACAATTGTTTGAACCTAAGGCATTTTTTGGAATGCTGCACAAAGGAGAAACAATTTTTACTCCTGATCAATTAATGAACTTTGCAAAAAATGCACAGGGTACTGGCATAGAGACTGCGATATCTTCACTGTCTAGTGCTATGCAAACAGGCACACAAGGACCAGCAGGACCCGCAGGATCCGCAGGATCAGCATTGCCAGGTGGTTTTAATATTGCTAATTTTTCTACTCCTGTGACTGCTATCGCAGAAATGTTTAACACTGTGGTAGCAGAAGGAGATAAGATCGCAGCACAGACTCAAAGTTTTCTAAGCAGTCAAAAGAGCTTTGCTGAGTCAACATTAAAAAACATCAGCTTACAACTGTCAAACTTAGATGATCAAAAAGATAATCAACAGTTGCACACTATCAATCAACAGTTGCACACTATCAGTCTTAACACAGAAGTTGAAATTTTAAAAAATAAAAAAATAGAATTAGCGGAACTAAACCGTAGAGATCAATTAGATATCGAACACAGTCAAAGACAGATAGCTCTGTATAGAGAAATGATTGATCAAGCACAGTCTGCAGATGAAGTTACTGATTTACAAACTAAACTAGCTTTAGAAGAGCAAGATCTGTCAGATGCAAAATTTGATTTGGCCATGCGTCAACAGGCAATTTTAGATACAGACGCTGACATCAGTTTAAAAGAACAGCAACTTTATGATGCTAGAGAAGAATTAGCAAATACAGAATCTGCACAAGCCAAATCAATTGAACCAAAGTCTGGAAAAGATGCATATAGCAGTGTGTTAGATAAATTTTTTGGTCCTATGGCTGGACCAAATTCCACAGTAACCGATGCTGCGGCAGGTAAGCCAGCAGCAGCACCAGCAGCAGCACTAGCAGCAGCACCAGCAGCAGCACCAGCAGCAGCACTAGCAGCAGCACCACAGCGCCAGCAGCAGCACCAGCAGCACCAGCAGCACCAGCAGCAGCACCTACTACAGCAGATGCAGGCGGCAAAGGCAAAGAAGCTACTCTAAACGATGTTGTTAAAAGTCTTGACACATTAAATAAGCAAGTGGGCCTATTAAATTCAGAAATGTCCAAATTACCTAACTTGATGGAGAGGTCTGTAAAAGCAACCAAAGCCCTTAATGGCAATGTAAATGCGAGTGTATAATGAGTTGGAAAAAATATTTTACTCCTGTAGGCAACAACGTACTCACTGACGGTTCGCTCAGTCCAATGAGCAGCGGAAATAGTTCTCGACCAGGACCTGCAAGAACGAATTATAGCAGTTACTTGCCAGACGTATACGCTGGCGCGCCTAATCGCGTAGAAAGATACTTGCAGTATGATACTATGGACATGGACCCTGAAGTAAATGCAGCGTTAGATATTTTGGCAGAATTCTGTACTCAAAAAAACAAAGAAAATAATACACCATTCCAATTAGTGTTGAAAAACAAAGCCACTAACAGTGAAATAAGAATTTTAAGGGAGTATCTACAACAGTGGAGTAAACTACAACAATTTGAAAATAGGATTTTTAGAATGATGCGTAACCTGTTCAAATATGGTGACGCTTTTTTTATCAGAGATCCTGAAACACAACAATGGATGTACATTGACTCAGGTAAAATAACAAAAATTATCGTGAATGAATCAGAAGGGAAAAAACCAGAACAATACATCATACGAGATCTCAATATAAATTTCAAAGACCTTGTAGTCACAATGATACATCCAAATACTACAAACACACAAAATAGAGGTACCACATACGCCGCAGGCGGCGGAGCAGTTAGAGGATTGGCCGGCTCTTATCCCGGATCTGTGGGATCAAGATTTGAATTGACACAGCAAGAAGAAGCTATAAATGCTGAACACGTCATACACATCAGTCTAAGCGAAGGTCTAGACAATAACTATCCGTTCGGAAATAGTCTGTTAGAACAGGTATTTAAAGTTTTCAAACAAAAAGAATTACTTGAAGATGCAATTATTATCTATCGTGTACAACGTGCTCCGGAGCGCAGGGTATTCTATGTCGATGTAGGCAATATGCCCAGCCACTTGGCCATGGGATTTGTTGAACGTGTTAAAAATGAAATACATCAAAGGCGTATTCCTAGTGCCACAGGAGGAGGACAAAATGTCATTGATTCGGCGTATAATCCATTATCTATTAACGAAGACTATTTCTTCCCACAGACAGCGGAAGGACGTGGTTCGAAAGTTGAAACATTGCCGGGGGGCACCAATCTAGGCGAAATTGATGATTTAAAATTCTTTACAAACAAGTTATTCAGAGGTCTGCGCATCCCAAGTTCATATCTCCCTACCGGAGCAGATGACAGTCAAGCTCAGTACAACGATGGGCGTGTTGGCACAGCGTATATACAAGAATTTAGATTCAACAAATACTGCGAAAGACTGCAAAGCCTAGCGGCAGTGATATTTGATGAAGAATTCAAACGTTATCTAGAGAAACGTGGAGTAAACATAGATGCCAGTCTATTTGAACTGAAACTACAGACACCAATGAATTTCGCTGCCTATCGACAGAGTGAAGTAGATGGCCAACGCATTAATACTTTCAACACTATTCAGGCCGTGCCTTTTATCAGTAAAAGGTTCGCACTGAAACGTTTCTTAGGTTTAAGTGATGAAGAACTTGCAGAAAATGAACGTCTATGGTCTGAGGAGCAGGGCAAAAGCACTCCAATACCTACAGACAGCAGTGGAGAATTACGTTCAATTGGCATAAGTCAAAGCGATCTATCAAATGATGCCGAGGCTGCTACTGATACAGAAGCCACGCCCGAACAGGCCCAAGCGGCCCCACAAGCAGGAACAGCCGCAGCGCCCACAGCTCCGGCCACGCCACCAGCCGCATAAATATATTGCTATGATTTTACGTGAATTGTTTTATATAGACAAAGACAAACAAACCTTGACCAATGATTTGAGGTACGATCCTCAGCGAGATGTAAGTGCAATTAATAAAAGAGACACACGTAAAACACGTCTTACACTTGAGCAGATTAATAGACTGCGTAAACAATCTGAAGCACACATACTTGAACAGGAACAAGAACTACAGTTCTACAGTTTGTAAAATCCATGTACGGTGCGCCATCAGCACCTCCAGCTTAAAAAAATTGCCAAAGATAAATTAGCATAAGGAGATTCTATGCGCTGTTTTGTTTTAGGCAATGGCAAAAGCCGTCTCGCTATTCAGCCTTCAGAACTAATAGGCTATGGTAAAATTTATGGGTGCAATGGACTGTACAGAGAATTTGAACCAGACTGTCTAATCGCTGTAGATCCAAAAATGGTAATGGAAATCAATGCTACCGGTTACCAACACACACATGAAGTATGGACCAACGGCAACGCTAGATACAAAACCCTTAGAGGATTTAATTTTTTTAAACCTAGTTTAGGGTGGAGCAGAGGATTTAATTTTTTTAAACCTAGTTTAGGGTGGAGCAGTGGTCCTACGGCCCTAGAATTTGCCAGTCGTTCTGGTGTAAGAGAAATCTTCATACTGGGCTTTGACTATGAAGGGGATCAGGGCAAGTTCAATAATGTTTACGCTAACAGTAAAAATTATAAAATGAGCACGGACGTGGCCACCTATTATGGAAATTGGATGCGTCAAACTGAAAAAGTAATACGTGATTTCAAGCACGTTAGATTTTTCAGGCTAGTAAATGATAAATATTTTGACCCAGGTTGGCACTTTCCTAATTTCCGCCATATGGAATATAAGGAATTTAAACAATTATTGAAAACATGGCCTAAAACTACTTAATTTTCGGCCATTTTACACCCTTTTACGCAATCATTTGTAAATATATAACAGCCTTGTAACTACAGGAGATATAACATGACTGACCGCAATAAGTTCGAGCAGATGCTCGAGTATCTAGTTAACGAAGACCAAGCAAAAGCTAAAGAAATGTTTCACCAAATCGTGGTAGAAAAATCACGTGAGATTTATGAAAACCTTCTTGCAGAAGAATTTAAAGATGACGATGTTGAAGAAGGTATGGAAAAAGACGATGTTGAAGAAGCCATGGACGATGACGACCATGAAGATATGCCAACCGACGAAATGATGGATCAAGACATGGATGACACTGAAGCGGCGGAATCTTTCATGATACCATGGAAGCTGATGATGATGATGATGACATGGGCGATATGCCCAATATGGACGCCACTGACGATTTTGAAGATGATGTAAAAGGCAGTGATCCTGAAGAAATCGTATCTGACATGGGTAACGCAGTAGACGATTTAGATGCATTAGTAGCAGAATTAGAAGATGCTATTGCCAAGTTTGACAATGGCGATATGAGTATGGGTATGGACGATGAGGGTGATGAAAAACCTAAAGAAACATATGCATTCGAAGATGAAAAACTAATGCGCGAATACGTTGAAAAAGTAGGAGAAACCTACAAGGGCGGAAAAGTTGCTGGCACTTCAGAACCAGCAGGTGGTAATACTAAAAGCGTAGTGGCAAAAAAGAATGATATGGGCGGTACGACAGAGAATATTGCCCGTGGTGGCGAAGGCGGCGGTAATAAGTCAAGCCTCCCAGGTCACGCAAATGCTAAGACAGAAAATCTTGGCAACGTGAATGTTCCAGGTGGCAAAGCAGGAGTAAAACATCTTAAAGGTGTACCAGCAGGCCATGGGGCAGAAAAGAAGGGTGCAGGTGAAGATGCACAAAACAAAAAGAGCGTAGTCGGATCTAGATAATGCAACAACTACTTCGCGAACATCTTTCGTTTACACAGGCAAATATCGTTTTGGAGCAAGATGAAAAAGACGGTAAAAATCTGTTTATGAAAGGTATCTGCATACAGGGTGGTATTAAAAATGCTAACCAACGTGTTTATCCTGTAGACGAGATTAGCAGGGCTGTTAAAACTCTAAATGATCAGATAGACAATGGTTATTCTGTGTGCGGTGAAGTAGATCATCCCGATGATCTTAAAATTAACCTGGACCGTGTCAGCCACATGATTACAAATATGTGGATGGACGGTCCAAATGGTTATGGGAAGTTAAAAATATTGCCTACACCTATGGGGCAACTAGTATCAACGATGTTGGGCAGTGGCGTCAAATTAGGTGTAAGCAGCAGAGGTTCTGGAAACGTCAGAGATGATGGATCCGGCCATGTTAGCGACTTTGAAATTATAACAGTTGATATAGTCGCACAACCAAGTGCTCCCGGTGCGTATCCTACACCAATTTACGAACACCTCATGAATACTCGTGGCGGTTTAAGTAGCCTTCGCATAGCAAAGGAAGTGCAGGGCGACCCAAAAGCACAAAAATATCTCAAGGAAAGCTTATTACGTGTAATAAGCGGCCTCCAATAATAGGAGAAACACATGTTGGATTCGTTAAAAACATTGTTTGAAAACAACGTGATTTCTGAAGAGATTAAGGCAGAAATTGAACAGGCATGGAACCGCAAGGTTGTTGAAAATCGCGAACTAGTGACACAACAACTACGCGAAGAGTTTGCCCAGCGCTACGAGCATGACAAACACGTCATGGTCGAAGCACTAGATAAGATGATTTCCGATCATCTTAGCACAGAGATCCAAGAATTCAAAGAAGATAAGGCACAACTAGCAGAAGCAAAAGCCAAGTATGCTAAGAAAATGAAAGACGATGGCAAAAAGATGAAAGAATTTGTAGTTCATCAACTGGCCAAAGAAATTTCTGAACTTCATGAAGATCAAAAGCAAACAGCAGACAAGTTCCATAAACTTGAACAATTTGTGATCGATGCTCTATCAGAGGAAATCGCAGAGTTTTATCAAGACAAGCAAGATTTAGCCGAAACAAAGGTTAGACTTGTAAAGGAAGGTAAAGAACAAATTTCTCTATTAAAAGAGAAATTTATTAAACGTGCAGCAGTTATGGTAGAATCTATGGTAAGTGAAAGCTTATCAAAAGAAATCACACAACTGAAAGAAGATATTGATGCTGCTCGTAGAAATGATTTCGGACGTAAACTTTTCGAAGCATTCGCGTCTGAATACCAGGCAAGTTATCTAAACGAAAAATCTGAAACAAGTAAATTACTCAAGGTCATAGACCTGAAAGATTTAGCTATTACTGAAGCCAAAACTGAAGTAGTAGAACAACAAAAAGCCTTAGAAAGTAAAGTTTTAGAGATTGAACGTTTAAAAGATGCTGCGCAGCGGCAGGCAATTATTTCTGAATTAGTAGCTCCATTGAGCAAAGATCAGAAATCTATCATGACTGAATTATTAGAAAGTGTGCAAACACAGAAATTACATAACAGTTTTGACAAGTATTTGCCAGCAGTGATTGCGGGCGAGACCAAACCACAACAAAGACAGGCACTAGTAGAGGCAAAAGAAATTACAGGAAATAAAATTGCTAATAGCAAATTTAGTAGCGAGTTTGATTCTAATATAATTGATATTAGACGGCTTGCTGGATTATAAAGTTTAAGGAGAAACTAAATGTCAGATCTACTAAATGGTCGTTGGCAGGAGACTAAAGAGGCTCTACTAGAAGGCCTACAAGGTACTCGCAAATCAGCAATGGCTGTAACTTTAGAAAATACTCGCAAGTATTTGGCTGAAAGTGCAACTGCTGGTGCTACCTCTGCCGGTAATGTCGCAACACTTAACCGTGTTATCCTGCCCGTGATTCGTCGTGTCATGCCAACCGTTATTGCTAACGAACTAGTTGGTGTTCAACCGATGACTGGCCCAGTCGGCCAAATTCACACACTAAGAGTTCGTTATGCTGATACATCAGCCAATGCTGGTGTGCTAGCCGGTGAAGAGGCACTAAGCCCATTCAAGATCGCTGCTAGTTATGCAGGTAACGAAGTAGCAGCAACACCAAAAGCCGGTAGCACAGCTACTCTTGAAGGTGCTGCTGGTAAGCGCATGAGCATTCAAATTCTAAAGCAAGTAGTTGAGGCTAAAACCCGCAAACTATCTGCACGTTGGACATTTGAAGCTGCACAAGATGCACAAGCCCAACAAGGCATTGACATCGAAGCAGAAATTATGGCTGCGCTTGCACAAGAGATCACTGCTGAAATTGATCAAGAGATTCTAACAAGTCTACGTAGCCTTGCTGGAACAGCAGTGGAGACTTACAACCAAGCCGCAGTAAGTGGTACAGCCACTTTCGTTGGTGATGAACATGCTGCTCTAGCAGTTCAGATCAATCGTGCTGCAAACTTAATTGCACAGCGTACACGTCGTGGCGCTGGCAACTATGCAGTTGTAAGCCCGTTAGCATTGACAATTCTTCAAAGTGCCACAACTTCTGCGTTCGCAAGAACAACAGAAGGTGCTTTTGAAGCACCTACAAACACTAAGTTTGTTGGTACATTGAACAGTGCCATGCGTGTATATGTTGATAGCTATGCTAGCGACAGCACAAATGTTCTGATTGGTTACAAAGGTTCTAGCGAATCTGATGCACCAGCATTCTACTGTCCATACATTCCATTGATGAGCAGTGGTGTTGTGCTTGATCCTAGCACATTTGAGCCAGTAGTCAGCTTTATGACACGTTACGGATATGTTGAGTTAACAAACACAGCATCTTCTCTAGGTAACGCTGCTGACTATCTAGCCAATGTGGGTATCACAAACGCGAACGTTAAGTTCAGCTAATCAAATCTTTTTTACAAAAGGTTTCAAAGCGGATGGCAACATCCGCTTTTTTTATGACTTGGCTGAAACGGCTAAATACTGAGTCTAAATGAGTGCCTGCATGGGGCAGGACTTATGCGGTTACCCGCCGCGTAGACCTAGAACGTCGACATAGGAGAAAACAAATGGGACGTCCATTAAAAAAAGATAGATTAGGTACCGATGTCATCGGTACCCCGTCAGGCGATACTGGCGTAAGAGTTGAGGCATTTTTTGGC
>Ga0194123_10007377_pt1 | contig 10970 bp, 9 predicted proteins | sample TA2MahsurfametaG_5_FD_155479 | JGI IMG/M metagenome (GOLD analysis project Ga0194123, IMG submission 155479) | Freshwater microbial communities from Lake Tanganyika, Tanzania - TA2015023 Mahale A surface | ecosystem: Environmental > Aquatic > Freshwater > Lake | place: Tanzania: Lake Tanganyika... | reverse complement strand
TTTCTATATCTTAAAAATAAAAAAAAAAAAATTTTCAACAGGTCTCGTCTCTAACTTTTTTTTGTAAAAAAAAAATAATATTGTGTTTCTTACTGCCGTAGACGCGTGAATAGGGAAGCATTTCACTATTGGCTCAGGTAATCTAAATAACTCATGTCCCAGTGCGCAATCGTTTGCGGGTCTTTTTTGAAAAGGGTGTTCTCTGTCGTACTCATTTTTTTCAGTTGTTCATCTTGAACAAGATGAAATCGTTTTAGCATCTGTTTGTCAAAAACTGTGAGAGGTCTTAAGATACCCTTCCAATAGGGTTCAATATAAAATGATGATTTTTTAAGAATGGGGATAAAAACATCTAATAATTGAATAAAACCTTGCTTGGTATTTGGAAATTCCATTGTTTTGTATTGATCATTCGAATATTTGTGCACATTCAAACAAAACTTGTTGTTTTCAAGATTGATTATAAACTCCTCGACATTTGCAAATTTCTTACCACCAACGTATAAGGGTAGTGTGTCCCCGACGACCGCTTGAAAATCATTTTTCGGATATCTGCGTGTGAGGTCAAAAAAATAACACAGGGCAACGACGCTCTGGATCTCCTTTTTTCTCTTGCCCAGGGATTGTTTGAATGCATTATAAAAATCCTTGTTCAGATGAACGAGTTTATGCAGGGTCTCAAACTGGTGTTGTTTGCCTTGATGTTGAACATTTTTCATGAGGTCCAGCATTGGGATGTCCGGATTTTTCTTTTGAGGCACTTTCCTTTTCTCTTTTTTTATACGGAGAGCCGATGGTGATACACCGACAAGTTTTGCCAGATCATTCCGTGTTTTTTTTTTGGTGGATAGAAGCAGACCGTAAACCCTCGAGCAGTGTCTGAGGATTTATTTTTTTTTGCCTGATAAGCTGTTCAATAACAGGTTTTATTTTTTTTGAAAAAAGGTCTAAAAGAATTATCTCGGATTTCTTTTCCATTTTACCGTAGATGCAATAAATTAATTTGTTCACAAATTAATTTACAACCGTAGATGCAATAAATTAATTTGTTCACAAATTAATTTATCACAATATCGGTCCGTCATTGTTCGCCTATGAGCTAATTGTACTTGAATACAAGGCATTGAAAATAACGGCGATTTAAAATCGCCGTTATTTTCAATAAATTGAATTAAAAACAAATTAACTTATGGCGATGACGGTACCACGCATCTCTCAGACTTCAAAATTTGTTCGGATCGAATGTCCAAACCAAGACTGTTGAAGACCCACGGGATCACCCCATTTCTTTGCAAAGTACTCCTTCATTTCAATCTTTGAAGGAAGAGGACTATTTGGAAAACTTTCACGGAACCAATCCTTGAATGTTGAATACATTTCAATGAGTTGTAGATTTTTGTCTTTCTTGTCTTCGATAAATTCATCCGCAAATAATCGGAAAACATCATTCTTTTTCCGGTAATGCTCAGTGGCCAACACCACCTTTTCCGGTTCCACAACAATCTTGGGTTTTGTTTTCAGACGATGAAGAAGGAACCACGCCATCGGTTCAATGAGCAACGGGATCTTGTCCTTGAACTGAGGGTCTTTGGGGAAAATCTTTTCGCGCAATTGTTCTTCAAACGTCGCTGGGGCCGTATCTGAAAAGACCGATTCAAAAGGGATCACACGGATACGGTTCCACGTCGCCCGATCGCTGTTGTGAAGGTTTGGGAGTTCATTACAGATCAATACCAGTTTAAACATAGGTGTGATCTCCGACCCTTCGCGATACAATCCTCGTGCAAAAAAGGTGTCGTTCCCCGACAGCTCCTTCAAAATACCAATATTAATAACATCCTTCTGGTCGGGTTCTTGCAGAACGGCAAGCCGTACACCATTCCCCGCACGCACTAATTCTGGACAGGCCGCGCTTGATTGAGTGCGTTTCCCTACAATAAGCGACGTGGGGAGCTTGATCGAATAGGGTCCAAGCATCTGTTCAAACAATGATTGTGTAATCGATTTGCCGTTGTCGCCATCACCCGTCCACACCTGAACAATCTTGTTAAAGTTCCCACCGATAAAGACATCACACGATGTGTTTAAGAAATACTCGCGGACATCTCGGTCTGGAAAAATCTTTTCAAAAAAATCAATAACGTCGCGTACTTCAGGTGATGAGTGGTCGATATCCGTCCTATACCTGATATTCATCTTCAGGCTCAGAAAATCATTTGGCGACCCTTCACGAAATTCAAACGTCTTCAGATCATACACACCATTACTGAAGCCAATCAGATATGGATTGGAGTCCAGTTTTGCCAAAAATTCTTCTTCATAAAAAACCTCCATGGCTTCCTTCATAACGTTTGTTTTATACGTTGCCGTCTTTAATCTTGACACCAATTTCATCGCCGTGGTCATTTTTTTCTTGAATGATTTTTGTTCCTCCTCATCTTCAGCCGCCAACTGTTTCTCAAGGTACGTCTTTGCAACCATCTCATAGTCTTCGACAATCTCGGAAGAGATTTTTTGTCGGAGTTTGTACCCCTCCTCAATCTTATGCCAGGTATGTCCATGGAACTGGTACCAGAGCTTATGGATAATCGAAGCACAACGAAACTCCTGTTCGTACTTTTGGTGAAGGATCAATGCGAGGTCATTATGTGCACCGTCGAGCTTGAGACACCGGTCGATGAATGGCTGGATATACATCTTCATAACACTTTCATATCCCGCTGGATTGTCCATACGTGCGATATATTTCAGGGTCGCAAGTGTAAGGTCCTTTTTTTCCATGCGAGACCATTCATAGTGACACGTTTTCTCATCAAACTTGGCGGTCGACTGACGAGAAAAGTCAACCCAGTAGTTATACCCATCATCGTTGCCATTAAAAGTATTATACAAAATCCATCCGATACGTATCCACTCGTTGCGGTCTTCATACCTGGTTGGAGAGAGCACCTTTAATAATTCTTGCACGAGGTTCCCCTTTCTCACGGGGTCCTGGTTATCAAACACCTGGATAGTCTTCTTTTTTAGTTTAGGGGTATTTGATAAAGGCTTTTCCCAATTGACCTGATGGATGTTGCCCAAGACTTCTAAAATAAATTGGGAGCGTCCTTCAACCTGGATGCTGAAGATCTGGGGGAGGCTTTCGTCAATCTCTTGTTTTGTTGTTAATACCTTATTCCCGTATTCAAATCCCATCAACAATTGCCACCACTCGTTGACAACGCGTCCCGTGTCATCAAACCCCTTTGACAAAAGATATGGATCCATTGATGGGTCTTTCCGCGATCCGTATAAAAGCCATGGGTGCCCCTGTCCACGACAATATGATTTGTCGATCATCGTGTCAAGAGGGATACACGACGGGTACTCGTTTTTCTCGAGTTTCTTGCATTCAAGACGGATCCGTGGAAGAAGAATATGTTCTTGCTGGTATCGTGTCATGAAAATATTGGGAAATTGAAGATGGTATCCATTTTTATAGTATGTAATCCCATTCTTTTCTATCCTGTATGGTGGTTTTTCAAAAAGAAAAACAATTAAATGACGGGGCTCGATATCCTGGAGGATCTCGGACAACACCTTTTGATACACACGCACCAACGCTTCAACGTGAGTGTCGGTATACAGTCGCGGGTCCCCAATGTATGTATTATTATCTTCAACCTTGAGGTCTACATCAACCAGCACCGGAATATGCAGGCTCGTCTGCATTTCGGCGACACAGAGGCGTTCAATCATATAGTGATAATTATATAATGACCAAAATTCCTCAAGGTCGTTCCGACAGATCAAGAATTTCCCCTTTGGAGACAACGACAGGTGGGTCGGGCGCCCATCGGTGCGACGGGCGTGCAAAAAGTGATCCAACTTGTTCATTTTTTATAAAAATATATCTCTTTAGAAATTTATTGACCATTGAAATAATAATTTCCTTTCATTTTTTTTTCCAGATGACACACGGATCCGCACGGACGGACTTTCTACAAAAGATTGTGAAGATCCGCCACGTTTTGAAGAAACAAAAAACAAAGAGCATTCAGGTCCCACAACTCCTCAACACACTGGTTTCCAAGCACGTCAATGCTGTTGCCGGCGACAAGCCGCTCCTGGTCCTATGCAGCCAGATGGACCCTACTGAATTCTGTGATTATGTCATATCCGTGCTCGAAGGGGACATCAACGCGCGGATAACGCTGTCTCCGAAAGCAACGACACTGCTTGAAAAAAAAACAAGAACAAGAAAAAAGAAAACCTTACATTCACAGCTTGTGAATGCATACCTTGCAACCCGTCCCGTTCTTTCTCGGATCGATACATCATGCCCGTCTGAACACGACGTTGCGCGTCATTATCGTCATCTCCTACGCGACCTACCCGACGTACCAACATTGGGCGCTTTGTCTGAAGAACTCAAACGTCGCGAGGAACAACCACTCCTCATACCACTCGCCGACTATGTCAATGAGAATATAAACAAAGACATTCTCCGTTGGGGACCTGTCGGTGATAGTATCGCCTTTTTAAGGAATTGGGACGGGTACGACCATTCTTTCCAAGAATGGAAAACGCACCATTGCAATCATCTATTTCAAACGGTCATCTCAGATCCTACACAACAAAATCTGTTTCAGTCGGTGCTGTCTTTGCTCGCGGAAAAAAATAGGTGTCCCAAATTCACACGTCTTTCATTGGCACAGCTTCGTGATGCCTTGGCGATCGTCAAAAAGACAAAACTATCTCAAACGACGTTGACACAGGTGGTCCAAGAGATGGATCTGGGACATCGTCTCCAGCTCGTCGACAATCATAAAAATATCCTCCCGAAAGGGTACACAAGAACACAAAAAGAATACCTCTGGTTTTGGGACATTGGAAAGTCTTTCATCGGGCGTCGTATTATTCCTCTTGGGACATCAATCGAACGCCAAGAGATTGATTTTGCATTAGGCTTTTTCCATCCCAAGAGCAGGCAGAACAAACATATTTATTACTGGAAAGGGAAGGACCCCTATACTATCCTCTATATCGACCGCAATGGACTTGAGGTTGTACAAGACGTTCATCTGTATGAATATTTCAGACGTCGTTCCACCGGTGGGAAATTCAACCAGGAAGGACCCCCGTATGTCCCTCTTGTGATGACCGTTCCCGCTGATGCAGAGTACCTTTTTTCGATCTCGGTGCAATGGGTGATGAGTGCCTTGTCATCGTTCCTTGATGTTTCTTATTTCGATCATCGTCGTATGACAAACGACATTGTGCTGTCTATCAAGTCCAGGTCCACGACCTTTCTTGAGTGGGCGTCATTGCTGTACATGATTGTGGGACGGCTCCACCCGGTGTTCCCACTCTCCATGTACCATCGCACCTTGAAAGAGAGGATGGACAATATGTACTTCAAGATGGATGTTTTATGTATCCTGCCAATGAATGTCGCCTTTCCTGAAATGTTCCTTTCAAAAGATGACAAACATGTAAAATTTATGTGGAAGGTCCATAAAAATCTGTTTGTGCGACGATTTTGGGAGCAATGGACACAACATCAAGCCCCTCTTGATCGTTTATCGTGTGAAGCTGTATTTGACGTTCCTATTCTTACACGGAACGATCACGTCTCGGGCAAGGGACAGCGTGTGGACCTTGAAGATTTTGTTCATGACGTTGCTTCGTACCTCTATGATGTGGATATTGTTCCATCGGGGAGAGAAGTTATCGATGTCCTTGTCCCATGTCCCTTGTATTATTTTCCGCAGACGCGTGTTGTCGATACTCGCGACTTTTTGTGCTTTTTAGACGAGCTTGCGTTCGTCCCATCGAGACGAGAAGCGCCTCTCCTTGGAACGCCCCGTGAAGATATTGAGAACGAAGACCTTGAGACTGTTTGTGATGACGAGGAAGAAAACGAGGATGGAGACGCAGACGATGATAATGACGAAGAACGTCTTTTAGAGTAATCATTGACATTCTAAAAATGAACGAGTATAAAAAATATATATGTACGTGTACATATATATTACGTATGTTAACTAGAAAATGGCAACCGCTTTGGATTTTCGCTGGTCGTGAAAGTTATGATCTGAATTCGGGTTTATCTTTTTTGATTACCCTCTACATCATTGATAAATTTGGACGGCCATCTCCACTGGAGGTCTTTCTTCGTAAACCACAAGTATATGGTTTATGGCATTGTTTGTGGAATGACAAGGAGCATATCAACCGGTTGAAATCCCTGAACGTCACAGGCATCGTGGTTGTTGATAAAGAGCTGACGGAGTTTGGTGTACTCCCAATGAAGGATTACTACCCGTTCTCAGATATTTTTCAACTTCAACCACATTTCATCACACATGACGAGAAAAAAAATATTGTACTCCACATTGATCAGTCCGTGGTCCCGTTTGCATCAATCAATCAAGAAAACCTCTTTTATGAAACTTTTTTGCGTGACCATATACTTTGTGTTGACAGTCTTTTTGAATTATTAAAAGAGATTGTGGATCCTGTACCGAAAAATACTCTTATTAATCGTTGGTGTCGGAATATTGTAAAGGATCTTGTCGAAGATCAGAGAGAAGAATACGGTATCGTAGAATAACACCATGAAGCATCTAATGTACGCTATATACGTGTACAACTTGTGCTAATATTTACCAACGCGTCATTTGCGGGGTCAGTCGGTCCTGCTTCGGTAGCTGTGTACACAAAGTTTTGTACGATATTGTCTGCAATCTCAAAGGCTGTAAAGTTGAGATTTGTCTTGTCGTCAACTTCAACTACCATAAGAGATTTTATTCCGGTATGAGAAGCGATAGACAAGCCAATCGCATTCACAGATAATTCAACGCCTTTGATAATATATGCTCCGTCTGACACATTGGGGTTCACGGGTGAAATAATATATGTTATTGTGTTGTTTCCTGTAAATGTATTGTCAGGTGAACTTGCTCTTACCTGGAAAGATTTTGTTAGATACGTTCCCGCCCATTGCGTTTTCGTGTCTAATCGATACGGTTGACAGTGTGTTCGCATGGTGTCTATACTATGACAATAAAAAATATTTTCTTCCTGGGTTGAAACTATTCGGGACATCCTGTCACATATACGATAAAGCAAAATCCGACACGATATCAAAATGTTTCCTTCAAATTTTCAAATTTGTCGACGGTCTATTTTATCGTAGGCACGTATGACAGATGTACTGGACAACTGATTGGCGCTGAAAATCCTTCTCCAACACAACTCGGTTCGGGTTATATTCTTCTCAATCTCTCAAGAGATGGGAGAACTGTGACATTTCGAGTACAGGAAGTGTTTCGTCAAGATAGAATTCTTGCGTACGTTGCCGTTCTCGACAAAATATAAAATGAACAAGCATCTGTACCACAAATTATATTTTGGATAAATTCTAATTTGGATAAATTCTCATTTGGATAAATTCTCATTTGGATAAATTCTCATTTGGATAAATTCTCATTTGGATAAATTAGAATTCACACGTTCACCGTAAAGGTGAAGTTTTGAGTTTAAACGAAACGAGTCAATCGTTTCGTTTAAAATCGTGGTGAAGGCGGTAGGTGCAATTTATTTTTTCATAAAAAACTGGGTCGTACCGTAGTCAATTTTGAAACAGGTTATTAATTTCAGGAGCAACAAGAACCAGTGCAGTAACATGAACTATCAGTTCCACAACAATTCGTACCATTACAACCTGCATGACAATCAAATATCGCCAAATTAAAATATATTTCCGTTGTTTTTGTAATTCTGTTCCCTTTGAAGAAACACAAGTCAAGAATCTTAAGTTCGCTATCAAAACTGTAGTCAAAGACTTCACGTGCGTTTTGTGGTTTGCATTTATTGAGCGTATAGATACCAACGACATTATTCTCGAATGAATATGACAATGGAACCTCAACTTTTGAAAAATCAAATCGCAGAATGTATTCTGTATCGGATGGATTCAGATATCCGTTTATTTCAAATTTCCATACTCGTTTATTAAAACCATCTCCACCAAAAGAATTTGTTGGATTTGCAGACACAGAAGAATATACTAAAAGACCACTCCCTTGTATAAAGGCTGTGGTAAACTTTGTCAAAAAGACGGCCGAATTTACTATCGGAACTGACATAGTATTCCTTCTTATAGTCTATCAACACTATTTTTTTTTACCGTCGTACGAGCAGAAAAAAGGATATAAAAATGTAACATGTATGCTAAAAAAAGATGAAATATTGTAATAAGTGCCCACGTTAACGTGGGCACTTATCTTGTAATAAATGAAGCAAATTGGAATTCAAAACAAAAGCTCAATACATCAAAACCGTCACCGTCACATGACGATCAGGGATGGTCGTGTTTCCTTGAGAGTTTTCATTGTTCCTCGTACGATGTAATAACACACACCAATCTGTACCAGTATATAGACAATCCCCATACACAGGTACAAGCTCCAATAGACCCGTTCATGCTTCAACACAATTCGTTCTGTTTGAGAAAGGTCCTGTTCATCTACCTCATAGAGACGAGTATAATAAGAACTTATCCCAATCGCTACAAACAAGATCGAAATCACGATAAATGAGATGGCAAACATTCCCGATGCTACAGGGGGCATCTCCAAAGACTTGACACGCGTCATGTGATAAAAAAATAATGCCGACGTGACAAGCAAGATGCTATAGCTCAAGGCGCCGAAATACAACGTCTCTGGAAACAAAACATTCATTTTACCGTACATGCGATAAATTAATTTATTCATAAGAGAGGGCAGACAAAAAATCGTACCTTGACAATCCAAGGTACGATTTGTTGTCTGTCGATTCTTATTTATGGGCTAAGTGATGCTATCATATCTTTCATCGTGGAGAACAACTGATATAATACGGTTTTTCTTTTTGTAAAAATTCCTTGTCATTCTGTAATGCTTGTATGCGTTCGGTTTTCTCTGCCAAGAGTTCAATCTTATGTATATAATCTTTGTTCAACTCATCTTTCTCTTGTTGTAATCGTTGGATTTCTTTCTCGTATTTTTGATGCTCTTTCGTCGGATTCTGTTCAATAAGTTTATCCATGATCATCCTCATCCGTTCAAAAGACTGTGATTCATTCACTGTAAATAATTCTGTCCGGTTTTTCCCTTTGAATTCTTTCTGAACATAGATATCTTTACTCTTGCATTCTTTGGTGAACAGACTCTCAATGATATGATTATTGTCCGTTTGTCGGAGATAGAGCAATTGAAACGTATCAAAGGTTTTGCGATGCTCTTGGTATTCTCTCCGATAATAATCAAAGGTTATGCCATATTTGAACAACGGTATACCGTCATGCACACCAATATAGGCCATATAACAAACGTTACATCCATCGTATTCATACAGATCATGATCGTCATAAAAACACCCATATTTTTTCTCGATTGAATAAGAACCGAATCGATTAATCGAAGGGAGGACTTCGTGAGAGATCCAACGGCGAAAGATCTTGGCTTCAGCTTTGCGGGAAGACATGACAAGATCGTACATCCCTTCTTGATTGATGAATATAGTCTGAGGATCAATCTTCTGAATTTCAGGGTATGTATTTGTACATACCCCTAAAGTAATGAAAGTCGTTTTGTCTGGGTCTTGGACGTTTATGCCTAATGTTTGATGCATGTCTTGAAACTCTAATAGTTTGGCGACATCAATACCTTTGAACCATACAACCCCTTCTTTAACAATGACCAAAACTTTCTTACCCTTATACTGAAAATAATTATTTCGGATGTCGACAAAAGAGGTCAATGTGTCCGTATCTCTGATCTCATTAGTTGATTCGGGTACTCTCTGATCCAGGGCTTGGTCGTCAAATAACTGGTTTTATATTCAGCTTCTTTTTTATACTACATTTTAAAAACCAGTTAACTGGTTTTTAAAATCACCTTTACATTGAAGGTAGTTATAATAACTGAAAATAACTGGGTCAAGCCCTGCTCTGATCATTAGAGTCAATGTTTTTCAAAGATTTCCACCGTTCATACCGTAGATGCAATCAATTAACTTGTGTACAAATTAATTTATTGCGTCTACGGTACCACAAACCGTTACGTTTGGTTTTATCTTTGATTTTGGTCGCATAGGATGGTTTACATTCCGCAATATTTTCAATGAAATCATCTAAACAGATCTCTAAATTTTCATTCAAGACGAATCTGACATTATAATGCGTCAATAACTGCGTGAAGCTCATTCTGCTCGTTTGTTCTCTATTATGAATATATACATGTCTTCAGATCACAATCTACCCTCTCTCATATTAGCATACATTTGGAAATTGGGATGCATAAAATTTATCAACAAGAGGATTTGCTTGAAAAACCTCTGGGTCAAAATTGACAAGAAAAAGTCCTTTGATCGATTTTACCCTGGACAGGGCGACATACGCCTGTCCGTACTCAAAAATCGACATACCCACATCGACCTCGACGTATTCAAGAGTGGCGCCCTGGGCCTTATGAATGGTCACCGCCCACGCTAAAATAAGTGGAACCTGTGATAGAGAAACCAATGGTTCCCGTTCAGATACCCACGTGTGCGGTTTCATTTCACACACTATCCCATTCACAAATGAAACAACAGGAAACCCCTCGCTCGAAAATGAGACAACTTTGCCCTGGCTCCCGTTGACTAATCCATTCTCAAGGTTCGCGATGCACATGACATGGGCACCTTTTTTCAGACGCAAGACATCATCACACAGGACGTTCTGTCGTAAAAAATCCAGTTCAAACTTTTGTTCTTGCGTCACACAATCATCCACGTGTTCAGAGAGCGTGTACACATACTCTGCGCCCTCAAGTTCTTCCAGCATCGATGCGTTCCACCTCACAACCCTCGATTTTATTGGGAAAAGTTTTACCGCATTTTCTTGATGTTGAGAATGACTACAACGACGCTGTTCGAGTTTTTCAATCGACTTATTATTG
>Ga0194123_10007372_pt1 | contig 10980 bp, 6 predicted proteins | sample TA2MahsurfametaG_5_FD_155479 | JGI IMG/M metagenome (GOLD analysis project Ga0194123, IMG submission 155479) | Freshwater microbial communities from Lake Tanganyika, Tanzania - TA2015023 Mahale A surface | ecosystem: Environmental > Aquatic > Freshwater > Lake | place: Tanzania: Lake Tanganyika... | reverse complement strand
TATGAACTGAATGATTGAGAAATGAATATAATTCTGGATTGTGTCCAATCAACATCATCTCTACGGAGATTCTTATTTAATCTCTCATTATATTCAATAATAAAATCTGATTTATTATTCAACATTATAGATAAGTAAGAGTATCCTTGGTCAATTACCGAGTAATTACTTCCCTTTTTATATTCAATAATGACAAACGAATTAGTTTCATTATTATAACATAAAGTATCTATTCTAAATTCACCAATAGTGAATTCTGAACGAACTAACTCAAGGTTGAAAAATGTATCTGTATTGTTTTCAACTAACTCTTGGATCTCCCTTTCTAATTTGAATGGATGTAATCCTATAAACTCTGTTTTACTTCCTTTTAATTGATATAGATTCATATGATGAATTTCATAAAATCCTGAAGTTAAATATTTTTTAGTATTTCATTTTCTTTCTCTCTATAAACCTGATTATCAATTAATCCTTCCTTCAATAACTCTCTTAATTCTTTCAATCTTTCTTTAATACTTCCATTAGATTTCAATTGAACCTTAGGGTTATCTGATACGAAACTGAATAGTTGATTGGATACTTTTCGGTCCTCATCATTGATACTAAAGTATCTTTCAAATACACGAAGTGATTTATGTCCCACCATACTCATTATCACGTATGGTTCAATTTTATTGATAATACCCTCTTTGATAAAAGTTCTTCTTCCCACGTGAGAAGAGAGTACTTCAAATAATCTCTTTGTTTTATCAGAATCCTTTATGATGTTCTTTCCACTTCTGAGTGGTCTTGAAACAAGACGATTGAGATTACACTTCTCACCAATATCCTTAATATGTTGATTAAACTTCTGATTGGGATAGAAATTTCCTTTTAGAGTTTTTGGGAAGATATAGTCATCTTTCGTTTTATCCTTTGAGTATTTCCTAAATATAATCTCGGTCATTTCATTGATGGGGACCCTAACATACCGATTTGTTTTCTCCATGTATATTTTGAATTCCTTTTTAGGGAAATCAAAATGTTCAATTTTAAGTTTTATGGTATCTCCATATCTAGTACCTAATCCACATTCAAATAACAGTAAATCACGACAATATTCAAGGTTGGTATAAACTTTCTTTGTACCATCTTTCAATATATCTACAATATAATCAGTTGTATGTTTTTTGTGTTCTGGATTTGTGTAATTGATTTCGGTAAAATCAAAGAGTTTCCTCACCTCACTTCTAAATAGATAAACTACATCTTTATCTGAGAGATTATCTTTTATCTTTTTATTATAGAATGTTACTGATACATTATTGTGGTATCCCTTTTCCCTGGACCAATTGAAGAAAGTTCTGAAGTGTCCAAGAATCTTCTGAATTGTGGAATTCGAGAGTTCATTTTTAATCCCATATTTAATAAACTCCTCAATGGTATCATTGTCTATCTGTTCAAAGAACAATCTATAATCATATTTCAATTTCAAAATCTTATAGATGTGTTTAGATGTACTCCTATATGATTTCACATAGTTTAGGGATGTTTGAGAACTACTGTTTTCAATTACATCTTGGATATACTTTCGTAATACCTCAACAACTGGGTATTGAAATTTAACCTCTTTAATTTCAATTTCCTTCGTGTTTGAAAATCTATCTTTTACAAGTTTGGGAATTGGTACTCTACCATTAACACGTATTAAATCAACAACTTTTTCAACCTCTCTCTTTAATCCTCTTAGTGATGAATTTTTAGAAACATATTGTGGGTCCGATGATTTAACTGGGTTATCAGTATTTCCGAAATCCCAGTCTTTTTCCTTTACTGTTAGATTGGTTGAGAATCCAACTTTACTCCCTTTGAAGTAATAGTATAACCTAATGGGGAACTCTGTATTCCTTGTATATGGTTTGTCCCCTCTTTTATTGAGTATAAAGTATGTAGACATACCTCTAAAATACATCAATGATTACAATGTAATCCAAATTAGAGGTATTATAAAAAATAGAGAGCCCATAAATAATTGTATATCAATATAATAAAGCCAATAAAATTTATCGGGACAATCACGCCCCACACCACAAACAAGTTTATAAAGCCTTGTAATACAATAGATTACAGGGCTTTCTTGTTCCCGGGGGATACTGCAGGGGACAGTTTTACAAATCAATCCCAACACTGATAAAGAACATTGTAAATTAATTAAAGTGATGAGAATATACAAAAAAGGGTAAAGTGTCATCATGATTGAGAGGGTCATCACGCTCAAATCTACAAATATCAGTGACTGAAATTTAGCAATAACTCAGTTAGTAATTCCGCTAACTTCTAAATGGCCGAGTTTCGGGGAAGCTGACACTTTTAGATAATAATAAAATTATTTCTATTGGCTGTAGATTCCGGACGAGACAATACTCTTTTAATTCGTGAGTTTTTATATATTTCCTTTAAATTACTTAATACGATCACTTCTTATAGCCTTAGACCAAAATTTTATATATAATGGATAATGGATTTTTAATTCAGATTACAAATAAATTAAATATATTTAAACAGATCTATCTGTTCTCAAATGAATTACCTGAAGGTGTTGATATTCAAACATTGAATGGTTCATATGATTTCTATGCATTACATAAAAATGCAATCGATCAACCTTTTGTGGGTAATTCAATAACTTCAAACTACAGTGACATTATTCAGTTGGAGATAATAAATGATGGTGTTTGTAAGCACCTGGAACTTCTTGGTCGTTTTGAAGGAGAGATGATCAAAGTAGATGGAAATGAGAATTCAATAAAAATAAACTGCCCACCACAATCTGTTTTTACCTTAAGGCTGTTTTTACTACGTTCTTAATATTCTTAATCTAAATGTCAGCTTCCCTATTTTTCCTACATCTCAAAAGTTAACTTTTTAAGTTTTCGGTCACCTGTTTTGGTTGTTATCTGAACACGTTAGGTTTGTTATAGATAAGCTTATATTAAAAATATTGTGGCGACGTAAAAGAGGTCATCATCCCAAAAGATGTGACGAATACTCATCATGATTGGCTAGTGAATGACTTACTCACTCTAATACGAAAATATCGTTTAAGGGTAAAGCGCCCTCATGATTACTTGTGAAAAATACTTCGAGATACGGGATTTTTCCCATGGTTTTAGTCAGTTACCCGATCATCTTTGACTTATGAAATTTCAAGGATTAGGGTAGATGATCCGAAGCCGGGGACTACACTCCGGCTTTTTTCTTTTTCTAAAAGATTGCCAAAATGATCTTTACTCAAAAGAGTTTAAGGTAAATTAAAAGTACCGTATTTCGTCCATAAAATAAGCGCGTGCATTAAAAAAAGCAAGAGCATGACTCTGTTAAAGGAATGATATTACAGTTTAACAACAGTAATATCATTCGCTGTCTCATGGAATTATTTAGAGCTATATCTAACTACCTATAAAGTAAGTTTTCTCTTTAATGAACTTTAATTGTGGAATTAGTACCTCTGCTTCATACTTCCTCAGAAGCAAAGTTTTTTTCATACGTCCTTTAATAATAATTCTGCCATCAAGCTCATCTGATGTCGGTTTTGGATTGCAATCGTAAACTAGATAGTTGTAAAGCCAAATATCTTGTGGAATTATCGGATTTTTATTTAGAATATTAAAATCAAAATAACTTGAAATAATTTCAACAAATTTTTTACTAGATAATACTTTATACTTTATCAATTCATTTTTAAGCTTGAGTACTGAGTCTTCGCTCAAATAATTTGTTACAGCAAAAAATAATATTTGATTAGGAGTTAATGACATAAATATATATTAATCAAAGTTTATTCATCATCTTCTCCAGTCAACTCTTTACCCATGCGATTTTTTATATCATAATTAACTATGAACTCTAATTCATCAGTATTGAATTTATAATGTTGTGCTAAGATCTTATCAATTTCGTCAATAATGAATTTTGACTTGCTTACCACAAATTGCTTTTGTTCTATTTTTCCTTTCGTTTTTGAATTAATAGTTTTTACTTCTGAATTTTGTTCCAATGACTTTAAAAGCTCTTTACCCAATTTTGAGAGTTGATTTAATGTTTCGGGAGAAGCATCGCTAAAACGAAATCCAAAAATCATATAATCTTTAAGATTAAACATATCAAAGTGGCAAGAGTAATACCACCAAAAGGTTGAGCTACTAATTATTGCAACTACTTGATGACTGGTTAAATTTCTGAAATAAGCAGCCTTTTCACTTACGGTGTCTGTTCCTGATGGTTTGTCCGAAATTACTTTCCAATAACGCCCACCAGCTGTTCTGTAATAAATAACATTTTTTGTTGGTTGGCCTGACTTTAAAAATGATATGGGTTTATTAGAATAGAATTTGCCTAAAATATGTGACTCAACTTCGTTATTTTGAATTTTGAGGATTGATGATGTGTAAGTTAAATTGTTGCAATCCTGCTTTGCATAATTTATACTTGGAAATAAATTTTCCCTTGTAGAAGAATACCAGCGTTTAATCCCAGTTGTATATAAGCTACAATCTTCTGTTTCTTTACCGATTAACTCAATAATCAATCTTTGATCAACACCATCAAACAAACTACTTGGTCTTTCATCAAATGCTGAGATCCAAAGATTCCTTCCCTTTTTCTTAGGTTTTGGCTTAATCATATTTTGAAGACTAACCATTCTTGAAGTATTGATTGAAGGAAGTGGAATAATCAATCCGATTAAACCGCTTGTCGAAATGAGCTTAAAGCATCTTTCTGCAACATAAGCATGAAGGTTTCCACATTCTAAAGTTGTATAATTTTTAAGAGTATAAACTGCTTTTAATTTTGTACCATATTCGACATAAGGTGGATTACCAATGATTATATCAAAACCACCATTACCTTGTATTATTTCATAGAATTCCGCAAACCAGTGAAATGGCTGATGTGTTTTTAGCCAGTGGTCATACTTTAATCCGCTTGCCTGTTTGTGTAGTAATTGGTTTAGTTCGTGGTTTAATTCCTTTAGGCGTTTGTTGAGTTCTGCCTTTGCATTTTTGAACGTCTTGAAATCATCACCATACGACAACTGAATTTCCTTGTAGCGTTTGAAAGATTTAGCAACAATATCACATTTTTTTTCAATCAAAGGTTTTGCTAAAGCACCGTCTAATGTATAGTTTAAACCCTTTTGCAGTTCAGTATCTGTTGCAAAACCAACAAGTGTATTTCCGGCTCGGATATTAAAATCAATATCAGGCAACGGTTCTAAACCTAAATTTGGTTTGCGATAATCGGCTTCAACGGTTGCAATAAGCTTAAGGAACAAACGCAATTTGGCAATTTCTACTGCCTCTTTCATTATGTCCACACCATACAAATTTCGCAAGATTATGCTTTTGTAAATGAAGTATTGCAGGTCGGGGTGTTCGGGGCTTTTTACATGTGCCAATGTTTCTTCAAAAAACTTGTATTTGCCTGTAGGGGCTTCGGCAACAAAGTTTTCCATTCGAAGCAGGCAGCTTTCATACAAGGGTTCTAAAATGTTCATTGCAGCAAACAAAAACGCACCAGAGCCACAAGTAGGGTCTAAAATGGTTACGCTATTGAGAGCCTTGTAAAAATGTTTCAACAGTTCGGAGTCGTTGGTGTTTTCGATTACATCTTGTGCAAACTGGCGAATGTTAAGGTTGTAGGTAATAAAGTCGTTGATTTGTTGAATGTCGCCTTTGTCAATTTTATTCTTTACTTCGTTGTATCGATTTCTGCGTTCAACCACTTCACGCCAAATTTCTGTGGGCAAAGCGTAAATAATATTAGCCGGTTTATTCCAATCGGTACGTTTACTTACATCTTTTATGCCTTGTTCAATTTCTTTTGGCAAAGGTTCTTCCACACCTTTTTTCACTGCATCGTAAATGTATTGTTCACCACTTTGCTTTATCATTTGCCACAACTCGGCATCAGCATTAAATGCTTTTGGGTAATGGCGCTTGGTTTCGTCAAACAAAAAAGGCAGGATGCAATTTTTACTGATATAGTCGGTAATATCTTCTTTAGTGTAGTAAGCACCCATATCTGCCCTGTCATTGATGTACTTCTCAAAGATATAGCCGATCACATCGGGATTAATATCCTTTCCGCTTGCCTTGTGTCTTGTATCTAAGTGCCATTCGTATTGATCAAAGAAATCAAAAAGGCGTTCAAAAGCTCTATCGTCAATATCAATGCTTGCATTGGTTTTTTCCAATTCATGTTCGTCAAATAAACCACCGTTCAGGTAAGGAATTTTACCAATTTCAATTTTAGTGTCGGGGCTTTGCGTTGGTTCATTTAAACCTTTGTGAAATAACACTAAAAGGAAATTGCGGTAGAAAGAGTAAAATTTTACTTTCCCCTTTTTGCTTTTGCAAGCAAGCAGTTTATCACGTAGGTAGTTTTTGTTATTGTCTAAGAAACCTTTTTTCTGAATGAAGTAGCAAAACATCAATCGGTTTAGCATCAATGAAGCATACCATTCCTGATTGGTATTGTCGGAAATTCCTTTGATGAATTGCAGAAATGCTCCATGTTCCTTTTTAAACTTATCGTAAAACTGCTTGGTAACTCTTTCGTTATTTTGGTGGAAATTGTCGGCAATTCGTTTGGTTACGTCAATAATGGTGATGTGTTCTTCTTCGTCTAATTCAAAGAAAATTCCTGCTGCACGCTGGTAAAGCAATTCGGGGTCTTGATTGATGTGCCAACGGGTTTCGAATACTTTGGTTGGTTTGCCTGATTGTCTTACTACGAATTGCCAAACCTGTTCAGTTTTCTTTTTGTCAATGAAAATAATCAAATGTTCTTGAAACAGTTTGGTTACTTTGGTTTCAATTTTTTTACGGATGTTGTAGTCAGGAATTAAGCCATTTAAAGGCGGATTACACAATAAGATTTTGAAACCACTTTTTTCGGCAACTGCTTGCAAAGTATAGGTTTCGTTGTCAACTACAATGGGTTGGGCTATTTTATCGTTGTTCCAGCCCATATCATTAAACAGTTCACGAAAATTGAACTGTTTAATGTAGACTGAAAAGTCTTTTTTAACTAATGCCATAATTCTAACTGTTGGTTAAACCCAATGAGCAAATGATTTGAGGTTCTTTGTTTGGTTGTTCATCTTCATTTACGATAGCCAATTTATCTTCTTCACGAAGCGAAATCACCAAGTTTGCCAATTGGTCGTCTGAAATTCCAGCTTTGAGTTGTCGATTGAGGGTTTCTCGTGCAAATTCTTTCAAAGGATATTTGTAAATATCGTCTACCGCTTTTTTTAGTTGTTCGGTCACAAATAAAGTTCCTTCATACTCTTTGCAATAACGGTCAAGTCGCATATACACACGATATTTCACACCTGTTTTTTTACCGAGAGAACCACCTGTATTTTTTTCTTCTTCACGAATAAAGTCAATGCCACTTTTTACCAAATCGTGATGCTTTTCCAATTTATATTTTGGTTCGGTATCAGGTGTGCATTGTGCCGCTTTCAAAATGATGTGCTGCGATTGGGTAATGATTTTTCCTCTATTGTCCACCCAAGCTAAAACATCGTTTTCTTCTGATGTTCTGGTGTAAACAATTACGCCTTCTTTTTCAGGTGCTTCATTATTGTGCTTGGTGGCGTAAATAACATTTGGCAAATCGGGTATAATTTTATTCAATTCAGGATTCGCGTCTGTGGCGTTTTTCCAAATCTGATAAGCCAATGAAGCCAAGTCCACTTCGGTGTCATCATCTTCACCGTCTAAAATGCCCGATTTTTCATTGTAAAGATCTGCAAGGTTTACAGGGTCGCCATCAAAAAAGGTTTCATCGCTTCCTACCACATTGGCGTTTTCCTCAATACGCTGGGTTAATCTTCTACGCAAATTGATAATGGCTTCAATACCATCTTCGGGCAAAAATGAGTAACAGAAAATTTGGTCAGCTTTTTGTCCGATACGATCAACACGACCCGCACGTTGAATTAAACGAATGATAGCCCAAGGCAAATCATAATTCAAAATAATGTGAGCGTCTTGCAAGTTTTGGCCTTCACTCAATACATCGGTTGTAATCAAAACCCGCAACTCTTGTCCGTTTTTGATGATGTCAGATTTTTGGTTGCTGTAAGGACTGAAACGCTGTGCTAATCCTGTAGGGTTTTCATCATCTCCTGTTACACTTTCAATGTGTGTGATGCCTCTTTTCTTTAATTGCTCTGTCAGATAATAAGCAGTGTCGGCAAACTGTGTGAAAACCAAAACCTTTTCTTTGCTGTGCTTTTTTGTCAATAAGTCGTGTAAAGCATTTAGCTGTCTATCTTCATCAGGGTCCCAGTCTTTACCAATGTTCAAAATTTTGATGATTTCTTTACTGTCGTTGATTAAGTTATGTTGTAATGAGTTGGCAAAAAATTCACTTCTTATCCAGTCGAAACGGTTTTTGTAACTGTCACTTGCAAAAAGCGTATAAAGTTCTTTTGCCTTTTGCAAATATGTTTCTTCTTTCAGAATGAGTTTTAAATGGTTCTTATCATCCCCATCATTATCAGGGTCGTTGTCCTCTAAGTAGTCATCTAAGTTTTGCGAAATGTTTTTACCTATGGGAATTGGCAAATCATTTTGTGCTGCATAAACAAAGACATAGTTTCTCAAAATGTGTCTGCTTAATGAAAGCAAAAAAGAATAACCGCTACTTTCTAAACGCTTGAACAAATTAGTTCTGCAAAAACCCATCAACCTGCGACCTGCACGGCTAAGGTTTTGGATTATTAGTTCTTCGTCTTTAGTTGGTTTGATTATTGGTTTTTCATTCAAATATTGCTGCAGCCCGTATCTAGGTAATTCCAAATCGTTAATGATGTCAACTACTTTAGTTGAATACAGTTTAGCATATTGGTCTTTTGGGTCTTTCGGGTCAAACACATAGTCAACACGCTTTGGAATTCGATCGGGGAAATACGACTTTGAACCATCGGCAAAAGTCAAAAACTTTCTTCCGTTAGTTGGGTCGGTTTCTGCGTAATTGTTTTTAATGAAACTTCTTGTTCTACGAACCAAATACAATCTCATCAATTCTCTCCAGTCGTCTGAAAAATGACTTTTCTCAAATGCTTTGATGCTTCTGATAAAGGTTTCTGTGTGCTTTGAAGTAAACTGAACTTGTCCGCCAATGCTTTCAATGTATTGTTCTGGGCTTATTCCTAAATCTTTATCATCTGAAAGAAACAAACGAAGTTGATTTGAAAGGTCTAAATATGTTTTGTTGTAAGGCGTTGCAGAAAGTAAAATCACTTTGCTGTCGTTCTCTTCTAAATATGATTTAATTGCTCGGTAGCGGCTCCCTTGATCATTACGAAGGTTATGGCTTTCATCAATCACCACTAGCCGGTAACGTCTTAAATTTGGTAAAGTAGTTTGCACTTTACTTTGTGAAATCACTTTTGCTCTCAACTGGTATTTGTGAGCATAGCCTTCCCACATTTCCACCAAATTTTTCGGACAAATGATCAGTGTTTCCAAAAAAAAGTCATCCTCAAAAAGTTTTGCTAGAGCAGTTGCTATAATTGTTTTTCCTAAACCCACTACATCACCAATTACAACTCCATTTCTTTTGTGTAAATGGTGAGCAGCTACTAATACAGCTTTCTGCTGAAATTCTAATAATTCTTTTTGGAATACTTTAGACAACTTAAATTCATTGATACCTGCTCTTGCTTCTCTTGAAAGATGATAAGCAATTTTAAGATAAATATAAAAAGGTGAAACCAACCTATTGGCTGCCCAAGAATTGTCTATAATCTCAATAAGTTCTTCTGTTATATCAATACACCACCGGTCTTTCCAACGATCATCAAACCAATTAGCCAACTTATTAGCTGCATCTTGATCCATTACGTCAATATTAAGTTCGCCTTGCTTCGCAAGGCCTGCAAGGGTCAAGTTGCTACTACCTAAAAAGCCAACTACTGGAACACGGCTATCATTACTATACGCCAGATATAATTTAGCGTGCAGCGTGTATCGCAAATGCAGCTTAACAACTACTTTCTTTTCCTTCAATTGCTGACTCAACTTCCGCAATGCTATCTCATCTGATTCAGTTGGTGTCCCAATTGTCAATTGTTCTTTAAATTCTTGCGCAAGTCTTTTTTTGAGTTTTACAGCTTGGGCTTGATCAATGATAAGATCGTCATCTTTCGAAAAATAATCGCGCAAAATATCTATTGGCATTTTTTGCATACCAACCAGAAGCCGGCAAATTCGGTGTACATCTTCGTTGACTTCAGTAACATTCAAACCTGACAAGTTATCAATTTTATCTGCAACTTCTTTCCAACCCCTTAGGTTAAAATAACCCACACAAAAATCTGTTCGTTGTGATAATTCAAGTGTTTCATTGAGACCCTTGGTCAGGTGATTGACTATATTATCGTAAATCTTTGGCATATGTTCAAATTGCAATTAATAAATGATTAACAACTAGCTATTAGGCTTTATTATCTTTTTTTAAATTTTATCTGATCACCAGGCACAGCTGTAATCTTATAATCGGTATTCCCAAGGAATACCAGCTCAAGCCGTGGTGCAATTGTATTGGCTAGTTTTACGAGATATACTCCCTCTTCAATATCTCTTGTGTCATAGCGACTAGATATTTCAATATTATTTTCTAAGCTATTTATTTCATCGTCGAATTGTGCCTGTGGATTTTCCAATTGAGACACCTCATTCTGTTGTTTAAAGTATTTCCATTTGGCATCAGAAAAATCCCAGTAAATACACTCATAACTATAATAGTAAGGCTTTTTTAGTTGCTTCAGCATAGCCTTTGCGTTCTCTATACCACACGATTGAATCGCATAGGAATAGAGGTTGATTTATCAAATAAAACTAAACAATTTGATTCCTAAGAATGGTTGATGGTATTTTTAATTGAACAGTAAGCGATTTGTATTACTTTTTCATCTGC
>Ga0194123_10007370_pt1 | contig 10985 bp, 9 predicted proteins | sample TA2MahsurfametaG_5_FD_155479 | JGI IMG/M metagenome (GOLD analysis project Ga0194123, IMG submission 155479) | Freshwater microbial communities from Lake Tanganyika, Tanzania - TA2015023 Mahale A surface | ecosystem: Environmental > Aquatic > Freshwater > Lake | place: Tanzania: Lake Tanganyika... | reverse complement strand
AGATTTCATCGAAATAAGTAAATTGTTTTGTCATACTAATCAAAGAATTCTGTAATCCCGAAGGGTCTGTCAATGATTGATTTAGAAGACTTAAAGGGTCACCCAAACTACCAACAGCTACACCCAGCCTCTGAAATGATGAAGCCATTTCAATTGCTTTTTCTGGGTCGAGAACTTTTTCTGCAAAATCAAATGTTTTTTTCATATCAAACCTCAACATAGAAGCTTGTGCCGCCATTTTGGTTAGTCCCTGAACCCCATTTTGAAAATTAAATCTTGATAGTTGTTCCGTGTTAGTAACCACATCTTTCATTACGGACCTAGCATTTTGTCCTACACTTTGAACGTACGTAATCGAATCAACTAAGTTTCCTGATATATTACCATATGAAATACCAACTTTATCAAAAGAGTCGACTATTTCTAAAACACTCGTTCCCAAGATTTTACTTGCAGCATATAATTCTTGTACGTCCTTGGATGTGGCTAACGCTTGGGTTCTTGTTCCAGCTGCAATTTCTGTTAAAGTCTTATTTACATCCTTTATACCCCCCCCTAATTTTGTAACACCAGGTATAGCTTCATTTATAGCTTTACCTATCTCTTGCATCCTAATTCTTCCACCTACAAAGGTTCTATTCAGGTCGTCCGAATACGATAATAATCTGTCGAGAGGCTCTAAAGCACCTACGACAAAGCTTTTAGCTAAATCTTCCACGGATTTGCCTAACTTTGTTGTTGAAGCCGCTGCTTCGTTTAATAAGTCTTTGATTAGTTTGACATTGTTTAACTCTTTTTGTGTTGCCTCACTATCTGGTGTTTCGAGAAACATTTTGTTATTTTACTAATAAATAGATTAAAACTAATTTTGTGGTGGATGCAATTCTATCCACTTATCCAACAGATATTTCCTAATGAAAATAGGCATGTCAAGAAAATCTGAATAACTGATATTAAATAATGTGTTCAGATAGTAAAATTCATCCAATTGACCTTTTCTGTAGTTAGAAGAAAGGGCGAAAAAATTCAACCCCCAAACCAACATTCACTGTTAGTTTTTCTCCTGATGGGGCTATTACGACTCTTTTTAAATCGAGCTTTGGTTCATTTTCATTTAGGAAGTTTCTGATATACTTCGAATCAGAAATAGGGAGACTTTCCACAAATTTCGCAATCTCGGCTTTATCTGAATTTCCGTCTACCTCCAATATTTGTTTCTGAAGTGTCAACGTAACTCTCGGAGGAATTCTTCCTTGAGGGTAGCTTGCAATTATTTTTTGTATCTCACCAATTTCACCGTAATTTAGAATTTTAACTTTGACAGAGGAACCTGACTTTGGTAATATTGTAGTGTAAGTTCCGTCTTCAGATGGTTCATTCTTTGGTTGTTTGATATCTAACTCATCTAGTCTAACATTTGCCTCAAATGGTTTTTTTGTTTGGGGGTCATTAAGATTAAGAGTCAACTCGGGGCCGAATGAAGTGTTTCGTAAAAAAATAAGAATAGCTTCAATATCGCCTTCCAATAAATCATCAATTTTTATATCTGGCTCGTATATTTTATTTCTTAATAGAGCACCTGTAATATCTTCAGTATTACCCATAAGAATATTTTCGTCGGACGCGGTAAGATAACCGACCTTGATTGATTTTTTCTTGTTTTTATAAAATATTCCTTGTGAAGGTAAAGGTACCACATCATGTGGTAGTGACATCATCTGATGTCCGTATTCTCTTGATTTGTCTTCCATATATAAAAAATAACCGTAAAGTTTATGTCTTTACGGTTAAATATATAAATTATTGATTTTTTATAAATAGTATTAATATACTAACACACATCTATCCATTCTTAGACCTGCTGTAATGTCAGCTAAATTGTCTGTGTTGTATGCTAAAGAACCAAAGTTGACAGATGTCAAGAATGTTCCGAATAAAATCCATTTTTCCACAACCACACCTGTTGGGTCTAACATTTCGAGGTCGATATCTTTTTTGTAGCCCGCGGCATATCCCATACGACCTGTGACCGACTCAGCATGTAAACGAACCCACTCCATCAAAGCTTGTGCTGCGGATGGTCCAATCGGGTCTCTGAATTTAACTTGTATTTCATCCCAATTGAATCTTCCCGCAACGTATGTAGATGTGTTTAGGAATTCTATTTCTTTTGATGCAATTTTAATTGATGGTCTAGATGTTGACTCAACAAACCATTCATTAATACCTAAAGAAGAAGGAAACCTCAAAATAAATCGGTTTTGTCGTTTCGGTTCATACGGTATCGGCATTTTCATTAATAAATCAGCCATATCATTAAGTTTTTGTTTCTATTGTTTATATCCTATAAATATAGGGTGTTGGAAAATATTTCTATTGACTTTTGACCCCATTTTTTAATTATTAATTTACTCGTTTCTTAATTCCCCCAGCAGTAGAATAAGTTTTAACCATATCATCTTTATCAAAAGCTTTCTTAATTACTTCTACATTTTTTGGGTCATCATCTGAAAATCCTATCTCTGGCTCAGATGGAATAAACTTATTTCCTACATCATTTTTTAACCAAGCTCGTTTATTTAGGATTGCAGCCATCCCTTTTATATATTCGACAAAATCTTTCATTGCTTTCACCTTTGCTTCTTCAGGATTAGTTGCTCCTGATTCGTCTCCGAACGACACAGGATGATACTTATTTAGAGCCAAATAAGTTTTGATTAATTCTTCATCAGACATTTCATCTTCACCTACAAATGACCTGTACTTTTTTAGGTTTTTAATCAGTTTGTCTTTGTCAATGCCATTGAAACCTGAAACGATATAATTGTAGATTGTTTCTCTAATTACATTTGGGTTGTGTCCTCTAGCAGTAATGATTGAAAATATTGAACCGTTGTTAATCGCTTCTCTAAAATCATTGAACGCTGGTCCAGTTTCTGCTTTCATTGCATCAATTAAAAAATCTTTATCTCCCTCACTTCTGAAATATTTAAATGGGTTATCTGTAAAACCAACGATTGTTTTTCCTTTGTAGTCAAAATCTTTCTTTCCGATGTGATGACGGTGCTCAGCAAAATCCTCGGTTGACATACCCACTTCATTTCCTTTATCATCCTTTACCATAATTTTAGTAGGCATATGAACGATATTATCATCCCAATCAAAAGCATAGTATTTCAGTTCAGGTGTCTTTTCGTCTTTGAATGCTTCTGTTAAAACAATTTCCATATGAGGCTAAAAAAGGGGGATTTCTCCCCCCGTTTAATTATATATTTTCGAACGAAGCTCCTGTGGGTGTAATAAAGAATTCAATATCTATGAATTCAAGAGCTTTAGTTGGTTTAAGGTAAATTTTACCTGTGAGAGTGTTTCTGTCCAAATCTTCTGGAGAAGAAGAAACGGTCACACGGAAATCGTAAAGACCTCTATCTCTTCTGATACCATCAAGGATTGGGTTAACACTATCTAAGAATTGTTGTCTTACTATTTGGTCGTTCTGTTCGAATAGTAATCTTACAGCTACAGCTGAGATTAACTTACGAGCTTGTAATAACAGTCTTCTTACGTTCAATCTATTCAAAGCTGTATCTGCAATTTGAAGTGTTTTATTTCCAAATATTACAGTTCCAACATCTGCAAATGTTGCTATAGGATTTAATCTTCCTTGATATAAAGTATCTCTATCTTCTTGAGTCAACTTGATACGAGCTTTAATTGAATTTACTAAACCTCTCGTATAACCCGCTGTTGCGAACCATGGGAAAGAGATATTATCAGTAAGTGCTAAATTTCTACAAACTTCACCAGTTGCCGGTAGATAGATTTGAGTATTATTTACGGTATCTCTTGTTAAAATCCAAGGGTAATATGTTGCTGTATAGTTTGAGTCGATACCAGTATTATCAAGGTTGTCGACCGCTTCTTGTGGGTAAATAATTTGAAGTGAATCAGTTGAATCAGGTGTGTACATGTCGTAATCAGGTGTAGTCACTATATAAACACTATCTGCTCTCTGGAATTGAATCATGTCAATTGCCTCTTCGCACAAATTAGAATTGTTTACGTAGTCTATACTCGAGGTTGCGAACAAATTGATGTTTGTTGACTCTGGATTTCTATAAGTAAGAATACCAAGTAAGTAAGCATAATAGTCAGTATTAGCAAAATCTTGAGTGTTATTTTCTACAATAATTCTCTTGAAAATACCTTCACCTGTAGCATTGGGATATCTTATAGAGGTCGCTGCTCCTGCAAGATATCCAGAAGAACCAAGTTGGAATTCATCTTTATTAGTTCTAAATTCTCTGTATATGTCCCATCCATCGAAACCACCAGCAAAACATACTGTGTATTTCCTAGCAAATATAAAATAATAAGGATTTTCTTGTGACTCAGGGTCTGATGTAAATGTAGCTACTCCACATTCATATGCAGGTTCACCACTAGTTGTGTAAACGTTACCTATTGTAACAACCGTAGCACCAGAGTCCATATGAAATCCTTTAGTTAATCCATTCCAAGGGATTGATTCAGTTGTATCTGCCCAATCAATCTGTGGGTTTTGTTGACCCAAATATTGAAGAAATGAATCATCAATGCCAAAATATGATGAAAAACCTAAGTAACTTCTTCTTATAACATCACCAGGTGAATTTACTGTAGACGCAAAAGGTGGGTTAAAAATAGGTTCTTGGGGATAATAATATTTTATTTTGTAAACGATATATGGAGCATAATTAGAAGATGAACCATATTCTCTCTGAGTATACCCGTTGAAACCACATGGTAATGCATCTATTGGAGCGTTTTCCGCCATTTCAATCATAATATATTTTGATAACAAAATATATTCACCGTCTGATGAACCAATTTTTTTAGCAATAAAATTGTTAGAACTTGGGTCCAAATTACAGTTGGTAAACTTTTCAATAACAATTGGATTTGTATCTGTGTCAAAGAAGTTTCTGACTAAGACATCAAAAGACATATTATTAAATGACAAATTAGTAATTGATACTTTCACTTCAGTGTTTGCCGCATTACCATCAGAAATTGATATAAATCTGAATAAGTCATAAACTTTATTACCTCTCAACTCAGACACTAAGAAAGGTGTTTTCGGTGATTGATATTTTTGTAATTTCCACGCTATTGATGTTTGAGACGGGGTCCCCGCAGCAGGTCTTGAACCAGGTAAAGAAATTAAATTACAATTAAGACCTCTTACATAACTTGAATTATATCCATAGGATAGAGAACCAGGGTAAATTTCCTCAACAAATAAAGGTACTTCATTTCTCGGTTTTTGAAAATTTTCTACTCCTAATACTTTTGTAATGTATTCTGATGAAGTAGACTGCAACGAAGTTTCAAATTGAAAGCTTTCTCCATTTTTTGTAACTCCTGAAACCCCGAACAAAGATAATGGATTTTGAGTTACCCCACTATATTGACCATCACAAACCAATTTGACATCAGTAAGACCTGTTACTTCATATACAGGACCATGATTTTGACTTGATGAGTTATTTGTATATAAAGAAATTCCTCTTGACCTTAATGTAGCAACAACCATATTGTTCCAATCATGGAAAGCTGTGCCGGAGTAAGTAAAGATACTACCTGATACAGAGCCCGAGAAAACTCCCGTACTTGGATTTGTCAATTGATTAACGGTCCAAGATACAGATGTCCCTGAATAATTATCTCCACTCTGTAAATCGAAGTTAGCATAGAACCAAGCATCATTTTGGCCATCCGTCAACTCATTATTATCAAGATTGACATTGTCAACATCAAACCCATCTGTGAATCCTGTAAAACCAGCGTTAATTAAATTGAAATAATTATTGCTAGGAATAGAACCCCAAGAGAAAACAGTGTTACCTGATAAAGAGGTATTAGAAAAAATAGATTGTATAGCAGTATTCCAACTAGCATTGTAAGATGACGTACTTCCGTTATTAAGTGTGTAAACATTATTGAATACCGTAGAAATAGAAGCGGGTAAGCTAGTCCAATTGACGGTACCTCCCGTGTTACCTGAGAAATTACTTGTGAAATTTACTTGAGCGACGCTCGCATTAATTCCGATTGTTTTTGGGTCAGGATTAGCTACTATGGATATACTCCAAGACGGGCCCGCGTCGTATCCAGACAATCCCAATACTCTTGTAACAAATAGTTGATTAGATTGTTGTAAATATGATTTAGCTATATACGCGGCTTCATACTTGGGAATTTGTGTATTTACAAACTTTGTTGGTTCAGTACCTCCGAAGAAGGCTTGAAACTCGTCAAAATTTGTTATGAAAACAGGTTCGAATGCAGGACCCTTGATAGTCTCTCCCACTAAACCTAATGTTGTTACACCAACGCTTTGTGCTACAAACGATAAGTCGGTCTCTGAAGTGTAGACGCCCGGTGAAACATAAACTTTTTGGTTTACAGTTGTTGTTGCCATTATTTTAAATTATTCTGTGAGATTTATTTTATTGATAAATATTCTAATAGGAATGAAAAAACTTTACTTTTCATTATCTATTTATAAACGGTAGGAATAAATTCTACCTTTTTTCTACTATGAGAATTAAGAGAGAAATAAAAAACATAAAAATAGACCCTAAGGTCCACGAAATATTAAAAAAGTATTGCGACAAAAGAGGTATGAAAATTTATAAATTTTTGGAAAATTTGATAATACAAAATTGTCAGGAAAAAAGGGATATCTACGGTGAAAATTAGAAAAGTTTATTATCAAATTTTATAGAGGAGGGTTTACTGTTATTTTCTTTTTCAACATCTACTCTTAACATATCATTGAAAGTAATTTGAATAAAATTAACATTTGTACCATAAAAATCTCCGTTGATATAAACATCATAAGACAAAACATTATCTGTTGATATAATCGACATTTTAGCAGTAAAATCTATTTTTTCACTCAAAGAAGTTACACCAGATAAAAATAAAAAATCAGATGGAAATTGACTTGGATTTTGTGGCCAAGTTTTTCTTTTCTTTTTCAGTGTTGAAGTGTCAACTTCAACAATTTGTGTAATTCTTTGAATTGCAGGTTTTACCTCAAACTCTTCCTCGTCTATCAAATAACCCAACATTGTGAAATCATAGTTTTGTATATAATACTTTCTTGATTCAATATTCATCTGAGACTCGTCACCTACATTGTTTAAAATTATAGGAACATACTGGCCTTTAATAAATGTGTAAGCTTGTCTAGAAGCGAAGATTGACATCACGTTTTTATTGAGCTGATTCAACTCTCTCATTCTATTACAAATAATCTTCAAACTATAGTTGATGTCAACAGGAACAGGTTGGGGAATTGTATATATATCCATCCCTTGCATATTACCATCCCAAGTAGGGACAGAAGCATAATAAAACTGTTTACGATTCGGAATGTTATATTTCGTGGCAGGATTCGAGCCAAACTTTACTTCAGGTACTCTAACAAGGGTTATAAAAGGAGGACTCGGATTAAAATCCAAATCTACAAAACTAGATGTTTCCAAATACTGAGTCCAATTTTGACTTGTAATAATAATATCTAAAAAAGGAACAATTTTTCCAGAAGTGACCACCTTTAGTTCTGTTTTACAAAACTCTAACATACCCTTATCCAAATCAGCATGTAATACTGATTTTGGCAAATATGTTCCATCTTTTTTTATATATTCCAATAATTGTTCTCTCCTTGCGCTCAAAGTTTTGTTTGGTACTAATTGAATAGTTGGTTTTACTTGTTTTGGTAACGGCATAGTATATTAATTTTTTGTCATCGAAGCCACAGTCGTCAATGCGTTCCAATGAGAAGAGGACTTGGAAGAACTTGCACCATTAACTATTCCGAGCCCTCTACCTTGGGAATTTCCAACAAATACATTTGAAGCCGGTACTCCGCTATCAACTGCACTTCTAACACTTGATTTTGTCTCAGGACCAAGAGCGTACGGCTCTATTATATAAAGCATGTTTTTGGATGTGCCCATAGCACTTGCAATATCGCTGGATTTCCTACAACCCGCACTGAAAAGATACACAGGTATATTTTGGTTTTGGTTTATGAATTCAACTATAGTTGAGGTTGGTGTATTATATGTAAATTCTTTGACCTTTTTATCAACACCCAAACCTTGTTTTAATAAATTAGCTTGAGAACCAATTTTTAAATCACCAACCCTGTAGTCTAACCCACCAACCAAGACAGCATCGTAACCACCAATAGTTTTTTCAGGGAATTTTATATCCTTTGGGACTGAAAGTCCGAATTCTTTTTCAACCGCTTTTCTTGTGAGAGGACCAAGTAAACCATCAACACCATCTTTATTAGGACCATACTTTCCTAAATCATAACCTTTACTAACCAATACTTTCTGAATTCTTTCGACATCAGAACTGAAAGTGGCTGTTTCGATTAACATATTATGTTGTGATTCTTTAAGAATATATCTCATAAATTAAATTCCTTTAAATTCGTTCTCACTTACCATAGTAGCTACAATTGTTCTATAAAACGGTTTGTAACCACCGTAAGTATGTTTGTTATCTGACCTTACATATCCATCGTCCTCTACAACATAGTATCTTACTCTATCTTCACTTTCATAGTATCCCAAATAATCTCCCATAAAAATCTCAACCCCTAAATCTTCTAAAGTTTTTTGATAAACACTAAATCTCATATTACCTGGTTCTTGCTGTTTAACTTTTGAGGTCCCCAATAATTTATTAGTCGGAGAAGAAACTTGGACATATCCTTTTATTTCAACAGGTGCCAGAAATTGAATCCCATCTTCCAAAACCTCACCATACACATCATCAGTTTTAGTTTTATATCTATCTATTCTATAAAGAATGACAGTAAAATTCATATCTCCAATTAACCACTCCTCACCCATACCAATATCAAGAACATAATCTTCACCACCGAAAAACTTACCGAGTCTTGTGATTGGAACTAAATTTTCTCTCATATTGATAAATATTGTTTCAAAGATTATATTTCGACTAAGTACTATGCGTGTAAATCCACCGACCAAAATTTATTTGGACAAAAGTCCAATCCACGGTAGAGGAATATTTGCCTCTGAAAAAATTCTTATTAATGAAGTTTTCGAAATATGCCCATACTTGGATTTGAATATTCCTAAAAAAACATCTAGCCCAATTTTGATTAACCATCGATTTAATTGGCCTATGGGGACATCAGAATGGGAATTACAAGTCGTTGGTTTAGGCTTTTCGAGTTTTTATAATCACAGTAACACACCAAATGCAAATTGGAGGTCCAATAAAGTACATGATACATTCGAGTTTTACGCAACAAGAGACATAGATAAAGATGAAGAAATTCTAATTTTCTATGGTGGTGAAGAATATTGGAATGATGGTAGAAAAGATATTAATATCAAATAATGAGTTCTGAAATTAGTTTAGAGTCTAAAGCCATCACATTACTCGAAACCTATCAGGGGGCTAACAACTACATTTTGGAGCTGAAAAGAAAGTCTCAAATTAATAAAAAATTTTATCCAACAAGAAGTCAATCAGAATACATAATTGAAAACTATGAGATTTCCCCTAAAATTGCTCGAAAATGGATAATCTTAGATGCTTATTTTGCACAAAAACTCGCAGACGACAAATTATATACTGAAATTCCAACAAAAATATGGGTGGAAAAATTATTAGCGGAAAGGGAAAAATCTTTTCACATTTGGGGAAAAATTTTTGATTCTGAAGAAATTCACGATTTTTGGCTTCCAAAGGCGGCTGTAATAAAAGATAATACCGTTAAGGATGTGGTGATTAACTACGAAAAATATTCTGTAAGACCTCCTCTTAATCATCAAAAAGAGGCGGTTCAAAAACTAGTAGAAAACAAAAAATTCATATTGGCTGATGACATGGGTCTTGGTAAGACTACTTCAACAATAATATCCGCTCTTGAAACAGGTGCGAAAAAAATACTTATTATTTGTCCTGCAACATTGAAAATAAATTGGAAAAGGGAAATTGAGAACTACACTGACAAAAGTATTTTTATCGCGGAGGGAAAGAATTTTTCAACAGAACACGACTTTGTTATTATAAATTACGATATAATAAAAAATTTCCATGACATTAAGAAAAAAAGTGAGTCACAAATTAATAATGCGAATTTCGATTTGGTGGTTGTTGATGAGGCACACTATATCAAAAATCCTCAAGCCCAACGAACAAAATTAATTAATGACATAGTCAAAAAAGTTGACCGACTATGGCTTTTAACAGGCACACCTATGACATCAAGACCAATTGATTATTATAACTTGTTAAGTCTTGTAGATTCACCTGTTGCCAAGAATTGGATGGCCTATGTTATCAGATATTGTTCGGGATATCAATTTAGGGTTGGTCCAAGAAAAGTTTGGAATGTGATGGGAGCATCAAACTTGGAAGAATTAAGAGACAGAACATCATCATTATTACTCAGAAGATTAAAAGAAGATGTTTTAGATTTGCCTGACAAGATTATTACACCTGTATATCTTAGACTTAAATCTAAAGAGTATGAAGAACTCATGGGTGAATATTATAATTGGTATGAAAAAAACCCTGAAGAATCCAAATCTCTCACTGTTCAATTTACAAAACTCACAAAAGTAAGACAAATTATTGCAGATGAGAAAACAAATCAAACGATTGAGCTTGCCGAAAACATATTAGAACAAGGAAAAAAAGTTATAATATTTTGTAATTTTACTAACTCTCTAAATAAAATCTGTGAACATTTTGGTAAGTCAGCAGTTAAACTTGATGGTTCAATGTCAAAACCCGAAAGACAATTAGCAGTGGACCAATTTCAAGAAAACGAAAAAATTACGGTGTTTGTTGGAAACATTAAGGCCGCTGGTGTCGGTATCACACTCACGTCAGCCGAAGCTGTAATAATGAACGACTTATCTTTTTTACCATCCGAC
>Ga0194123_10007369_pt1 | contig 10986 bp, 10 predicted proteins | sample TA2MahsurfametaG_5_FD_155479 | JGI IMG/M metagenome (GOLD analysis project Ga0194123, IMG submission 155479) | Freshwater microbial communities from Lake Tanganyika, Tanzania - TA2015023 Mahale A surface | ecosystem: Environmental > Aquatic > Freshwater > Lake | place: Tanzania: Lake Tanganyika... | reverse complement strand
GGTGTTTGATGCCAAGCTGTCGTTGAGCGAAGACCTGGCGGATATTACGGGACTGAAGCTGTGCGAGATGGTTTTAAATGAGCGGCACGAGCGGGACAAAATGTTGACGCCGCTGCGGATGGTGTCGTTTGAGAAATTTTATACGGAGTTTGCGAATCAGAACCGGCAGAAAATATACCGGCGGTCGATTTTCGCGCAATTGAAATCCAATCCGCACCCGCTGGACAAGTATCGCACCAACGTTCCGCTGTCGCGAATGGCGCTGTTCAATAAAATATACAACATCAAACCCGGAGATAAAATGCACTGGCAAACGGAAGATACCGTGTGGTGAATTGTATCAGGGCATCAAGGGCATCAAGGGCATCGAGACGACTATGGTTATGTTTTCTCAAAAAGTAATACATACCCAGTGGTATCGACTGTTCTGCCATTGCCAATATGTTCAGTGTAATTCTTGTACACACAAATGTTTGTATCGTCGTATACGGTTGTAGGTTTTCCTTTTTCAAACTCTACATACGTGTAATGACCTGAACTTGTTGTATTCCCGTGGTGGCAAATACATCCTTTTATAGTAAACGTAGTTTTTCCTAATGTTATTAAGGCATCAGTAAGGTCAATTCGAGTTTTAATTTTAGTATTATTGGCAGTAAATCGATTCAACGAAACGATAAAATATAGTTGATTGGCACCAGGTATAATAACGCTTTGAGTTGATATAGTAGTTGTATCAATCGGTTTACAATTATCATTACTTAAAAATTCAGGTGATGAGTTTGGGTCATACTTAATTGATTTTATTAACTCTAATGTATTAAATGATGTATCATTATCTGGAATCGTCAAGGGTAATACTTGAAGAGGTTGAGGAGTAACATTTGGAATGAATATAATATTTGGTTTGATACTATCCGGCATATTTAGATATTGTGGATGGTTACTAACGTTGGTGTTCGTCCTACAAGATTCGAGATTTGTTTCATCAGTTGTTGTTGTATAAACCGAATCAATTTGAGTAAACGTGATAGAATCAGTATTAAATTTATTGCTTCCGAATAGGTGTGTCATCAACTCGGATGAGTCTTCTTGTTGTCTGATTTTACGGTTTAGTACAAAACCATTAGTTTTGGCAAAACCGTACAAATTTGTTGCTAATGTAGTTGCCAGATTACAATCATCAACTCCTGAATTCATCGCAGTTAAATATTGCATCAATGGGTTTTCAGATACATGATTATTATTTTTTCTAAATTCAGTCATTGAATATAAAAGTTGAAGCGCTGCATTCATGTAACACATATTTCCTATATTACACAAACTACGTGGTCCACTCGACATAACACCATTTTTACCTTTAAGTATTGCATCTGTGTCATTCCCCGAACTCTTACAGTCCAAAAATTCTGCAATTTGAAGACTATTCTTACCGACAATATAACTCATTTTCAGCAACTCACAGTAAACTTCTTTGGTTAACAGTTTAAGTTCTGTAGGTTCATTCATCTTTTTCAAACTGTCATCATCAGCAAAATCAATGGTTTCCAATTTTTTTAACATTTCTCGTAACCGTGTCGATGATGCTTCAGTATCATCACCTTCTTTAGCGTCAATTACAATATCGTCCGTTTTTACTTTAACGGAATTACTATCAACTGTAAGTGTTTTATCTGTATCTGCTTTATCACTTAATCCAGTAACTGTATCCCCCTTTCTAAGAACGCATATAAATTTATATGTTGCTGTATATGCTTTGACGTAATAATCACTGCCGCATAAATAATAAGTGTTAGCTTGGTTTACTTTAACAATATCATTTCCGGGGTCATTAATTCCGTCCGTGACGACAATCATATTTTCTGCACCGAATTTGGTTGCGTAATCCCACTCAAAATACTGGCACGATAGTGCGCATAGATTTACTCTGTTCTCTAACGAAATTATTTCATCGTCTTTTAATAACTTACTACCGTCAGATTTTTTTTTATCTTTTAACCATGATTCAGGTGCAGGTACCATAACGCCATATACCTTTTTGCTTTTATTTTCAGCTTTTTTCATAAGTTCAGTGTATGCATGTTGAAACATTCGAATATGCCCATTATGCGGCGGATTGAAACTGCCGCCGGTAACTACGAAAATTGCATCTTTATTATTCAAAATGAATTTGTTAACTTCGTCAACCGTCATTTTTTTTACTTCTGTTGTTTCTGTTTTTTCTGCTGCTGGTGTTGGTTTTGCTGGTGATGAACTTGTCGTTTTAATATGCAATTCATGCGCTTTATGTGTTGAATCAATCTCACTTATTAATGCACCTAAATACTGTTTAAACTGGTCCGGCAGAGTGTCATTACGGTCTGTTTTAAACGCATTTAATGCATCAATCGTGACTTTTTTAAGCCTGGCATAGTCTATTGTTGGTTGAGATGAAATAGGTGTAATTTCGACATCATAATGGGGTAGGGGCTTCTCTCCATCAGCAGCGACTTCGGCCATCACTGAATTTCGTTCTAATAAATATATATATGGTTATTGAAATATTCAAATACAAATATTTTTGTTTATTAAATATGTTTAATAAATAAATTGATGTAAATATAAATAATAAGAAAGTATATTTTAGTTGCGACTCATTCATTCGTTCATTTGTTCATTCGTTTATCATTGATTCAAAATGCACTTTTGCGCTAGATGCGATAACATGTACTACATTTGTATCGACCCGGGTACTGGAACTACTGGAACACCGTCTGATTCGGCTGCTTCTTCTGCTTCTTCTGCTTCTTCAGCGGCGGCTTCTTCATTGGTTCATTACTGCCGCAACTGCGGACACCGCGAACCCGTTCGCCAAGAAATTTGCGTTTCTAAACTTCAAATCAAGCACGCCGCTCAAAATTATGGAAACATTATCAACCGGTACACGAAACTTGACCCGACCCTTCCGCGAATAAGTCACGTGACATGTCCCAACCATCTATGCGCCAGCAACACCAAAGAAAAAGAAAAAGGCCAAGGTCAAGGCCAAGGTCAAGGCCAAGGCCAAAGCGAATTTCAAGTTCCGCGTGAAGTCATTTATATTCGCTACGACGAAGAAAATATGAAGTACGTGTACTTGTGCGCGGTGTGTGATGCACTATGGAGCACAGTTCAATCTGCAGCACCCATTTAACTACACTTGAAACCATATAAACATCAAACGTGTAATAAATGAATACATGAAATAAATAGTAATCAATATCAATATGGGTATTCCAAGTTTTTTTGTTCATGCGGTTCGAACGTACAAACGCATCGTCAAACCTATCAAGTCCCTGGGAGTTCCGGTGTCCAATTTGTACATGGACTGCAACGGCCTCATTTATAACGCGGTTCGCGACGTGAAACTGCCATCCGGAGCCACGGTGCGCGCAGCATACGAATCCGCCATCATTCAGCACGTGTGTGATGCTATCACGGCATACGTGCGCACCGTGGAACCCACCAACAGCGTGTTCATCGCGTTTGATGGCGTAGCGCCCACCGCCAAGCTAAACCAGCAGCGCGAACGCCGCTACAAAACGTGGCTCGCCGGTGCCATCGATGCCGACATTTTGCACGCTTCAACAACCGATTCAATAGATTCAACCGATTCAAATAAAAAAAACAAAGCAAAGGTATCTTCATCGGAAGCGTGGTCCACCGCGTGCATCACGCCCGGTACGGAGTTCATGTCCAAGCTGCACGTGGAAATGACGCGGTACCGTGACATCCAAGCGTCGCAGTTTCCGAACCTTGCATTCATGCTGTCCACCAGCGCGGAGCCCGGTGAAGGCGAACATAAAATCTTCGAACACATTCGCGCCCAGCCTGAAAAACACCGCGACCAAGTCACGCTGGTGTACGGGTTGGACGCGGACTTAATCATGCTCACGCTGAACCATTTGCACATTTCCAACCGCATTTTTTTGTACCGCGAAACCCCGGAATTCATTCGTTCGATTGATTCCAGCCTGCGCCCCAACGAGCAGTACTATGTCGACATTCCGTACATGGCCGACAGCATTGCGCAGCACATTACCGTGGATGCTGACGCGGGTACAGGTGCGGGTACATGTGCGAATACAAGTATAACCATAGATACCACCACTCGGAAACATTTGGTGTACGATTACGTGTTCATGTTTTTCATGATGGGCAACGACTTTATGCCGCATTTTCCGAGCATGAACATTCGCACCACGGGTCCGGTCACGGTGGTGGACGCGTACCGAACCGTGTTTAAAAACCGTGTTACGGCATCAGCGCCGAATTACAACCACAGTTTTATCGAATTTGAATTTGAGACTAACCAAAAAGAAGAAGGGCAAAGACCGCGTATCAATTGGACCAGTGTTCGGATGTTCATGGACCATTTGGCCGCGTCCGAACATAACCGGTTGATTGACGAGCACGCGCTGCGAAATAAAAAATGCGGCGGTGGTGGTGGTGGCGGCAGCAGTGGCGGAGGAGAACGTGTAACCGATATGAAACGCGCGTGGGGCGACAATTATGAGACCGCGTACGACCTGATTATCAATAAATGCGAGTCGTCCGAAGACACGTTGCATTTGCCGTCGCGCGAACGCGGTCTGGAATTTTATATCGCACCCAGTAAACCGGACTGGGAACGGCGGTACTACCACGCGCTGTTTGATGCGCCCATTTCCGACAAGCGGTGTAAAGCGTACTGCACAAACTACTTGGAAGGGCTTGAGTGGACGTTTACGTATTATACATATGGCTGCATTGACTGGAAGTGGAAATACAACTACATGTACCCGCCGCTGTTGCAGGATTTGGTGCGGTTTATTCCGGTACAACAACCATCCCAACAACAACCACAACCGTTTCTGTTAGCGTCCAGTCCTCCCGCGCCAATTACACCGGCAGAACAGTTGGAGTACGTGCTTCCGCCGGCACTACAGCGCGCCCTTATTCCAAATCCGGAACCCTCCACCGCTTCCAGTCAGAATCGAAATCATAGTGACGATAAAGTGAAACGCGGGCTGCGTATCAAATGGGCGTACTGCAAATACTTTTGGGAAGCGCATCTTCACTATGAATGAATATCTAACTAGTATCCGAATATTTCAAGTTCAAGTTCTTCTTCAATAATACTATTTGTATCAGAACGTTGGGGTTTGCCGTTGGCCCATTCGCCTTGGAACAGGGTGATTTCCACACCGTTTCCAGATTTCCACAAGTGTACCCCGTATCCGTGCATTTTGTCATTTTCCCAATATCCAATATACTCGTGCCACTTTGCAAGATGCGCATTCTCGACCGCGTTTTCACTCGTGTATTCATTTGTATTTGTATGGTTGTTTTGAACTGAATACGCGTATGCGGGAGTGCGCAGCGTGCCTCGACCGTGCCGAAGTTCATTTTTCATTTCGCCCATGTAAACGCTGCCATCCTTGTAACTGAATATTTTTTCGGTTGTCATTCTGTGCATTCAGATTCTTTACGAACTAATAATTATTTATTGCTCAATTTTAAATTTAAATACATTACTATAATTAATTAATAATAATTAAAAACAACAACCAACAAACAACAAACAACAACCGTATAAAATGGAACCGATTGTATTGACGCGTGAAGAATTTGAAGTGGCGCTTGCTGAAAACCGGAAAAAGGGGTACGGCACTATTTTAAAGTTTACAGCCAACTGGTGCGGTCCATGTAAAGCCATTAAATCCCTCGTTCATACGCTGGTAGCTGGAATTCCGCCCGGTTGCAAGTTGGCATGCTATGAGGTGGACGTAGACGAATCATTTGAATTGTATGCCACAATGAAACGGGCCAAACTTGTGAACGGCATTCCCACCCTTCTTTTTTATTCCGCAAAAGGAACGTCTGCGCGGTCGGATGACTCTATCAGCGGGTCCAACGAGCCGGGGATTCGCGGATTTTTTGAACGAAGTATTGCGGCTTCTCTATCTCCATAAAAACACTGAATAAAACCCGAACATAAATAGATAAAGTATTTAAACTTGACTTCAAGGTATACTTTATTTATTATTTATTTATTTATTTATACTTTATACTTTATAAAAAATAAAAATGCAACATTTAGATTTAGATTTAGATTTAGATACCGATATTTCAAACTATGGTCTTCAAGACATTTTGAACTTGTTTGCAATTCCGGTTGCGTTCAATGAAACACATTTGAAACACGCCAAACGCATTGTTTTGAAAACGCATCCCGACAAATGCAAATTGCCGAAAGAATACTTTTTATTTTTCACAAAAGCGTACCGAATCCTGCATCAGATTTATACCATGCGTCACGAAAAGGCGCAGGGCTATGCGCACGCTGAAACGTATCGCGACTTGGATTTTGGTTCCGACGCTGGTCAAAGCAAGGTGTTAGCATCCATGCCACCGTCCGAATTCAACCGGTGGTTCAATGCGGCATTTGAACGGTACCGCGTACCCAACGACGAAGATGACCCCGGGTATGAAGACTGGTTTCGAAACGGAGACCACCATACCACGTCTGAACTAGGACCCATTCCAAAAACCCAATGGGCGGCTTCACTCGAGTCTGCGCGGTCGCGCATGATGGCGCTGGTTCCTGCGGCGGCGTGCGAGCCGGTTTCTTATGATGGCGGTGGCCTTGGATACGGCACCCAAGGTTCCATTCGGTACGAAGATTTGAAACGCGCGCACACGGAAACGTTGATTCCAATCACGGAAAGCGATATTCAAACGCATACCGAGTCCCGGTGCCGTAACGTGCAAGAGTTGCGAAACCAGCGAACGTCGGCTGCGTCGGCATTTACGCCGCTGCGCAACGAGGAGGCCATGCGCGTATTAGACAAGGAAAAAGAACGAGACGCGGAACAGTGCACGCACCGCGCGTACTTGATGGCCAAACAAGACGAAATTGCACGCGACATGAATAAAAAATTCATGAAAGAGTTTCGACTCTTGAATAATTGAACAATGAATATATGAAATGAGTTATCCTGGAGGGGAAGAGGCAGAACACCCTCCTCCGCCATACGTAATGCTTAGGTTTGGGTTGGGAGGATATTGCATGCATTTTCTAGGGTCTTTACTATTGTTATCGTTATCAACAGTAACGGGCATAGGTTCACTTAAAATAAGCAAGTCGGTGGTTGCTCCTCCGTTTGGCGTATTGAGGTTTAAATAGTTGTAGGTTCACACCAGTTTGCGACTCTAAAAACCAGTTTCCGCCAAGTGATGATGTTCCCGTGTTATCCGTGGATGCGCGGATGGTAACACCGGTCTGCGTCTCGAGCGTATCTATCACGTACTTCCAGTTTGCATCGGAGTACAAGGCACAGGCCATCATATCAAAATAGCTGGCATTGACTTCCGGGGTTGTTTTGCACCAGCTTATAAAGTTGCGCAGCTCGGACCACGTTTCCAGAGTTGGGTCCTGACTCGACACATCAAATACTCGGCTGACTGTGCTACCTGCGAACATGCGGTAATATGGTAAGCCATAGTTGTGCTGAATTAATCCAATATGGGTAGCACCAGGTGCTACGCATTGTTTTCGTATTTTTTCCTTAAGAGTTTCCACCGTTTCCGTAGAATAGTCAAAAATGATAGGAACGCATAGTTCAAGATTAACAGCAGAAACAATGGTTTCGTACGCTTTGATGCGGTTATCTACTAAAATAATGTTTTTGGACATCCTTGACAGTTTATGTTTATAAGTTTAATTTTATTCTTTTTTTATTAAGTTACTCCTGTTTTTTTTTATTATGAAATAGTAATAGTAGTAGTAATACATTCGAATCTCAAGTCTTTACAAAACAAAACCATGATAGAAACAAGCGACTTAATCAAACTCTTTGTGGCGTACGGCATACTCATGACAATCGGCGTACTGTACGACAGATATAAGCGAAAAGAAGAAAAACAAGACAGAATGACGGACTATGACTTAATACAAAAATACTTGTTGAACGACGACTCCACGCTTACAACCAGCAAAAAGCCAATTCTCTGGATACACGTTGACTTGGAGAAGAATGCGCGCAACTGGGAGTCTTTTGGGTCGCGCACTTCCATGGAACTTAACCAGCCCTACCAGTTTTTGACGGTGCGCAGCCTCATTCAAAAATGCGGCGATTCGTTCAACGTGTGCCTCATTGACGACTCATCGTTTCATAAGGTGATTCCCGGGTGGTCCACCAAAGTCAACAATTTACCAGCGCCAATCAGCGGACACTTGCGCGAGCTGGCACTTGCGAACTTGTTGTACACGTACGGCGGCCTGGTTATGCCGTCGTCATTCATTTGTTTTTATAACTTGTATCCCGTTTATAAGGAGTATACGGAAAAGTACGACGCGTTTGTCGGCGAGTTGCCGGCGCGCACCAGCGTAACCTCGCAAATGAAGTTCTTTCCGTCCACACGGGTTATGGGATGCAAGCGCGACTGCCCGGCTATGCAAGCCTACATTTCTCATCTGGAACGTGCCATATCCAAAGACGCGTCCAGCGAGTTTGACTTTCACGGCGAACCTGCGCGATGGTTTTTTCAACAAATCGTGAATACCGACTTGTCTTCGACGTCTGCGCAAACGTCTCAAAAATCGTTTCGCATTGGACAAATTTCAGCCGATGAACTGGGATGCCGAAACGCGCGCACCAAAAAACCGGTCCTCATTGAAGATTTAATGAGTGACTACGACTTTGAGTTGTCGCCTAAAGCGCTGGGAATCTACATTCCTGCCGACGAATTATTGAAACGCACCGCGTACCAGTGGTTTACCGAACTCTGCACACGCAAAGTGTTAGAAGCAAATACCATGATTTCAAAGTACTTGCTTGTAAGCGAAGCGACATCAAGCGAAGCGACATCAAGCGAAGCGACATCAAGCGAATCGGGATAAGTGTTGTTTATTTACTCTTTTTCGATGACGAGCGTCTTTTTCTTAGAGAAGAGGTGGGACTAAACGGAAGCGGAAGAGGCGGCCTCATTGTAGAAGCAACTTCTGGAGCTTGGGTCGCAGTATGAGAAATGGATATAAATGGATGCGCATTCGGTTCCATGTCCCCAATACGAGGCAAACGTACAAACGATGCAATGATTTCATTTACAACTGCAACTAGCCGTGTTAATAAAATATTCAGTTCATAGCGATACCAGTCACTGTACAAAGTGACCATACTTACATCAAAAAATTGTTTTATACGGGTTGGGTGAAGTGTGTTACTTGTGGACTCTTCGATTTCATTAAGAGCTGCAACTTCTCTATTGTAAGCGCTTTGGTTTTGTGTATAATTTGCATACGCAATACCGCACAACCTTATTCCAATTTTAGAATGTTTTATATACACTAACATTTCATTCAATTTATGTTTTGCTTCTAAGAAACGGTCTTTTGTAACTTGTGGTAAATGTAATCTATCAACATCGATTGTTGTAGCGTACCTGTAGTAATTATATGCGTGATTTGTGTCTTCAATAATTGAAACAGACATTCGTGTTATGTTGTAAATAGCTAGAGGCGTAGTGACCCATGCGGATGTAATGGTGTTCCATGTACTGATGGCATAGTCGGATAAAGTTCCAAATATGCCTCCGTACTGGTTGAGATGTTTACTACCCCTACGTTTCGTGTTATTTATTTTTATTTTTTTTATGTTTTTTATTTTCATCGATATATTTATAAATAGTTGTAATTTAATTTATTATTTTATTTATTTTATTTCATTAAAAAACAAAAAAAATAAAAAACAAAATGTCGTTCATAACGTTTGGTTGTTGGAATAAAGGGTTCTGCGACAGTTCAAATGTACAAAACGTGAAATCAAATGACTTTTCTAGTGTTGTAAATACACTCAATCAGTATGTTGACGCAGTTTCACGTAAACCTTCGTTTATGTGCGTATTGGGTGACAACTATTACCCTGAAATAGTGGTAGATTTGGCCGGTAAGAAGAAAAAAATATACTCGTATCGAGAACTGGAGAGCGGGTTCAAATGTCTTAAAAAACTGCTTCGTACCGGAGTTCCAGTCGATATTTTGATTGGTAATCATGACACGGAAGGTACTTCAAAAATGGAAATGGAAGAACCTGAACCTGCACTTGAACCCAAATCGGAAGAACGGCATCATGCTACAAGTTGTAAAATAACTGAAGCAGAGATGGGTCTGGTTCAAGCCCTAAACATGCCATCAAATCCGATTCAGTTGGTGCTGTATAATTTTCGAACGATTGAAAACACGATTATTGTTATGGTTGATTCCAATCCATATATCGAAGAAAAACTAAATTGTGAATGCTACATGCCAATACTGGATGCCGCTGCCGCTCAAGTGGATGTGGATGTACCGTATTTGAAACGACTTCAACTTGAGTGGCTGAGTAGCGTGTATGAATACTTTACTGCACAAAAACAACATTTTGACAATGTTGTGATTATGGCGCATCATCCAATTTGTTGCTTTAAAATGAAAAATGGAAAAAACCGATTTGACACGTGTCCAACTGACGAATACTTGAAATTCTGTCATTCCATATACTTAACTCTTCGCGATATAACGGGAGCGAGTCATTTTTATTACAACTCGGCAGATTTACACACATACCAGGCTGGAACAATTACACTCACTCCTCACGAAACTAGGTCAGAGACGGTTCAAGTACATCAATACATTGTTGGTACTGGGGGAACAACTCTTGAGCCCGAAGTTAGCACATCCAAAACGCAATCAGCCCAATTAGGAAGCATGCAATTGTCTTACACTGTTACGGATGCAGTGCACGATAACGGGTTTTTAGTGTGGACGGTCGTACCTTCCGGTATTTCGGTTCGGTTTATAAAAGCGGTGGATACATCATTACGATATTCGCGGCATGGAATTATCGAAATGTTTGATGCTATTGCGACTGAGCCAAGACGTAAATTCAAATTCAAACCCGCCCCTATGTACCGAATTGGAACTTATAATCATGGTGGTAGAAGTAAAAT
>Ga0194123_10007350_pt1 | contig 11011 bp, 18 predicted proteins | sample TA2MahsurfametaG_5_FD_155479 | JGI IMG/M metagenome (GOLD analysis project Ga0194123, IMG submission 155479) | Freshwater microbial communities from Lake Tanganyika, Tanzania - TA2015023 Mahale A surface | ecosystem: Environmental > Aquatic > Freshwater > Lake | place: Tanzania: Lake Tanganyika... | reverse complement strand
ATCCTCTTATGGCAGGAGCAACCAGCACCGACTTCTTTGCCCAGTCCAAGGATGGCGGGAACTATATCTCAAAGCCACTCCAAGACTTCAGTGGCGTCAATCTGAAAACTCTTGACCTTGTTTTAGCATGAGCATCGCTCCCGAATGGCTCTCAGAAGAGGGTATGCACACATTATCGGCAGGTTACCTTCTGCCAGGAGAAACCCCCCGTGCGATGTTTGAGCGAGTCGCTAAAGCAGCAGCTACAATCAACTACGATCCGAATCTTCGTGACGACCTTTTTACGTGTCTTTGGAACGGTTGGATTGGTCTCTCTTCTCCCGTGGCTGCTAATTTCGGGACGAGTCGAGCCCTTCCGATTAGTTGCTATTCAGTACACCTCAGTGACAGCGTTAGTTCTATCTACAGTCACCTCAAAGAAGTCGCGCAGCTGAGTAAAAATGGGGGCGGTGTTGGTGTGTTTATGGGGGATGTTCGCCCTGCTGGTGCTCCTATCTCAGGTGGTGGAAAGTCAACGGGAATCGTACCTTGGGCGCAACAATACGATCTCGCCGCACGAGTTGTCTCGCAAGGCGGGGTTCGTCGGGGATCCTTCGCTATCTATCTACCGATCGACCACCCGGATGTCCCGGAGTTGCTCCGTGCTAAAGACCATAGTAAGGGGGACCCCCGAAAGTTTGTGGACTCAAATGTCGCTCTCACAATCAGCGACGAATGGATCGAATCGATGATTGCGGGTGACTCTCAGAAGCAAGAGTTATTTGGTGAGGTTCTCAAAACTCGAATGATTTCGGGTTCGCCCTATCTCATTTTTATCGACAACGCGAATTTTCAGAACCCTGATTGCTACACTGAGCGTGGCCTCTCGGTCAAAACCTCAAACCTTTGCTCTGAAATCTTCCTGCACACCGATGAGCATCATTCGTTCGTCTGCGTCCTTAGCAGCCTCAATCTTAGCCGGTACGACGACTTTAGTAGTTGGAAATCTCCTGTTAGCGGACGTACAGTCCCCCAACTCGCGATTCATCTCCTGGACGCAGTCGTTACCGAGTTTATTCGCAAGGCAAAAGACAAAGTTGGACTCGGTCGAGCCGTCCGCTTTGCTGAAAAAAGTCGTGCCCTAGGTCTGGGCACAATGGGTCTGCATACGCTTTACCAGAAGCGTGGTTTTCCGTTCAAATCAGAAGGAGCTCGTCAGCTGAATGTGGAGTGTCACAAATGGATTTGCGAAGAGTCAGAGACCGCATCACGAGAACTGGCAGCCAAGTTTGGGGAGCCAGAGTGGTGCGTGGGGTCTGGTCGTCGCCATACTCATCTTCTCGCTATTGCTCCTACTCGGACAAATAGCGTTATTAGTGGAGCATTTAGCCAAGGGATTGAGCCAATCGACAGCAATTACTTCGTGGCGAAACAAGCCAAAGGCACCTATGTCCGCAAGAACCCGGTCCTAGAGAAACTACTTTGCGATCGTAGCATTAGCCCCGACATCTGGGGAGAGATCCTTGAATCCAAGGGCAGCGTTCAAGAACTAAGTTGCCTTAGCGATTCTGAGAAAGAAGTATTCAAAACCGCCAGGGAAATCGATCAGTTCGAACTCATCAAGCAAGCTTCGGATCGCCAACAGTTTATTTGTCAAGGGCAATCGCTAAACTTATTCGTAGACCCGGAGTCAGACCCTGCCTACATCATGCGACTGCATTTGTCTGCATGGAAAATGGGTCTCAAGTCCCTGTATTACCTGAAGTCTTCCTCTCTCCTCACAAATAAAAAAGTCGTACCAGCTCTCATTGTTACGAAAGAAGACTGTCCCTGGTGCCTCAAACTAAAAGAGTTGCTCTCTAGCGAAGGCATTCGCTACGAGGAAATCACTAAGAAGGAGGCGGAAGAGAAAGGGTATTGGGACCCAACCTGGAAAACCGTCCCGCAAATGTGGCTCTACAAGAAGCACATCGGTGGATACACTGAATATGTGAAGTTCAAGGACGCTCCGAACTTACAAGTGGAGGAACCTCGCTATAATACTTGTGAGGCGTGTGAGGCATGATTAGTCAAGCCGAACGGAAGGGAGGTGCAACGACTGGGAAACTCCCAAGATGGACAAATGGTAAATCAAACCGCTACTGCGAAACACAACCCGGTCCAGAGTGGTGGCCAGGGGTCACCCGAAAGAAATCCTGCGAGGCGTAAAATGGCACCCCGCCGGTACAAGAAATACCCTGGCCTCACGCCTGAGCAACAAGCGCTCGTTGAAGAACATAAATGGATCGCAGGCAGGTTGGCTCACGGGGCAAAATGCTTGACGGGAGGGCACACCGGATCCCTCACACGGGAAGACCTAGAATCAATCGCCAACTTTGCACTTTGTGTGGCGGCCACTCGGTATAAACCCGAGATGAACGTAAAGTATAGCACCTATGCTTGGAACACAGCTCGAGGGTACATCCAGCATGCGCTTCGAGACTATTCCCGCATGGTGCGTACTCCTCGCTGGATTGCCTCGTACAAGAACCAGGTATCGGAGTTGACAGCACAAGGCAAAACCTACCAAGAGATTGCCGAGCTTCTCAGCATTGACGAGACCAAGGTCCTTCACTGTGAGATGTCGGCCAACAATTACCACGTTTCCTATGACAGTTCTCCCGAGGACTGGGTCACCCCGGAGTTTGTGTATAACTTTGAGGAGCACAAGGCAACTTTGCTCTCTCCTGAACTGGTCGCTCAGATTCGAGGCCTGAGTGATGCGGAAATGAAAATGTTATTGCAGTACATCGACGGTGCCCCGGTTAGCGAAGCAGAACAAGAATGGGCAGCTTCCAAATTTTACGAACTTCAAGCGGTAGCGCATGGATTCGCCGAAGAAATTTGAGATCACACCGTTGCCAATTGAAACTGAGTTTCGAATTCTTTCGATCCGAAACCGTTTACCCGATCTGTCTCGAGAAGAACTCGAAGAGTTCCTGACCGAGGCACTCGCAACAATGGCCAAACTCGCACACCAAGTAACGCAACTTCGGGACTATGTGCGGGATCTTGAGGGTAAAAACTCTTAGTTATTGTACAAACCATGTCCCTAGCCGCACTCATTGTTTTTCTGGAAGCAAACGGAACTTGGATTCTAACTCTGTGGGTTGCTTTCGAACAATATATCGCTGCCAGTGAAAAACTCAAAGCCAACTCGACTCTTCAACTGGTAATCAACCTAGGTAAGAAGATCCTGGGTAAGTTCGCCAAGAAGTAAAATGCCAGTCCGCAGGGGTCCTAATTGCGTCGGTGATGAGATAGATCGGTTCAAGAGAGGCGATCTGCACTCCGGCAAAAGCGGCAAAGTGGTCACCGACCCGAAACAAGCCAAAGCCATTGCGCTAAGCGCATGCGGTCAGAGCAAGTACTCGGAGAAACTCCAGAGTATGGGGTTTCCTGCGAACGTAGCTGACGAAGTCACAGCGATGTTCCATGAGATTAACTGGGCCAAGCAGTTTCGCACAGGTGATGGACCTGGCCCTGAGGACCCTGACAACTACCACACTGGCATAACCAAAAATAAAGGTCGCGGTCAGATAAAGATTGGTAAAGGTCCTGGCGACGGGGGGAAACAAAAGGACAATGAACCCGAGATGCTTTCGGGTCCAGCATTGCCGAAAGGACCGGGTAACCCTCAGGGGGGAAGCAGTAAGGAAGTTTACGGATTACGTGCTTTAGGATGATGAACATTTCCGGATTCAATCAAGATTCCCTCGACATTGTTGAAACAATGTTGTATAATGAGCACACGAATAAATACCTCGGCAAATGCGGACAGAAAAAGTTACGGGAGCAAGACAAAACTCAACGAACGCCAGCACAACAATCTGCTGATCAGCAACGCGCTGCTAATCAACGTGGCAAGAATACTGTATCATCCGCCGTGCGATCCGAAGCATCCAAAAAAGCTGCAGAAACTCGCGCTAGATGTAAAGGCGGGGGGTCTACCACGGGACCCACAACCTAACGGGTAAAATTAACCAAACACATAAATACCATGTCACAGGTAGCAAACAAGAGCCTTTTGCTCTCCCAGCCCAAATCCGCTCAATACGATGGGCCTGTAGTCGTAAACCTTCCACATACTTCCCGTGTGACGGAGGACGCTACAGAAATCAAGGTAGAGATTCCGGGTGTTGACCCATCTACAGTAGACGTGAAGTTTGAAAACAACACGCTATTCATTAAGTGCGAGCATGGTGAGTTGACTCTGCCCGTCAACCCCACGGCAGACACCACGAAAATTAAGGCAGACATTCAATGGGGAATGCTGACTCTGACGATTCCGCTTCCCACTCCTCCGGAGGCACGCAATATTAAAGTTAGCTTGCACGATGCTGTGAAGGCTGCCCCGAGTAAATCGCACGCGAAGTTTACCGAGCAGGATTAAGGGTATAATAGTGGCGAGGCTAAGCCTCTCTCACCCATTACCTTTTAAGGTCCTGAGAACCATGACTAACTCACTTGTTCGTAGCCCATTGTTTGAGGAGTTCAACTCCCTGTTGAACTTCAATCAATCCCCTTTCGCACAGACGAGCAACATACGCTCCGGTTTGAATTATCGCATTGCCTCTGAAGACGACGCTGCTGTCGCTGAAGTTGAAGTGCCCGGAGTGGTGCCCGAAGAGGTTAAAGTACGCATCGAAGGCCGTAGCTTGACTGTGGAGACGCCTCGCGGAAACGCTTTCTTCACGCTGGGCCAACGCATCGATGCAGACCATACCGTCGCTTCCCTGAAGCACGGTCTGCTTACTATTCGTATCCCCAAAAGGGATGCCAGGATTGTTGAAGTGAAGGTTTCGGAGGAAGCATGAATCTTGACAAACTCGTCGGTGGTCTCGCTCAATCGGGAGATCCTGGTGCTTACATCAAGCAAGAAATCGAAGAGGGCCTCTCCCCGATTACGATCCGGGTTGACAGACTTGAAAAGAAGATTGACACGCTGATTTTGCTGATGCAAAAGATTGATACCAGTCTTGTAAAGTTACAACCACTTTACGATTTTGTAACGAAATTACCCTTCTTTAAGAAGTAACCCGAGGGGCGAAAGCCCCTCTTTTTAAAAGAGAAACACAATGATTGGACCCAAGCGTACTCCCAAAGAATTTGGCTTCAAGCCCGGTGACCACCATCTGGTCGTAAACGACATCACGGAAACTGTCAAAGCATTTGATTTCGAAGGCAAACTCCTTTGGGAGCTGCCAGCATTAGCACGTGGGCAAGGTTCAGACTTTGAGTACAAATTAACCAACACCGATACCCCTCCTGGGTTGTACCGCATCGGCGCAACCTATCGCGACTACGAACGTGTTGGCGCCAAACCTTCATACGACCGCACTCTGATGGCGTTCGGATGGTACTCTTTTGACTTGGAAGAGCTTGAGAGTCAGGAAAAGAAGTACGGGCGAGCAGGGATTATGTTACATGGCGGAGGATCTGCCAATGGTTGGCCAATGGCGTGGAGTCCCATGCAAAAGTTATTTTCCACACACGGCTGCGTGCGGATGCACAACAAGCACTTGAGGGAGAATGTGTATCCCCTGACAAAAACTGGAACGGTGTATGTGAGTGTGTACCAAGAAGGGTAAAACCTTCTGCATGGCCACGCAGGTGTTCGCAAGACCCAGCCGGTAAAACCGTGGTGACCTAACAGCGAAAGGAAGTATGGCGCAACGCGCATGAATCGGGTGAGGATCAAGGGGCTTCGGTTTCTCCCACCCACCTTTCTTATTGCAATAAGCCGTATTTGCAATCTGATGAGCTGCGGCGACGAAAAAAGAACGTGGAATACCCCATTACGAGAACCATGGAATCCGGTTATTAAGGCTTGTTTGAGTGCCATCGACGAGCATATATCGCTGTACCTACGGACAGGCGACGCGTGGCATCTGAATCAAGCTGAATCTCTACGAAATTATGTCGTGCGTCTGAAAGACTGGATCCACGGGCAAGAGGGTAAAACCAACTAGATTAAGCAATGGCAATGGGTCACTTCTCGAAAGAAACTCTTGAAAAATTCAACGCCATGTGTGCTGCGGAAGTGGACTTCGGTGAAGGTCCTGTGTACGATTTCGCCAAGTGCCTAATGGCGAACGGCGATGTTTACGGCATCGAGCCAGGCGAATCTTGCGAAGTTGGCCGTCCTATTTCGGATGACGAGGCTAAGTCGAAGGATAACGCTAATGCCAAAATGGCCAAACTCAAGCGTGCCTTTATCAAGAAGTTGGGAAGGGATATGTCATCCAAAGAACTGGCCAAAGCTCGCAACTTGATTGCTTCGATCGGCGTGAATATTCCCAAAGGGCAGTCCGCTGAGAGCGTACTGCAGAAGATGATTCCTAAGGGCGAGAAGGTCGTGCCTGTTAAGTCTGCCTGAAACGTTTCTGAGAAAAGTTTACAAATCTAAACGCAGGGTATAATGACTGTGTAGGCGACGTTCCTGGTAAGTGGATCTCTGTCGCTGAGTTATACTCTGAAACGTACTTACTATGACTAATGAATTCTTCTGTTTTAACTCGTCCCTCTTCTAACTATCTTTGGGACAAATACCTCGGGTGGGTGACCTCGACTGACAACCGTTTGTATGTGGGGCACTTCGGCACTCTCATGATTCCAACGTTGCTCGCCGCAACCATCTGCTTCATTGTTGCGTTTATTGCAGCGCCTCCTGTTGATATTGATGGTATTCGTGAGCCTGTTGCGGGTTCGCTCCTGTACGGCAATAACATTATCTCTGGCGCTGTGGTGCCTTCCAGTAATGCAATCAGTCTGCACTTCTACCCTGTTTGGGAAGCTGCTAGCCTCGATGAATGGCTCTATAACGGCGGTCCTTTCCAGCTGGTTGTTTTTCACTTCCTTATTGGTATCTATGCCTACATGGGTCGCGAGTGGGAACTCTCTTATCGTCTGGGGATGCGTCCTTGGATTTGTGTTGCTTATTCTGCTCCCGTGGCTGCTGCATCTGCTGTGTTCCTTGTTTATCCCTTTGGTCAAGGTTCCTTCTCCGATGCAATGCCTTTGGGAATCTCTGGAACGTTTAACTACATGCTCGTCTTCCAGGCAGAACACAATATTCTTATGCATCCGTTCCATATGCTCGGCGTGGCTGGGGTATTTGGTGGCAGTCTCTTTAGTGCTATGCACGGAAGTCTGGTTACTTCTTCACTCGTTCGTGAAACGACCGAGACTGAGTCGCAGAACTACGGATACAAATTCGGACAAGAAGAAGAGACTTACAATATTGTAGCAGCGCATGCCTTCTTCGGGCGTCTCATTTTCCAATATGCAAGTTTTAATAATAGTCGCTCTCTGCACTTTTTCCTTGCTGCTTGGCCAGTGGTGGGTATTTGGTTCACCGCCCTGGGCGTGAGCACCATGGCCTTCAACCTGAACGGCTGGAACTTTAACCAGTCGATTATTGACCACCAGGGCCGTGTAATCAACACCTGGGCCGATATCCTTAATCGCGGGATGCTTGGCATGGAGGTCATGCACGAGAGGAATGCGCATAACTTCCCTCTTGATCTGGCCTCTGTCAGCTCTTCACCTGTGGCCCTGACTGCCCCGGCAATCGGTTGAGTTACAGTTTACTTTTTGACCTCTGCGGTATAATAATCGTGGAGGTTTTTTCGTATGGCATACCCCGTTGGTAAACCTGCTCACAATCGCTTAACCGAAGAGCGAATGGAGAGGGAATGTGCCAGCAGAAACCACACCTTGTTAGAACTCAAACACCCGCTCATAAAAGTCCGTTGCCACTGCGGCAACGAGTATGAGCAAAAGATACATTCGTACAGAGCAGCCAAGAACTCCTGCAAAAGATGCGATAGTCAACGTAAATCTAAACCGCGCCCGGAACACTCTCGATTGATGCGAGAGAATAATCCGTTCAAAGGTAAACAACATACACCCGAAGTATGTGAACTTATCCGGCAACAGCGCCTTGATCGCGGATCGTGGAGGTATACTCCCGAGGAGCGAGGAATACCAGGTGTTTTATACTTGATCCGTTACTTGGACGAGGCGGGTACACACTTTAAGTTAGGGATTACAAAGAAAACATTACAACAACGATTCGGACCTAAGTTAATCTCCATCCTCCACCTCCACAACGCCACCCTCGGCGAGTGCTTCGATCTTGAACAGGATTGCCTGCGTTACTGCAAGCAACAAGGTTGGCGATACTCCTCCCCAACAACCACAGAGCTAATCCATCCGGACGGTTTACCGTACCTGCTAGACCGGTTAACCGCCCTTTACTTGTAGGGACTTTCGCCCTAAACTATATACAGTTTACTCAACGCACATGGAAACCTGGTCCATCTTCACCACCTCCGATTTGTTCATGGCGTTTATGGCCTTCGCTGGATTTGCCGCCGTGGCAATCGTTCTTCGCACCGCATTCAAAGTGAATAACAAAGGGTAACAGTAACTACCGTTCATCCTGCAGAGCAGGACGGAAGTACGCCGACGCGGAACGGAACGTTCATTTGCTGTTTCCAAATAGCAAACGCAAACGCCGACGGAAAGGAACGCATTGTCCTTCACTCGGAGACTACAATGTCTATCGCTACTTACCGTGGTGTTTCCTATGACACCGAAAATCACCAAGCCAACTTTAAGGCATGGTGGAACCTCATCCACTGTGATGCAAGCCGCTGGTTTACCTATCGTGGCAACAAATACCGTGGAATCAAGGAGTGCAAACTGTGAAACCTGCTTTCCTTGTGTGGCTCAATGCCACTCGCGCCGCCAAACAGCGAATCCGCAAACAGTATGACTCAAACTTGCCAACTGGCATCGTTTGACTGTGAGGGGCGCAAGCCCCTCTTTTCGCATTTAGCAAACCTCTACACCGCAACAACAATAGTTTGAGTTTACATATCCTCGCAACGGGTATAATAGGTCGTAGAACGGTTCTTGCTATGTCTTTCGATCGCAATCCCAAATTCGGTTTAGACCAGAGCTTTTCGGAAGGCGCACGCCGAGTGGCAGATTTGCTCTGGAAAACCACCAATGGTGATCTTACCGCATTCCCACGCTCCTACCTCGAGAATCTGCGGCATGACTTTGCCGATGGCAAGGTATCAATGGTGGAGTTGATCGATAGGGTTGACTTGGGTCCAGACGCAACCTACGACGATTACTGCGAGGTTGTTGATTCTCTGCTTCGCGTTGACCCAAACCATTGGCCTGATCCGGATACGGTGGTCCAAGTACCTTTCGGTCGCCTCGACTACGAGATCGAATCCGAAATGGACTTTAGCGAGTTTGATTTTGCAGACGAGGTTATCGAGGAAGCTGCCATTGAGAAAGGACCGCAAGGAACTGTGGCAGAAGAGGGTGTGGCAGTTGAAGAACAAGTCGACCCCCTCAGCGAGAAGATGGAGCTTTTCTTTAAGAAAGTGATTTCTTCCGTCTACCTTGACGGGGTTACCAACGTAACCGATAACCAAGGTAACCCGCCGAACCAGTCGAACAACTACCTAATGTCAGACGACGGTAAACAGTTCTCGGGCATCTTTTATGACTCTGTAGATGGCGAAAAACCAAAGCAGTTTCCCTTTGAAATCTCAGAGGGAGTTACCGGCAAGTGGAACATTACCTACTAATATGAACAACGACGCGGACTTCAACTACGACATGAACACTCCTTGTGAGGGCAGTGAGGACCTCAACGGTAAGGACGCGTCGTACCGAAGCGCCCCCATGATTTCTGCCCCCCGCACTGTGCATAAAATGCGCATTCGAGGAGGTCTCGTCCCCATGCCTAGGGAACAATGAAGCACTTAGTAGAGTCTTTTCGAACACACATTGGTCTACGGGGTGTTCACTTTTACGACTCCGAGTCCTGCAACTTCCTAAACTGGGTAGAGGTATATCAGTTTGTGGCCGCATTACCGAAGAAAGAAAATTGCGACCCGTTTGCAGAGAAACTGGAAGAAACCCTGGCTAACTATAACCCGGACACGGAGTTTCTGGCTGTGCAACAAAACGGTAGTTCAATCTCTGTAGAACTATACTCCCAAGCGAAATGACTGACTGGCACCCAGAAAAGCTACGAGACTTTTTCTTTCACTTTGACTTCGCCAATCCGGATCACGTAAAGGCGGCTGACCTGTTACAACGGCATGCTTCGCCATTGATGAACGATAATGCGGAATGGGTTAGGACTTTCCGAGGGGTGGTTAGTGAAAATGCCTACCTAAAGACTGCGAGACGGTTGATTCAGGAGTTTGAAGGGTTTCGGGCTACGCCCTATAAGTGTCCAGCGGGTGTTTGGACGATTGGCTTCGGCTCAACTTATTACCTGAACGGAACTTTAGTCACCCCGCAAGATACGCCAGTCAGTCACCTCGGTGCAGAAAAGCTACTCGATTATCACATCAGTAATGCGGTAGTGCCTGTTTTGGAGCTAACGATTCCAACATGGGGCTCGATGAACGACAACCAAAAGGCTGCAATCATTTCTTTCGCGTACAACTTGGGCGCTAACTTCTACAAGAGCACAAACTTCGACACAATAACAAAGGCATTAAGCAAGAAAGAAAACTTCTCTCAGGTACCAGATGCTTTAATGCTTTATGTGAATCCTGGCAGCTCATTTGAGTCCGGACTAAAACGCAGACGCAAATTAGAGGGATACCTGTGGACGAAACCAGTTACATAAAATCGTTACATTACTGTCCGATGTGTGGGCAGGTTATTGGATGCGGTGACGGACATTGCAACTCGAAAGAGTTTCTATTGCATATCGCAAAGTGTAGGGAGAAGAACAGGGTAAAACCAGGAAGGTTGAGATACATCGACGATGAGGCATGATTGTTTCTCAGAAGAGGCCTTAAGACTAGCTTATCAGCAAGCTGCTGAGAAAAAAGGTGAAACTTTTGAGGAGTTTGCAGAAGCAAGCATCTTTGATTTTTCGCTGCAAATTAACGTTGAGTGTGATACGGGTCTCCCCGTTTCGACGCCTGCCGAAATTCGCGAGAAA
>Ga0194123_10007349_pt1 | contig 11011 bp, 7 predicted proteins | sample TA2MahsurfametaG_5_FD_155479 | JGI IMG/M metagenome (GOLD analysis project Ga0194123, IMG submission 155479) | Freshwater microbial communities from Lake Tanganyika, Tanzania - TA2015023 Mahale A surface | ecosystem: Environmental > Aquatic > Freshwater > Lake | place: Tanzania: Lake Tanganyika... | reverse complement strand
GTGGCGGAGATCCGCAAAGGTGCGGAGAAGATGAGCGCAGGCGGCGCGAAGGCGCCGGCAGGTCAGGCGGCGCCCAGGGCTTCCAAGCCACGGGAAAAGGGGGGCGACGGGCGCACGGCCACGCCCGAGGATGCGCCCGACGTCCCGAACCGCAAGGGCGACGGCAAGCCGTCAGGACGCTGACGGTCAGCTGCCGCCTGCAACCACGATGTCGTCGAACTTCTCGAGGACCTTCGGCCCATCGGGATTGGTGGCCGAGCTGACGATGTCGATCATCGCCGTGCCGCCCGGCGTGCGTGCCTGGTCGCGCGAGAAAAAGATGCCGTCCGGCCCGGCGCTGAACAGGAAGTACTTGCCGCGCGGGATGCCGGACCACACGCGGTCGGCGTCCGTGACGTTGGTGGCGACGGTCGCGACCTGCGCGTTGAGCCCGGGGTGGCGCAGCAGCTGCCCGAGGGTCAGGCGTCGGGCATCGCCCCCGGTGGAGCCGCCGGCGGCCGCGGTGCAGAGCACGCTGCCCTTGGCGGCGTCGGTCTGGTCGACGCCCGCGTCGCCGAGCGCGGTGCTGTTGGTGTAGGCGAGCATCTGCTTGCGCTCGAACTGCCCGGGGATGTTGCCCTTGCGGACGATCGGGCCGAGCGCGCGCATCTGGCAGATGTAGCCGATCGGTGCGCCCCAGGCGTCCACGAGGTCGGGAACGAGTCCGGCGCCGGCGGTCTCCGGCTGCGCGTCGTTGGGACTCATCTGCCCCGCGGCCCTCGCGAACTCACGCCCCTTGGGCGCATAGAACGCCTCGTACTTGCGGCCGTTCTTGAGGGGGCCCTCGCCCATGCGCGCCGCGTCGATCTTGATGCTGAAGGGCGGGGTGGTGTTGAAGGCCACCTCGATGCCCGTGTAGGTGTTGTAGTCCGCGTCGGTCGAGACGCGGTAGCCGCCCATGAGCGCCAGCAGCGCGTTCTCCGCCTGCGTGATGCGCGGGAGCTGCTGCGCCGAGACCGGGTCCGATACGTTGTCGGTGACCCCGAAGTACAGGACGTCGTTGGGGATCGCCGCCGGGTACTCGCCGAACTCCTGGAAGTAGGCATCGCACGCCTTGGCGAACTCCTGCATCGTGCCCAGGGTCTGCGTGCTCTTGGCGCGCTGGATCACCTTGCCCAGGGCGGGGAGCAGCAGGCCGATAAGGAGGCCGATGATCCCGACCACCACGAGCAGCTCGACGAGGGTGAAGGCCGGGCGAATGCCGCGGCGTGCGGGGGTTCGGGCGGTTCGGGCGATGGTGGGGCGCATGGTTCGGAAATCCTATACGGATCCCGAATCCCCCCTGATGCCGCCGAGTTGGCGGAGCCCCTCGTAGACCCCGCACGCGACGGCGGTGGCCAGGTTCAGGCTGCGCGCTCGGGGGTCGGGAAGCATCGGGAGCGTGAGGCGGTGGCCCTCGCCGAAGTCCGCATCGACCCAGGCATGGAGATCGTCGGGAACGCCGCCGTTCTCCTGGCCGAAGAGCAGGTAGTCGCCTTCCTCGAAGGCGGCCTCCCAGTGCGGCCGCGCGCCCGTGGTCGTGTAGAGCCAGAGCCGCGCCGGCCGCTCCGTGCGGAGGAACTCCTCCCACGAGGCGTGCTCGACGCAGTCCACTGCATCCCAGTAGTCAAGTCCTGCGCGGCGGCGCGCCTTCTCGTCCATGTCGAACCCGATCGGGCGCACGATGTGCAGCCGGCACCCGGTGGCCATGCACGTGCGCCCGATGTTCCCCGTGTTGTTCGGGATCTGGGGCCGGAAGAGCACCACGTGGAAGCGGGGATGGGCGAGCCGGGCCGGCATGGGGCGTGGGTATACTGTCAACCCTCATGTGGCCCGTCCTCCTTGCCAACGCAGCGTGGGTTGTCTTCCTCTCGATCTGGGCGCTCGTCTATTTCGCGGGCGCGAGGTCCGAGCGTGACTCCGGCGGCAAGTGACGTGGCCCGGCCGAGGTCTTCTGGCCCCAGTAGCTCAGTTGGATAGAGCACCGGTTTCCTAAACTGGAGGTCGCGCGTTCGAGCCGCGCCTGGGGCGTTGCCGCCGTCGTCGGGACCCCTACAGGTCGCCGGCGCGGCGCGGGTGGGCGCCGAGCCAGCGCACGCCGGCCTCCATGCGCTCGGCGAGCAGGGCGCTCACCATCCGCAGGTTGCGGAGGAACGCGTCCTGCACGGGCTCGGGGTGGTCCACGAGGTCGGTGACGGCCTTCACGGCGACGAACGGCACGCCGCACTGCACGCACACCTGCGCGATGGCGGTGGCTTCCATGTCCTTGGCGCAGACGCGCTCCCGGCGCATGAACTCCAGCTCCCCGGGCAGGCAGTCGAGGCTGTTGCCGGAACTCACCACGCCCTCGCGCGCGCCGATGGCCTGTGCCAGCCTCGGCGCCGGGGTGCCCGGCCAGCGCCCCTCCGCCTGCTGGCGGAAGGCCGCGATCGGGATGCGGCGGTCGTGGAACAGGAGATCGCCGCGCGAGACGTAGATGGTCCCGACCGCGGCGCCCTCCGCCTCGAAGCCGCCGCAGGTGCCGGCGTTGAGGAGGAGGTCCGGGGACAGCTTGCGGACTCCCATGTAGGCGCCCATGGTGGCGGCGTCGGTGCCGACGCGCTCGGTGCCGGACCGGGGGTCGCGCCCGAGGGTGAGGAGATCGACGTGGAGCGTGCCCACCGTGCCCGCGAAGTGGCGGGGGCGAAGCTGGGGATCGACCGCAGGCTGCTCCTGCAGCCCCAGGCGCTCCACGAGGGGCGTGGCCTCCGACTCGAGCGCGTAGAGCACGGAGACGCGCTCGATGGTGATCTCGGCCGGGTCGCGGGCGGGGCGGGTGGGCACGCGCACAACATACGCCGGGCAGCGCTTTCCGAAACGCGAACGCCCGCGCGGGAAGCGCGGGCGTCGGGAGTGCCGATGGGCGGAGTCGAACCGCCGACCTAGGGTTTATGAATCCCTCGCTCTAACCATCTGAGCTACATCGGCCTTCGGAACACGCGGATCGCGGATGATAGCGCGGGCCGAGGTGCGCCGAAACGGGGTTCTGCCGCCGGGAATCGATGCCCCGCGCGGCGTTGCGGCGCCGCGCGCCCCGCGGGGGATCACGCCTTGACCGGGGACCCGCTGCCTGCCGAGCGCACCCAGCGCCGGCCCAGCTCCGTCTGCGCGAACTCCGGCTCGCGGCGCGCGATGGCCGCGGCCACCAGGCCCATGAACATCGGCTGCGGCCAGAGCGGCCGGCTGGTGAGCTCGGGGTGGAACTGCGCCCCGATGAAGTACGGGTGGGCATCCACCGGCAGCTCCAGCACCTGCATGATCGGCTGGTTCGGGTGGCGGCCGCTGAAGACCAGGCCGCCCGCGGAGAGCGCGTTGATGTCCTTCGGCTCCACCTCGTAGCGGTGCCTGAAGCGCTCGCGCACCAGGTCCTTCGCGCCGAACAGCATGTGCGCCAGGGTGCCGCGCTCGATCTGCACGTCCTGCGCGCCCAGGCGCATGGTGCCGCCCATGATGCCCTCGAGCTTCTTCTGCTCGGGCAGCTCGCTGATGACGGGATGCTTGGTGGCGGGGTCGAACTCGGTGCTGTGCGCATCGGCCCAGCCGAGCACGTTGCGGGCGTACTCGATGACGGCCACCTGGAACCCGAGGCAGATCCCGAGGAACGGGACGCGCTCGAGGCGCGCGGCCTGCACGCAGCGGATCTTGCCCTCGACGCCGCGCATCCCGAAGCCGCCCGGCACGATGACCGCGTCGAAGCGCGAGACCAGCTCGCGGGCCTTGGCGAGCGTGTCGATGTCGCTCGTGTCGAGCCACTCGGCGTCCACCTCGGCGCCGAGCGCGGTGGCGCAGTGCTCGACCGCCTTGTCGATCGACGCGTAGGCGTCGCGCAGGCTCGCGTACTTGCCGAGGACGCCGATGCGCACGCGGTGCGCGCGCGGGGCGTTCATGCGCTGGGTGAAGGCGCTCCAGGTGACGCGCTCGCGGTCCTCCTGCACCGTGTTGACGCGCTCGTGCAGCTTGAGGATCGAGAGGATCTCGCGGTCGAGCCCGCCCTCGCGCATCGCGTCGGGGATCGAGTAGATGCTCGAGCGGTCGTGCATCGAGAAGATGCGCCGCATCGGCACGTTGGAGAACATGGCGATCTTCTGCATCACCTTGTCGGTGACGGGGTTCTTGGCTCGGCAGGCGATGAGCTGCGGCTGGACGCCTGCCTCCATGAGCCGCTTGATGCCCAGCTGCGCGGCCTTCGACTTCTGCTCGCCGAGGATCGACGGCTCGAGGATGTAGGTGAGGGCCACGAAGCAGCAGTTCTCGGGGCCCTCCTCGAAGGCGAGCTCGCGCAGCGCCTCGATGTAGAAGCCGTTCTCGTAGTCGCCGGCCGTGCCGCCCACCTCGACGAACACCACGTCGCAGGGCTTGCCGCCGTTGCCGGTCATGGCCAGCTCGCGCAGGCGCATCTTCACGGCTCCCGTGACGTGCGGGATCATCTGCACGTCGCGTCCGAGGTAGCCGCCGCGGCGCTCGCGCTCGAGGATCTCGGTGTAGATCTGGCCGGCGGTGACGAAGTTGCGGCGCGACAGGTTCTGGTTGAGGACGCGCTCGTAGGTGCCGAGGTCCATGTCGGTCTCGAGGCCGTCCTCGAGCACGAACACCTCGCCGTGGCGGTAGGGGTTGAGCGTGCCGCTGTCGATGTTGAGGTAGCCCTCCATCTTGATGGGGGCCACGGACAGTCCCTTGTCCTTCAGGAGCTTGGCGAGCGAGCTTGAGAAGATCCCCTTGCCGAGGCCGCTCATCACCGTGCCGATGACGACGACGTACTTGGTCCGCCCCGGCTGGTAGCCGCGCGGGGTGGGGCTGAAGCCCTCGCTCGATTCGTCGGAGGCCCCGAACTGCGCGAGGAAGCCGGGCGACCCGCCGCCTGCTCCCGGTTCCGGGGAGGGCTCCAACTGCCGCGAATGCGTGCCTTGTCCGTCCGTGAGGGGCATGGCATACGGTAGCACGGCGCGGGTGGCCCGATCAATCGGGGGTTCCCGCGGGAATCCCGGCGGTAACGAGGCCTTCCGCACCGGCCCACGACAACCGTGGCCGCGGCCGGCGGTAGGGTTCCCGCATGGCCACCTGCCGAACCATCCGTCCTCGCGTGCGTTCGCTCCTTGCCTGCCTCGCCATCGCCGGGCCCGTTGCCGCGCCGTCGGCCGCGCGTGCGGCGGAGTCGGCGGCGTGGGACTCGGGCTGCGGCTGCCTCGCGCACCGGCTCGAGCGTTTCGAGCGCGGCGGGTTCGGCCTGCGCCCGGGCGCGGGCCGCGGCGGGGCGTTCGATGCCGCCAATGGCCGCGATCACCGGAACTTCCCCCCGGACCCGCAGGTCTCCTACCGGTCGATGCGGCTGGAGCTGGACTTCCCCGACCTGGTGTCGGGCAAGTTCACGGGCGTGCAGCGGCTGCGCGTGGCGCCGATCGGCATGCCGGTGCGGGCGCTGCGGCTCGACGCGACGGGCCTCGCCGTGGACGCGGTGCTGGTTGATGGCAAGGTCGCGGAGTTCGCGCACGACGGCGAGGTGCTCTCGGTCCGCTTCGCCGCGCCGCTCACGGTGGCCGCGGACGGCACGGTGCGCGAGACGGAGATCGAGGTCCGCTACGCCGCGGATCGCCCGGTGGACGGCCTGACGTTCAGCCCGCCGACGCCCGAGATCCCGGGCGTCTCGCCCGCGCGCGGCCCGGAGGTGCACACGCAGGGCCAGACCGAGACCAACCACTACTGGTTCCCGATCCACGACTTCCCGAACATCCAGCTGGCCACCGAGATCGTGGTGACGGTGCCGAAGGGGCTGCAGGCGAGCGCCAACGGCGCGCTGGTGTCGCACGAGGTGCGCGGCGACCGCGAGACGTGGCACTGGAAGCAGGAAAAGCCGCACGTGCCGTACCTGGTGTCGCTGGTGATCGGCGACTTCGAGCGCGTGGAGCTGCCCAACCCGCTGTCCAAGGTGCCGATGACGGTGTGGGCGCCGCGTGGCCGCGGCGAGGACGCGAAGGCCACCTACGCCCGCACCGACCGGATGGTGGCGGTGTTCGAGCGCGTGTTCGGGCAGAAGTACCCGTGGGCGCGCTACGACCAGCTGATCGTGCGCAACTTCGGCTCGGGCGGCATGGAGAACACGAGCGTCACCACGATGCACCCGGCTGCGGTGCTCGATGCGGTGGCGCGCGCCGAGGACGACCTCGACGGGCTGATCAGCCACGAGCTCTGCCACCAGTGGACCGGCGACCTGGTGACCTGCCGCAGCTGGGAGCACATCTGGCTGAACGAGGGCTGGGCCACCTACGGCACCGCGCTGTGGATGGAGGACCGCGACGGGCCCGACGGCTACTGGGACAGCGTGCTCGGCAACGCGCGCGTGGCGCGCGGCGACCTGCCGACCGACCCGGAGCCGATGTGCAGCCCCGTGTACGCGAGCGCCGGCGAGACCTTCCGCCGTCCCGCGAACCCGTACCCGAAGGGCGCGTCGATCCTGCACATGCTGCGCCGGATGCTCGGGGACGAGGTCTTCTTCCGCGCGGTGCGCGCGTACTTCGCGCGCCATGCCAACGGCCTCGCCGAGACGCACGACTTCCGCCGCGCGATGGAGGAGGCAAGCGGGCTGGGGCTCGAGTGGTTCTTCGACCAGTGGTGCTTCCGTCCCGGGTCGCCGCGCGTGAAGGCGGTGCTCTCCTACGACGCCGAGCGCCGCGTGCTGACGGTGAAGGCGGAGCAGCAGCAGCAGGTCGACGCGCGCACGCCGGCGCTGCGGGTCTCGGTGCCCGTGTGGGTGCGCACGGCATCGGGCGAGACCGTCGTGCCGGTGGAGATGCGCGACAAGTCGGTGACCGTGACCGCGACCCTCGATGGTCCGCCCGTGGCGGCGTGGGTCGATCCGTGGCTCGAGGCGCTCAAGGTGCTCGAGGTGGAGCAGCCGGAGGCGTGGACGCTGGGCGCGATGGCGTCGGCGCCCACGCACGCCGCGCGCCGCCAGGCGCTCGCCGCGGCGGGGAAGGCCGGGACGTCCGCCGCGCTCGCGGCGCTGACGGCCGTCGCGAAGGACCCGGGCGCGCGCCACACGCTCCGTTCGGACGCGGTGGACGCGATCGCGGACCTCGGGACGCCCGAGGCGCGCAAGGCCGTGCTGGAGCTCGCGACCTCCGGCATCGCCGACCCGCGCGTGCGCGCGGACGCCGTGGGCGCGCTCGCGAAGGCGGACGCCGCCGCGGCCGTGAAGGCCTGCCGCGCGATCCTCGCGCCGCCCGAGGGCTCTCCCGCCGAGCGCAGCTACGCGGTGCGCGCGCGCGCGATCGACGTGCTCGCGAAGCACGAGTCGAAGGACGACCTGGCGCTGGTGCGCACGCAGGTGGCGCAGCCGAGCCACAACGATGCGATCTCGCTGGCCGCGCTGCGCTTCCTGGCGCGCCTCGGCGACGCGTCGGACCTGCCCGCGGTGCAGGCACGCGCGGCGCTCGGCATCGCGGACCGGGCGCGGCCGGCGGCGGTGGACGCGCTGGCCGAGCTCGCCGGGCGCGCGAAGGGCGAGGAGCGGGCCAGGGCCGAGGCGTTCCTGCTGGCGCTCGTCGACGACCCGGAGGAGCGCACGGCGATGGCCGCCGGCGCGGCGCTCGCGGAGCTCAAGTGCGAGGCGGCGCGCGATCGCCTGCGCGCGATGGCGGAGCGCGACCGCGACCCGGCGCGGCGGCGGCGGGCGGAGGGGTGGATGAAGAAATTCGGGTCATCCTCGTAGACGCGGTCGTGGGGCCGGCGCGTCGTCCATCCTGGCCGACGGAAGTCATAAGTCATTATTTTGCATTGACTTGCGTTTGCAGGCGGCCTGCGCGTCGCGAGGCCCCGTCCGGCGCGCTTCGGGGGCTCGGGAGCCTGTCCGTCAAGGGGTGTTTGCCTTGCCGCCGGGACGGGTTATGTTACGGGTCCGGGTTCGAGGAAGTGCTGTACCCGGGTTGAGTAGATCTGTCGCTTCCAGCATCCAGGAGTCGCACCGATGTCATTCCGTTCCGTGGTGATTCTGTCCGTCGGCATGTCCTGCCTGCTTGGCCCGGCCGCCGCCGCTTCCTCCGGGTCATGGAGCCAGGTTGCCGACTCGCAGGCGGACTTCTCGAACGTGCAGGGCGCGAACGGGTGGTCCTACGGGTTTGCCGTCGGCTTCGGGGCGCCGGCCCCCGTGTCGCCGATGAAGAACTTCTCCGAGAACCCCGGCTGCGGGTGCGGCAACGTCGGTCCGATCTGGCACTTCGCGCCGTCGGTCTGCTTCTGCGGAGCCGAATTCTGCTTCCAGGGGGCGACGATCGCGCACCCCGACAGCCACGGCGAGCCGCACGTCCCGGTGCGCGGCTACACCTTCCCGACCTCCGGCCGATACCTGCTCCAGCCGTCGTTCTTCCACGCGGGTGGGTGCCAGGCGGCGGAGGACATCCGGCTCGAGCTTCGCCTTCGCGGCCAGGTGCTTTGGTCCGCGGAGACCGACGGCGGGGCCCAGGCAGGCTCTATTGAGGTCGTCGCGGCGGCTGGCGAGCGGGCGGAGCTCTGGAGCATGATGCTCCTGGGCGAGTGCGGTGGGGCTCACGAGGTGCGGATGACCGTGTCGCGCGCGCCCGGCAGCGTGCTCGTGGTCGCGCAGTCCGGCCCGGCGGACTTCACGACCCTCCAGGCTGCGTACAACGCGGCCGCGGACGGCGACATCGTGCTCGTGCTCCCCGGCACCTACGCCGTCGCCCAGGGCCCGGTGCTCCAGACCTCCGGCAAGCGCGTGCGCGTCATGTCGCGCGACGGCGCGGCCGCCTCGGTGATCGACGCCTCCGGCCGTTGCTGCGCGCTGGCGACGGAGGCGCTCCCGGTTCCGCTCGGCCCCGCGGACCAGGTGATCGAGGGATTCACGGTGACCGGGTCCGTGGGCACCGCCGCGATCGTCGGTTCGGTGACCTTCCGGGACTGCGTCTTCTCCGCCAATTCCAGTGTCGACTCGGCCACCCCCTCGGCAGCGCGGGTCGCCGTCGGCCGGTCGGCGATCTTCGACGGCTGCCGCTTCATCGGCAACGGCGCGGCGGCCCCTGGCGGGTTCAGCGCGACCGCGTCGTCGGACGCCGCCACGGTGCGCTTCGTCGACTGCTCGTTCGAGTCGAACGTGGGCGGTTCCGCGACCATCGTCGCCGGCGTCTCCGCGCTCGAGTTCGACGGTTGCTCCTTCGTCGGCAACTCCTCCGAGATCGGCGCGATCCGCCAGCTCGGCGGCAGTCTCTTGATGGAGGACTGCCTGGTGCAGGGGAACATCGGCAGCGGCATCGGCGCGATGCTGCAGGGAGGCGCATGCATCGTCCGCCGCTCAACGTTCCGGGGCAACCAGGCCCTCGGCGGCGGAACGATCCGCATCGACAACGGCGGCGACCCATCAAGCCTGTTTGAGGACTGCCTCTTCGAGGACAACGTGTCGTCGCAGGTCGGGGGCGCCCTCGACATCTGGTGCTCGGGGCCGGTCATCCGCCGCTGCAGCTTCGAGGGCAACCGCGCCGTCGGCGGCGGCGCGATCTTCCTGGGCGGCCAGCAGGGATGCCTCTTCCAGACGTTGGTCGAGGACAGCACGTTCGAGGGCAACGAGGCGGTGTCGGCCGAGCCGTGGCCTGGCCCGGGGTCGCACATCGGGTCCGGCGGGGCGATCCGCAACAACCTCACCTATCTCGCGATGACGCGCTGCATCCTGCGCGACAACTTCGCCACGAACATCGGCGGCGGCCTCGCCAAGTGGCTCGGCTCGTCCGCGATCGCGTCGTGCTCGTTCCGCGACAACCTCGCGGGGCTCGACGGCGGCGGCGCCACCTTCGCCGGCGATCTCCAGTCGATCAGTTCCACGTCGGCGTGCGGCAACGGCCCCAACGACTTCACGGGCAGCTGGACGGACCTCGGCGGCAACCGCGTCGGGCCGGCCGCGTGCTCGTGCCTGGCGGACCTCAACTCGGACGGCACGGTGAACGGCGCCGACCTCGGCCTGCTCATCGCCTTCTGGGGACCGGTCACCACCACGGTGTCGCCGCCGGACCTCAACGGCGACGGCGCAGTGAACGGCGCCGACCTCGGCGCGCTGCTGGCGTCTTGGGGCCCCTGCGGGAACTGAGCCGACCGGACGGCATGCCCCGGGGCTACGCGCCCCTCATCCGCGCCACGAACGCGGCGTACTGCTCCGGCGTGTCGATGCCGGTGAAGTGCGCCTCGCCCTCGGCGCAGAGGATGGCGTGGCCGTGCTCGAGGACGCGGAGCTGCTCGAGGCTCTCGGTGCATTCGAGCGGGGTGGGGGCGAGCGCCACGAAGGTGCGCAGGAACTCCCGCCGGTACGCGTAGAGGCCCACGTGCTTCATGGGGCGCGCGGCGCCGGGGGCGCGGTCGCGGTCGAAGGGAATCGGGCTGCGGCTGAAGTAGAGCGCGCGTCCGTCGGCGGCGCGCACGCACTTGACGATGTTCGGGTTGGCCGGGTCCTCGCCGGGCGCGAAGGGGGAGACGAGCGTCGCCATCGGCACGTCGGGCCTCGAGGCGAGCAGTTCCACGGTGCGGTCGACAAGCTCGGGCTCGATCTGCGGCTCGTCGCCCTGGATGTTGACGACGAGGTCCTCCTCGAGCCCTTCCGCGACCTCGGCGATGCGGCTGGTGCCGTTGGGGTGGTCGGCGCGGGTCATCCGGCTCTCGAAGCCCGCGGCCTGCACGGTGCGGTGGATGCGATCGTCGTCGGTGGCCACCACGATGCGAGACACGGTGCGGCACCGCTCCGCACGCTCCAGGACGTGGACGATCATCGGCGTGCCGGTGAGGGCCGCGAGCGGCTTCCCGGGGAAGCGGCTGCTGGCCCAGCGTGCCGGGATGACGGCGGCGGCGCGGACGTTCATGGCTCGGGCACCTTGGTCGCCGGCGTGCCGCCCGGCGGCGGGGCGGTGTCGCCCGGTGCGCCGCCCTGGATCCTGCGCGCGGCCTCGCGCGCGCGCTCCGGGTACGT
>Ga0194123_10007344_pt1 | contig 11015 bp, 8 predicted proteins | sample TA2MahsurfametaG_5_FD_155479 | JGI IMG/M metagenome (GOLD analysis project Ga0194123, IMG submission 155479) | Freshwater microbial communities from Lake Tanganyika, Tanzania - TA2015023 Mahale A surface | ecosystem: Environmental > Aquatic > Freshwater > Lake | place: Tanzania: Lake Tanganyika... | reverse complement strand
ATTCCGCATCCACTCTTAACGCTTCCGGCGCTTCCATCTATGGCGGCTCTGGTCTCGACACCATCTACTTTGCTTCTCTAGGCACTGGTAGCAACCTTCTTGATGGTGGAGATGGCACCGATTCAATCCGCTTCCTGAGCGGTGGCGTTGGTTCTATCAATGGCGGCGCAGGTAATGACACCATTACCTCAAATGGAGACACTAGTACGGTTGGCACGGCTCTCGTAACCATTAATGGTGGAGCCGGTGTTGACAGTATTGTTCTGACTCAGACGGCTGCTGGCATTGATTCCAGTAGTGGCACAACAATTCTTTCTGCTCTACTTGCAAACATTGTCTACGAAGCTGGTGATATTATCAGTTTCAATAACACTGCTATCGGTGTCTCCGCTGCAAACTGGGCCCAAGCTGGTGCCCAGCAGGTTAACGTCCTTACAGGTAATGTAGGCCAAGCAACGCTAACGGCCCTCGGAATTGGTAGTGTCGCAGTTTACTCTGATAATACTGATACTTTTATTTATTTTGCTGTAGCCCAGAGTGCTGTTTCTGGTTACCGTGTCGTTGGTGCAAACTTGCTCAATACGACCACAACCGGAAACATTAATCTGACATCCGCAAACTTTGACTTTACGATTGCTGCTACTAGCGGTACTACAGGTGCTGCTGGAAGCACAGGTTTCAATCTCACTCTTGCATAATTTAGAACTCTAGGATTCTAATATGCTGGGGGCTACTAAGCCCCCTTTTTTTGCCAATGTGTACCAAGAGTTAAGCACTATGCAGGAAGCATCATCAGCTAACTTATTTAGTCAAAATCTCAGTAGGATCAAGACTAGCCTATCTAGTGAAGTATATGCACAGCTAGACTGGGTGTATATTGAAGAATTGAGGCAGCTGATTGTAGATACTGATGTTGCTGAGCAAAGTCAAAAAGAATTTGATCTGTGGGCAGCATCTGAGAGCAAATATCTTGTTCTACCAGACTTAATCCCTAGATCGCAAAAAACAGCTGATGAATATCTACGTATGTATCAAAAGTATGAAAATCTCACGGATTTTTCCGAATATATTAATGACGATGAGAATGATCCCCACTTGCTCAAAGTACTTTGTGGAATGAGGCAGCAGCTTTTGCAGATTTCCTGTAATGCTGATTATTCTATATCAACAATTGCTTCTCCTTATTATCTAATAGTCCTATCTGCAGGTCTGGGTCCAGGTCTTCGCAAGGCGATTGAAACCTATCAACCCAAATCGATAATTGTTGCGGTACAATACTGGGAGCAGCTAATAGCAAGCTTTGCTACAATTGACTGGGAACTATTTACTCAAGATTTAAATAATAAAGGAATCAATCTCACTCTTGCGAGGGTTAAGGATGCATCAGAAATACACTCCATGCTAGCCAAAGAGAATCTGCCAGGAATTGATCATTCAGTTGTCTATGCTGATTATACTGACCTATGTTTTAAAGTTCATGAGGTACAAGACCTAGCAAAGAAGCTTGCAAGTCGTGACGATCTAGCCATGATAGTAAATTATCTTGGATTTACATTAGACGAGTATAATATGGTTTGGAATGCCTTCAAAAGTCTGAGTTATGCATCCCACCTCTACAACAAGCCATCAACAAAGATTGGCGGGAAGTTCGTCGTATGTGGAAGCGGACCAAGCCTTGATGATTCAATCTTGACTCTTCAGAAGCTAGCAGATGATCACATTGTAGTTGCAAGTGGCAGCAATATAGGCACGTTGTTAAAGAATGGCATCAGAGTCGATTTTCTGGTTGTGCTTGAAAGGGGAATGTTCTACTATGATGACTATAAAATATTGAAGGATAACTATGATTTATCCAATATTAAGCTCGTTATCTCATCTGTTGGCTGCTATCAACTGCATGAACTATTTTCTCAATCAGCAGTTTACTTTAGGCCTGCACTAACTCCAATCTCTATTTTTTCCAGATCTCCGAAAGAAGCCTTACTTTATGAAAGCCCACAGTCTGTGAATACCGGTGTTGCGCTTGCACTATCACTGCAAGCTGATTCAATCATTTTAGCTGGAGTCGACCTTGGCTCCGCTGATCAAAGAGATCGTAGTTCAGCAGCCGTTGGGACAATGTCAAGAAGCTTTACGATACCTCATCGCGGAAATCTAAGAGATGAAGTTATGACTAATCAAAATATGCTTGATGCAAAGTTCTGCCTTATTCAAGCACTTAAAAATCTTGGGAAACATACGCATGCGTATAATCTATCTAATGGAATTTATATCGATGGCTTTCTTCCGGTCTCAACTATTAAAGATTATGCCGATAAGTATTCGGATGAATTAATAAGTCTAGAAAAAACAAAGGTAAAACTCGATGACTGGTGGAACAGCCTTCCATCCTATAAAAATGATTATACGTTTTCTTTATGGAGCTCAGTGCGTCCAAGAGAGTCTGCCCAAGCACTTCTTTCAGAAGTCACCAGAGTTCTTCTCGCAGAGAATAACTGGTCAACAGATGTTATGCCAGCAATATCAAAACTAATGGACTTACATGTGCCCCGTCATCAGCAATTTGCACGAAGGATAGTTCGTGGAAACATTCTAAAAGCGGCAATAGCTGCAAATCGCCAGATTCTAATAATGAGAGACGATCCGAAAGCCTGTCTCTTTGAAAAGAAGGCGCGTATTGAAATTATGCAGCTTGCAGATCGCCTGAAAAAAGAAATATTTATGCTTTGCGATACTATAGAGAGTTAATATTCTCCACCACCTAGCTTCACTTTTTCTGGATCTCTAATGACAGCCTCTTTCTCTGTTAACATTGCCTACCTTCGTGACATTAGTCCAGCTCTTGCCTCAGCTATAGATGTACGAAAAGCCAACATAAATGTTTCCACTTCATCATTACCAAACGATTTTGCAGTAAGAATAAATGGAGAGCTGCTATCCGAAGCAATTATTTCAGAGGTTAATCAAGCTATTTCAATTCAAGTCCGTGAACCATCACGTATTCTTATTGCACCACTCACAGGAGAAGCAGCTCCACCTAAAGCATCTCATTCTATACTTGGAGAAGCGATTGGCTCAGATACTAATGTTATCTCACCGCACGTTCTCTCAAGTAAATCACCGCTTGAACACATAAATCTAGAGAAACCGATACGACCGAATACTCTTGTTTGTGCAGGTGCTCTACTGCTCCTTGGATTAGATCAGCTCTTAGAAAATATAAATGCATGCGACTACATCTTTGCAGAAGCGAACTATGACTATCTATGTGCCACTTTGCATCTTATCAGTCTTTCGGATCTTGTCTCCAAGCTTAGACAGAGAGGTTGCGGTTTTAGCTTTATTCTTCAGGATGATCCTAAGGATTTCAATATCTCTATACAGAACTACTTTCTTAAGGAGAACTTGTTGGGTTCACCTGCAATCCAAATCATTAAGAGTCTTGATCCATCACCGGTTCTTCTTGAATTTATCAGCTGGCTGCAGTCACCCTATGGCCTGAAGGAGTCACTCTATGGCCTTCTTGGCAATGAAACTGATGAAATCAACCAATTGTTGCATAGTCTAGTTAATGTTAACAGTAGGACTCATGATATATTATTGCTTGATGCCAAGAGCAAGGCCTCAGCGCATGATGACAAGACTGTAGTTCTTGTTGCTAGCGGCCCTTCCCTAGACCAAGCAATCACTGCATTAAAAAGAAATAGTCATGAATCTATAATAGCCGCAGGAAGTAGTTTAGGCACTCTTCTTAGAAATAATATTCATGTAAGTCATGTTGTTTTTCTTGAAATGAGTTCTTCTGTGTATTATGATCTTCTAACATTACAAGAGGAGGGCTACGATCTGTCCACAATCATATGCTTTGCATCGCTTACTGTAGACCCAAGGATTCCTGTACTCTTTAATAAAGTAATATTCTTTCAAAGACCCATGTCAAGTACTGCTGCATTCTTTAATAACCTTTCACAAGCCTCACTCTTGCAAGCGGGTCCTCAAGTTGCAAATGCCACATTAGAGATTATACTTAGCCAAGGATATAAGAACATTCTTCTAATAGGATATGACTTCTCAGCCCAAGACCCCAGCTACACTCGTTCAGCTCTAGCTATTGGTACTTCTCATCGCAATCTAGATATTCCCGTGAGGTGCAACCAGGGCTTTACAGTATATTCTGATGCCAGCCTCATTCAATGTGCTGAGTTTGCATCCGAAGCCATTTCATTTTATTCTGATATCAATCTTTCAATATTTGGCCCGTCAATTATTAAGACTAACCCTGCTGCTAATATTGTCAGTCAAGAGGATCTGTTGACACTGCTTTCAAATACTGCTGAGTTACTACAGATCTCAGAACTTAATTCACTTCACTACACACATGATCTGACTGAACAAGAATGCAAAAAGCTTGGGCAGTTTATTTCGGATGACTTGCTAACGATCAATCATATAATCTCCGAGTCTTCTAACTGGTCGCATCAACTCTCTCGTAAGCTGTCTGTGTTTATACAAGAAGACCCTCTTCTCGATCCCATGCATCAAGCTGGGAGACGTATTCTTCGATTCCCGCTCTATCATTGTCTTTCACTACTTGCTCTCTCTACTATTCAGACAACTAGCCTAGATAATTACAATGTCTTCAAGGAAGCAGCTCAAGACACTGTTATTACTCTTACAAAGATTTCAGAGCATCTTGCAGATCTTCTGACTTTTACTCTAGCCCGTATTACTCCCTCTGGATGGGATGAGGGCCGCCTTCGCCATCATCTTAGTTGCAGAGAATGAGTATACAGTACCTAATACGATATATAATCTGAGCATCAATGTCTAATTCTTACGCTTTTCTTCCCTTAGCATGATCTTCATACCATCGTATACTAGCTACTCTTCCACGCGCTCCTTCCTACATTTTCATATCAAGAAGACAGCAGGCTACTTTCTGACTGACTCGATTCTCCTTGCAGCGAAAGCTTCTATATCTTTGGCAGAGAGATCTTCCTTCACATCAGAAGCGCTATTAGTCCAAATACCTCTAGTTTCCGTAAGACAATCTTGTGCTCAATTGATTGAGCAACTATCTTCCATCAAAGTACCTTCCTCTAATAATCTTCCCAATAAAATCTTCGCTTCAGTGCATGATCACTATTCAGATTCCTTAGAACATATAATCAGATCAACACTAATGACAAACAAAATCTGTACATTCACTTGTATACGCGAACCTAGAGCAAGGCTTTTCTCGGAGATTGCGTACAATTGTAGGCGCCAACACATTGGGAATGAAGCAGACTTCTGGGGCTACATTAATAGCAACCAAGCCAATCTATCTAATGCTATGGTTAAGTTCTTTTCTTCTAGTGATTCTTTTTCTGCGGTCACTTCATCTTGCAATGTGCAGTCTGCCATACAGAATCTCAATAAACTAGACCTTGTCCTAAACACTTCCGGTCTTGAGATTAATGAAGCGTTATCCCATCTGTTATCAGCATTATCACTCCCATGTATTGCACTTGAATCAAGGCTAAACGCATCATCTACTCATGATATTCCCGTTGATGTCGATCGCTCTCGTTTGAATGAATGGATTCTGGCAAACTCAGAGGAAGACATAGCTTTATATCATTCAATAAAGACACAGCCTGCCGCTACACTCTCCAATTCATCAATGGCAGGACCCTGTCTAGTTGATGAAATGCGTCTACATCCATATACAGTCTTCATTAAATCCGTAAACAAGTCAGGATCTCCAATTAAGACCCAATCAACACTCATCAAAACAGATGACTATCTGCAGATTGAAAATAACTCTGCGTTATAGCCAATTCCTTATTTTGTCGCATACTCAGAAGACATAACTATTCTCCTTGCCTCTCTTGTGGATAAAGCTTAGATAGACTGCTCGTGCGAACTAGAGTTGCTGAACTGATTGTTTTTTTACTTGTCTTAGACTGTATAATGCAGTTAATGGATGCAATGGAGATTTGGCATGCGGCACTGTAGCAGAGCTCCGGCATGCTCTTTTCTCTAATATGCTCTTAACCAGAGGTGATTCATCCGATTCTAGAAAACCGCTTTCTTTGCACTGAGCTAAAAGCTCCGCAAGATCAAGATCGTTGATCTTGAATTCCGAGAGAGTTTCATTAACCCTTTTCTCGACTATTATATTAGGTAAACAGTTTGCTGTAATGAATGAGGACAATAACTGCCCTAGGCCGCTGATGTCATCTATATCATAAATAGCATCAATATCTGAAAAATAATCCTCAGAAATGATCTCCGACATCATCTTGTCTGATCCACCTAGCGACCTGGTAATAGTATTATCAAGGAAAACGTCTCGGCTTATAATCCGATTCCTGACTTATTCAATATCTCTAGATGATGTCCTATAGAGATAGTGTAGTGCCGAGCTCATTCGATCAGTGGGATCACGAATGGTAGAAAAGACAAATGGCTGAATGTCGGCATATCTAGTCAATACATCTTTTATCTTGCGCCATGATGCGTTGTGAATGCATACAAAAGAACCGTCCATCTCTAAGGAATATCTCTTGGAGAGTATGTACTCAACTAATCCATCGCTTGCATAGTCAGCATCTACCGTTCCTGGCATGAATATTCTGCTTATAGGCTGGATAGATCTGATGGGAAAAATGGTCTGATTATTCGTCTTAGAAAAAATCCCATGATAGGCCTTGATGCAGCATTCGATTGCACTAGAAATGCGTAAACCACCGCACTTTGGAATATGTATAAACAGTAGATGCTTGTGAGCACTCCCTTGCTTAGCAAGATAAGATGGGATAAACCAGAGATGTTAAGGTAACGCGGGGAAATAATCGGGCCCTAAACTATCCTCGAGAGTATATTCGGATAAATTCTCTGTCTTGTCGAAGGACCATAGTACACGGTCGCTATTCTCTAAATATTTGCTATATGCTCCTGCCGATTTAATCCTATTCCCATGATCTGCATATAATCTGGCTAGCGTAAGATGTATACCTGCATCATTGCTTTCACGTGATGCCACGTGTTCACTGTGTTCAATCGCTTCGAAGCTTCTCTTCTGCTTCAATAATACTAGTATTAGATTACGCCGTGCACCTAGAAAATCTGAGTTGGCCTCTAAGCAGCTAGTAAAGCATCTGTATGCGTCATCAAACTTATCCATTCTAAAAAAACATAAACCTAAATTGTTCAATACTTCTAGTGTGCCGGGCGCAATACTCAGCACACGTTCATAACAGAGTGCTGCTTTGGGATAAAGCTGAAGTTTCTGGTATATATTGGCCATGTGATAGAAGGCATCTGGTCTTGCGGGTGCTGCGTCGCAGGCGCTTTGCAACATCACTAAGGCCTTCTCGAAGTCTGACTTATCTCGCAACAATAGCGCAGAACGAATTAAATCTGAGTATTCTGCTAGGTCTGCTGCATTCAGCTGGTCATATCTTTGTATTTCCTCATATTCGTCCGCGGAACTATGATCGGTTATTTCCATTGTTCAAAGTGTAAGATGGCAAGATACTAAAGACTCTCCGCGACTTATAATCTGCCTAGCTTATAAGCTCTTTCTACATGTCACCTTGAGATGCCCTCCTCCATAAAGGACCTTTGAGATCTCCGAACAATCTCCAGTTACATGAAATGGGGTTAAGAAACGCCGAATGTCTTTTCTCGCGAAGTAGTGCTGAGGGCAGCGACGAATTTCTGTAGCTCCAAGCTTCTGAAGTACTGTGTATGCAAAATCCCAGTCAAGATCGTTCCCCTGCTGAACAGGCACTTGTAGCATATTCTTTAAAAACGTAGTTGTATCTAGCGTGATTAACTGTGTAAACGAATCTAGCATTCCCTCTGGATACAATGCATCATTTTTCTCAAATGCTTCGATTATTGGTCTCAGCATTGCCTGAATAGCCTCCGGTGTCGCACTATCAATCAAATGCCGAAAAGAGTTGTCTTCACGATAGGCCTTTCTAAGGGCAGGGACTATATAATTATCGACAATGCCAGGCTTGTCGACACCAAAATAAATGTACAAATTCCCACCTTGCTTTGTTACCCTATAAAGCTCGTTGACCGCCTTAGTCGCTTCCTCGACCGATGGCAGATGCATAATAACGCCATTGCTAGCAACAAAATCGAACGTATTGTCGGGAAAGGGTATTTCAGTGGTGGAGCCGCTGCTAAAGCCAAATCGGTTTAAATCTAGCTCATTCTCTATCAGACCCGCTTTCAGGGGGTTAATCCATTCCGACCCGATATCTAGGCATTCAATCTTTTGGGCGCCTAAATCGTGCATCGCTTTCTGGAAATATGCGCTATTTCCGCATCCCGCATCAAGAATAACTTTGTCTTTGAAGTCGGCCGGCTTTAAGTCGTAAGAGCTTGGATTAACGGCGTAAGAATAAAATCTATGGAAAAGGTCTCTATCTATTAAATACTGCTTGTGTTGATCAATATACACAGCCTTTGTCTTCGTGTAGATGTCTTGGGGATCCACTGGTTTTGAGTCGAGTATCTTCACATTCTACAGCACGACGGGTCCTGCTTTGGCGGGTGCAATTCAGATTGTGACTTGATAAGTTGATATGCCAGGAATGTTCTCCTGCCTATATCTGTGCCTTTATGTGTGTTCGCCGGCGTCGATCTGCGCATTGGCCTATCATTGTATTCTATGATTCTGTCTAGACGACCTGCGCAGCTGATAGGGCTCTATCGTGTGGCGACTTGGGTGTGTTTCCGTAGTCCCCTTGTTTAATTAAGGCTTGCACTTTGATTCACTTACTCATGATATGGTCTTGTTTCCCAATGTTCCTCTGGCTTTCTAGTGTTTCTGGCCAGGTCTGTGATAGCCCTTCTCCGTCTAGATAGTTGCCACACAGTGAGGCTCAAGTGTAAGGTGGATGGACACTCCAGACTTAAAGAGTCCGGACCGACGACGTGTCTCATGCAACTCGAGGTAGCGGATTTCGGCCGACAGGATTGGAGTAACTCTTTAAGCCAATGATCCTTGTGGAGTCTCGGTCGTCAATCTGGGTATCCTTTGCCGATGACTACATGATTGGTGTTTGCTTTTTCTGCCAATACATCGTTGGCAATTATGGCTTGACCAAGTGAAGAGTCATGGGCTAAGCGATTTCCGTCTAGGCCTCTAAGCCTGGTGTTTTGTTCAAAGTTGTCCCCTTCATGTCTCAAGATGCAAAAATCAAATGTCTTTCTGTCAATGCCTAGCCAATCGAGCAGCAGTTCAGAATTTCCTGGCTCGACCCTCTGATAATAATTGACTATTGCTCTGCCGTGGTCGCGTTCAAGCCTTCCATGTCGGATCTCTCGACACGCTTGATCCAATACCTTAGTGTATCCATGTTTGCATTCTTTTGCCCAATCGTGTAATCCCATGTAATGCCAGTCGTCTACGTGGTCGTATGCATCGAACGTGCGAGGCGTCACGGCGGAGTGATAACCGGCTTCTCTCACCATTTGGAGGTGCTGTGCAAGTGGGTCCCATCGCACATAGTTGCCAAGATAGATGCCCTGGACGCCAACTTCTTCCAGGTCCGCTTCGTTTGGGTATCGATATTGCCAGATGTCGGCTTCCCTCAGTGTATCGAATATACTCAGTAGGTCGTCTGCTTCGTAACCCATCAAGTCATGATCTTTGCGGTACCGCCGCGTCATCTCCACTTCGTCCAGATGTGAAAACATTCCCACCTGCTCCAGCCCTTGGTGCGCGCCCCAAATGATCAGCGGCACCCGATGGCTCAAGGCCGTTTGCACGGGGAACACGCTCTGTCCCGCCAGCACTGGCCAGTGGAAGCTGCCGAGTTCACGCAGTGTGGTACGAATGATCTTTTTCACGGAGCGTGGATTCACGCTCTGAATCAGGATGTCGCAGTCAAACCGTCTGCGCAGTTGTGCCAGATTGCGGATCCCCAGCGGTGTGTTGTAGTAGCGGTTGTAAGTCACCAACAGTGGCTTGAGCCCCAGCCGTTCCTTCACTACATGCACGATGAAGAAGGAATCACCGGCTCCCGTCACCGGTACGATGCAGTCGTAGTTGCGGCTGTCGCGGCTGCGGTAGGGCTTCACCAGTTGTTCGAGCCGCTCCCAACGTTCATCCCAGTCGAGCCAGTCTTTTTCTTCGTGGACGCGGCAGCCACTGCAGATGCCTTCCTCATCCAGCACCAGCCCCAGTGGGTGGGCGGTGGTGTAGAGGCAGCGCTTGCAGGTTTGGATGGCTGGGTTGGTCATGTTGCCGTGATCGGGCGGTGGGGCCGCAGTGGTTGGTCGGTGAGGGCGCCCTTGAGCTGGCCGATGGCGTGTTCGCGGTAATTGAGGGCATTGCCGATCAACACCCCAGCCACCTGCTGCTGGCTCAGCAGTGGCCGGATCTGTTCGGCATTGGCCAGTCCACCGAAGGCCAGCAATGGCAGATCCGTGTGCGGTTGAACGGCAGCCAACAGGGCCGTGTTGAATCCCCGGCCAAGCCCTTCACCCTCTGCATCGATCACCAGCACCTCAGACACCTGCTCCTTCTTGATCAGGCTTTCCACGTCTTGGCCCAATGGCGCACTCTTACCTGTGCGGTGCTTGAGATGCATCACGGCGCCGTTGCTGGTCTGCACCAGCGGCAAGGCGGCCACCAGGGCTTGCACGCCAATGGCGGCGGCCATTGCTTTCACAGCCTGGGGATCGTGGTTCAGCACGCTGTCCAACACCAGGCGTTCTGCTCCAGCTCGCACCGCCGCGCGAGCCTGTTCGGCTGTGGTCAGGCCACCGCCATAGGTGAGTGGTGTGCTCAGTCCGAGAGCGCCAAGCCGTTCCAGCAGTGCAAGATCAGGGCCTTGATCGCCACGATCGATCGCCAGCACCACAATGCCATCGGCGCCCCAGCGATCCAGGTTTTCCACCAGGCATTCCGGCTTGCCCAGCGGTAGCCAGCGGCGGTACCCGAACGACTGCACAGCCCAGCCCTGGCGCACCACCACTGTTGCCAGCAGGCGTTTGCGCAGCAT